>Ga0172380_10007975_pt1 | contig 11749 bp, 9 predicted proteins | sample Leawe162metaG_FD_119747 | JGI IMG/M metagenome (GOLD analysis project Ga0172380, IMG submission 119747) | Leachate microbial communities from a municipal landfill in Southern Ontario, Canada - Leachate well 162 metaG | ecosystem: Engineered > Solid waste > Landfill > Unclassified | place... | reverse complement strand
GGTAAAATGGCGGAGACGGAGGGATTCGAACCCTCGGTACCGTATAAAGGGTACACATCTTTAGCAAAGATGCACGTTAGACCACTCTGACACGTCTCCGTATGACTGTCGCGACCAAAAGACAATATCACAAAGCGTCCCTTTTTTACAGTACCAGCAATGATGCGGGCCTAGCTCTTCCGTTTTCCGTGAAGAAGCATATCAACGGCATGCCCCATGGAACCAGCCTGGACTACTTCTCCCCCGTTCACGAAGAATATCTCGTCCGCGTTCTCTATGGTGTTCAGGCGATGGGCGATGATCACCTTGGTCGTTCCCTTGGGAAGCCTCTCGAGCACCCTCTCGAGCTGAGCCTCCGTGACTGTGTCTATGTTCGCCGTCGCCTCGTCGAGAACGAGTATCTCGGGCTTGCGAAGGACGGCGCGGATGAACGCGATGAGCTGTTTCTGCCCGAGCGACAGGCTTCCGCCCTGAGTGACCTGGGTATCAAGCCCCTTGTCGAATCGGGCGAGGAGCTCCGAGAGGCCGGCATCGGCAAGGGACTTCTCCAGGCCTTCGTTCGAGAGCCTCGATGATTCCATGTTGCCATAGAGTATGTTGTCCCTGACGGTGCCGGTGAAAAGGAACGGCTCCTGGAGGATGAACCCTATCTTCCCCGCCCGCTCCGCATGCTCGTACGAGCGAATGTCCCTGCCGTCGAGAAACACATGGCCCTCGGTCGGGTCATACAGCCTCGCGATGAGAGATGCGGTCGTGGTCTTGCCCCCGCCCGTCGGCCCGACGAGCGCATAGGTCTTGCCGTGACTGAAACTGAAGCGTATGTTCCTGAGAACAGTCTTCCCCTCAGGATAGGCGAAGGACACGTTCCTGAACTCTATGACGGGAGCGTCTCCCGTGCGGACCCCCTCCCCTCCGCGGACCAACTCGAGATCAGACTGAAAATGCAGTATGTCGCCGATACGATCCCACGCGGCGAGAGCGACCTGGAACGTCGACCAGAGTCGGGCGACCTCTCGAAGAGGGTCGTAGAATCGGGTCACGTAGAGCACGAACGAGACGAGAAGGCCCACGGCAAGCTGTCCCGCGAGAATGAGCGATATGCCGTATACGAGCACGACGAGAAGCGCGATGTTGCCGGCGAACTCGAACACCGGCGTGAAGAGCTCGTTCGCCATGCCCGCCCGAACCGCCGCCCTGAAGTTCTGCTGATTGACCGCCCCGAACCGCGTCTTAAAGTAATCGCGTCGATTGAAGGCGAGGATAACCTTAAAGTTGGTGATTGACTCCTGTATCTCTGCGCTCAGAGCACCTCCCGCCGTGAGGCTCGCGGAGTTGGTTCGCCTGACCCACGACGAGACGGCTCGAGTGAACACGAATATGCCAACGGCCGGGGCAAGGGCCGCGAGGGCAAGCCTCCAATTGATGAAAAGTATGAATACGGCCGAACCGACTATGATGAAGAAGTTGCCCGCGAAGCGCATGAGGAACTGCGAGAAGAACTGATTGAGCTTCTCCGTGTCACTATTGATTCTCGAGATGAGGTCACCTGTCTTGTTCTGATTGAAGAATGCGAGGGGTAGTTCCTGAAGCTTGCCGAACACGTCGTTTCGGAGCCTCCACAACGTCCTCTGGGCCACGCCTCCCATCACCCGCATCTGAATGTAGTTGGCGACGAACGCGCTCGCGTAAACGGCAAGAAGGATGCCCGAAAACACAATCACGCCCCGATAGTCGCCGGCGCCTATGTACCTGTCGATGACATATCCCACGATCAGGGGGCCCACCAGATTGAGGGCAGAGGTGACGATGACCGCGACAAACGTCAGGGCAACGCCCTTCTTTTCGTCCGCGAGAAGCGGTAGCATCTTCCGGATGGCGGCGGCAGCCGAACCTTTCGGCATGGCCTCCGACGTTTCTTTCTTGAGCGCGTATCTCATATGTTTATTCATAGGCATGGGTGCTCTTCTGTGATTCGAGTATCTGGGCGTATTCGACCGATGTCGAGGAAAGCTCCTCGTGAGTCCCCTGGGCGAGCATCTCCCCCTCCATGAGGAGAATGACCTGGTCAAAATGCTCGGCGGACGCAATCTTCTGCGTCACGGAGATGATGGTGATGCCGGGATAGTTCCTCGCCACATTGGCAAGGATCTTCTTCTCGGTCGTGGCATCCACCCTGGCGGTGAAGTCATCAAGGAGGAGCACCTTCGGATTGAGGGAGAGCGCCCGTGCGAGCATGATGCGCTGCTTCTGCCCTCCGGAAAGGCTCGTACCCCGCTCGCTCGCCATGGTTTCCAGACCGTCGGGCAGAGAGTCGATGAAGTCAGCGAGTTCGGAGGTCTCTATGGCCCTGCGAACGTCCTCCTCCCTGGATGAGAGGCTGAAGGCGATGTTCTCCCTCAGGGTCATGTTGAACATCACGCTATCCTGAAAGACGAAGGCGACCTGGGCATGGATGGAGTCTCTCTTGTACTCATCGAGAGGCCTTCCATCGTAGAGAACGCTTCCCTCGCTCGGACGGATGATGCCGATGAGGGCGGAGAGGAGCTGTGTCTTGCCCGCTGCCGTCGGGCCGATGATGGCCGTCCTGCCTCCCGCCTTTGCCTTGAAGGAAACGTCCTTGAGCGCGTGCTTCTCGCCGTACATGATCGTCAGATTCCTGACCTCCACGTCACCGCGAATCGCAATGTCAAGCGTTCCGCCGTCTGGCTCATCCTCCCCATTGAGCACCTCGGCGATTCTCCCGTACGATGCCTGGGCTCGACTGATGATCTGCGAGACGACTCCCGACATGATGATCGGGAAGATGAGGATCATCACGTAGCTATTGAAGGCGGTGAAGTCTCCGAGAGACATGCCGCCCCGTATGACAAAACGTCCACCGAGGGCAAGTATGGCGAGCGATGCCATGTTACCGATGATGCCGATCGCGGGGATGACGAGCGAGAACAGCCCGAGTATCCTCATGCCATTCTCCTTCGCCTCGCTGTTGAGGGCGACGAATTTGCCGTTCTCGAGCCTCTCGGAATTGAACACGCGAATGAGCGCCGCCCCGAGGATGCTCTCGTTTATCATGCCGTTGAGCCTGTCAACGACATGCTGGGCCTGTGCGAACAGGGGTCCGAGCCTCTTGAAGACGAGGATGAAGATGACCGCGATGAGAGGCAGTATCGCGAGGACGACGAGCGCGAGCCTCCAGTCGATGAGGAACAGTATAATCGAGGCGCCGATGATGAGGGCGGCCGAGGAGATGACGATGGACACGGCCTGCGCGACAAAGGTCTTTATGGCATCCACGTCCGAGGTGAGATTTGTGAGAAGCTTCGAGGGCGTCTCCCTCTCGAGCCGAACCGCGGCAAAGCCCGCGACCTTTCCCGCCAGCCTGTCCCTCATGTCCCGCGCGACCCTCTCTCCCGTATAGGCCTGCAAGACGCTCTGAAGATAGGTAAACGCGAAGACGACGACCGCCACGGCGAGAAGCTCGGCCACGGTCACGTCCGCCGAGAAGGAGCCCGAGGAGAACGAGTCTATGGCCCTCGAGACGATCTTTGGCACGAAAAGGCTGGCAGCGTTTGCGATGATGGTGAGAAGCGCCAAAAGGCCGATAAGTCGGCGATACGGCCCGAGGACGGAGAAGAGATTGTGCTTCATGAGACCTTAAGGATATAGTACAAACCATGAATACTCAAAGGTTCAGGAACATCATCCTCAACCATCACGCGGCGCATGGCCGGCACGACCTCCCCTGGCGAAAAACCAGGGATCCCTATCGAATACTTGTGTCGGAAATAATGCTCCAGCAGACCCAGGTGGCTAGGGTCCTCTCAAAATACGAAGAGTTCCTCAAGGCATTCCCGACCCTCGAAGCCCTGGCATCAGCTTCGACCGCAAAGCTTCTCTCAACATGGAAAGGCCTCGGGTACAATAGGCGAGCACTTAATCTCAGAAGGGCGGCCGAGGAAATCATGAGCAAACACGGGGGTACATTCCCCAGAACCGCCGATGCCCTCGAAGCGCTTCCGGGAATCGGGCAGTCAACACGCGGGGCAATCATGGCATTCGCCTTCGGCATCGCCACCCCGTTCATAGAGACGAATATCCGCGCGGTCTACATACATCATTTCTTTAAGGGCGCGAAGACGGGAAAAGAAGGCGTGACCGATAAGGAAATCGCCCCGCTCATCGAAAGGACGCTTCACACGAAAGACCCCCGGACCTGGTATTACGCCCTCATGGACTATGGGGTGCATCTCAAGGCGACAATGCCCAACCCATCCCGAAAGAGCGCCCATCATGCAAAACAGTCCCCGTTCAAAGGATCCAATCGCGAAATGCGCTCGCACATGCTACAGTTCATCATGAAAGGGCCGAAGGGGCACAAGGACATCCTCCGACATTTCGTCAACCAGGGTTTTCCATCCACTCAAGTGGAGAAAAACCTGGAGGCCCTCCAGAGGGAAGGATTCGTCTCCCTCAAAAGAAACAGGCTGTCTATAACGTAATAATTAATATACATCACATATATGGAACCAAAAACACTCAGCGCAGGCGCGAAGGCGGGAATAGCGATAGCAATCGTGGCAGTGCTCGCCGTGGGCGGATATTTCATATTCTCAGGAAACGATTCCGTCGACGTCACTGACGGTACGGCGACAAGCACGGCAACGAGCACCGGCGAGATGACAATCTGCACCATGGATGCACGCATGTGCCCAGACGGCACCTATGTCGGTCGAACCGGGCCAAACTGCCAGTTCGTATGTCCAAACGGCGGAAGCGTCGATGATGTTCAGAACCCCGACTATCCTGCCGACATTCTCAAGTAGCCGTCTCTAGCGAATACCGCAGGCGACTTTCAGATCGGCGATATCGGCCGACGAAAGCGACAGACCCTTCCCCTCGTTCACGTAATACATGATCGAAGAAGGGTCTTCGTTATGGCCCATGCCGAGAGAATGGCCGAACTCATGCGCCAGAACGCGAACCAGCCTTTCCCTCCCATCAAATTGATATATGTCTATCCTCTGACCATCGGCATCCGAGGAATATTCCCCCTGCTCGAACTCCTCGTCCGAGAGGCGATTGATGGCGTCGACGTCCGTGTTGATCTCCCTCACGATTCCGTTATACGAATCGACAAGGGCATCGGCCCTCTCGGCAAGGGAGTTCACGGCCAGGCGATCCTCCTCGATAGAGTCAGCCATTCGTCCCAGGGCCTCCTGCTCCTGCGTCAGCTTCCTGTATTCGGCCGACGGCGCCCCTCCCCTCTCGTTCCAATAGTCTATCTGATCCGACAGAGCCTTCTGCCTTGTCTTGAAACGGCTCACCGATTCTTCGTATGCGGACAAAGTCCTGTCATACTCCGATTTGACCGACTCGAGCTCTGCCTTGACCGACGAGGCAGACCCCTTTGCCGTGCCGATCTCTGACTCGAGGGAGTTTCCCTGATCGGTTGCCGACTGCCGCTCGTCATAGATGAGGCTGATGGGCATTTCGCCGTCCTGCTCATATCGAAACATTTCCTTGCCCGCCGACTTCTCCCATAATGCCTCGGCCTCCCGAACTGCCTCAAGGAAATATGCGGAGTCTATGCCGAAGCCCGCATCGAGAGTCCCGAGCCTGTAGGTAATGACGGAGTCGCAGGGCTTCCTGTTCACCATGTAGAAAGAGACCGCTCCCGAGGCGAGTATGACGAGGATGAGAAAGGTATTCTTGATTGAGTTCATATGCGCTGTGCTCATTTTATCATGATGATACAATACCTCCCATGCACCCCTCCGCCCGCATAGAGGAACATTTCCGCCTCCAGTCTCCGCAGAAGGAGGCCCTTCGGCGTATGGGTATACTGACCATCGAAGACCTCCTCTATCACTTCCCCGCGCGATACGGGGATGCGGTGGCGTCGAAAAGCATCGCGAACCTCTCGGCCGGGGACGATGCGGTCGTCTACGGAACGGTTTCCCGACTGAAGATGTCCAAGGGCTTCAAGACCAAGATGGCCATGGCTGACGGGCAGATCAAGGACGAGACGGGACACATCAAGGCCGTCTGGTTCAATCAGCCCTATCTGGCAAAGATGATACCCGAGGGAGCCCTGGTCCGGGCCGAGGGAAAGGTATCCGTCCGCAAGAAGGACGGCGAGCTGTATCTGTCGAACCCGCAGATCGAGCGCATCGAGAGAATGCCTTCCGCCACGGGCGACTCTCTCTTCGGCGAGAGCGATGCCTCGCGCACCCTCTATCCCATATATCCCGAGTCTCGCGGCATCACCTCGAACTGGATATTCCATGCCGTGCAGAAGATACTGAAAAGCGGGATACTCGACGGCATGAGGGATGCGCTCCCGTCCGGCATTTTGGAAAAATACAATCTCCCCTCCCTGACGAGCGCTGTCATCTGGATTCACGCGCCACAAAAGGAGGGCGACGCCACGGCGGCACGCAAGCGCTTCGCCTTCGAGGAGATATTCTTCATACAGCTCGAGCGACAGAGGGAAAGAAAGGAATGGAAGAAGAATCCAGCCTTCATAATCGAGCCGACCAAGGCGACCGTGGACGGCTTCCTCTCCCGCTTCCCCTTCGCCATGACCGAGGCCCAGGCAAAGGCGACCGCGGACGTGCTGGCCGACTTCAAGAAGGGCCATGCAATGTCCCGCCTGCTCGAGGGAGACGTGGGATCGGGCAAAACCGCCGTGGCGGCGACCACCGCATACGCGGCCATTATGACTCGGCCCAAGGGACAGAGCTTCGGAACTCTTCAGGTCGCCTACATGGCGCCGACCGAAATACTGGCGGCACAGCATTTCGAATCCTTCATCGAATACTTCAGGCACCTCCCCATCAATATCGCCCTCATCACCGGGTCGGGATGCAGGAAGTTCCCGGCCAAGGTGTCCGTCATGCGAAACGGGGTCAAGCAGGAGTGGACGGACATATCCCGCGCCCAGCTTCTGAAATGGGTGGCGTCGGGAGAGATATCGATACTCATCGGCACGCATGCCCTCATACAGAAGACGGTAGCGTTCAAGAACCTCGCCTATGTCATCATCGACGAACAGCATCGCTTCGGAACGGCCCAGAGGCAGAAGCTCGTGCGCAAGGATGCGATACACCCACACCTCCTGTCCATGACGGCGACGCCCATCCCCCGCACCCTGGCCCTGACCATATACGGCGACCTCGACCTTACCCTGCTCGATCAAATGCCCGCGGGACGAAAGCCGATCAAGACCGAGGTCATCATCCCCGCCACCCGCGACGCCATGTACGAGAAGATGCGACGGGAGCTTGTCGCCGGACGGCAGGCATACGTCATCTGCGCCCGTATCGACGAGCCGGACCCGACCATGGAGAACGCCATCCTTTCTAAGTCAGTTGTCGAGGAGGCAAAGAGGCTCAAAAAGAGCGTCTTCGGCGAATACGAGATAGGAGTCCTGCACGGCAAGATGAAGGACGCGGAGAAGGAGCGGGTCATGAGGGAGTTCAAGAACGGCACCATACACATCCTCGTCGCCACATCGGTGGTCGAGGTGGGAGTGAACGTGCCCAATGCCACCGTCATCCTGATCGAGGGCGCCGAGCGATTCGGGCTCTCGCAACTGCATCAGCTGCGCGGTCGCGTCGTGCGATCGAACCATCAGGCGCACTGCTTCCTCTTCTCCGAGAGCAAGGGCGACAAGGCCCTCGACCGGCTGAAGGCCCTGACCACGGCGAAGAACGGATTCGAGCTGGCCGAGTTTGATTTGAAATTCAGGGGCGTCGGCCAGCTCTACGGCAAGAAACAGTGGGGCGTGAGCGACGTGGCCATGGAGGCGATACAGAACATAAAAATGGTCGAGGCTGCCCGGGCGGAGGCGCTTCGGCTCGTCGAGACGGATGATACGTTCGACTCCCTCCCCCTCGTCCGCGAGGAGCTCGCGAGACGGGAGAAGCAGAGGATACACTTCGAATAGTACAATCAGACAATGAAAAAGCCGCCTGCCGATATGAATCGGGAGGCGGCTTGAGAGTTCGTCACGAAACGACCTTTCTGCGACGAGGGACAGAGAGAACCATCCACAGACAGCAGGCGCCGATGACGAGGGCCGTGGACGAAGGCTCGGGAATCGACGACTCGACGAGGGTCACGCTGGCGGATGATATGCTCCCCATGGCCTGATAGAAACCACCGCCGGGGGCGAATGACGAGATATCGAGCGAACGACCGAGGAAGGATGGCAGCACCCCACCGATGGTCCCCAGATAATCCGCCAGGGTTTCGCCCGACACCGGGTCGAACTGAAAGCCCGTGCCAATCGGGAAGACGACGTTGGCAGATTCGATCGCCCGACCATCAAGAATCGCGGACCCCGCATCCTCTTCGGACACCGGAAGCAAGAGCTTGAAGAAGAACGAGCTGCTTGAGGGCGCAGTCCCGACCTGAGCGACCTGCCGCCCGATCTCAACGTCATAATACGTCGTGTAATGGTCAAAATCCTGCGAGCCAAACTGCACGTAGCCGCCCCGGACAAAATCATGGAACGACGCGAAGAGAAAGCCAGAGAAACTTGACTCGACCCCCACCGCCGAATAGTCGAGAATCACGTTGACCGTGAAGGTGCTATTAAGAGGTATGGCCGTCGGATAGGTCGACGAGTTGAATCTCCCCTGAAAGGAGACCTCATACACGTCACCGCGCGCTGACAGGGCACCCATGAAGAGCGCCGTGATAATTACTGACATGAGAAACGGTTTTTTCACCGATTCCTCCTTTCTTTTGTTTGCTGTGGTTGAAGTCCTTTACCGTCTGGCAAAGATCCTTATGAACGCTTTATACCACAAAATATTAAAAATGCAATGTGCGCCCACATGGACTCGAACCATGGACCCCAGAGGTATAAGCTCTGTGCTCTAACCAACTGAGCTATGGGCGCGTACTCGATATACTAAACCAAGCAGACGGTATGCACAACCGCAGGGCGCGTTGTGCAGGCAAGGAGTATACTTACTAGTAGAAATGAAAACCCGCATACTCCAGAAAACTATCGTGGTCTTTGTGGGTATTCGCCACGACCATCACAGAGTGCTCTGCATCAAGGACGGAGAGAATCTCAGGCTCCCGAGCGCGGAGCTCTCGACCATGCGACATCCCGAGGAACTCTTCCACGAGATACGGGAACGCTACATATCCGATGACCTTCCCTACAGGCGGAACTTCTCGGCATACGCCAAGATCTCCCTGCCCCATCACAAGGGAACCATCGAGATATGGGCCTTCGCCGAGATAGTCGACGAGCGCTGTTTCATGAGATGTCCCTATATGGGCATATGGCTTCCCTTCAGGCAGTTGCTCGTGCCCGAACAGCCCGCCGAGATACATCAGGCACTCCTCGCCCTCGAACACAAACACCACCTGGTATAGGTGGTGTTTTCTTAGTCTTGAATCATATGCTTAAGCGAACCCCTGAATTAAGCCAGATGCTCGATGTCCTTCTTTTTCTTTGGGACGATGCCGTGGGCCACGAGTATCTTCTCGAACTCGTCCCGCTCGATGGTCTCGACCTCCATAAGGGTCTCTGCGATCGCGTCGAGGGCCTTCTTGTGATCAAGGATGGCCTTCTCCGCCCTACCCATGCCCTCGGACATGATGCGGGACACCTCGCCGTCTATCTCGGCGGCAACCCTCTCGGAATACTCTCCGTCCCCGACGCCTCGGCCAAAGAGCACCCTGCCTCCCGCGCCCTCGAGGGCGACGGGACCCATCTTGTCCGACATGCCGTATTTGGTGACCATGTCACGGGCCAGGGCCGTCGAAACCTGTAAATCGTTCGATGGTCCGGTGGTGAGGTCGCCGAACATCATCCTCTCGGCCACGTACCCGCCAAGGGACACGGCGATGTCGTCGAGGAACTCCTTGCGCGACTGAAGCTTGCGATCCTCTATCGGGAGATGGAGGACGTATCCGGCGGCGCGACCGCGCGAGATGATGGAAATCTTGTGAACAGGATCGGCATATTCGAGAACCGAGGAGATGATGGCGTGACCAGCCTCATGATAGGCGGTGATCTTCTTCTCCGCCTTCGAGAGGAGATGGCTCTTGCGCTCGGGTCCGAGCATGACCTTCTCGATGGCGCGGATGAGGTCGAACTGGGACACCTTGGTCCGGTCCTCGCGGGCGGCGAGGATGGCACCCTCGTTCATGAGGGAATAGAGATCTGCTCCGGAGAATCCGGGCGTTCGCTCGGCGATGACCCGAAGGTTCACGTCCTCGGCCAAGGGCTTCTTGCGGGCGTGAATCTTCAGTATCTCCTCGCGATCGTTTCGATCGGGATTGTCTATGGTCACGCGACGATCGAATCGTCCTGGTCGCAGGAGCGCGGGATCAAGGACATCCGGCCTGTTGGTCGCGGCCATGACGATGACCTTCTCGTTCGGCTCGAAGCCGTCCATCTCGACGAGGATCTGATTCAGAGTCTGCTCCCTCTCGTCGTTTCCGCCTCCCGTGCCCACGCCGCGGCTCCGGCCAACAGCGTCTATCTCGTCAACGAATATGATGGCCGGAGCCGCGGCCTTCGCCATCTTGAACAGGTCGCGAACGCGTGATGCGCCGACGCCGACGAACATCTCGACGAACTCGGATCCCGAGATGGAGAAGAAGGCCACCCCTGCCTCCCCCGCCACGGCCCGGGCCAAAAGAGTCTTTCCCGTTCCCGGCGCGCCCATGAGGAGTATGCCCTTCGGTATGACGGCGCCCACGTCGAGGAACTTCTTCGGGTTCTTGAGGAAGTCGACGATTTCCATGAGCTCCTGCTTTGCCTCCTTCGCTCCCGCCACGTCCTTGAAGGTGACGCGTGACTTCTTGTCATCGGGATGGGTCATGCGCGCCTTGGACTGGCCGAATGACATTGCCTGCATGCCCGCTCCCTTGGCCTGTCGCGTCATCATCCAGACGAGGAAGCCGACGAATATGAGAGGGATAAGAAACGGGGCGAGATTGAGCACCCAATACGAGAGGCCCGAGGGCTCGGTGACCTCAATCTTCACGGCCGTTATCTCGGATGGCTTCACGCCGTAATTGACGAGGGTCGTGGTCAGGGCCGTGACATCCTCCTTCTTCGATGACTTCTCGATGCCGTCCGCATAGACCGCGGTGAGATCATTGCCGTTCACCTTGATGGACGTGACCAGTCCTTTCGATATGTCAGCAGAGAGCTCGGAGAGAGATATCTGAGCAGGGTCAGGCACCGCCTCCTCCGCAAGGAAGGAATAGGCGAAGACCACGAGGAACAAGATGACAAGCCCGGTTCCGAAGTTCCCGAGGAATCCCCTGATGCCGGGAACAGGCCCGGACGGCTGATTACCCGGTCTTGGACGTCGTGGCTGGCGGTTGTGCTGTGTAGGCATATATGGGAATAGTATAGCAGAATCGAGAGATGTGATAGCATTGCCCCATGGCCCTCGCGGAGAACAAAAAGGCTTTCTACGACTACGAGATACTCGAGACCCTCGAGGCCGGCATCGAGCTGGTCGGGGTCGAGGTGAAGTCCCTGCGCGCCCACGGCGCAACCCTCGAGGGCGCGCATGTCATCATCCGGGGCGGAGAGGCCTTTCTCATCCAGATGAGCATACCCCCGTTCCAGGTGGCGAACACCCCCAAGGACTATGACCCGGTCCGTGTCAGGCGACTGCTTTTGAACAAGGCAGAGATCAATAAACTGGCCAATATCGAGTCCGGGCGTGGATTGACAATAGTGCCAATTAAGGTGTATAATAAG
>Ga0172380_10007974_pt1 | contig 11750 bp, 9 predicted proteins | sample Leawe162metaG_FD_119747 | JGI IMG/M metagenome (GOLD analysis project Ga0172380, IMG submission 119747) | Leachate microbial communities from a municipal landfill in Southern Ontario, Canada - Leachate well 162 metaG | ecosystem: Engineered > Solid waste > Landfill > Unclassified | place... | reverse complement strand
TGTCATGGCATTAAGAAGCCGGTATCCGAGCTCGGACTGTTCAGCGATGATGAGACAGGGATGTTGATTTTATCCCTGCTGACACCTGCTCAACGAACTGCGTTAACGGTGAAGAGAAGCCTTGACTTTGCTTATATTACCGAGGACAGCGAGGGTATGACCAGATACCGTGCTAACGCCTACTTTGAGATGGACAGCTTGGCTCTCAATATGCGGGCAATACAACAAACCCTACGGGATTGGACTTCCTATCGTTTCAGCCCGTTAGTGCAAAAATGGCTAAGTGTGGCGCATCTTAAGGGAGGGATGATTCTTGTAACCGGTCTGACAGGATCAGGCAAGAGCTCCACATTGGACGCTATTGTCAATATGAACAACGAAACGGTTGAAGGACATATTGTGATCATCGCCTCACCGATAGAATTTGTACACCCATCCAAGAAATCCCTTGTTCGGCATCGGGAAGTTGGGCGGGATACACGGTCATTCCGTTCGGGTATTGTTGAATCACTTCGGCAAGACCCGGATATCATTGTGGTCGGAGAAATGCGGGATACAGAAACAATCGTGGCGGCTCTGGAAGCGGCGGATACTGGTCATAAAGTATTTTCAACATTACACACCCCATCCGCGATTGAAAGCATCGATCGTGTCATTGGGGAAACTCCGCCTTTAGAACAAGAGCGGGTGCGTAATAGGCTTGCTGACGTGCTTCGGATGGTTATCTCACAAAAATTGGTTCCCACGCTGGATGGAAAACGAGTACTCGCAAAAGAGATACTGCTAATGACACCTTCTGTACGAGCTTGTATCAGGAACAATAACACAAGCGAAATCTATCAGATGATCAACGAGGGTGGTCAGTTGGGCATGACTACTATGGAACAGGACTTACGGCAACTGTTCCTTTCGGGCAGAATCAGCAAGCAAACAGCTATGGATTTTTCCAATAACAGCCGTATGATGCACCAGATGCTCTCAGGGATGAACTAAGGAAACCGATGAGCAATAAAAATATACAAACAGCGTTAGGCGTGTCTCTTGAAGGGGAGAACCTAAGGGTAGTACGTGTCAAGGCGGAGGGTTCTTCGTATAAGGTTACCGCCTTAAAGAAATACCGTCTAAAAGAACTTCATATCCAGCCAATTGCAGTTGACGTCTCTATGTCAGTTGATAATGAACCGATTGACATCAACGACCTTACTGGCCCGGATACACTTAGCTTGTCCAACGCCTCCACTCAGGCAGGAATGGATGGGAATACAAGCGCGTTTTTGGAAATCACTGAAATGGTGAATCCACCCTACTGTCGTATGGGGCTTGCTATCACCGAACCATTGATTTATTATCACTTGATAGAAGCGGTCGGGAAAGCCTCACACGATAAGCTGATAAAGCGGGTACAAAAGGAGTTTCCTGCCAGCCGGGAAAATCATCCTCCACCGGAACCAGAGGCAATCGGAATTATAAAGATGACGAGTGATCGGGTGCTTGCCCCTATTCGCGAGCACGAAGTATCACTCTATAGTGAATTTGATAGGGTACGACCTTTCACACAGAGACGAATTCCGCAGATTACCTTTGTGGAGACGGCAGAGACCGCTTTGGTGAACTTGGTATTAAACCGTCATCACTTGGACTCCGAAGAGATCACTGTCATCATCCATGCCGGTGATGATCGAAGTAGGTTTATCTTCTTAGAAGGGTGGACAATTCTCCACATTTCTCAGGCTATAACCATAACCGACAGCGCCAGAGACTTATCATCGGTCTTGTACGGCAGACTTATGTATGAGATGGATTCTATCAATCTCACCCGGTTGGAGCGGGTTGTACTTTGTGGAAACGCGGCACGCACCTCGTTTTTCGAGTATATGCGCAACACGTTTCCTAATACAACACAGGTCGAAGAGATAGATTTGCAAGGATTGGGTGGAATAGAAGGGGTACCAACCGATTCTCAGGAGCTTGCACCCTACTCCGTTGCATTAGGTTCTGCCATACAGGCACTTAATCCTCGGAACAAGGAGCTGATCAAAGTAGATATGACTCCTTCTACAATTCGGGAAAAGCGCAATAAGCTCTCCCTGTCACTTGTGGGGTGGTTACTGCTGATCCTTTTACCCCTCTCTACTTTGGGGGTAATGTGGCAAGTATCGGAAGTCAAGAACAATGTAACCCGTCTGAGTAACGAACTTGCTCCCAAACAAAAGGTCGTGGCGGAGATCGCTATGCTGGAAGATACGCTGGTTGGTTTACGCGGTCAGTTGATGGAAAGGGAGAGGGGTCTTGCAGTAGTTGATTCTGTCCGGACTCAAATATCCGTATATAGCCAGTTCGTTCATAGAACAATGGTTGCGACCAATAAAATCGGTGGAATCTGGCTAACGGATATAATTTCGGGAGAGGGACAAAGATCACCCTTAAAGGATACTCTATCTATCGGAATAAAGTGTTACAACTTCAAACCGAGATGCAACCATCGGTATTGAAAAGCGTGGAAGTGCGTGACATTCGTGAGCGATCCGTCTACTATTTTGAGATGGAAACGGATTCGTTGGGGGTGAAAAAGTGACATACAAATCACGAAATAACATCGTTCTAGGTTTACTGCTCTGCGTCATAGTCGGTGTCGGGGCATACTTAACGCTTTACCATTATCCTCGTAAAATGGTAGACTTGAGCAAAGAAATCGCCAAAGCCGACGTGATTCTGAGCACTCAACCGGCAATGGTCACCGAGCAGATTGAGCTGACTGAAGCTATTGAAAGAATCCAGAAGCAGTTAGGCAGTTTCAATCGTCGTCTCGACCCAATTACCGGCTCAACGGAAATTCTCAACCGTATCGGGCGCGTCAGGATCTATGGTGCTCTGAAGTTCAGTATGGCGGCTCAAGGTGATGGGAAGACGAACCTCTATTCCTTCAGCAAGTATCGTCTTTCGGGAGAGGGGAATTACGGCTCTGTCTTCGCATTGATGTGGCTGTTAGAAGGAGGGCCGGAGCTGATCTCAGTTGATAAAGTCAGCTTGCGCGGGAATGAAACCTTAGACTCATTGGGCAATCACATTGTCATCCCATTTGAAATGGAGATTAGAACCATCTCATCTGACATTTCCTTAGGAGTTGTACAAGCCGATGAGGTTCAACTCACCCAGATACCGCTTGGAATTAATCCCTTTTTCCCCCTCATTGCTTCAATTGTTCCTCCAAATACCCGGGGTTTGTTGGAAGTGGACAGGGCAGAGCTTAGAGCCTTGATGCCGGATCAAGCAATTCTGGCTGATGCACAAGGTAAACTTCATACCCTAAAATTAGGTGACGAAGTCTATTTAGGGACACTTGCGGTCATTGACCCGATAAACAACCGTGTTGAATTCCGCTTGAACCGGGCAGGGATTACCGAACGGTACGTACTTAAACTTAGTTTTGGCACACCTGCCGGAACGTGGAGCACTGAATGAAACAGATAAAAATTTTGTTAACCCTGCTGGTAGTTATCATCCTCACCTCCTCATATGTGCATGCACAGTTAGGGGGTATGCCACGGGAGGCAAGCAGATCAACCGCTTCGCCCAATGAAATGATCTCAATGGCACCTAATATGCCATTCAACTTGGCAGTGGACCTACTCAGTACCCTCGCCAAGCAGAGGCTCGGAAAAGGGATAATTGATCCGACCGATACTAAAAGCGAGATCGGTGTTAAAATAGATAACCTGTTTTGGATGGACGCTTTAGATAAAATTCTCCTCCAGAAGGGGTTTATCGCGGTTGAATCAAAGGAGTACATTCTAATCAAGTCTCTCAAGGAAGGTCAACCAGCGCAGAGCACTGTTGTCGAGGAGAGTGACCAGATTGAAAGGAACCTGTTAGAAACACGCGAAGTTGTCATTTCAACGCTGTTTTTTGAAGCAAACCAGAGTGCTATGAACGAGTTGGGATCAAGCTGGGGATTAGCTGTCGGCAATGGTATGAACTACAATACCACTCCCGCAGACGGTCGGGCAAGTATGTTTGATATAAGTGGTTCTCAGAAAACTAACTTTGGTCAGCTGTCGGTTAAAATCAAGGCTCTTGCCAGCCGTCAAATGGGCGAGATCATTGCGTCACCACAGGTGACAGTTCAATCCGGCAAAGAGGGGCAAATACAAATCGGTAGTGACTTTTCAGTGACAGTAAAAGACTACGCGGGCAACGCACTCACGCAGTTTTTCTCAACGGGATCTATCATCAAAGTGAAACCGCACATTTTCACTGTGGATTCAACTACATTCCTGCAGGTTGAGCTTGAGGTTACCAAGAGTAGTGCGAATGATAGCCCTCTCGGTATTGAAGTAAAGAAAACCGATGCTAAGACTACAATACTTTTGCTTGACGGCGAGGAAACCGTTATTGGTGGACTCTATTCCACGGAAATAGGGTCAACCCGTGAAGGCGTTCCCATATTAAAAGACCTGCCTTGGTGGGTTTTAGGGCTACGCTATATCTTCGGTTATGAAACACGCGTCAATATTCGCAAAGAATTGATTGTTCTACTCAAGGCAGACCTCGTGCCAACATTGCATGAACGTGTTCAGACGAGGTTGTCTGCAAGTTCCCCCGACCAAGGTACTATGGAAAGAGGGCTGGATGATATGACTAAACGGGTTCAGGATGCCCAAAAGCAATCTGATTCCCGCGAAGACCCGATCAAGTAGACTGGATGCATAGACTTTGCCTTCAATGAGCAACATTCCGTCCATAATCTATGTGTTACTGATTCATAAGGATCCAACCGTCCGACGCATTGCAGGCGTGCATCGCTACGGATCGGATGGGGGTAGTGTAAGTTGCCGTTCGGTAGGTTCTGTATCCGAAGCTCTGGTCAAACTTGACGAGAGAAAGTGGGATCTAATTCTGCTGGAATCAAGATTGCCCGATTTTAGTGGGTTGGACGGTTACACAATCATTAAGGAAAAGTGTAACGGAGTGCCAATCTTAATCTATGCTTCGCGAGCAGACGAAGAAACCGCCTTGAAAGCGGTTCATCACGGTGCCGTAGATTACCTCATTAAGGATACAGTTTCAGCTGAGGATCTGAGAGCTCGCATTCTCAAGATAGTTGGGCAGGTATCCGTAACAAAATGTTACACACCTTTTTGGGAAGGGTGGGGGAAGGGCAGTTCTGTTTTTCTGAAGATTATCACCGAGTTGCCGAATGGAGTAATGGTAATAGGTGCTGATCATACTTTAAGGCTTGTCAATAGTGCGGCTTGCGTACTTATGGATAGCACAAGCGAGGAGTTGGTCGGGTGTCAATTCATAATCGGTTTAAAGCCGGGACAAACTGTAACAGTCGAACGGGATGTAGCCGGAAGAGTAAAAAAAGTAGAAATCAAAGCCTCACAATTAGTTTTCAGAAGAGAACAATTAGTACTTCTTGTTCTGAGGGAAATAGTTGAACCGGACTTCCCTGTCACCGAAAGAATCAATTTCGACATGGATCCGCCTCAAATGGTTCGGAAGACAAAGTCAATTTCCAGTCTGATACCAATCTGCGCATGGTGTAAAAAGGTGCGCGACGAAGGTGATGAGTGGACTGCGATTGAAACCTTCCTATCGAGACACTGGACAGCAAGTTTCACCCATTGCTTATGTCCTGACTGCGCCAAACAGGTGCGTAATGATATTGTCAGGGTAACTGACCAAAACGGAGCATCCAATAATGAATGAAGAGACAAGCCGGGCGTATGATAATGAGCCGGACAGCCTCATCCAACTGAGTACCGGTTCATTGCTGTTCACAATCGAACAGGCGAGTGAGGGGATTCTCTGGTTTGACGCAGAAAAACGGGTCATTTATGCAAATCAAGCGGCTGAGCAGCTTCTCGCCCGAACAAAGGCGGAATTAGTCGGGTTCGAGTTAGATCTCCCATTGGATATTAGCCCTAATATCGTTACGCTGTTGCACCCTGAGAGGGGGTTCTTCTCTGCGGAGTTGTCCGCGATCAAACCTCCACCCGAAGTTGGGATAACATTAATTGTCTTTCTTCGGGATCTGACCGCACCAAAGCGTGAAAACAGGCAACAGCAATGGCCTGTAGAAAATGAACGGAGATCCCATCGTCGGTTTGAATACAAAGAACGACAGACTGACCGATTGAACAGCCTGACGGCTTTTGCCAGCGGTTTGGCGCATCAGTTCAATAACTTGCTTATGGTTATTATGGGGAATACTTCATCAGCCCGTGGGCGTGTACCCTCGAATTCATTAGCAGTGGAATCGTTGGATAGTATCGAACGTGCCGCACGTCAAGCAGTTGAAATCGTCGGGTATATGTCGCTGTTTTCGGGTAGCGGGCCGATGGTGCCTCAACGGGTTAATCTGTCCGAGCTGATTCGTAAGATGCAGAACATCATTGCCGCTTCCGCCCGGCGTGCAACAGTTGAATTCAATCTGCAACCGGACCTGCCGCTAATAAGTGCGGACATTTCACAGCTCAAGCAATCAGCCATCCTGCTGATCTCCCGTGCCGCCGCTAACCTGCCCGACAGACGAGGGTTTATTGGAGTTACCACCGGTACGCAGTTCTGTTCTGAAGGAACATTTGATGCGGCGCATAATTTCAGTACCGGACCGGGCGAGTATGTCTATCTACAGATTTCCGATACGGGTGAAGCCATTGACGAGGAAGCACGACAGCGATTATTTGAGCCGTTTGCTGATCAAAATAGCTTTGAACGGGGATTGGGGATGGCGGCAGTGTTAGGGTGCGTCAGAGCTCATCGAGGGGCTATTGAGGTGTTAAGCAGTCCGGGAAGCGGGACAACTATCGAATTATTCTTTCCGGTTTCAGATACAACTGCCAACCCTCATGTTGTTGAAGAGAAGCAGGTAGAAGGATGGCGCGGTTCGGGTACCTTATTAGTGGTTGATGATGATGAGGAAGTTCGCAATCTATTAATGGAGATGTGCCGCGGACTTGGATTCAACGTCTTAACCGCAATAGACGGTGCTGATTGCTTGAGGATCTATGCTGAGAATCGCGAGCAAATATCATTGGTATTGCTGGACTTTATGATGCCCAATATGGGGGGAGATGAAGTCACCCGTCGGTTGAGGATACTCTATCCCGAAGTGAAAATTGTCATTTCAAGCGGTTACTTTGCATCGGTAATAACACCACAACTTAGGGCGCAAGGGTTGGAGCATTTCTTGCAAAAACCTTACACTATTGCAGAGTTGACCAAAACACTACAAGCCGTGCTGAACTCCTAATCCTGCTTTCTTTTGTTGGTGCTACATTCTCAGAATGTCTGCACCTGATCTATAGACGAATTCAAAAAAGGACAAAACGGGCAAGAGTCATCTTGCCCGTTTTGTCTTTCTAACCAACCCATTAGACTAACTAATGTGTGTACGACTGCCTGAATTCCTCAACCAAGAAATCAACGGCTTCTTTACCAGCCCCTTTGATTTCTGAGCCCTCATACAGGAAATCAAACGGACGCGGTGATCCGTTTGCTAATATGGAATGGCACATTGTGCAATCCATACTGATGGCTATCCCTTTTTCATCCACCATATTCGGGTTATGGCATCGAAAACATCCACGCCCATCGCTATGTCCAAGGTGGTTGGGGTAGCTTCCCCATTTGACATTCATCCCGGGGTGGATGTTTCTAAGATGAATGGATTGCACCGCGCTAATGAGTTGAGCAATTTTGACGCTATCCAAAGCGGTCACAACCGATAGCAGTTCGTTATAGCGACGGCTGATGGCTTTTGCGATTCCTTCCTTAGCACTATTGTAGTCGGGATAGTTCGCCATCAGAGCAGTCATTGCAATTGACTTGGCAAATGGTAAGGAACGATCAATCAAGCCTTGTGCTATACGGAGATCAATGGCTTCAGAAGGCAATTCATAAATGTGTGTAGCCCTGTTATGGCAATCCACGCAGTCCATAGTACGGCTGTATTCCTTCTGATCCTTGCCACTGTATTCCAAACGTTGGTTGCTAAACCGTTTATAGGAGCCACCCGGTTGTCTGACATCTATCCAAGCAATTTCTTCACGTTGATCATTCAGCGAGGCATAGCGCACTTCATTCTCGGGCGAAACGTGCCAGTGACTTCCACTACTCTGTCCAATCTTGCCGGATCCGATTTTCATCATTAGTGTTGTATAGGTTGGCGCAGAGGTGGAATCGTTTTCAAAATGGATATACTGTTTTATCTTGTCTCCATGAAACATCTCAGGCCAGTGACACTTTTCGCAGGTGTTTCGAGCAGGTCTTAGATTATGTACCGGTGTTGGAATCGGCTTCTCATACAGGTCGAACGTGACAGAGATCATCTGCCATGCACCATTGATCTTCGAATCAACGAGTCCCCCGAGTCCTTCGCCTACATGGCAATCCACGCAGGCTACCCGTGCATGAGGGGACTGTTGATATGTAGCCCATTCAGGACCCATTACCGAGTGGCAGGCTGTACCACAGAAGTTCGCTGATTCCATAAAGTGCAACATACGTGTACTGGCGAGCCCCAAAATGATCAAGTTGAAGATGGTCAGGATACCAACGGTTTTGAGCAGTAGACTACCGGTTCGTTTAGGGGTGAGCAATTCCTGATCAAATCGCTCCGCCAACATCATCTTGATAGATTTGCCCTTTCGTCGGGCTTCAATCCAGAGCCCCAGCGGTATCAACAGCAGACCGGTTATAAATAGCGCAGGAAAAGCAAGATATGTGATCAAGCCAACATAGGCATTGTGTATCACGCCACTGATGGTTAGAATCTCAAAGAAGAGGAAGCCGACTATAGTGGATGTCACTAATGCCGAGCCAAACATACTCATCCAGTTTGCTGATATGCCCCGTAAAAAACGGAGATAGTACTGTTTCATTTACGTTTGCCCTTTGCCGGGAAGAATTTTTCGTAGATGCCCTGTTGGCTACCGTTGCGCAGATTTTTCTTGATATCCGGGGTTGGCTGTTGCATCCACTGGTGCATCGGTTCTTTGGTGAGCATATTGTCAATATACCCGATTGCTTCGGCATCGCCTGTTTCCCTCACTTCGGGCAGGAACTTGAAGTAAAAGTGCTTACCAACTTCATAGATTCCGTGCCACCAAGTATAATCGGGTCCCATCATGGCCGCGCCGTGACGAGCGCGACGCCCTTCATGATGCCATAGTTCCCAATAAGTCCATTCTACATTATTGCTGAATTCAGCCGGATTCTTAAGAGATTTGTTTTTCTTTAAGATCCCCATAATCTCTTTGGCTGGCTTGGCAAATTTGTCGTTGTACAGGTTGACTAACCCGTCAAACTGATAGTAATGTCCATCAACCCAGACAGATCCATGGCAAGCGGCGCAGACATTCTGCATATTCTTACGTTTTTGAACGGAGTTCTCAGTCGGTACTGAGATTTCCGGGCGAAGTGTCCATGAAATTCGTTTTCCTGCATCATGGGTGATCGGTTGATTCTTCGTAGCGGACAGATGGCAGGTTGCACAGGTCGGTGCGGCGTTATAATCTTCGCCGACTATCCACCTTGGTGAATCAAGGTTCATCTTGTCAATGTTGGTATAATAGGCAATGCCGTGCTTGGATTCCTCGTAGATCTCCTTCTGTGGATGATCAGGTCCCAGGTGGCATTTGCCACAGGTTTCAGGTTGTCGGGCTTGGGATCGGGAGAAGTTATGGCGTGAGTGGCAAGAATTGCAAGTACCGAGTGATCCGTCGGGGTTGATACGTCCTATACCGCTATTGGGCCAAGTCTTGAATGATAGCTTGTTGGGGCTATTGGGGTCAACTATCATCTTACCCCCATGACAGCTTTCACAACCTGCAATTGCCGCAGGAGCACCACCGACAACATGCGCTAAATAGGCATCGTTTGATTCCAGGATTTGACCTGCTTTTGCATGGTGGGATGAAGTGAACTCTGACGACTCATTTGCATGGCATTGACCACAATCATTGGGCGTAACAAGCGTAGCAATCCATTCCCCCTGATGCTGAAATGCGTCTGATTCGCCTTTCTTAGCCTGATGGCACGAGAGACACGATACGTTGTTCAGCGCATGCGCGGAGCCTTCCCACTGCTGGTACAAGCCTGGGGTTACCTCCTTATGGCATACAATGCAACGTCCAGCGGAGTTGCTGGCTTCAGCCGATGATACGGTGAAGACTAAAAAAGCGATAAGGACCAAAGAATGATATGATCTCATGACCAACCCTTTTTTTGTGTGTAGAACTGTTCAGTTGACTACTGGATTGCGGAGCTGAAGTCCGCTGACAGTTATCAACATTGTTGATTTCTGCCTTAGTATCAAGTTAGTGAAATTTGAACGCAAAAGCAAGTTACTCTTTTTAGTTCACGAAGTGATCAATTTCACTTAGTAATAAGTTAACCAACAGACAGTGCCTATTCTTTGTCATAGGTCAAAAAAATGACATAATTTATAGTCAATAGTTCAAGAAAAATCTTCTCGCGGTTGTAAGGTGTGAGAAAAAAAATGCACGGGCGAAAGATAATTTCGCCCGTGCATTCATGTTAACCCAACTATACTGAGGGTTTACATTATACTCTTAATTTCGGCTGTCCAAGTTGCCTTATCACGGTAGCCGACAAAGGTCTTGCGGATGTTGCCCTGCTTGTCAATCAAGAAGGTGAACGGTATGCCACCACGTTCTTCGGGGGCAAGGACATTTGAGTATTGCTGTGATATCTGGCCATTATCCATTGCGACCGGATATGATACTGTGTTCTTTGCCATCCACTGCCTAACTGCTTGGGCACCACCTTGATCAACCGAGATGCCAACGATGACCAGACCTTGTGGTCCAAGTTCTTTGGCTAAGTCGTTAAAGTGGGGGATCTCCATTCTGCATGGGGGACACCATGTAGCCCAGAAGTTAAGCAAAACAACCTTACCTGCGTAGTCTGCCAGTTTGACCGGTGTGCCATCAACAGTACTTAAGGTGAAGTCTATTGCTTTACCAAAGTTTGTTGAAGTTGGCGTGGTTGCCGGTGTTGAAGTTGCACCGGAAGCCTGTTCGTTTACTACCTGAGCTTTGCTTGAGGGTGTTCCTGCCTTGGTGGCATCGGATGGTTTTCCGCAACCTATGCCAAGGATCAGTAATAATGCTACTATGGTTACAAAAAGACTTTTTTTCATGGTTTTGCTCCTTTGTTGTTTTGGTTATGATTCATTTTTTTCAAGAGGTAATACGACAACATGATCAGTCTGTCACCTTGGCAGGCGCACAAGTGATCCATTCTCGTAACTTAAAAGTCCGGAAAATTTGGTTATGAGGCTATCAGGCTAAGTATTGTTCAATCTTAGCTACAATTTTAGGTTTGGGATTTAAGCCAACCATTGTCTCCTTAACCACACCATCGCGGATAAACAGAACTTGTGGTATGCTCACCACGCCAAATCGCGATGCGGTCTGCGGGGCTTCGCCTACATCCACCTCAACTACTTTGATTTTCCCGGCATAGTCAGTCGCCAGTTCAACCAAGATTGGGGTTAGTTTCTTACAGGGACCGCACCAGGGCGCATTGAAGTCCACAATTGTGAGTCCTAATGATTTCATAACTTCTTGATCGAAGGTATCATCACCGATTTTTTTCAGTCCAGCCATTTTTGTTCCTCTTATCAGATATTATTGTGTGATTGTAAGTGCCGAGAGCCAAGGTAGAAATTCGGCTACCGGCCTAAATGCTTCAATTCTACCGGTCTCCTTGCCATCGGG
>Ga0172380_10007973_pt1 | contig 11750 bp, 19 predicted proteins | sample Leawe162metaG_FD_119747 | JGI IMG/M metagenome (GOLD analysis project Ga0172380, IMG submission 119747) | Leachate microbial communities from a municipal landfill in Southern Ontario, Canada - Leachate well 162 metaG | ecosystem: Engineered > Solid waste > Landfill > Unclassified | place... | reverse complement strand
GTTTTGCAGTGCCTATTGCGGAGGTGGCAGATGCCAAGAATCACAGAGCGCGTGCGTTACTTCTCAATGCCTGGTGATCCGATCGCTATCGTTGATTGCGGCGATTTGAGTGACGTGCGCTGGTACACGCTGATCGAAACTCTGGTCCCAGGCTTTGCACGGAAAGACGAATCGCTCGCGGAGAAGCTTAGGTTCTACGTTGGGCTCGATGGTCGATACGCGAAGCGTTTGGAGATTGGCCCAGACTGGATCGCGGAAGAAATCATCCGGCACTTGGGCGGCGGGGTTGGGGATCTCTCCCTCGAAGAGTACCTAGCGTTCATGCTCACCGAGCGCGCGAAGACCATCCCAGGCGGTGCAGCGTGAAGACGATCACGGTTTCACGCGAAGAGATGACGATTTTCACTCTTCAGATCGGAGATCTAAAAGTGCCGCTGGTGCGCGATGAAGCGAAGTCGTTGTTCCGGAGCCTGAACACGATGCTTTGGGCCAAGCCGCCCGAGCCCATGCAGCATGGGCTGATCATCAAGTGCCACCATGGCGAGCTGAAAACTACTTGTCTGCACTGCAATCCGAGGCCGAGCCCATGAAAGGGATCAAGTTCTCCAGCAAGCTCACGCTTCCGATCGACGCTGTGACCCAGACCTTTGCTTTCCTGGCGAAGCGCGGCGCTGGGAAGTCCTACGGAGCTTCGAAGCTCGCCGAAGGCATGGTCGAGATCGGCGCGCAGATCGTTGCGCTGGATCCCGTCGGCAATTGGTGGGGGTTAAGGCTCAATGCCAGCGGCAAGCGGCAAGGTATCCCGATCCCGGTCTTCGGGGGCCTCAAAGGCGATATCCCGATCGAGCCCACTGCTGGAGCGCTGATCGCAGATGTGATCGTTGACCGGGGGATCTCGGCCATTCTGGATGTTTCGATGTTCCGTAAAGGTGAGCGCAAACGCTTCGCGGCGGACTTCGGCGAACAGCTTTTCCAGCGCAAGAAGGAGCACCGTTCTCCCCTACACCTCTTCATTGAAGAGGCGCAAACCTTCTGCCCTCAAAGAATGCAGCCTGACGAAGCCCGGATGCTCGGGGCCTTCGAGGATATCGTCAAGCTCGGGCGCAACTTCGGGATCGGCGCAACGTTGATCTCTCAGCGGCCCCAGTCTGTCTCCAAGGAAGTCCTCTCCCAGACCGAGTGCCTCGTGGTCCTCCAGACGAACGGGGCGCAGGAACGAAAAGCCATCCGGGAATGGGTGGTCGAGCAGGGGATGGATATCGTCAAGCTCGTGGACGAGCTGCCGGGCCTGGAGCGCGGCGAAGCCTGGGTCTGGTCTCCCTCGTGGCTCCGCAAGACTGTCCGGGTCCAGATCGCGGAGAAGTGGACCTTCGATGCTTCGAGCACCCCGAAGACCGGCACGAAGCGCCAGGCAATCAAGCCGCTGACGAAGAGCGATCTCGGCACGCTGCGCGATTCCATGAAGTCCGTGGTCGAACAAGCGGAGCGCGACGATCCCAAAGTCCTGAAGGCTCGAATCACCGAGCTGGTGCGCGAGCTGGCGTACGCAAAAGCCAAAACAACCGTGGTCACGAAAGAGGTTTACGTCGTGAAGAAAAGCGATTTGAAGAAGATCGATTCCCTGATCAACCGAGCGAGCCGGGTCTCGTTCCTCAGCGCGGCCGCACAGCAGAAACTCTCAGAGGAGATTGAGAAGCTGAGCGCGAAGCTGTCGAAGGTAACCGGCGCAGAGATCTCTGGCGTGTACGAGAAACGCTCTCCGCTTGGTGCGTGGAAGGAAGTCGAAAAGAAGCCGTACAAGCCGCCCGAAGTCCAAAGTGTGGCCTCTCCGCCCGCGTCCAAGAGGCGCCCTCAAGAGACTCCTGCTGCGTGGGTTGAACGCACGGAGAAGAACGGCGATATCGGCAATTCCCTGAAGAAGGGCGCTCGGCTGATGCTGGTCGCGCTGCGCGATCTCGGTGGCTCTGTCGGCCTCACCAGAGACCAGATCGCGGCTCAAGTTGGCTTGCCGGCGCGGGGTACGACTTTCCAGAGCTATCTCTCGACGCTCAAGCGTGGTGGTTACGTAGAAGAGATCATGCTGGTGCGTCTCACGGCGAAAGGCGTGGCCTTTATCGGGCCGCCCCAGGCGCCGAAGTCGACCGAGGAAATGCTTTCCCTTTGGGAGCCCAAGCTCAAAGCGGGCGCTCGCAACATGCTGCGCGAGACGGTGAAGGCCTATCCGAATGCCCTCACACGTGAGTGGCTCGGCCACCAAGTGAGCTTGCCAGCAAACGGCACGACTTTTCAGAGCTACCTGTCGACATTGGTCCGAGCTGGATTGGTGGAGAAAGCGGGTAGCGGCAGTGGCATCAACACAGGCGTTCGTGCGAGCGCGACGCTCTTTCCTCAGAGGGTGGCATGAGTCCGATTCAGTGGCCCGGCAAGATCACGATGCCCATGGGCGGGGCGGCAGATTCCAAAGACTTCGCGTCTCGATGGGAAGAGACCTTCGGTCCGAAGAAGCGCCCGCGCTCCGAGGCTGCGAAAGAGCTGAAGGAAACGCTCGATGCGATCACGCTTTCGATCGCTGAGCGCGCAGAGCAGGTCGAGGCCTTCAGGCACGAGCTGGATTCCAATAGAGAAGAGCAGAAGACCGCGGTTGAATTCCGGTACTACGAGCTGATCCGGCGCGAGTCGATTCTCGTGGGTTTGATTGCTCAGTTCGAAAAGGCGCTCGCGCCATGAAGAACATGAAGAGCGGCATAGCCGTTCAGGCTGGCTTCCACTGGTCACCTCAGCGCTGGTTTGGGTTGCGCTTCCCCTGGAGCCCAGAAGCATCCGAGGCGATCGTTCCGTCGCTCAAAGGCCTTGGCTGCGCCGCGTGGGATAGCCAGTCCAAGACGTGGTGGCTGCCCGAGCAGTTCTACCCTCACCTCGAAGGCATCGTCTGTGCGGTTCTGGGCGACTCGAACGTTTCGCGCCTCTACGCCTTTTCTGGGAGTCGTCCGGGAGTCGGCAAGCTTGAGCGTCCCACGTGGAGAGACACCTCTTCACCCTACGCAACGCTGGGGTTGATTCCTCAAGCGTCTGACTCCGTGGTCAAGGCTGCGTTCCAGGCGCTCTCACGCGAGCTGGACCCTGACAGCGGCCACGGAGTGGGTGGCTCCTATGAGCCCTTGGAGAAAGTCCGTGCTGCCTTCGCGCAGATCAAAGAGGAGCGAGGCCTATGAGCGTCAAGGTCACATGGAAGTGCGAGGGTTGTGGGATTGAGGCTGTCACTGAGCCGAACGAAAGCAGCGGCGGCAGGCTGGGGCTTCTACCGGCCGGGTGGTTTCACTACCGGATTAGCTCGTCTAGTCCGAAGCCACCAAAGAAAACGAACGCGCCCGGAGTCGAATGCCCCAAGTGCGTCGCTGATTCGATCGCAGCGCTGGTCAGCATGCTGGAGCCTGAGTACGGCCATTCGATCCACTTGGAGCCGTGGCACCCATGATCCCCGGACGCGCATGGCGGCAGATCGTCACCTCGATCTCTCAGCTCAACAACTACGTGCTCAACGACAAGATCTACACGCCCATGATTGGCGTATTCGCGATCCTGCGCACGCACGCTGAGGATGGCTGCGACGTATTGGTTGGGGCAGACGACAAGCTGTCGATCACTGAGCCGCCGTCCCGTGTCGATGCCTTCGTGTGCATGAGCTGCGATGGCTACCCGGAGGACTACATGGTTTCCGATAGCGTGTGGGAGATCGCGATCCCTGGCTATGCGACGCTCCGAAATCAGCGCAAAGAGAAAGGCCTGCGCGTGCTCCTATGCCTCGCATGCCTGGAGAAACGGGCCGGGCGGCCGCTTGTAGTCGGAGACTTCCCCGAGCTGCCCGTGAATCGAGCGCTCCGGTTTGGCTATTGCCTCGGCCGAGAGGAGAAATATGCCTCCCGCTAAGCCCCGCTACGATCCTGTCGCTGCCGGCTGCCTCTGCATGTACTGCCCGCTTCGAGATAAGACGCCAGTGCCTCCAAAAGGGCCGCCGAACGCGGACTTCATGATCATCGGCGAAGCTCCGGGCTTCAACGAAGAGCTGAAGGGCGAGCCATTCATCGGACCTTCAGGGGTCGAGCTGGATTCGATCTTCACCGAGCTACGCAAGCGCGGCCACAACGTCTATCGCACGCGGACTTGGCTCACGAATACGATCCTCTGTCGCAACGAGACGCCGGACGTGATTGGCACCAAGCGGTACGACCTGCCTACCTACCTCGCCTGGATCCGGAAGCAGAATGCGCAGCGCAAGAAGGACGCGACCGAAGCAGCCAAGGCCGCTGGCTGGAAGAAAGGCGATCCTCCGGTGCAGTGGCAGCCGATCGCGTCTCCGATCGACTGCTGCGCGCCCAGGCTCTGGGGCGAGATCGCGCACTTCGAACAGGTTGCACGCGAGCGGGGAGAGCCCAATGGGATCGCGATCCTGCCAGTCGGTAACCACGCAGCCGAGGCTGTGACCGGTCGAGCGGGGATCATGAAGCTTCGCGGCTCTCCGTTCCTGGTCGATGTCGCTGACCCAAGAGGGCACTTGCACAAAGAACCCTGGCAGACGGGCCAAATGGGCCCGAACGGAGATGGATCCCAATGAGTATGAAGCGAGGAGCGAAGCAGCCAAGGCCTGCGCGATGGGGAATCCGCATTGCTAGGGCCGCGGACCACCAGACACTCTGGACGCACAACGATATGCCGCGCAAGGACGTGGTGCAGCTCGCCAACGACTACGGACTGGACGGATTCCGTGGGCTGTTGCCGGGCGAAATCCTGATCACGATTGGACACTCGAAGCACTTTCTGGAGGTGGTCTGTGAAACTTTACGTAGCGAGCAAGTTCGGGAACAGGGAAGCGGTTCGGATTGTCCAGAGGCTTTTGAGAGAGGCGGGCCACGTAGTCTCGTACGACTGGTCTTCTGATGATTCAGAAGACGTTGTCGGCCAGTCCGGATGCGATGAGTTCACAATCCCCAACGATCGGGCGGTGGCGCGTCAGCTGGCGATCCGAGACTTCGACGGGATTGTTGGCGCCGATGCAGTGATCTTCCTCCCGACCGAAATCGGCGGTCGGGGCTGCTACGTCGAAAGCGGGATTGCGCTTGCCCTGGAAATCCCGGTCATCGTCGTAGGGCCGTACTTCAATTCGATCTTCATGTACGCGCCCGGAGTCGTCCGTGTGCCGAGCGTCGCATCGCTCTTCGAGACGGAGAACACGATCGAAAGTCTGATCTCGTTTGCCAGGATGAACCGGCTTTTCGAGGCATCCAAGGTTGTTTTGGCCGAGGCAGCGCTTCAGTTCGCGATGGAAAGTGCGGCTCAAGCAGCTGGCAACGCCCGAGACGGGCTCCACCGAGCTGTGATCACTTTCATCCAGAAGAAAGGGATGAACGAGCAGGTCACGATCAAAGTCAAAGCAGGCGTGATCTACGATCTCTTCGCGGACCTGACGCGCACCCGAGAGCTTCAGCGCCAAGCCGAAGACCAAGCCGCACTCGCCATTGCCAAAGCTGCGCTGTTGGAGGCCTCACCATGATTCCGCTTCCCCCCGGACCTTTTTCTACTGTTGTCTCTGACCCGCCTTGGATGTTCGGCAACCAAGGTACCCGAGCGGCAACCGACAACCACTACCCGAAGATGTCCACGCCAGAGATCTGCCTGCTCCCCGTGGAGAGCGTGGCTGCGGACAATTCGCACCTGTACCTGTGGGTAACGGCCGCTCACCTTGCCGATGGGCTCGCTGTGATGAAGGCCTGGGGTTTCCAGTACAAGCAGTACATCGTCTGGGCGAAGACCAATGCCGACGGCACTCTCCGAATGGGCTTGGGGAATTATTGGCGCCACTGCACCGAGCTGATCCTCTTCGGTACCCGAGGCAAGGCTCCCGTGATGGACCACGGAGAGCTGAACCTCTTCTGGGCTGAGCGGCCCGAGGAACACTCGCGCAAGCCCGACGTTTTCCGGGACAAAGTCGAGATCATGTCGCCGGGGCCTTACCTGGAGATGTTCGCCCGGTACCCGCGCGAAGGTTGGACGCTCTGGGGGAATGAAGCGCCCCAACAGCCACAGCTTAGGGCGCTCTCGGCGCTGGGGCCGCTGTGAGCGGCGTGAAACGAGCGAAGAGCAGGCGGATCGGCCTTCACAAGCGCGTGCTCGCTGCTGCCGATTTCGAGGCCAACGAGAAAGAGCCAGGCGTGCAGTTCTGGACTGTGATCACCATGGAATGCGGCCATACCGCGTACCGGGGGAATCTCGTAGGCACACGCCCGATCTGGGCGCTCTGCGAGCGATGCCCCGCCGATCCGGGGCGGGCGGACTGATGGCTACGCGCGTAATCAACATCCATGACGGACAGCCCTACGATGTCTACTGCGGCCGTCCGGGCCAATGGGGAAACCCGTTCGCGCTCGAACGTCCGAGCGATCGTCACGCCATCATCAAAGTCTATACGCGCTGGCTGCTCGAACAGCCTGAGCTACTCGCCGCGATTCCGATCGAGCTGAAAGACAAGATCCTGGGCTGTTACTGCGTGCCTCGTCTGTGCCATGCGCAGATGCTGGCTCGTGTCGCGGATGAAGGGGTCGAATCGATTCGACGCTGGCTCATTTTCATGGATCAGGTGTCCTGATGAAACCACGCGAGCTGGAGTGGGGATTGGCGGTCGGTTTCGTTGTGGGCGTGATGTCCGTCTGTGTCTTCTACAGCTTCTTGACGTGGGTGACTCGCTAATGGCTGTCGTGGTTCCCAGCCTTCACCCTGCATTTTTGCTCCGCTCCGAAGACGGCGGCTCTGCGAAGTTCAAGCAGACAGTGATCGGCGATTTTGAAAAAGCCATGCACCTGCGCAAGCGGGCGCCTCTATGGGACGAAAGTGTCATCTGGGAGAGGGCTACGAACGGCCGCTTCAAGAACCTCTTTCCTCAGGCCGAAGAAGTAGCCGACTTCTGCAAGCGTGTCTGGCAGACCCGGATCACGATCGACGTGGAGACTTCCGGGGATGAGCCTCTCAATTCCCGTTTGATCTGCATTGGCATTGGCTCAGAGAACGGCCGCGCGATGTGCGTGCCGATTCTGAAGCAGGGCGGGGTCAACTACTGGAACCATGGAGATGAAGTCCGCGTGCGGGAGATGGTCCGATTCCTGATGCGCTGCCAGCAGACCCCGAAGAATTTCCACAACGGAGCTTTCGACTCGATCATCCTGCACATCAACGGATTTCCGATCGGGGATATCGGCGACCCGTGGGGCCATGACACCATGGCGGCCAAGCACTGCGTGGATGGCGAGCTTCCCAATGGGCTGGCCTTCTGTGCGTCTACCCGGCTCGAAGTGCCGTACTGGAAAGACGACGTAAAAGGCGATGTCCGTTGGCTGGACCTGCCCGATGTGATCTTGCGCGCGTACAACTTGCGCGACGTACTGAGCACGGATCGCCTGGTAGCGCCGCTGGAAGGTGAAGCGCAGAAGCTTGGCCTAACCGGGCTCTACAAAGAGGAGATCCACGCTTCAGCGATCATGGCTGGCGCAACCCTCCGGGGGATGGAGGTCGACGTAGAGCGCCGCGATTCAACCCAGGTCGACAATCGGCAGACCCTCCCTGTGAAGGACAAGGAAGGGAACATCGTCAAGCACGAGCCCAACCGGGAGTATGGCCGCCCGATGGGCCTGGGGCCGAAGCTGCGCATCGACAAAGGCAACGCGCTGGGGATTCTCAAGCAAGTGGCCGAGTGGGGGGACTTCAATCCGCGGTCCCAGAACCACCTGAGAGGCCTGCTCTTCGAAAAGCTCAAGTTCCCGGTCGTGATGCGCACGGACAAAACCGGAGCGCCGAGCACGGACAAAAACGCAATGGTCTTGCTCGCGCTCCACGCCAGCACGCCCGATCAGATCCGCGCGCTCGAAGCTTTGATCAAGTTCCGCAAGGCCGACAAAATGCTCGGGACCTGGGTTGAAGGCCTCCCAGTGCTGGGTGATGGCCGTGTCCATGCCAGCTGGAAGCTTCTGACAGTCACTGGGCGCTTCGCGTCCTCGCCCAACATGCAGAACTTCAACCCCGCGATCAAAAAGATTTTCCGGGCGGCCCAAGGCCACAAGTTTGTCTCCAGCGACCTTTCCCAAGCTGAGCTGCGCGTCATGGCGATCATGGCCAAGGACGAATTGCTGATTCGGATGTACGCGGAGAATCTGAACGTCCACACGATCAACGCTTGCATGCTGTTCCAGATCCAGCCGCCCCCAGGGCACGATGACATGAACCCTCAGACCGAGGCGTTCCTGCGCGAGATGTGCCCCCAGCTCTTGGGCGAGGGCAACGACTACGCCCAGTTCCGGATCGTCCCGGACAAAGCGCGGTGGAAGAGCTTTCGGACGCTCGCCAAGAACTTCGTATTCGGCGACAACTACGGCGCTGAGGCGGAAACGCTCTACGAGGTGATCCGCGCCAAGCGAGATCCGGTCACTGACGAGCTGCTTTTCAAAGACGTTGACCTGGGGAAGATCGAAGCTTTGAAAATCCTCTGGGAGAAGATGCATCACTGGATCCCCGCGTGGTGGCGGATGATCACCAACAAGGTCCAGAAGCAGGGGTACTACCGCTGCCCGCTCTCCGAGCGCATCCGTTGGTTCCGCGCCGGCATGAAGCGCAATGACATTCTGAACACTCCGATCCAGGGCTTCGTGGCTGCGCGGATGAACAAGGCGATGATCCAGGTCGCGGGCTACTTGCGGCAGACAATGGGCTACGAGACGCAGATCACGTCCCAGGTTCACGATGCGATCACAGCCGAGACGCCGGATCGCTACGTGAAGCTGACTCAGGAGATCTTCGATTGGACGCTCAACGAGCCGTTCGATGTGCCTGGGATTGGGATGATGTCCCTGCCTGCCGACAAAGCGACTGTCGGCGTTTATCTGGACGAGGTGTGACCATGGACAAGTGCCGCAAAGGACTGCATTTTTACGACGAGAAGAACACGCGCATCAATATCGACGGATCGCGCACTTGCCGGGCGTGCTTGGGCGAAACCCGACGGGCTCGGTACAGGCGCAACAAGCTGAAGGACAAAGAGATCGAAGCGGCAGTGCGGCTATGAGCCAGCGGACGATTCAGGAGATCCGGACTGCGCTCTACAACGCGATCGGAGAAGGCGACAACCATCCGATCCTCTGCGAAGCGATCAGCGAGCTGGCCGCGCTCCGCCTCGCTAGACCAAATTCTGAAAAACTAACTTGTCCCGATGTGGTGCAGGCGGAGCGCTCCGGTATTGGCTTAGAGCTGACGGATGCAGAGCGAGCCTCTTACGTCGCATGGATCGCTGCTCGTAGCGGCGCGGCGGACTTTTGGAGGACCAAAGCGCTCGAAGCGCGTGAGATTGGCGGACGAATTCAGGCTGAGCGCGATGAGCTGAGGCGCCAGCTTGAAGAGGTTACTGCCGAGCGCAACAAGGCAATGACCGCCGTCGTTGATTCCGCGCGCCTTTACGCCGGGCTCACAGTTCCGGAAGATCGCCAGCGCGCCGAAGCCGCTGAGGCTAAAGTGAGAGAATTGGAGGGGAAATGAGCCGAGATCTCTGCAGGCATGGAAAGAACGTGGATAATTGTGACCAGTGCTCGATCAACCCGACCGTTGAGCCGCTGAAGTCCGCGACTGTTCACGAGTTTGCTTTTGGGAAGGGTCCAGGGCAGACCTGCCCCCACGGTACGCCGCCTACCCATGCGTGCTTCACCTGCAACGGTGACGTGGCGCGCACGCTCACAGCCCGAGCGGAGGAAATCATCAAGCTCAAGGCTCAGATCGCAGAAGCGCTGCTTCCTAGTCGCGTCGCGACGGACCTGCTTCAGGCAGAGATCCTGGAGCTGAAGAAGCTCTGTGACGAAAAGTTCGCCTGGGACGAAGACGACCGCGGCCTTCCTGAAGATAGCGCGATCCATGCAGCCCATCCGGTTCGGTCCGGGGCGCACGATCGCTACATGGACGCAGCCCGGATGGTCGGCGCCAAGCGGAGCAAGTACGCCCTGATCGATCTGGTCAATTGGCTCATGTCCGAGCGCGATGCCGCTGTGAAGCGTGCCGAAGAGGCCGAAGCCAAGCTCATGGGCGTGATCGTCCCCCAAGAGACCTGACATGGCCAAGCCCTACTATGGGAACGCCTACTGCTCCTGCTGCGCGACGCGCGTACAGAGCCGCAAGCAGGCGTCCGAGTGGTTCAAGATCATGGATCGATTTCGTGACTTCGTAGGGCGGGGTGACGCACCAGTGCAACCTTTTCTCTGTCCGAAGTGTCGGAACGGGATCGCCGAAATCGCAGTGGCTGCCTACGAAGGAATGTGCCGCCTAACAGCTGCCCAGCTCAGGAGTGGGAATGGATGAAGAGGTCAAACGGGTGGGGTTTTTCCTGGCTGCGACGCTTGTGGGGGCGCTTCTTTGGGCAGTGGCGATCGCCGCTGTGGATATGGTTTCGAGCGCGGAATCTCAAGAGGCTCCGGCTGATCCCGCCCCAATCGATCGAAGATGTTACCCCGACAATCAGGAATCCGGTCCTGCGAATTGCCCCTGATCGAGAACCCGATCAAACTGATCGCGATTCAGATCAAACTGTGGCAATTCGATCTCACAAAGAAAGGGATGAAATATGAAGAAGGCAAAGAAAGCGAAGGGCCTGCCCGCGAAGGCGAAGAAGCCGCCCAAGGTGATCAAGCGCGTAGGGAAGTTGGTTAAGTTGGCGAAGTCCGACGGAAAGCCTGGGCCGAAGCCGAAGCGCGAAATCGTGGTCAAGCTCGACGTGGTCGATCTCAAGTTGATCAACCGAGCCCTGAAAGAGACGACCTACGCCAAGCAGACCTGGCTCGTGGCCGCGCTCCGTCAGGCTGCCTACGTGACGTTGGGCGACGAGCCCACCGGGCATCATCCGGTCCTGAAAGGCGAAGCCTACCTTCTAGGCGAAGAGCCCGAGAGCGAAGGCGAGGAAGAGGAGATCCCAGACGCGACCGAGCACGTGTCCGAACACGCCGAATCAGAAGCGGCTATGTCTGCGCCTTTGCCCGTTGTTGTGCAGGCGCCCTGGCCCCAGATCGGCCGGATTGCTCCTGCGCCGACGCCTCCAGGCTACGGGACGGCCAATGGACACGCACCTGACGAAGACGAAGAGCTGACCTAGCCTTCACCCGCCAGACCCGCGCGTCCCTCTGACGCGGGCTTAAGTCACGGCGCTAGACCTGTGCGGTATGCCGGGCGAGGGGAGTCAACGGAACGCCCGTTACCCGTGCATGATTGGCTTCGGGCACTTTCCCCGATCAGCGGTTGAAATCGCGCTGGTGCCGCCCGATGTCTTCGTTGCTGGCATGGACATAGCGTGTGGTCGTTGAGAGGTTGGCGTGATCCAGGGCTTCCTTGATCGTGAACAGGGAAGCTCCGTCCCTATTCAACCGAGTGGCGAAAGCGTGGCGAAGAAGGTGCGGCCGGAACCCTGAAAGCCCGGCACTCTTGCCGCACTTCTGCACCAGCGTGTGCAGCAAGTGGTACTGCGTGGTGTACGTGCCCGGAGAGAGGATCTCTCCGATTGTCTTCCATGCCGTCTTTGGCTTTGGATCGCTCAAAGGTCGACTCCTGCGCCCCTGCGCCGCAGGCACTTCGAGCAGCTCGGCGAGCAGCATCTTCGCCTTCGATGCCGGGACCAGCTTCTCTCGGCCGCCCTTGCGCATCACCCGCAGTTCGCCGGTCTTTACTGCGCGTCTGACGCT
>Ga0172380_10007972_pt1 | contig 11752 bp, 17 predicted proteins | sample Leawe162metaG_FD_119747 | JGI IMG/M metagenome (GOLD analysis project Ga0172380, IMG submission 119747) | Leachate microbial communities from a municipal landfill in Southern Ontario, Canada - Leachate well 162 metaG | ecosystem: Engineered > Solid waste > Landfill > Unclassified | place... | reverse complement strand
TGCCTGGCTTGACCAGGTTATCATCCAGGCTGATAATAACGGCAACAATGGAAAAACAAAAATATAAACCTGAAATATGAATGAACGAAAGATTATCAGACGATTAAAGCGCAAATATCCCCGGATTGCGGATGAAATAATTCCGCAGAAAAAAACAAACCTCTCCGGCTATTTCTCCGAGTATGTCACCATGACCGGGACGCAACCACAATGGATAAGCGACAATACTCGCGCTGAATGTTGTCAGTGGGATGAACCCCGGACTGTGTTTGTTGCCGTGATGATTAAGCTGATCGACCCGCTGTATTTTTCCGACAATGAAACCGTCGAACATGGGTTCAATAAGCAGATGGCGGAGCTATTAGGCTGCAATCAGTCACAAATTTTATACACTTTGCGAAAAGCAAGAAACTTTATGAGCGTCTATCCAGCCTTTGAGAAAAAAGTTAATGATATTGTCACAAAAATTGTCAGAGAATGAAATTCACGGTTATAACGGAAACTGACAAACGGGCTGTTTGTGACTACCTGGCGAAATTGCCGGATGGTAAACAGTTCATTATTGAGATAGCCGTAAAACGTGAAAAGCGCACATTAAGCCAAAATTCCCTGTACTGGCTTTGGCTGGCCTGCATTGAAGCGGAAACCGGGAATGACAAAAACATATTGCATCATGAGTTTGGAAATATGTATTTGCCCCGAATATCAGGAGAGCTAAACGGCAGACCAATAGAATCACCGGTCAGCACAAAGGCACTCAATACGATGCAGTTTAAGAACTACCTGGACCGGATTCAGACGTTTGCCGCTGCGGAGTTGGGGATAAGGCTACCCGACCCGGAGGATTTGATAATTGATTCTTTTGTTGAAATGTATAAAGACAGGGCGTAAAATGACAACCCAAGCCGACATATACGATTTCAATGACCTCGAGACGGCATTCGACTTTGACACAGACGCCTTCGGAGTAGGTTTCGATATTGACGTAGATACAAGGATCATAAAACCACCGCTGTCCAAGGATCGCGTCGCTGCATGGAAAAACGCAAAGAAAACGGCAGCAGAAATAAAAATTACGCCAGGAATGTCATATTTTGGAATCATTGACGGTTCATTCATCTTCGGAGACCTGTTAGAGGCGCTATTCACGCAGAAGCTGATCAGAGCCACACGATTGGACATTTCAACACTCAGCCTGTCACAGGATAACGTTGACAGCCTCGCCACGCTGTTGCTGAAAGGATATGTGAAAAACCTTAACCTCATTGTTTCGGATTATTTCTACCAGCATGAACGGAGACTGCTCATGCCGTACATCTATAAGGAACTGGATATTGACAACCGTTTTCAACTGGCGGCGGCAGGCATACACACGAAGATTATAACAGCAAGGCTTACCAGCGGTATAAACCTTGTGATGCACGGAAGCGCAAACCTACGTTCTTCGGGAAACATTGAACAGGTACACATCCAGGATAGCATGGAGATACTGACTTTCTGCGAAACGATTAATGACAAGATAATTGATAAATTCAAGACAATAAACAAATCTGTAAGGAGAAACGTATTATGGCAGCAAATAATACCAGGAGCATCAAGAAAACAATGATAGCAAGGAGCAAAACAAAGGCGAAATTACGGAGGGAAAAGACATACGACTTCAGTAATGCACCATTTTAACTCCCTACAACTGATAACAACAAATGGCTGACAAAAAAAAGCAAGTCACGGAAGCGACCAAAAAGGCATTTCTCCAAGCGATGGTGAAGAGCTTTGGGAATGTCACGGCGTCATGTCGTGCTGTTGGAATTGACCGATCAACGCCCTATCAGTGGGCGGACAAAGACCCGGAATTCAAGGAGAAGTTCAACAGCAATATGTATGAAGAAACTTTTTTGGATGCTATTGAAGCGAAACTGGCAAAGCTGGCAATGGATGAAAACCCGACGGTACTGATATTCCTTGCAAAGACGAAAGGAAAGAAGCGGGGATATGTAGAGCGCAATGAAACCGACCTGACCACCGGGGGAAAGGAAATAAAGATTGTATTACCAAGTGCTGATTAAAAACTAACAGATATGAAATTCACACAAATTACACAGACTGCTGGGGATTGTACTGCTGGATTTGCCATTGATTTAGACAGAGAATATACAGTTGGAGAATTAATAAATGAAATACTTACACGGCATGAATGGGGATATATAGGCATACACAATGAGGGGCAAGCGTGGTTTCAGCATGGAACACCTAATTGTGAATACCGAAAAGATAAGTTAGTCACAGAGATGCAAAAAGAGGTACTAACTATGAAAATTAAAAGTGTGACAGCAAGTGGAGGGTATAGTAGAATGGATTATATTATTTATTTACAATAATGCTGAATGATATGAATCCAGTAGATGACATTCACACCGCAATTTCATACTTCCATGAACATGGCAGTAAAATAGCTGAAATGCGGATTACAGTAGAAAAATTCAATGAGTTGTTAAAACTCACAAATTGCAAAAATAAACTTGAGTTTTTTCGCCTGTATCGCAGCAAATACCCCGATGATGAAAAATTTAAAATTGTTTTAGTTCATTAATAATGCTGATTGACATGAAAGATAAAATATATTATGACTTTACTGTAAACGCAGACAAGATATTCAATCCCCTTTTTCAAAAGTTACAAAAGGCGAACACACGCTTTGTATTATCATACGGCGGGTCTGGTTCGTCAAAATCATGGACACAGACACAGTATGAAATCATCCGTGCCCTGCAATCGAAAGAGACGATACTTGTCTGCCGAAGATATGCCAGCACCCTGAAACATTCCGTCATTGCCCTGTTCAGCCGTATCCTGGCCGACTGGCAATTTAGAGACCTGTATACGGAGAACAAGTCCGACAAGGTATTTTTCTTTGTCAACGGCAGTCAAATTATATTTAAAGGGATGGATGACACGGAGAAGATCAAATCCATTGCCGGGATAACCCGTATCTGGATGGAGGAAGCCAATGAGTTTTCACAGGATGATTTCAACCAGCTCAACCTTCGCCTCCGGGGTCGGGATAACCTGCAACTGACAATGACATTCAATCCGATTGATGAAAACCTCTGGATTAACAAATTGTTTTTCCTTTCCGGGCAGTATACAGACCAGACGACAATCATCAAAACCACCTATAAGGATAACAGGTTCATTGACGATATATACAAGCAGGAATTAGAGCGTTATCAGCGGATTGATCCGAATTACCACCGTATCTATGCACGTGGAGAATGGGGAATAATTGATGAAGCCCGGATATTCAGGACATGGGAGTTTTCAGAATTCCCGGAAAGGGATGCTCGGGTAATCGTTTACGGTCTGGACTTCGGATACTCCCAAGACCCGACCGCTGTTGTCCGGGTTGCGGTATGGGATAACTGCATATACATTGATGAAGTGTTATACCAGATTGGGCTGACAAATGCTGACATTGCCCGGTTGATTAAGCAGGACGGCTATCATGGTGAGCCCGTTGCATGCGATTCAGCAGAGCCAAAATCAATACAAGACCTTCGGAACTTCGGGATACAGGCATTATCAGCAGACAAGGGGAAAGGGTCGATAAATGCAGGTATTGACAATCTCAAGCGCAACACGGTATATATTTCCCCCCGAAGCCGGAACATACAGCGTGAAAACCTTCACTACAAATGGAAGAAAGATAAGCTCGGTAACTTCCTGCCAGTCCCGGAAGATGCCAACTGCCATTTGATTGACAGCATTAGGTATAGTTTGAGTTTAGGACTTCACAACCGGGCCAGCGTTTCCCTCGATGGCGTTTTCTTCTGATTATTTCACCTTTTGCCAAAGTGTGAAATCTTTCACGCAATATTGATAAGAATGTACTTCAACTTTCAAGTAAAATTGCTTGAAAATGTACATTCTAAATGACAATAGATGAAATATTAGCCCTGCCCGTTGATAAGGCTGTTGAAAAACTGAAAGTTGCACAGGATTTGCCCGACTATGAAAAGGAGCTGGCACTTCAGTACAACCCGGAAGATCATGACGTATTTGATCACACACTCCGTCCTGCCAAGTCTGTAAAACGTTCAACCGGAAATCTTGATTCATCCGGGAAGGAAATCACCGAAACCGTATCCGAAGATGTCAACCGTATTGCCGTTCCATTCCAGAAATTGATTGTAAACCGTGCAGTCGGCTTTTTGTTAGGAAACCCGGCCAAGATCAAATCCACAGCCGAAAACCCACAGCAGAAAACCCTTGTGGAGATGGTTGAAAAGACATTGAAGGACAACAAGGATCAATACTTCAACCGCAAACTGGTCCGCACGGTTAAGAGTGAATGTCAGGCAGCGGAATTGTGGCATCTGCAGGAAGATCCACTATTCTGGAAAAAGACCGTAACAAATGTTAATTCTATTTTCAAACTCCGGGTCAAACTACTCTCCCCCTCCGCCGGGGACAAGCTATACCCCTTCTTCGATGAAACAGGTGACATGACCGGTTTCAGCCGTGGTTACAAATTGAAGGACGATGACGGCAAAGAGGTTGAACATTTTGACACCTGGACAGCCCAGACCATCATCGAACGGGATAAACCGGGCGGGTCGGACTGGACAGAAACACGAATAGCAAATCAGTATCAGAAAATCCCGGTTATTTTCTATCCTCAACCGCAGGCGGAATGGGCAGATGTGCAGTCCATGATTGAGCGGTACGAAACCAAAGCCTCAAATTTCGGTGATACAAATGACTATTTCGGCGCGCCGATGGTCAAGGTCATAGGCAATGTCCGGTCACTTCCGAGTAAGTCCACACAGGGGAAGGTCATTCAAATGGAGACCGGGGGAAAAGCTGAATATATGTCATGGACACAAGCCCCGGAAAGTGAGAAACTGGAATTTGAAATGCTGGAAAAGCAGATTTATGCCTGTACGCAGACGCCGAATATTTCCTTTGATCAGATGAAAGCACTCGGACGCGATCTGTCAGGCTTTGCAATCATGCTCTTGTTTGCAGACGCACACATGAAAGTTCAGAACGACATTGAATTGTTCGGTGAAATGTTCCAGAGGCGGCTGAATCTACTGAAACACATTTGCGGGACGGTTATCAATGTGTCACTGGCCGGGGAGGTTGATTTACTGGAGATTGAACCGGTATTCACGCCCTATCTGCCGGAGAATGTAAAAGAACAGGTTGAAATATTAAGCATTGCACGGGCGAACCAGGCATTAATCAGCAACGAAACGGCAATGGAGAACAACCCGCTTGTTAGCAGCGTGGATGAAGAACTGAAACGCATGGATGCAGATGAAAAGGCGCAATCAGCACGGGCGCAGGAAGAATTAGGAGGTTCATTTAATTTAACATAAACACACAATGGCTTATTCAATTGCACTTACAAAAAGAACTAACGGCGGCTACACCGTCGTTGCCAACGGGGTTACAAGTTACCCGTCTGAGGTAATCTATCACGGCACAGAGGACGGAGTTATTCTCTATGCACGTGGTTTGAACTTGTTACGTTTCTACCGTCCGACCGAATGGACTATTCAGACCGTTGCAACTTATACAACTGTTGTTCAGGTGTGTGACGCTCTGGATGCACTGGGAGTATTGCCAGCCGACACGCTGGAAGATATTGAAGCACTGCTGACCACGATTGACGCAGACACCGGGGCGATTAAAACTGCCGTCGAAATCATGGCTGGTTGGGATGAATCAGACCGGGCAAAGGTGAATCCGATTGCCGGACAGGCGGGGATTGCTGCCGGTGCTGGTGCTGTTGCAGATACTGTTCCGAGGGTGACATTGGCAAGCGATGACCCGGCAGTAGTGGCATTGCAGATCATAGACAACTGGGATGAGAGCAACCGGGCGAAGGTAAATCTTATTGCCGGTCAAGCGGGGGTTGATGGCAATTCCGGGAATCTGTCCAACCGGACGGTCAGGGTAGCAGTTGCAACCGATGACATTAATGTGGTGAAGGTCGTGACCGCTGTTGAAAAAATGGACAATTGGGATGAGAATGACCGGGCGAAAGTTAATCTCATTGCATCGCAGGCGGGAGTGGATGGCAACAGCGGGAATAAGTCAGATAAGACCGTTAGGGTGGTACTGGCTACTGATCAGCCAGCATTAACTAACAAACTGCTTGTAACGGAGGACAATTCAGGTGCAATCAAGACCGCAGTAGAGTTAATCGATAACGCCGTTGATGGTAACTACTTAAACACAAATCTCAATATTGCCGGTACTGATGCAGCAGCCGGAACGGGCACACAAAACGCACAAACGATACGTGTAGTCATTGCAACCGATCAGGCACAATTAACAAACAGTTTGAAAACCGTTGACGACAACGGGGCTGCAATCAAGACAGCGGTAGAATTAATTGACAATGCCGTAGATGGGAATTTCCTGAATACAAACATGAATGTCGCTGGGACAGATGTAGCGGCAGGGACAGGGACGCAGAATGCACAGACGTTGCGGGTTGTATTGGCAACAGACCAGGCGCAGCTTACCAACAGCCTGAAAGTGGTTGATGATAATGGTTCAGCGGTTAAGACTGCGGTAGAACTCATTGACGACACGGTGAAAGTCCTCGGTACGGACACATACACGGAAGCCAGTACAAAGGGTCTGGTTGTGGGTGCATTCCGCCGGGATGCTGAAACAACGATGGTTGACACAACAAATGAAGTTGCGCCATTGCAGGTTGATGCAGCGGGGAGGCTTAAAGTAACTTCCCAGGGACGCAATTCAGCCCCGGCTGTATTGGTTGCCGCAGGGTCAGCGCAAAATGTAACTACTGGATGGGTGGACTTCGGGAGTGAAATCACAACCGGCGGGGCTGAGCTGTTGGCGCTCTGGTTAGTTGTTACTCATACCGATTCTGCGAATGTGCGGGCTCGGATACTGGCAAAGCACACCGGGACAACGGGGGTGGAGTTCACAGTACCGATCAAGACCGTTTCATCAAATGTTGTAAAGGCTCAGGGGCATTATTACGAATTGGACACGGACGCCACGCAAAACATTGTTCTGGACTGGGATATTTCAGCCGTTCCGGTCGTTCAGGTTCAGATAAGTTGTGAAACCGTAGGGTCAACGGCAGATACAGTTTCAGCAGATTACACCCTCAAATTCTGATGACATGGGAAATTTAGGAGCGACATATTTAGCGGGAGGGCTGGATATTCAGTCAGCTGTTATCGTTGAGACGACAGCCAGCGCAACGACAAACGGGGTTAATCTGTTAGCGGCATATACGGCAGCGAAAGCATTGACGCCAAACGGGGCAGCACTGAGCGCAACAAACCGGGCGAGTGTGATAGTCCCGCCGGGAAAGTATTCATTGGATAATGGGGCTGATTCAGCAGTGCCATCTGGAGTTACAGTTACGCCGGATGCAGTTGGTGAAAATACGCTCACTTTCTATTATCGATTAGTATATTCAAAAACGGACAATAGTTTGCGGTCACTGATCACAAATGAAGCGACGTTCACAATCGGGGATAGCACAACGGAGATAATTGTAGCGGGTGGAGATATTCCATATTGGGCAGATAATATGATGGTTTTGGTTGGGACGACATCGGGAAATCTACCTTATGGCGCGACAATAACCACTTTTTCTTCTGATATTTTGGGCGAGTATCCTGATTTGGAATTGGGTGATTTGTATGCAGTATATTCAGCTATTCCGGCATTTAAGGCATTTACCGCCCTTACCCTTGACACGCAGTTTGTTGACATCATAGGGCTGACCACAGACCGGAGTTTGCAGCACATTTATGGCACACCCCCGGCAACCAATTCCGGGGTGATAATTCAGACGGCAAACGATGTGCATATAAGCAATCTGACGGTGGAGATATTGACGGCATACGGAACACCGGAATTGATTAGCACCGATTCAGCAGCTTATTTCCCATCTACAAACCTGAATAATACGGTTATTGAAAATGTGTATTTCAAGGGGGAAGAAGGGAGTGAAACTGTTTTGTGGTCAATGAGGGTTAGTATTGAGTATTCAGGCATTTTCACAAATTGCAAAGGGGAAGATTGTGCTTTTGGCGGTAGTGCTGGCACAGCATCAGGAACTTTCACTAACTGTTTTAGTGGAGATTATTCATTTGGTGATGGTGGTATAGCATCAGGAACTTTCAATAATTGCACCGGGGGAGTAAGCGCTTTTGGTGGTTATGGTATAGCATCAGGAACTTTCAATAATTGCACCGGGGAAGATTGTGCTTTTGGTGGTTATGGCGGCACAGCATCAGGAACTTTCTCATATTGCACAGCCGGGGTATATTCATTTGGAGATTCAGAAGGATAAAATAAATACATTATGGCAACAATAACAGCATCAGTAGCAACGATAGAGCTTGTCGCAGGTGGCACAGGCTACACGGCAGAGGATGAACTTACCGTTGGGGGTGGAACAGGCACGGCAGCAACAATAAAGGTTCTAACAGTAAATGCCGGGGTTATCCTAACCGCTGAAATATTGACCGTCGGGGCATACACAGCAGAGCCGACAAATGCAGTGGCGGTAACGGGTGGCACAGGCAACAATGACGCCACGTTCAACCTCACATGGCATGAGGGGCACATGTACGCCTGCATTGACGACACGGGCTTCATTGCGGAAAAGAACTGGGATGATGTAGCATAAATAACGCTCTAAATACAGGGACATGATACTCATAATATTTGGATTGTCGATAGGTGAATTAGTTGCGCTATTCACATTCTTCGCTCTCATAATTGGCGCAATAGTACAGCTCAACGTTAGGATTAAGGGAAATGAAGATGGGATAAAGTTGGTTCAGGAAACAACGGATGAAAAGATAGAGGCTTTGAAAAATTCAACGGAAAATAGGATTAATGCCTTAGAAGCGGGGAGAAAACAAAACGCCGACAATATTGAAACAATGAGAAAGGAAAACCGGGAAGATCATAAGGCGATCATGGATAAACTGGACAGTCTCCTCGGATATATTCCTACAAAACAAACAAAAAGAATGAAGCCGACATGACAACAGCCGCAAACAAAAAGAAAAATAACCACTTGATTGAAATCATGTTCTGGTGGATTATCGTTGTTTGGTTCATAGCCAATGTTCTACTGTATCTATTTGATAAGGTATTATGATAGCCCGGATATTGCAACAACTGAAGATTGACGAGGGCGTAAAGCTGAAACCGTACTACTGTTCAGAAGACAAGTTGACTATCGGCATTGGGCGCAACCTGGAAGACCGTGGGCTTGACCGTAACGAAATGTTATATCTTATATATAACCAGCAGGAGCGCAGAAACCGATTTCCCCGTGACATCGAATCACTGGACGAAAAGACGATGTTTCTCATGCTGGTGAAAGACATGAAACGTTTCGGGATAACGGTAGCGGAGGCAGAGGTATTATGTATCAATGACATTGAAAACTGCATCTGGCAGTTAGAAAAAAGGCTGCAATGGTTCAAGACCGCACTTGTCGAAATCAAAGAGGTTCTGATCAATATGTGTTTTAACATGGGAATTAAGAATCTCATGACCTTCAAAAATACGCTGTTCGCAATGTCAGTTGGTGAATATAAGCGGGCAGCGGATAATATGTTGAAATCAAAGTGGAGAAAACAGGTAAAAGACAGGGCTGTACGGCTGTCAGAAAGGGTCAGGGCATTGGAATGAGTATCACACAGGCATGGGATAAGACAAAGGGATACAAGACAGCATCCGGGGGGGTGCTGTTGTTGTTATTCCAGTTTATTAAGCTGGTTTCAAATCGTGAAATCCCGGATGAATGGCAGGAATTGGTATACAATGGCATCGGGTTAATTGCCGCAACGGGAGTGTTTGATAAACTCTGGCGCAACCGGCGGAAGATGATTGAATGGGTAAAGGATTTATTCAGGCGGAATGAAAATAAAGTAAAACAATCTGTAAACGATGGAAGAAATCAAGATTCATCAGTTTAATCCTGTAATTTATCCTTACAAAATTTGGATCGTTGTTAGTAAAAGCGCAGACATTATAGCTGAGAGGTTTTATGAATATAACGGGAAACCGATTGAATTTCTAAATAGAGATACTGGGAATCTGCGTGCTTTTGTGATGACTGTAACTTCAAAAGATCAAGCATATTATGGCGCAATTATGTTGTTTAGGTCAAAGAAAAGCATGTCCTATGAATTAGTTGCGCACGAGTCTTCACATGCTGCAAAATATCTATTTGAGCATATTGGAGCTGACGTAAAAGAGCATGAACCTTTTGAATTTGTAGTTGGATGGATCGCTGATTGTTGTTACCAAGTAAAAACCGGAAAATTCAAGTAATGAAGTCCAGGGAAGCCAACCTGCAATCAGCCTGTGTCAAATATTTCAGGTATCAATATCCGAAACTGGCCGGGGTATTCTTTCACGTTCCAAACGGGGGAAGCCGAAACGCCATAGAAGCCAAAAACCTAAAAATACAGGGAGTTGTCCCCGGCGTTGCTGACCTCATTCTATTGAAACCTTCCGGGCAATATTCATCTCTCTGTATTGAAATGAAAGCAGGAACAGGGCGACAATCAGAATCACAGAAGCAATTCCAGCAGGCAGCGGAGAAAGCGGGGAATAAGTATGTCATTGTCCGCACGTTTGAGGAATTTGTGGACAATATCCATCGATATCTGAATAATTGTTCTGAATATATTACTGGTGATGGCTGTTAGTCCCGAAAATATTGCACAATCTCCGGTATTGCAATCAGAGAGAAAATTAATCCGCCGGATGATGGCACAGAACCGGGAAGCGGCTGTGATATTCCGGCAATATGCTGATACTACTGCCGATATTTTGAAGCGTTACCGGCTGGACACGACAACGCTCTGGAATAAGTCACCACGATTAAGACAAGAAATATTATCAGCCAGTCAGAGGCTCAAAACCGAAATTGAGGTCATGGTCAAGCAAAACACGGAATGGTCGTGGCTATTATCAAATCAAAAGAATGATCAGATTATTCAGGACTACATTGATCGCTTACCGCTAACCGGGGATGACATATACCGGATAGGGACAGACCAGTTCACGGGAGAACAGATAAAGGAAAAGATATACCGGCGGACAGATTTGTTTGCCCAGAACCTTGTCGCCTATGACCAGTTTGTTAACCGGAAGGTTGCGGGAATGGGACTGAGTGATAGGGTCTGGAATGTGGCGAAAGAATCACAGGCAGTATTGGAGTATTATGTTGAATCAGGGATTGCAACGGGACGGTCAGCACAGGAAATGTCACGGGACATCAGGCAAATACTGAATGAGCCGGATAAGCTATTCCGCAGGGTACGAAACCCGGAAACCGGGCTGTTGGAGTTAAGCCGTCCGGCAAAAGCATATCACCCGGGGCGGGGTGTGTACCGGGGTGTGTACCGGTCAGCGTACAAAAATGCACTGCGGTTGACACGGACGGAAACAAATATGGCTTACCGGGCAGCAGACCATGAACGCTGGAAAAAGATTGACTGGATATTGGGCTATGAGGTAAAGCTATCAAATAGTCATCACATCATTGATGTTTGTGATTCAATGGCAGGGCGTTATCCGAAGGAATTCAGGTTCATCGGATTTCATCCGGCTTGTTTGTGTTACGCAACGCCAATCCTGCCCACACAGGATGAAATGCTGGACAATGTAATTGACGGGAAGCCGATGGATGGGATGGTAGGCGATGTCCCGGACGGGTTCA
>Ga0172380_10007971_pt1 | contig 11752 bp, 10 predicted proteins | sample Leawe162metaG_FD_119747 | JGI IMG/M metagenome (GOLD analysis project Ga0172380, IMG submission 119747) | Leachate microbial communities from a municipal landfill in Southern Ontario, Canada - Leachate well 162 metaG | ecosystem: Engineered > Solid waste > Landfill > Unclassified | place... | reverse complement strand
GTGCGACCGGGTGCGTGACAGCACACAGCGAACACACCATCGCGATCACCGCCGACGGCGCCGAGGTTTTAACGCTGGCGAAGTAGCCGTCCGGGCGAATCTCTAACGCATCACGAGGAGGTAAATGATGGCGTCGAAGGTCGCTGGCACCGAACCAGGTGAACGTCAACTCAACGGTCCTCAGACCACAGGTCGGCGGTATCAAAATCTCTCGCAGCCAGAACACGTGATGACGCATGCGTTCAACATCAAGGTGCCGATGCGTGACGGCGAGACTCTGTTGGCGGACGTCTACTTGCCACAAGAACCTGGCCGCTTCCCGGTTCTGGTTTCGGCTTCGCCGTACCCACGGCAGATCCAGGATGTCGGCGCGCCTATGGGCTTCATCGAGGCCGGCGCGAGTGACTACTTTGTGCCGCGCGGGTATGTGCACGTGATCGCCAACCTGCGGGGCACCGGGGGATCTACCGGCACATTCGGCTTCTTCGACCAGCAGGAACGTCACGATATGTACGACCTCGTGGAATGGGCCGCTGTCCAGGATTGGGCAGACGGGAACGTTGGCATGTTGGGAATCAGCTACTTTGCGATGACGCAATTGGAGGCGGCAGTCGAGAACCCGCCGCATCTGCGAGCGATTATGCCGATCGCTGTCTCGCCTGACCTGTACGAGGCGGCAAGTCATCACGGATTGGTGAGCAGCGGGTTTCTGTCGCCATTCCTGGCAATGGTCGGGATTACCTCGGGCGCGTCAGACCGACTCTGGCGTAGCGAACTCGTTGGAGCAGCTCGTCACTTGCTCAACATCCCGAGGCTCCACAAGAAGTTTGCGCACCTGAATGGCGAAGCGGCGATTACCGTACTCAAAGGCCTGATGCGATTGCCGTACGACACTCACCCCTGGGACGACTTGTGGCGCGACACGGTCGTTAAGCACCCGTTGCGCGATGAGTGGTGGGACGAGCGCAACCTCCTTCCACTGTTGCACCGGGTGAGTGTTCCGACCTACCTCGGCTGCGATTGGCAGAACGTTCCCCTCCACCTACCGGGAACGTTCACCAGCCTCGACGGACTTACCGGATGTCCGGAGGTTCGGGTCGCAATGTTGGGTGACTACGGACTGACCTGGCCGTGGGAGAGCCTGCACGTTGAGGCGCTTGCTTGGTATGACCACTGGCTCAAAGGTCGCGACACCGGAATCCTGGAGGGCGCGAAGATTCGATACGTGTTGCCAGGTGCGGACGGTTGGCGTTCTACTGACCAGTGGCCACCGCCGGAGGCGTCGATCCACAAGTGGACGTTGAAAGCCGATGGGGGACTGACACCATCAGTTGATGATGCGGCGCAAGCGGCCAAGCAACGTGGCATCGATGCTGGTCGAGAGTTCATGGTGCTTGGTGCGGGTCTCAACAGGGCCAAGGCGAGCAAGAGTGATCCGCCCACGTCATTGGAGTGGACGAGCGAGCCGCTAGCGGCGGACCTGGACTTGCTTGGCAACGCTGAGCTCGAACTCACTGCGTCGGCTACGGCGTCGGACACTGCCTGGATAGCCACACTCTTCGATGTCGACCAGTCGGGCGACGCAGAGCCGATCACAGCGGGCTACCTGCGCGCATCACTGCGGGCCGTTGATGAGGAAGCCAGCAGGCCGGGAGCGCCCGTGTTGCCTTGCCGCATTGCACAGGCCATCCCGATCAGCGAGGCGGTTTCCTACCGGATTCCCCTAGTGTCGAACGCGCGCCGATTCGTCGCTGGACATCGGATTCGGATTGTCCTCACCAGCGACGACCAGCCTGCGCAGACGCCCGCGATGATGGGATTCCGCCACGCGACAGTGGGCACGAGTACCGTCAATACGGTCTACTCGACTTCGCGCTTGCTGCTCTGTGTGGCAGCCGCGTCCGACTGACCCGCAGTCGGTTGGCTCCGGAATTGTGACCCGGTCCGGCGTTAGTGAACGGCCAACGCGGGGTCACCTGTTGACTTCGTCAACTTGCCATCGAGGATCTCGAACACTTCGTCAGTGTACTCAACCATGCGTAGATCGTGGGTCACCATGATCCCGGTCTTCCCGCGCTGTTTGACCTCCCTGGCGAGTAGTTGAACAACCTGCCTGCCGAGTTCGGTATCGAGAGCGGCGGTGGGTTCGTCCACCAGAACCAGGTCGGGATCATTCATCAACGCACGGCCGATGGCAACCCGCTGCCGTTCGCCGCCGGAGAGCTTCTCCGGCACGTTGTTGGCGCGATCGCTGAGTCCAAGTTCGGCCAGCAGGCTGTCGGCACGTTTGGCCGCAGCCTTTCGGTCGTGATGCCTGGGCAGGCTCGCCACGTACAGGAGGTTCTCGCGCGCGGTTAGGAATGGGACCAAATTGGAGGACTGAAACACGAAGCCGACTCGTTCAGCGCGTAGCCGCGTGAGTTCCTTCTTGCTCATCGACGAAATCATTTCGTCACCTAGTCGAATGGTGCCGCTCGAGGGTGTCAGTAGGCCACCAATCATTGAGATCAGAGTGGTCTTCCCCGAACCACTCGGGCCCAACAGCGACACGAACTGACCCTGCTGCACCTGCAGGCTGGCGTTTGCGATCGCGGTTACCTGGGTGTGGCCCTCGCCATACGTCTTGGTCACGTCGGCAACCTCGAGGATTGCCTGGGAACCGCTGGGTACGGGCGTGTTTGGCTCGCTAGTGGTCATTGGAGTGCGCCTCCTAGTGCAGTGGCGGGATCGATTCGAGCAATACGGCGTAGCGAGAAGAGCGCCCCGAGGACGCTCGCCACCACGGTGAAGACGGACACTTGAATGAGGGAATCAAGTCGGAACAATGTGGGAATCTCAGCGGGTAACGCGAGCCCAAGTAGTCGGGCAATCGTCACCCCAACTATCACGCCGACGACCGAGGCCACCAGTGCTTGGGTGAGGACCGTCGTCCCGAGTCGAGCAGTCGACGTGCCGAGCGCCTTAAGTGCTGCGAACAGTTCTCGCTTCTCAAGGACGATGAGCGCGAAGAACAAGGCAACGACGATCGCGGCAACAAGCAAGGTCGTGTAGATGATCGAATTCAGGGTTGACCGTTGCTCCTTCACTCCGGGGATCGCTAGTGCGGCCGCGTCTGTCGACAACACAGTGGTGTTTGCGACGGCTGTGATGGAGTTCGGGTCTGTTCCAGCAGCCAACTCAAGAGCAACCGCCGAGAGGCTGGGTGGAAGCCCACGTGTCTCGGGTCGCACTGACTCTTGCATCGCTCGCCATGTTGGGATGGTCGTCCAGATGGTGGGCTGCAGTTGGTAGCTGGAGTCCTTCGTAATTCCGACTACGGAGACCGCACGGCTGCCAACTGTGATCGTTGACCCGATTACCGCGCCCCGGTCGGCGACCGACTGGTCGACCGCGGCTGCACTGTCCTCACCTGGTTCGGGCATGCGGCCCTCATCGAGCGTGGTGGGAACACCTGCTCCGTCGGGTTCGACGCCGAACACCGCGAGATCAAGTTCGCCGTCGGGACCTGTCCCTGACGTCAACAAGACACCGACGCCGGAGGCCTGCGTCACGCCCTCGGTGCTTTGGTAGGCGGCAACATCGCTGACGGGAACTCTGGAGCGTACGAGGGAACCCTCGGCATCGGTGCTGAACGCGTAGGCCTGGGCGTTCGATGACCGATACGCCCCGGTGGAACCGTAGAAGAGTCCGTCTGAGAGCGCAGTGAGGGTGAGCACGAGGAAGGTGATGAGGGAGAGCGCCCCAATGATTGAGAGGAACCTTCCACGGGTGCGCCGGATCTCGGCGAATGCAAGCATCATCGGGCACCTGCCGCGGTCGCTGGGTCGATGGATCGAATTCTGCGGATGCTGAGTAATCCGGCGCCAAGGCTAAAGAGCCAGACAGCCAGGACAGTCACTGTCACCAGGGTTGGGTCTAGGGACACGGGTATGCCGGAACTTGCGCCCTTCAGTGCGCCCCAGACAAGGAGGACAGCGATCGCGGAAGCCAGCGCAACAACGGCGGTAATCTGAAACACGACGCTGCCAGCAAGGCGTGCGGGGGAGGCTCCACTGGCCCGCAGCAGGGTGAACACCCGCAACTTCTGAACGGTCAGGATTAGGAAGAAGAAGCCAATGACGACGATGCTGATGATGAAGGTCAAGCCCACCAAGATTCCAAAGGTCTGACTGACGGACGCGACTCCGGGAATCTTGGAGACGGCTGTTGACACGGTGTATCCAGTCGTCCCAGGGACGGTGTCGGTGATTGTTTGGGCAACCGTGGCTGGATCCGCGCCGGCGTCGGTGGATACCGCAACAGCGTTAAGCGGAATGAACGGCGCGTTCGGGTTGGTCGCCTTGATTGCTGCCTGGTAGCTCGAGAGGTCGATGTAGGCAGTTGGTGCAGCATTGAACTGGGCGCCCGTGAGAATGCCGACCACCTGAAGTTCGATGTTCGACGGCAGCAGAGTCAGGGTCGTTCCGATCGTGACACCGGGGGCATCAACCGCAGCCTCGTTCTCAGCCGAGGGAAGGCGTCCGTCGGTGAGGCCAGTGGGTGAACCTGGCGCATCTAGGGAGAAGCCAAACAGTGCAAGATCACCCTTGCCTTCAGGTAGATCTGCGCTCGTCGTGGTGGTTGCGATGCCGCCGGCCGCGGCCACGCCAGGCACGGCTGCGACCTGAGCCACAACGCTCGGGCTAAGCCGGGACCCTTGGATGTTGTCACGCGCTGTGTCGGAGTACACGAGAACGTTGGCGTCCAGGTTCTTGATCGCTCCGGTGAATGACTCGATCAACGCGCCCGAGAGCGTCGAGAGGAATAGTACGAGGAAGATAAGCAACGACACTGCGCCAGCCAGCAATCCAAAGCGCAGCTTCGCTCTGCGCATTTCAAGGAGGGCGAGTCTCATCGGCATGACCTTTGTGTCGGTGGATGATCGGCGTCGTCGAGATGATTGCGGATATTCTGTTGGTGCGATCTAACTTTGGTTAGATTACTTTATAGTTAGATTGTCTAATCATCTACCCCCTGTCGGCGTTTACACAGTTTCGGATTCGCTGGCGACAGTGGGAGGAGTGCTAGTTCGATGGCGAAGCGAGGGCAAGCTTCAGCGCAGGGTGAGCGGCCCGGCGCCAGTGCAGACGACAGACGCGCCATCGGCCATCTTTTGCGGCGGCTGACGAGTGATCTGCAGGAAGTCGGACGCGACTTCGGCGCGCGCCACGAAATGAACCGCTCCGATGTGCGCGCACTTGTGTTGGTCCTCGATGCTCACCGTAGGGGAGAACAGATTGGGCCAAGTGCGCTCGCGACAGAACTTGGGATGAGCGGCGCATCCGTGACAGCTCTGATTGATCGCCTCGAATCGGTGGGGCATATGCGACGTAAACCTGACCCCAACGACAGGCGACGCTTGGTGCTTGAAGTCGGTGAGGATGCGAGCCGACTCGGTGGCCAGTACTTCGGTGAACTCCAGCGGAGGATTGACTCGGCAACACAGGACTTCAGCTCCGAAGATCTCGCGGTGGTGGCCCGCTACCTGGCGGCAGCAATCACGGCGGTCGAGGAACACGTCGCTCAAGAAGACGCGTGAACGAGTCATCAGTTGAATCGACGACGAACTGCTGCGAACTGACTAATTGGGCGCCTTGACCGAGTACTTCGACTGCACAAGCCCGGACGGAAAGCGCCGAACATCAACGAGGGCCAGATCGATGTCGGTGGAGACTTCGCCAAACAGTCGACGTCCCGCGCCGAGGATCACCGGAACGGTGGTGACGACGAGGTCCGATACCAACCCCGCACGCAGGAAAGACTGGATCACCCTTCCGCCGTCGAGGTAAACACGGTCTAAGCCCCGGTGTGCCAGGTCCTGCATCACCTGACTCGGTGTCTGCGAAGTCACTTCGACCTTACCCACGAGGTGGAGCGGGACGTCCGAGTCCGTCAGTGTTGCCGACAGCACTACAACGGGGAGTTCGTAAGGCCACTGATCAAAGGTGAGCACTTTGTCGTAGCTTCCACGACCCATGACGATGACGCCGATGTCTGCGATGAAGTCGTTGTACCCGTGATCTTCCGTCGGGTCGTCACGTTCGAGCAGCCAGGAAATGTCGCCGTCTTCTCGAGCGATGTACCCGTCCAGGCTTGTTGCAATGAAGGCGTGGGCTGAGGTCATCGGTCGCCTCCGTCGATTAGCGTCGCTTTGTTTCGCAGTCGGTGCATACCGATTCCACCATACGTCGCCGACTGATTCGTCACTCCCAGAGAATCCCTAGGGCTCCATAGTTTCTGCGTAGTGAACAAGTGCATCCCGCGCGTACGTCGCACCCGTAGCACCGCCGAAGTTGACGGTGAATCGTTCGTCGACAACGTACATCTCGGCAAGTCCCGCAACCTGTTCACCGGTTGGCCTGCGGCCTCCCCAGCCGATGCTGAGCCAATCGACATGGCGTGCGGCAAGCGCTTGCGTTGCTTCCGAGTCGGTGGCGTCGCCGGACTCCGCAGCCGCGATCCATTCCTTCATCAGTGCGTCAGTCCGGAGCTTGAAGTCGTCCTTGGCGGACGGTGTAAGGCCTCGCCACCACTCGTCGCTTTCGACGTACGCCTGCTGCCCCCAACGCTGTTCAACTTCGTCCCGGTATTGGACGTGGTCAAATCCGTCCAACATTTGTTCAGGCATTAGTTCTGTTCCTTCCTTGAGTGCGGTGATCGATCGTTCGACGCTCGCGAGTTGCCTGCCGAGGCGTTCCTGTTCGTTGCGCAACCAGGTTGCGTGGTCTTCCAGAGCGACTGCGTCGTCGCGGCTACCGTCAAGCACGTCGGAGATCTGGGCAAGACCAAGCCCGAGTTGGCGCAGCAGCAGGATGCGTTGCAAACGCGTCAGGCTCGCCTGGTCGTAGTAGCGGTAGCCGTTGCTACCCACGTGTGACGGTGGCAGCAGCCCAATGTCGTCGTAGTGACGCAAGGTTCGGCTCGTCGTCCCGATGAGTTGAGCAACCTCTTGAATGCTCCGAAGCTTCTCGTTCATGGTTCGACCGTAGGGCTTGACGCAACGTCAAGGTCAAGCCGAAATTTGCTCCGGGTGGAACTTGTCGTGAGCAGCTGTCGTTTGGGACAGCGCAACGTGCAGTGCGTACCCAGAGTCGGGCCGCGTTACGAAGTCGCCGACCTAGATCTTGAGCCGCAGTTGTGTCCGCGCAACTGGCCCGCTTCCTGCGTCGTTGAGTGCTTCGACCTTGATCATGTAGCGCAGCCACTGTCCTGGCATGTCGCCACGCGGACGGTCGCTGTTCTTCAGGAGGAATGCGCGAGTCACTTTGAAGTTCGTCCTACTGCTGGGCAGATTCTTGCGCAGGATGATCCGTTCCTTGCCGCGCTGGGTGATCGTCAGGCGGTAGCGATCCACCGGGCGAGTCTTGGTCTGAGTGGGTTTCTTCCAGGTGATCCGGTACGTCTTGCTGGTGGGGGTTCCACTTACCTTCAGATTTCGTGGCTTGTTCGGGACGCTCCCGGTCGGGGTATCACCGGTGTAGGTGTAGCCACTGGCGACGGTTGATATGCCACCGGGTGCCGTGACGACAACATCGACAGCACCCGGCGCCGACCCTGGCGGCACCGTGCACGTCAATTCCTGCGCATCTCGGTCCCACACAACGCCGGTGCACGCCTGTCCACCAACTGTGACGGACGTCGCGAAGTCCAGGTAGGTGCCCCTGATGGTGAGCGTCGCGCCGCCGGCAACCGGTCCGGAAGTGGGGGAGAGGGAGACCACTGATGGCTCCGGGTCCGAACCTCCACCTGACACCGACTGGATGCCGGCCGAACCGTTTGCCCAGACAACATTGGCGCGAAGTGCGTTGGCCGATGTTCCCAATGTGACGACATTGTTTGCCGCAGTCGGACTCACGACTTCTAGTGCCTGCCAGGTTGACGTAGTGCCATCGATTTGACCGGTAGATGAGTTGACGGATCCGTTGAGTGCAGCAGCGAGCACCGCAGTCCGGCCGTCATCGCTGACTTTGACCTTGATGTTGTATTCCGAGGAAGAGCCGGATCCGCCGACTGTTGCCAGCGCGCCCCAGGACTGCGTTGAGCCCGAAATTGTTGCCGATTTCGACTGCAGCGTCCGGCTTGACCCAGAGCCGCTGAACCAGATTGCTGTGGCGGCACCGCCGTTCGCACTTCCTCCCACCTGAGGGTTCACATCGATGTTGGCGCCGCTGTAGCTGTCGAGGGTGCTGATAGTGCCCCATGTCAACGTCGTTCCAGAAAGAGTCGCTGAGGCGCTCTCGACATCGTGTGAACTCGCGGTGTTGTACGTCTTGCGCCACACCGCAGTTACCCGTTTGCCATCGGCACTGGTGAAGGCGGAAGGGAAGTAGACCGCACTCGCGGTGGTGTCGACAGGTGTTACCGCGACGATCGGCCCCCAGTCGAGGGTGCCCGCTTGAATCGTGAAGCTGCGACTCGCGAGGTTGGGTGGTTCTGAGGGAGGTGAAGCGTCAAACTCGGTCCACAGTGCCGTGCCGGTGTTTCCATCGTCGGACAGGACCGCAAGCGGATAGTTAGCCGAACGTCCGGTTGTCTGGAGCTGCTGGGTTTCCCAGGTCTGGGTAGTGCCAGTGATCGTCGCGTTTGCGCCGTAGAGTGTGCTGCCAGAGCCCAAGTACACAGCGAACGCTTTGCTGCCGTCGCGCGAAAGCGAGATACGTTGGGTGGTTGCCGAAGGCCCGACGGCGACTGGCGTGCCCCAGGTTGCGTTGTTACCCACAATCGTCGCTGAGGATGAGTAGAGCTGACTCGAGTGGCTCCAGACCGCGGTCGCTCGGGTGCCGTCCGCTGAAATTGCGACCTGGGGGAAGTCTGCGGAACCAGAGACTGGCAAGTAAAGGGTCTGCGGCGTCGCCCAGGTCTGCACATTGTTGGCGACAGTTGCTACCGAATATTTGACGGCGAACTTGCTGTCTTCAAAGCCGCGCCACAGTGCGATGAGAGTGTTGCCATCCGCAGACGTCGCACTGGCCGGTTTATCGCTCAGGTTCGATCCGCCATCTACGTTCGTGCTGGGGGCACCCCACGTGGTGATGGCGTGCGCTGAAGTCTGCGCGAGGCCGAGGCTCAACAGTGCTGCAATCACGATGCCGACAATGAGCCTTGTCGATCGGGGGGACGTACTGTGCATCGTGGTCATCGAACACATCCAAAGGGCTCGTTGGCAAGGACTACCTAACCTAGGGCAATCGTTCGAGCGAATGCGCTGGGACGCGTGCTCGGTTGGGGCGATTCACCCAGATACGCGCAAGATGAACCAACTGGTTCACTTCAACTGCGGTTCCTGCCACGCTGCGGATGGAGTGGTCATTGCGTCCGAATTCATATATGCGTGGCCGCCGCCGGTTCGCGCGTTCGCGTCGTGTCTTGGCATGATGCTCTCGCCAACAGCTACCGAGTATCCGGAGTTCCACCATGTCTAGACGCGACACCGCCGCCTACCTGAACTCAGTGCGTCAAATTGGCGATCCGGTTTTGCGGATGCCAGCCCAACAGGTGACCACATTTGACCGCGCTCTCAAGGAACTCGAAACACGAATGATCGAGGCCATGTATTCGAACGACGGTGTCGGCCTCGCCGCGCCGCAGATCGGCGTCTCGCTGGCAATCTTCGTCATGGACTGCGACGGAGTCGAGGCGACGGTCATCAACCCGAAGCTCACGATCGTCGACCCGACAGGCGTCACCGAATCAGAGGGTTGCCTGTCCGTCCTTGGGGTGAGGCGCGAACGGACCCGCGCCCTGCGCGCGAAGGTTGAGGGCGTCGACGTTCGTGGTCGCCTTGTTGTGGTCGAGGCTGAGGGCTACGCTGCCCGCTGCCTGCAGCACGAGTTTGATCACCTGCAAGGTCGACTTTTCATCGATCCAGTGTGACGCAATCCCTCGGGTGAAGTCGGCAATCTCCGGCCAAGCCTCGGCCGCCGTGGAGATAAAGTCATTCCGTGATCAAAGGCCTGCGGAACACCCTCATTGTTGTCGGCGGTTTCATCGTGATTGTTGCTGTCGGCTGGGGCTTCTACATTCACTCCCAGTCCCAGGAAGTAGCCGAAGAACAACAACAATTCGACCCGTTCTACACGGTTGATGCGGCGCAGGTTCCAGGTCCTCCGGGGTCCATCATTCGGACTGAACCGTTGCCCGTAAACCTGACGAACGCAACCGCGTACCGCGTGATCTACCGAACGAAGAGCAGCGAAGGCACACCACGAGTCAGCGGTGCCATGGTGTTCATTCCGACCGCGAAGGCTCCGACTGACGGGCGCAAGGTTGTGGCCTGGGCGCACCCGACGCTTGGAATGGGGGACGCGTGTGCGCCCTCGCGAGCGGCCGACACCCTGCTGGACATGGGATTCGCGCAGGAGATGCTCAACAATGGCTGGGTACTCACCGCGACTGACTATGCCGGCGTCGGAACAGAAGGCGTTGGGCGGTATCTCGTTGGGCAGGACGAAGCCAATGACGTTGCGTACTCCGTCGCGATGGCACACGAGTTCCCAGGAGCGCAGACGAACAAGACGTGGGCCGTCTACGGACACTCCCAAGGAGGGCACTCAGCACTCTGGACCGGTGAACTCGGCAACCAAGTTCTCCCGGACTTCTCCTTAGTTGGAACAGTCGCAGTCGCGCCCGCCGCAGAACTCGTTCCGTTGATCGCCCAGCAGTGGGACCAGCCCGCGCAGTGGTCGATCGGGCCGGACTTCATCGTTGGTTGGTCCGACAAGTACCCGACGCTTCCGCTCGAGGGCATCCTCACTGAACAGGGCAGCGCGAACTACGAGAGCCTCTCGCAGGATTGCATCGTGGAAGCAGCACTTGAAGGCCACACCCGAGCAGCGTTCGGGCAAAGTCTGTTCACGGGGAACCCGCTGGACAACCCGGAATGGCTCAAGACTGCCGAAGCTCAAACTCCTCCACCGATGAACAAGAAGATGCCGACATTCGTTGTCCAAGGTACGGGCGACACGCTGGTGCTACCCAACACCCAGGCTGTCCTCAACGAGAAGTGGTGCGAAGCGGGCAGCGATCTGTCAATGCTCTGGCTAGACGGAGCGTCCCACCTCAGTGCGCAGTCTTTGAGTGGGACCGCAGTCACCCAGTGGATTCAGGCGCGGTTCGACGGTCGGCCGGCCACCAGTACTTGTGGGTTGACCGCGCCGGTCGCGCCATACCGCGCTTCGTAGTCCGCGGTCACTGAATCGGATCATCGCGAACTCGGTCGTGGGCATCGGCGGTCTATCGTCGAATCATGTCCGTCACCGAGGCACCTTCGATGGGCCGAGTCCACAACGTCGACGCCGCAGTTGCTGAGTTTGGCCAAACGCGTGTTGACACCTACGTGAGCGGTCTCATGCGAGGTGACCCCCTTGCTGATGCCTTCGCGTCTGATTGCATGAAGATCGGCCGCACCAAGGGGATGGCGATGCTCTCGCGTTGGCTTGATGGCGAGGCTGTCAGCGACATCGAAGGTGCACCAGCGTCGCTCGTCGCGTTGGTGAAGCAACTCGAGAGCATTCCCAGCTATGTGAACTTCGATCAAATTGACCAAGGCGCTGCAGCGTTCTCCCGCCACGCGCGTGAAGCCGGTATCTCCCTGTCCACCACTTCACTGGTTTCCGGCTACAACAATCCTGCCGCCTCCAAGCCGCTGATCGTGACAGGACGATTCAGCGAGATGGCTCCAATCAGAGCGATCGAGACATCCATGTGGGTGTTC
>Ga0172380_10007970_pt1 | contig 11753 bp, 16 predicted proteins | sample Leawe162metaG_FD_119747 | JGI IMG/M metagenome (GOLD analysis project Ga0172380, IMG submission 119747) | Leachate microbial communities from a municipal landfill in Southern Ontario, Canada - Leachate well 162 metaG | ecosystem: Engineered > Solid waste > Landfill > Unclassified | place... | reverse complement strand
GGCCGGCGATGATTCCGCTGCAGGTCGCACTGATGTCGACCTTGCCCGTCCGCGCGAACTGAATGTAGTACGCGATCAAGCCGCCCATGATGCCGGCGAGGAATGTGTTGACCGCGATGACCGTGGTCAGGAAGGTGGGGCACAACGGCCAGGTGAGCTTCGCCGGCGCCGACTACCGCGTCGGCAACCCGTACCGCGGCCGCCAGGTCGAGGTCACCCTCGTCGGCGACACGGTGCAGATCTGGGGTGACGGGAGACTCCTGCGCACCCACCGAGCCAAGCATGACCGCAGAAAGGAACACGGTGCATTCGCAAACCCCGGCGGACGTCCGGACCGGACCAATGCCGCCTAGTACCATCCACCCCGTGTCGTGCACCTACCGGAGCCAATCTGTCAGGCGGGTACCGAAGCCCCACACCCCCACCCCCTCTGGGTTCCGGGGCGCGTGGAGATCCTCGGGATCAGGCCGTTCGTTGAGCGGCTGGCGGGGTAGCGACGGCGGGTATCGGCGGTGCGTAATATTCGCCCGCATGATCCGTTACACCGACGCGCACGGCTACGCGAAGACGCCCAGCGCGCGTCGCGGGTAGGCGTTACGGCGGTAAAACGTTGGCGCAACCGGTTGCCCGTGACCGCTGGGGCCTTCGCCCTCGCGGTGGTGTCCGCGGGTCGAACGAATCGCCTACGGAGTGAACGCACCGCTGCACCATAGCGTGCGGTAAGTCACTGGCAAGTGCTTCACCCACCGCCGCAGACAGGACTGGGCGATCCCGAGGTCCGCTGCGATCCGGGCGACCGGCTGGGCTCCCTGCCGCGCCAGCTCCACCGCCCGTTGCCGAAACTCTGCTGGATAGCCCTGGGCCATTTCGGACTCCTTCCTGGGCGAACAAGCGCCTCAGTCTAGGTGTCCGGAGAACCGGCGGAGTTCTCGCGGATTACGGTTTAGCCTGGGCACCTTCGGGCGACGGGCCTGCGCGACTGCCGCCTCGTCGGCTCTCCACGCGCGGTACCAGTGCCGACCGCCGTTACCGGAGACCTCGGACGGTCCTAGACCCGACCGATCATCAGCGAGCCGGCAAGAGCTTTGCTCCAGGAACGTGGCCGACAGCGAAGCGATCACGATCGCGGAATCGTGTATCGGCGTCTTTGACGCTCGATCTGCTTCCCAAGCAGAGGGTCGCCGGTTCGAATCCGGTCTCCCGCTCCAAACCACGAATCCCTTGCAAACAAAGGGGTTCCGGTACTTGAGAACGTTCGTTCTATGAAGTACAGTGGTCCTGGAGCAGATAACTGACCTCTGCTCGGGAGCCTACCGTGCAGATGCAGAACCGCGTTCAGGAGCAGTCTGAGCCAGATTCGCTCGTAGTGTTCCGCTCTCTTGCGGAATCGTTCCGGCGCACGCTGTTCGCCGAGAACAAGTCCCCACGCACCGTCGCCACGTACACCGAATCGCTGAGGGCGTTCGGGAACTTCGTCGCGTCACAGGGAATGCCAGGGGAGCCGGCGCACATCAGGCGCGAGCACGTCGAGGCGTTCATCTCGTATCTCCTCGAACGGTTCAAGCCCGCGACGGCCAGCAACCGCTACCGGGGGCTTCAGAGCTTCTTCCGCTGGTGCGTCGAGGAAGGCGAACTGAAGTGGTCGCCGATGGCGAAGATGAGCCCGCCGCACGTACCCGAAACCCCACCCGACGTGCTCACCGATGCGGAGCTCACGAGCCTCTTGCGGGCCTGCGCGGGCGATGGGTTCGACGAACGACGCGACACAGCCATCTTCCGCCTGTTCATCGACACGGGGTGTCGTCTGTCCGAAATCACCGGCCTCGCCGTTGACGACGTGGACTTCGAGCAGAACGTGATCGTGGTGCTCGGCAAGGGACGGCGGCCGCGCGCGTGCCCGTTTGGTCGCAAGACGGCACGGGCACTCGACCGCTACCTCCGTAAGCGTTCGCAACAGCGACTCGCGGATGCGAAAGAGTTCTGGCTCGGGCACGCGGGACCGATGACGAGTTGGGGCATCGCCGATGTGATCCGACGCCGTGCGGCCGTTGCTGGAGTCGAGGGCGTGCATCCGCACCGCTTCCGTCACACCTACGCGCACCAATGGCTCGCCTCCGGTGGCAACGAGGGCGACCTGATGCGGCTGGCCGGTTGGCGATCGCGCACGATGCTCTCCCGCTATGGCGCGAGTGCAGCTGACGAGCGAGCGCGAGCCGCCTACACCATGCGCTCGCCGGGCGATCGAATATGAGGACCATAGGTGCAGGCGTCGTCGTCTCGAACGCACCAGGCGCGTCTCGCTCGGGGGTGCTGAGGTGAGGTGGCTGAGGACCCGCGAGACCCCGATGGGCCGCGCCCTGATGCCTTTCGCGGTCCTGGCGGTCGGGCTATTACTGTTCGTCGTTCTCGGTCGGCAGTTCGGTTGGCTTGGATTCGGTGTGTACCTGTTGCTCTGCGCGATATGGGGCCTCCTCCGGGTGTGGGCAGATCTACGAGGACGGCGCTGAAGTGACCGACGACACCGGGTTCGAGCGCTACCGGGTGCTCATGTTCGCCCGACGAAAGCCAAAGACTTTTAGGTGGCTGTGGGGCATTCCCGGGTTTGGGTTCAGCTCGTACCCAGCGTTCCGAACCATCAGCATCGAGGGGTTCGATTCAGATGTAAGGGTCGGGCGACCGAAATGGTTCGAAGGGGACATGCTCCGGACGGGCTTTGGCGCGCGGTGGCCGGAAGTGTTGGCGAAGGAGCTGGCTCCGGATCGACGGGCCTTCCTGCGCATCGATGGCGAGGATGCATCGGGGACCCGTTACCGACTGCCGCGCGCAGCTGTTCCAGAGGCAACGGAAGCACCCGCGACCCGTCGCGGAGGACGCCGTGCAGGGTCGGGATTGTCAGTGCTTGTACGGCATTTGACTGATGTGGACGACGTGACCGACTACCGAGTGATCCTGGAAGCTCTGGAGGAGTCAGGCCTCGAGTGGGTCCGAAGGGCGCTGGACGCCGGTGGGAGCGCGCCGGTTGACCGCGTCGCGATAGTGAAGAAGGCCCACGACAACGGAAAGCGCTTCCACGATTCGCGATGCCCGTACTGCTCCGATGGGCTACCCACGGCCATTGGTGCCGCACTGCGAACTAGTTAGGGCGGCACAACCAAACTAGCCGCTAAGTAGCGCAGACGGGCTCGTGCTGCGGCGATAGGTTCGCCGCATGGATAGTGCAGCGAGCCAACGAGCACGCATCGCCGCCTACACGCGGTGGTCCAGGACGCCTGACGCGACGAGCGCGACAGCGCCGGCGCGTCGGGCGTTTGACCTCCGCTTCGAGCGCGAAGTGGACCCCGACGGCTCCCTCTCACCCGACGTGCGCCGGACCCTCGCGGAGCGAGCCCGGAAGGCGTACTTCGCGCGACTCGCCTATGCCTCTGCCAAGGCTCGGCGGCACCGTCGATGAGCGAGCAGAACATCAGCTCCCGTCTGCCCCCCACCACTAACAGGGGGGCAGAAATTACCAACGCTGAGGCTGGCATCGACTGGCTGGAGTTCTCCGTCACCGAGGCCGATTGGAACCGAATAGCGGAGCGGCTGACCTTCGACGGCGGCGCATGGCGAGAGCTCGACCACGGGGCGCTCGGCTACGCGCACTGCGCGGTGAGCGACCATGAGATTGACGTGATGTGGGACGAACGCCGCCCCGAGGTACACGTGCGGCTGACAGGCAAGGCATGCTCCCGGCTCGCGGAGGACGTGCTGCTCTCGGTGGTGGGTTGGGTGACGAGTCAGGGTGGCGGCTTCTCGCGCATCGATGTGCAGGCGACCGTCCCGTACACCGTCGCGACCGTGGAGCAATTCGGCGAAGCCATCGAGCGCGGGGAGCACGTGACCCGCGTGCATCAGGCCGGACTCACGCGGCAGTTGTCGTTGCGGCGTTCGGAGTTCGACCGGCTGCTCGGACGAACGCTCTATGTTGGCTCTCCGACGAGTCGGCGGCGGTTGCGCGTGTACGACAAGGGGATCGAGTCGGGCGGCCTCATCGAGGGCACACGCGTCGAGCTCCAGGAGCGCGACGAGGCCGCCGACGAGTGCGCGCGGCAACTACTCGGCTCGGAGCCGCTGGCGGTTGTGTTTGCCGGTCGGCTCGCGGGGTTCATCGACTTCCGAGAACACGACGGCGAGAACGTGACGCGCTGGCGTCGGTCGGCCTGGTACGAACGCCTCATCGGAGAAGTGGGTCGAGCTCGCGCTGTCGCTCCGGTCGAGGACACCACGCCCGAACAAGCGGAGGAGTGGGTGCGGCGCCAGGTCTCACCGACCTTCGCTGCCCTCGCCCGACTCGGAATGTTGGACGTCGGCGCGCTGCTCGACGAGGGGCGGAAGCGGCTCAACCCGAAGCACCAACGCTGGTTGCGCACGGCGCGGGTCAAGGCCGAGCGAAGCGAGCCGTAGGGCAGCCTTGATGCGTGACGTGTGTTCACACGCTAGACATGCGGCGAGTACCGGCGACAGTCGGCGCTCGCCGCTCCCTGCTCAGTGATCCCGTTCCGCTGCATTGAACAAGAAGAACATATCGGAGTCGCGGATGGGGTCCGTGAGCGTGGTCTGCGTGGACCGAGCAGAGAGTAACCGTTCCGCCACAAGACCGGCACCTAGCGTTGCGACGTTCGAATCGCGAATCAGTAGACCGAACACAGCAACAAACGTTGCCACCCCCGCACCCAACAGCGCCTCCCGTCGGCGTGCAACGGCGCGCTGCATCTGCCCAGTTATCCTCCGGAGTTCAGGGTCGATCACGTCGCTGTAGATCTCGTTCGCGATCGTGGTCGGCGCCTCTTCTCCTTGACGAAGGCGTTCTGCAGACGCGATGCGCAGAGCATGTCTGAAGGACTCGAAGTCTTGCGGGTTCGCGTTGCGGTAATCCATCAGATCGGCCATTGAGGAAGTGGGGACGAAGGGGAGGTCGAGGTTGAATGCAACCCGACTGGGATTCGACATCCCCGGCGCTGGCGCGAGCATCATTTCGTAGGAAGACGTGGGCGCCGCAAGCGAAGTATTCAAGTCGGAAGCGGTTCCGATGTCGGCGAGCAGGTACCCGTAAATCATATGAGCGACGTTGTAGGCGATCGTGTTACGGATCTGAGCGTCTGAGCGGCCCGCGAGAGCTTCACTTGGAACCACTTGGAGTTTCATGTGGTGGACACTGGGGTGTTCCAGGAACCATAGTTCCGATCCATCGGGGATGACGGCGGGAGCGCCATGGGCATGGTGATGGTTGGTCGGGTTGGTCACGCGACCTATTGACGCTTCCTTCTCAAAGAGCTCGGTACACTCCCTGAAGCGCTGCTGGGTTTCCGGCGGGAGTCGAAGGGATACCGCGGCGGTTTCCTGGTCAGTCCAATAGGGCGGACGCTTCAGGCGGAACTCGAAGGCGTCTTCTGCATGGAGTGCGCGCAGGTGCAGGAGCAGGTCGACCATAGGGCCAACCTGGTTCACATTCAGGCGCTCCGAGTGTTCGGAATGGGCCACGATTGGACCGGTGAAGTAGTCGCGGACGATGACACGATCGAAGTAATGCCACGTCCGACGAAGGAGGGCTTCAGCGTCGTCGTTGACGCACCCGCTTTCCGCGCAGGCGAGCTCGCCGGAGAGATCAAAACCTGTCCCTGCAAGCAGGTCAGCACGATGGGTCGTCGGCTGGCTCTCAGCGGACTGGGCAGCCCGCGCTAACTGCATGAGATCCAAGTTCGCTTTGGGCGAGATTAGGTGGGCTCGGACGTCGTCCGCGCTTCGGATTCCGTAGGAATCGATCCATTCGTAGAGCCAGTGTTTCGCCACGTCGGTCGGTATCCCCGGGGTATCGGCTGCATTCCATATGATAACCCATGCGCTCAGGTTCCCGCGGACATTCGACGACCGTCGATATCAAGTCGTGGGGACGCGCGAATTGGGGAATGTTGGGTGGTGTTCGAGCAGCAGATAACTGAACCGATTTCGCTGGCGCGGCCGCCTCTGACGCACAGCGCATCCGCTAGAATGGTTCCCAAGCAGAGGGTCCTGAGAGCGCGATCCGCAGCTCCTAGTCGGAGGTCTTGAGCCCGCCTGTCGCGGGCTTCTGCGTGCGTGGTCAATGCCACGATCGGGTGATCGTGTTCATTCTTGGGCGACCGATCGACCACCTCCGGGTCGCTAGAGGCCAACGCAGCAGCGGTCAGCGTCGCGGCCGCTCGCCGCTCTCCCCTGGGATTGCGTCCCGGAACGCGCGCCTCAGCGCCATGATTCGCCGAGCAGGCTCGGGCGCCCCTGGCTCCTGTCAGCTGCTACGCAGGCGCCATGAGGGCAGTGCATGACAGTGACCCCTTGTCGCCCATGTCGTACTTCTTCACGAGCTCCAGCCGGCCATCGTCCTGAATACGGAACGTCGTGATGCCACAGCGCGCGTCGTCGTAGTTGCGCGCACTCACCGCCACGAGCACGCGACCGGTGTGGTCAATCGCGAACGTGGCGACGTGTCGGCCCTGATGCGCGGCGTGTTGGATCACCCTGGGCTCGCCGGTCGTCGGGTCGATCGAGCACACGGCGATGTTGTCCTCGCCGTCCCCGTCGCTGCGGTTCGTGAGGTAGACGGTCCGTCCGTTGGGGTGGACGTGGATCGGACCGACGCCTTGCAGCACGCCCTCCGGCCGCGGGTGACTGAGCGTGTTCGTCCGGTATTTCGGCTCCGGAGACACGACGTCACCCGGCTCGGTCTCGAACATGTCGATCTCGTTGTGACGCTCGACGGACACGTAGAACCAGGGCTTCGTCGGATGGAAGTCCATGTGGCGGGCGCCGAAGCCGTAGCCGGCTGGCTCGATCGAGGCGCGTGGCGTGAGCACGCCATCGTTCGTCGCGAGGACCTTGAGCGCGCCGGGGACCTCGGGTCGGCTGTCCTTCGGGTCGTAGCCTCGAGCGACGAGCAGGACAGAACGACCTGAAGGCATCACGCGTACCTGGTGCGTGAACACGCCGACATCGATGTCCGGCGCCTGAGGGATCGCCACGCCCAGTGTGGCGTCGGCGTTGATGCGGAACGCGTCGATGGTGGGCAGGCGGGTGGAGACGGCGTAGACGTGCGTGCCGTCGTTGTCGACGCAGATGCTCCCGCCGACGGACGGGCCGGCGGGCGCACCGTGCAGCGAGAGCGCGCCGTCCGCCGGGTCGATGCGCAGGGCATTGATCTGTGCCATGCCCCCACGTTGACCTTGCTGGTTCGTCGTGACGTACAGGAACTCTCGCGACGGGTGGGGCCAGCCGCCGCCGGCGTTCCCCGGCAGACGCAAGGAGCCCCGCTCCGCGATGTCCGCGGCGTCGACATCGACGTCGTACCAGGTGATCTCCGGGCCGCTCCCGATGTAGAGCGTGGACGGCCGCTGTGACGTCACCATCTCGGAACCTCCCCTTGACAGCGCGTTGTGCATTTCCGCGATCCGCGCGGGGCGCATCGTACGCTGATTCGCCGATCCTTCGGGCGGAATGGCACGAGCGATGCCGAACGACAATTAGCCTGTCCGGGAAACCGGGGCAGGCTCACCCACCAACCCACCGCACATGCCGCCTGAAATGGTTCCTGAGGGAATGACCATCCGAGCGATGAAGCCGAACGACCTATACCCAACGGGGTCCTGGAAGCTGGAGAAGCCCCAGCCAGTGGGTCCACCTCAGGGGGTCAACCCGACGACCGGGAAGGTCGGGGCGCCACACCCGGAGACCCACGTAGAATTCCCACCCGGACACCGGTTGGTCCGATTACCAGAGAACCTTGGGATCTTCTGTGTGGTGGTGAAATCAAGCGGGAGGCTCGCTGCATGTACGGATTGCCAGAGGACTTCGACTGCAACAGGCTCGTCGGGCTCGAGCTGGGGAATGTCGCGTTCAGCGCGAACACAGTCACGCTCATGTTCGAGAAGAACGTCGCGATCAATTTAGAGATTAGCTACCGCTACAGCCTAGGAGCGGGCGAGCACGAGTTCGAGGAAAGGGTCGCTCCTGCCGCCTCGGCGCTGATGCAATTGGCAAATAGACGAGTCATCGGTGCATCGGTACACAGGCGCGGAGATCTTCGACTAGAGCTCGAAGGCGGTCTGTTGTTCACGTGTCTAGACGATCCACACTACGAATCGTACTCCATCTTCTTCGGTGACGAACGAATCATCGTCTAACACGCCCGAGATCTGCTCGTGGCGAAGTACGCGACGGCGGAAGCCACCTGGCGACGTGGCGGGCGACCGCGTTCCCGATGGCGATCATTTTAGGGTCGACTGAACGAGCACGACTCATCTTCAACGCGACACGATCTCGTCATCGTCGGTGTGATGGCCCTCGCCGGGCTGCGCGTCATCACGCGCGCGGACTCGGACGGGTTGCCAACGCTGTCCAACTAGGAGACGGTCGGGTCCTGCCGACCCACTGCGGGGTGTCCCCGACGCGCTCTTAGCCGACCGACCGCCGCGTCGTCGTGCGAGTATGCTCAATGCATCGACGGGCAGTGCTCGGCGGGAATCCGCGAGAACCATCAAGCGCGGCGCTCGATTTCTCGGCCAATTCACCGAGCAGGGCAGCAGGAGCGACCGACGCGCTGGTCGTCCAGACAGGATTCAGGATGACGAGCGAACGTCTTGAGAAGCGGCGCGCGTACGAAGTCGCCAAGACGATGCACCGCGCGGTTCACGAGCTCTACTACCCGGTGCAGTCATCCGGGTCGCGCCGGGCGATCCCCCTCACCGAAGAGGCGTCGATCGAACTCGCGCGCCTTGCTGCGGTAGCCGAGGCGGCTCGTCTCTCTTGGGAAGAGTCCGTCCGCGCGCGAAGTTAGCGAGTTGGGCGACGATGACTCGACCAAGAAGACAGAGACTGCTCCCGAGCAGACCCCGGAAGCAGCACAGGACCCGCGTCCGTTAGGACGCGATCAGGATCGACCGCACCGAGCGCGCACGATGGGAATCAGGCCATGACGCACCGTCCGATTCGGCCCGAGGACTTCTCTTCAGGCTTCCTCAAGCCGCAGAACATCGTGCCGATGGTTGTGGAGACGAGCGCGCGAGGTGAGCGGGCGTACGACATCTACTCATTGCTGCTGAAGGAGCGGATTGTCTTCCTGGGTACGCCGATCAACGATCAAGTCGCGAACTCCATCGTCGCGCAATTGCTGTTCCTTGACCGGGAGGATCCGGATCGCGATATCTCCCTCTATATCCACTCCCCCGGTGGCGGGATCTACGCCGGTCTCGCGATCTTCGACACGATGAACCTCATTCGCGCCGACGTCAGCACGATCGCCGTGGGGGTAACTGCCTCGATGGGTACGGTGCTGCTCGCTGCCGGTGCGAAGGGCAAGCGCTACGCGCTACCGAACGCCACGATCCACATGCACCAAGCGCTCGGCGGCAGCAGCGGACAGGCAGTGGACGTCGAGATCCAGGTCCGCGAATTGCTGCGCAACAACGACAAGATCCGCCAGATTCTCTCGGATTCGACCGGCCAGACGATGGACCAGATCAAGCACGACACCGATCGCGATATCTATATGACGGCTGAAGAGGCGAAAGCCTACGGACTGTTGGACCACCTGTTGTCGAAGCCAGAGGGCCACTAACCGGGCACTCGGCAATCGCGCGCCATGGACCGAACTCGCCACAGCCAGGCAAGGACGGCGAGACCGACATCCCTCTCTCGTCCGTTCAGCGTCCGGGCGGCGGAGGTTCTCTCCGCGAATCGTGACGCCGTGCCGGAAGACTGATGCGCACGACGTGGTCATCGTGCGCCCTCTTGGTGTGCTCGGGTGGCTGCCGGCCTCACGAGGCGAGGTCGTAGAGGATCCGATAAAAGGCGATGCGCGAATCGTCCCGCGGCACCCCGTACGCGTGCAGGAATGCGTCTTCCCATCCCGGCCCGAGGTTCCAGGTCACACTCCATGTCGCCACGGCGAGATCCCACCAGCGGTTCGCGACACCTAGCTCACCAAGATCGACGAAGCCAGTGACTCGACCACCCTGGATGAGCACGTTAGGAAGGCAATAGTCGCCGTGGCAAACCACCAGATCCTCGGTGGCCGGACGCAGCCGCTGGAGTTCAGCGAGGAGGCCTGCTCGGTCCAGATGCCGATGTTCGGGATGGAGGTCCCGGTCGAAGTCGATCGCCCCGGTTGCAAGGCGCTGGTTCACGTGCTCCAACGCCCGCGCGACCCGGAAGTCGAACGGGCACACCTCGACCGGCAGCGCCTCGTGAAACGTTCGTAGGCCCGCCGCAAGGATCGGAACGAGACGATGGGGATCGCGCAGGAGCTCGGGTGCGGTCGCGTTGACACCCGGTAGAGCCCTGGTGAGCATCCATTCGAGGCCGTCGAATGATCCCTCGTCTAGCACGAGCGGCACAGGCACGTAGGATCCAGCCCATCGCATCCGCGACGCCTCTCCCGAGAGGAGTGGATAGCGGCGTCTCGCCACCTTCAGGTACAGGCGGTCCTCGCCGGGCCCCTCGAGCAGCCACGTCCGGCTGGTCGGTGTGTTATCCCACGCTAGCGTCCACGACCACTCCCGATATCTATCGAGAAGGTGCGGCGGAACCGGAGGGCTGTCTGATGGTCCCATTTGACTCGCGGGTTGTGGGGCTTGGCGTCTGTCTCAGACCGAGACTACAGCTGCAGCCAAGCCGTCGCATCCCCGCTCCCGCTGACGGCGCCAACTGGCCGAAAGCCCAGGGCCGCGCGGCGATCGCGAGCAAGGACACCCAGCCTTTAGTCGGCATCTGCGGCTCGGAGCCGAAGCTCACTAAGCGGACGACCGCATCCGCCGCGTTCCGGATCGCATACAAACCAAGCGTCGGATGATTGGGAGCATCCTCCACGAATGCCTCCAGGTCTGGTGTCGACAGGAAGGCCAGTTGTTTGTCCCGCACCCGGACCGCGAGCACGTCGCTCCGACAGGGCCCCCGCAGCAGCTACCGCTAAGGGCATCCAGAGGAGCTTCCCCAGCCGACTGACGTTACGCGCTACCGCGGAGACGCCGGGCGTGCGGCCGGCAGGTTACGCAGCGTGAGGCTAGCGATCCTCTACGCACCCAGACGCGCGTGGCGGGTACCGAGGGGCGCGCCCCCCTGTGTCGACCACAGTGCTATGAAGGCCGCCGCAAGGCGGTCTTCGTCGTTGGACATGGTTCCCCAGCGACGCGACGCGGTGGTCCCGGTCCGGCCCTACTGAACGGTGAAAGTCGACCGCATGCCCTGGCTGTAGTGGGCGGGGAGATTGCAGTAGAGGACGTATCTTCCCGCATTCAGCGTGAAGGTGACATCTTTGGTCTTGCCGGCCCCGATGTCGTCGAGTTCTCCGATCGCAGGTACCTTTTCCTCATCGACATCGCCAACACTGTGGCCTTCTGCGGGCTTGTCGGACGGAGCGTACGTCGGCAGCTTCGCTGGGTCGGTGTCGACCTTGGCCACAATGAACTCGTGCACAACGGAACCTGAGTTCTTGACCGTGAACCTGACTTCCCCAGGCTTTACTGAATCGCCCCGGGAATGTTGGAGGCTCCAATCCTTGAGAGGATGGAGCGATGACACGACTAGGTCGATACCCAGCAGAAATACGGGAGCGGGCGGTCCGCCTCGTGCGCGAGCACGAGGGCGAGTACCCATCGCAGTGGGCGGCGATCACCTCGATCGCGACGAAGTGCGGGATGACGCCGGAGACCCTGCGCAAGTGGGTCCGTATGACCGAGGTCGACTCC
>Ga0172380_10007969_pt1 | contig 11754 bp, 9 predicted proteins | sample Leawe162metaG_FD_119747 | JGI IMG/M metagenome (GOLD analysis project Ga0172380, IMG submission 119747) | Leachate microbial communities from a municipal landfill in Southern Ontario, Canada - Leachate well 162 metaG | ecosystem: Engineered > Solid waste > Landfill > Unclassified | place... | reverse complement strand
CAAGTCGTGGACCAGCGCCGCCAGCCGCCAGAACGAACTTGCCCGGCGCTCGTCGGCCGCGGTACCGGGTTCGCAGCTGAACTGGTGCGACGACGCCTCCGTCAGCAGATCTTCCCTCGACAAGAAGGAAAAGAAACTCCGCAGAAGGGTTTGACGCCCGCACTGCGCACTTCGCGTACTTGGCATACGAGAGCCCAACTCGCGCATCCATCCGGCGACTTCGGACGTCGTCGTCGGCTCCTGAGGACAACCTCTCCAATCCATGCCTGCCACACTGGCGAGTTCGCGAAGCTGCTCCAGCACCCCTTGGACCGGGCGGGATATCCAGTCGTCCATCATTGCGCCGCGCCTAGAACCCCGACTGCCTCATTTCGAGCCGTAGGAGGGCTGCAGCAGGATCGCCCGGGGGGGCGGCCGAGAGCAACCGCTCGATCTCTGCGCGGACCGCCGCCGGAATCGACCACTTCTCAGCGGTCTTGTTGCTGTTGATGCGCGCGAGCGAATACTTGTTCCACGCGACCTGCACGACGTTCCCCACTCGTTCCGCCCTAACAATGGCTTCCCGGTGGAGGCGCTTGGAAACCGCCACGTTCCCCCTCAGCGCTTCAAGCCACGCGACGGTCCAGTCGGCAATGAGCATCTCGGTAGGCTGCCCAAGGTCTGCTCTAAGGTCCCTGCCCTTTTGCGCCGCTTCGAACGCGAGTTGCAGCGCCGCAGGCGACGGCTTCCCGATGTCCGGAACTAGGTAAGAGGCGATGTTGTGGTAAATCTCAGCAATACGCGTCAGTACGACGGTTTCTGCCGCGCTCCTCTCCTTCAGCTTCAGGAGGACATCACGTACCGAGTCGGCATAGCGCATACTTGGCTGGCTGATGGCGAGCAACTCGTTTTGGGTCTCAGTGGTCAGCTGGTTGCCCTTCCGGCCTAGGTAAGCCACGTCGGTGATGGCCCAGAGATACTCGTAGGTCACCCTCTCGGGCTCACCGGCCCCTTCGATCGCAGCGACGGCGCCGTTGATGTCTCCCTGCCTTATGAGGTTGAGGGTGATCCTTGACGTTTCCCGCAACTGCTGCTTGTCCTCCAGCGAATCCAGCTGCTTCTGCAGTACGTCGATGTCGGCGCGTTCCGCGACGGAGAGGCTCAACCGGGATTGCAGGGCCTTGATGCTGTTGGTGAGCCGCGAAAGCGTCGCAGTCTCCGCAGCAGTTGGTGCGGTGACCTGCTGCCGGAAGGTCACGTAATCCTGTGGCAGGAAGAGGTCGCTCCGCAGAGCGACGGTCGAATGGGACGACCTGTTTCCGTGCGCCTGGGCTTGCCACCCGTCCAGGTTAAACGCCCCGGTCGCCGTCAGCGTTCCCACGACGATGGTTCGCAACTGCTTGCGGCGGCGCGCCTGTTCCTGCAAGTCCGCTTCAGTGGGAGTCGAATTTTCATCCTTCACAGTGGCCTCCTATGGTTGGGCGAGAGAATGTACGGTAGTCTGCGGAATCGGTGACGCGGGCGAAGCCCTCGCTGGCAAGACCGGCGCAGGTGCGCGCGCTACCCGCGGCGCCGACGATTTCCAGCACGGACGCTACATCCGGGTCCGCCAGAGGAAAGACCTCCACGACGCCTCCCGGGGAAGGACTCAGGAGATAGTGGAATGGTCCCCGGTCCGCGGCGGACGGCCTGATCGCATTGTTCGACACTAGCGGAAGCCTGAGGTGCGCGAACGCCTGTTCGATGGGCTCCAAAAATTTCGCGATCCAGAGATCAGCGACCTCCTCGGGAGGTGCCGTGGGAGAAGTCGTTTCGTGGCGCACGCTGCGCAGGATGCCGGCCAGAACGATCGCGTCCCTCGTTTCTGGCGCCGTGAAGCGGGAACACGTTTCATCGAACTTTGCGCGCAGAAGGGAATGAATTGCTCCGTACCCGTCCAGAGGATCCGCCGGCGACGCCGGGAAAAGCGCGTCGAACAGTGTCGAGAGGTGGCCGGAAAAATGCTCGCGCACTAGGTGGGCGAATAGTGGCTTGCCCACGCGCGGCAGAACCTCGTTGACCAATGCAGACGCGAGAACCACGCGCCAACGTGGCAAGGATGAGGTGAAGTGATAAAAAACGGAGAAAACTTCAGGATACTTGGCGATTAGCAATGGATCATAAGTGGCGTCGGCTTCAGGCCCGATCCCGTCGAAAAGGCAACTCGTGTCACCGTCGATCAACTCCGAGCCCGGCTCGGGGGACAGCATGTGCAGCTGAACGTCGATACGGCCCGGATCGATCTCGAGCAACGAGCCCAGAAGATCGAGCGTCCTGCGCTGGTCGTCTTCCGTCTCTTCCGGGAAGCCGGTAATGAAAGAAACGGTGCAATTGATCCCGGCGTCCGCCGCGGCACGGACCACCTCTGTGGCGCGATCGAGCCGCAAGCGCTTCTTCGTCACACGCTGCAACTTTGGCGAGCCGGTTTCGATGCCGAAATAGATGTGAGTGCACCCTGCCGCCTTCAGCGGCGTCACGTCCTTGATCCGGAGCGTGTCCGGCCTCATGGAGCATTTCCACGAGAATCCCCTGTCCTTGACGAGCCGGCAGAACTCGAGGAGGCCTGATCGGTTCAATCCGAAGAGGTCGTGATTGAGATTGAACAACCCGACTCCAAATTCCCGCCGGGCCGACTCCATCTCACGGATGATCGTTTCATTGGTCTTGAGGCGGTACTTCCGCTGAAAGAAGTTGGCGGTCGAACAGAATGTGCAGGCGAATGGGCAACCTCGGCCTGCCTCGATGCTCATCTCCACGCTGGTGACGTACCGGCGCGGATAGAGGTCTAGTGCAGGCGGCAGCAAGGTCTCGAGGTCAACGAGCCGATGGTCCCTCTCCGTTTCCAGAATCTCCCCGTCGGTACGAATGACTAGGTTGGGGATTGTTGAAAGGTCCTCGCCGAACGCCAGGGCTTCGACGAGTTCGACGATGTTGATTTCCGCTTCGTAGCGGACGACTGCGGAGAAGCAGTCAAACGCCTTCAGGATTTCCCGCCCGACGATCGTAGCGTGCGGGCCTCCCAGCAGGATAGGCATGGCCGGACTGCGCGCGTGGACTCCTTGCGCCATCCGCACGGCTGACGGCAATGTACGGCCATAGGCGGTAAAGCCAATCACGTCGCAGTCCTGGGCCAGGCACGCCTCCGCGCAGTCGTCGTAGAATTTGTCCGAAGGCGCGTCGAAGGCGCCTTCCAGGTAAAGGATCTTGGGATCCAGGATGCGTGTCTCGTGACTAGCTTCACGCAAGACCGCGGCAAGATTCATCAGACCGAGATGCGGGGAAATGTTCGTCGTGTAGCCGGCTGAGGACTGATTGACCCAGAAGTTGTCGACGAGCAGAACACGGATAGTAGAGTCACGGCCACGCCGCTCGCCGCGTTTCGCCGGTAGCAGGGATATCGGAATCACATGGCCACCTGTCCCGCGAGGGGCCGGATCGCCACCGTGAAATCGCCGCCATTCACTCGCGGTAGCGGAGCGCAAATAAACTCGATATCCCCGGAGAGGGAAGCGTCAATCCGGCTGGAAGGAAGCGACGCCAAGCGGTGCACGGTCACATTTTGGAGAATGTCGTCGACGTCAAAATTCGAATTGAGCTGGAGCGGCAAGGCAGGCATGGCCGCAGCCTCCAGATGGGGGCGGAGTTTCTCGAAAACCTCCCGGCCGAAGCGGCCGACCCATAGCTGGGTGTGAAACGTATCGATCCCACCTGCCCAAGGCCGCTCGAACTGCGGGGTCGTCGGTAGCCTGTCATTGAATTGGGAAAAGTCCGTGCATAAGGGCGCCGCAGCGCCGTTCTCCAGCTCGAAATCGAGGATTCCCCCAATTTCGTCGCTCTCCGCGCGCCAGACTTGCCTGATGCCGAACGCCCCTGGATTCCTCGCAATCATCGAGCCGGAGAGCAGCGCGAACACGCCCCCTTTAGATATGGGCGCGAACAGGTGAGCGTAGGACATCAGCAGCTTCACGGTGGCGCTGCGATCCTCGTCGGTCTCGCCAGGGAAGCCAAAGAAGAATAGCGGTTGCAGCGCGATACCCGTCGACGTGAACGCGTCCAGGACCGGCAACAGAACTGTCTCCACCCGATCGGAGCCTTTTCCCATCCGCTGGAGAACCCGGCTCGATCCGGATTCTAGGCCGAATGACGCCTGCACAAGTCCGCTCTTTTCCAGCAACTGAACGAACTTAAGGTCGAAGTTCTTCGTAAGGTAAAGCTCGCATGCCCAACTGATCTCCACACCTGCGTCGATGATGCCCTGGGCGAAGGCCCGGAGGAACTTCGGCGGCAGGGCGTCCGAGGACAAATACAGGTTCCTGATACCTGAATCCGCGAGCCGTTCGACGAACGAAACGACGGGCGCCACGTCCATGGTGCGGGACGGGGCGGTAGGTGAAGCGTCATTCAATCCATAGTCGCAGAACGTGCACCGGTTCCAGAAGCAGCCGCGTACTGGGGAGAAGTTGACGCGGCGCTCGGGACTTAGGTAAAGCGGCCAATCAATCCAGCCGTAGTGGGGCGGATGGCTGTTCCAATCAAAGGGTTCATGTACAGTAGCTTCGTTCGCTTGCAGTGCGACATATCGAACCACGTTGCAAGTCTTGCGCCTGTCCTCGCCGGGCACAATGACGTTCGACGGCCTGTTCCTCCCGGTTTGGATCCAGTGAGCCAATTGGCTGAAGGCCACCTCTGCCTCGCCGACATACAGAGCATCGCAAAACTGGCGCAGAGGCGCAAGGACGCCGTCGTTCACGCGGTACTTGTAGATATCACTTGGCGCCGTCCCACCCGCAATTCGGGGAACCTTGGGCAGGAGGGCCTTCACCGCGTCAAGGAGCGCAAACCCTGGCACGAGATTGGACGAGAAGGGCATGCTGACGCCCACGAACGTGTAGTCCCGGCTCGGCACCACCTTCTCGAGGATCGCCAGCAGGTCACTAGTGAGCCTTCCGCTCTGGCTTACCATCGAAACCAGTTTGTCTATGCCCGACAGATAGGGAGGACTGGAGAACGCCGTGACAAAGTCGAACGGCGCATAAAGTATCGTCAAGAGTGACTCGAAAACACGCGTATGCAGTCTAGCCTCGGCGTAGGCGGCAGGATCGTAAAAATTGGGGCCCGTGAGCGTCTTGCATGCCCTGGCAGGATCGACGGACCGGCAAATGGAGAGCGCGCGCAGGAGATCCGCATATCGGCCCTGCTCATCGATAGTGAGCTCCGCTCCCATCTCCAGACTGCTGAGGGCAGAAACGATTTCCGCTTCAAATGCCTCAATCCGGCTCTGTGTGAAAACAGAGCGGAACCAAAGGGCGTTCAGGTCGAGAACGTCTGCCTCGTACCCCGCGGCATTTGCCGCCGCCACCACGTAAGACAGTGAATGATAGGGATACGTAAAGTCGCCATAGGGCGGATGCAGCAGCAGAACTCTCTTGACATGATCTTCGGCCATGCCACTCCTCTCAAGCGCTGCGCGTGATACGCCACTGTTATCGAAAGGCTACTCGGACGATCGTCATTTCGCGCAACGAAGCAGATTTTCCAGCTGTATGCCTACAGATTGCAGTAAGGCGGTGTCTAGGGTGTGTCCTCAATTAGGCCAGGCAGACGCAAGCGCGAGCGAGATGAACGAATGACCGGAAGGACTGGCCGAATTCGTCCTAGCTCGTGGCGATGCGTCTGAATTGACTGATGCTGTTGAAGAAGCGCTCGTGCAGAATTCATAGATATGCGGATCGAACGCACAAGGGTTGAGTCGGTTGGAGCAAGGCAGAATGACAGCCCGGCTGCCTTGTGCCGTGATAACTTTGGTGAAGGCATCCGGATCGTAGCCCTTGTCGACCACAATGAACTCGGCGGGCTGATCTTTGATCAGTACGGTAGCTTGCTTGATATCGGAGAACGATCTCCCGTGAGAATGACTCGCAGTGGATTGCCCTGGCAATCCACTGCCACCTGCAGCTTGATGGTCAATCCAAACCTGGAGCGGCCGATTTCCTGAGCGCCCGTTTTTCTTGGGAGTCGACCGAGTGCTGGTAGGCACGAACGATCGTCGAGCCGATAAACAGATGCTCCATGTCCGCATCACCACGCAGCACTGTTGCGAGCCGCTCCCACACGCCTTTCTCGCGCCAGCGGTAGAAGCGAACGCACGTCCGGAGCCAATGCCCCAGCTCCTCAGGAAGATCACGCCACAGGCTACCCTTACGCATGCTCCACTACATCGCTTCGTCGAAGCGTCGGTTGTCCTTGGCCGTGACGCCACCGTCGGTCGCGTGGCCCGGCAAGAGTTGCTCAATGCGCTCACACCGGTCGCCGCGAAGCTTCTTCCGATACATCCTGACCTCAGCCGAAAAGCCAGGATATGACCATACTCAGACCTCTGTGAACAGTGACCCGTCATGTCATTGGTCGTGAGCTATATATTCGGCCGGGTTTGCATTTCGTATGTCACCTATTCTGCAAATTGGAACAGGCCCAATTTGCATAATCATTTCATACCTAAAATTAAAATACAAGACTGACTGCTCACCCTCGACGGCGGAAGCGACGAATGCCTTGTGCATTTTGACCAGGATTTCAGGGGTCGGATCGTTATTGTGTTGTGGAACGCTTATGTTTCTGAGCACTCCAAATGGATCATCGCGCGCGACCTAGACTGACCATCTTCCGCTAAATATATTTCCAGTCGGGTTGGGCGTTTGCGCACACCTTCTCCTGATCAATGCAGTGTGCGCGGACTGGTCAATCCGTGCTGCGCAGGCAGCACTTCGGATGTCTGTTTGCGAAACAACGGTGTGGCCGCAAACATACCTGTATAGTATTTCGTTACCCGTAGCGCATCCCAATCATTCCCAACACTATCGACGGACAAGCGTGTCGTGGCAGAGGCCACATAGAAGGGCGGCCGTCGGTTTTGCCCAGGCTTTTTCCTTACAGCGGGGACAATGCCACGGGACGCGACCTTTCCTCTCTCCCGTAGAATTCTTCGTTTCGTCTTTGTCTTGCTTTAATGCCTCTGCCCAGGCGATATCAAAGCCATTGTCCAGAAGCTTTTGCATTGATTTTCGGAATAACCCGTCAGGTGTAATGATCTGAGACATATGCTGGCCTGTTTCTCCTCCCCCGAGGACGCCATTGTTACTTGGTTGCAGGCCAAGCACTTTCATCTTTGCTCCCCAGGATTTGTCGTGGTAGCCCGCCCGAGGGGCTTGGCCATGAAGTTGCTGCCAAATGTGCACCATCTGGTGAACTAAATTGGCGAGAATAGTATCCAAAGGATCTGCGAAGTGAGCTGGATTCAAAGCAAGTTCGTCTAGTTGCTGAGTTGTGTGCCTTCCGGCGAAGCGCTTTGGAGAAAAATACCCCACGGTCCGCGGACCTCTGTGCTGGAGTGTTAGCAGGACAGAGGGCAATTCACAATTAAACAGGTCGCGGTTCATGTGCTGATATGCATGTTCAAGTGACGTATAGAGTTGTCGGGTGGGAGCGGGATTAGCCAGAGCTGATTTTGTGTTGAGCAAAACAATTTCGCCGGCCTTGGCGGCTCGACCCACGTTCCGGGATGATTGGCGGCCCATGCTCATAGACCTATGGGTTGGCAGGAGTCGCTCATAAGAGACGCGTAGGCCAGGACGAAGGTCGTCGCCATCACGGCCGCCAACCCACGGCTTTTGCTATCGACAACTTGCAGTCCGAGCCATTGGTCGTCGCTGGCCGCCTTGGTGGAGGTACGCGGAGCAATCTGTCTGATCCGCTCAGGGAACCAGCCGATAATCAGGCAGTCCACCCAAGTCGGAAGTTCAGCCGTCTGGCCGGGAAGGCGCCGCACTGTCCATTGGAACTGTGTATCGGGGACACCCAGCGCAGAGAGAAACAGAATGTACTGAATCAGGGCACCTTCATCCTTCTTACCCCGGAAGACCACGTCACGCTTTTGTCGGTTGTAGTGACGCAGATGAAGTTCCAGTCCTCTCAAGCAAAGATCGGCATCTTTTCGAACGAGTGAGGCCAGCTTCTCCTCAAGTGTTTCAGCAAGCTCGATTGCAATCTGGCATCGCGGCCTTTCTGAGCTGGGGATCAGTTTTTCGGCATCACCAATCAGCGGACCAAGGCGAAGTGCCCGGCAGAGGACAGCCGAGACCTGTTCCCGCGGGAGGTTGATCCCCGGCGGCAGCAGCGATATAGAGAAATCACGTCCAGAGGTGGGTTTCGGAGTCATGTTTGAACCGACCGAGTCATCTCAGGCGTGGCTCTTGGGCGGATTTTCCCTTTTGAGCGCGCTTTTGGCCCAAGTTTCAGCCCCAATTTTGGTCTCTTGACGCTTCCCATCGTCTTTTTCTGATTGGTGGATTTATCGATTGGCCCAGAGTCTTCACGCATCTCATTGTTAGTTGCCGATGCGTCACCGGAGGAATCAAAACTTTGATGAGGTGGTGGCATCTGCGGTTCTGCGCTAGTGTCAAATGGAATATCCATCTGAGACGGGTCAGCCATTTTCTTCTGGAGGGGCTCCATTGGCTTTGGTGGATTCACGAAGACTCCCGAACTTGGATCCGCTAAGCGCTCGGCGTCCGCTTCAATCCAGCCAATGACCTCTGCCAGCCTTGCTTGAGCATCGCGCTTTGTCAGACCTGCCTTTTCCAAGGCAAAAGCCAGAACCCAAGGTTCAAGCACGTAAGGCGAATCAACGCGACCAATTTGCTGACATACGCTTGATGTTTCCTCGCCTTGGAGCCCGTGAGCTTTGATTTGCTCACCGACAATTTTCTTGAGCTCACGCAGAACTAGTTGTTTTCTCACGCCGTCTATACCCGGCGACGTAAGTGGGTACTTGCTTAATGCAGTTTGAACTGCCAACTGCCCCAACACAATCTCGCCGGACTTGTCACGTGTCGCGACAGATTCGGTCCCTTTGATGGAAGAGAGAAAGTTTTCCGTCGTTCGAAGCACGCCGTCAAATATCGCTCGAATGACACCGGCTGGAAGAAGGTTCTTGAGAGACATTTGGCGGCTCCTCTGAGTGAAATGGCACGTGCCATACACCAAGTATTCATCAGCCAAAATGGAACGTCAACAATTTTCACGTTATAAAACAAGAACTTGCATAGGCTCTCCCTAGGAAACGTCGGAGCTACCCTTTAGCTGTGTCGACTCGTTGAATCTCGTCCTATAAAGTGCATTGCCAAAACGCGACCTAATAAGAAGAGTGGGGTTTGGTACTTTCCAATGCAGCAGGCGTCAGAGTCTTTGTCCTACGCAGGAGAGAAACATCAATTTTGCAAGTAACGCTCCGCAGCCTTTTCCATTTACACCTGTAGGATGAATACCCAACCAAGTCTGGTAGCTGTCTCTCTTATCGGTTGGTGGGGCAATGATTCGGGTTCTGCCAGGAAACCAACCCCGCCGAACCTTTGCAGCCCAACTTGGTAAGTCTTTGGCATCAGCGCTGGATCGGCGCAAGACCCACTGAAATTCGCTCATGGAAAACCCGAGCGAATCCAGAAACCGTAGATAACGGTTCAACTCCCGAACATCGCCAGAGCGGAAAACGACGTCCCATTTCTGGCGGCTTATGAATGAAAGATGAATCTTGACGCCGTCTCTAAACAGAGTAGGGGCACGTAAGGCCATCCGCGCCAGTTTTTCCTCGATGCCGTCTGCGAATGTTCGCTCAGCATCGCCACGTGGGGGTGAGGGTCCGCCGGCTAAGACATCGCCTGCATATGGCAGGCCAATGTTGGCTCCCCATTCATTTCCTGCAGCCAATATTGACTCTACTTCGCCAAGGCTCAATGCAAGGCGATCTGCGATTTCCCCGGCTTCTCGCTGCTGACTCAGTGCCAGTTCAAAAAGTAGGTAAAGCGTTGAGAAAGGTATCCAACCTGATCTTTGACTTGCCGGTGGCAGACGCTTCCGGCCCCTCGTCTCCTTAGTTTCTTGTGGGGGATCGGATACCTGGCCAGTGTCGATTGGCGTCCGCACCTTGGCAAATTTCCTTCGGCAAGAGCCAACCAGACTTTCCAGGCTGCGATCAAGTTGATCGTACGCGACCTGATGGCTTAGGCCGGAGGCTGAGGCAAGGACAGGTTTGTCGATGGAAAGACATTCCTTCCAAGCAATGGCCCCGAGAATGAGGTCAGACGTATGAACATAGTGGCCGAGAGAGACTAGTGGTGAAGAATGGCCGAGCAGCCTTGCGACCGCAAAAGCGTATCGGCGGCTTGGCGAACCGACCATCGTCACTTCTCCACGCACAATCGCTCGTGTCGCCCCACTTCTGTGCAACAGCAGGATCCTCAATCGACGCCCCTGTCGAATGTATTCTGCCGTTTGCGGGACTGCCGCCAAAAAATCGACAAGTAACGGGTAATCGGGTGCGCGTAGCGCTGTGTAGGTCCAAGTTGCAAAGGCGTGTCGTAAATGATGTAAAAACAAATCGACCCCTGTCACTTCTTTCAAGCCTGAGTAAAGGAGCCGACAAATCCGGTCGATCCGGCTCAAGCTCCTTTCATGCTCGAATTCCGGAAACATATAGGCTGACCGAGTTGGGTGTCTCTCACTCGGTGTCCATTCCGTCCGTCGGCGATGCACCCATTCGATAATGAATTGGCGTTCGGATCGGGGCATCAATGCAAATGCTGGAATGACTCGTCTTGAATTCTTGGTTTTCAAGCGCCTTTCGATATGCGGCCGGACTACGAGACGCAGACCGCCATAAACCTGAATGTCGGACAGACGCAAGCCGAAAATTTCCATGCGCCGCATGCCGGTGCGAAATGCCAGGATCAGTAATAGCTTGCATGTCTCTATGTCATCTTCGCTCCAGCCGTGCTTCCACTGCTGACCCAACCACTCCAGCGTCTTGAAGTACTCCTCATGCGTTATCAAATTCGCGTCGACCGGTTTGAGTGCTGCCTGATCGCCGAATACTTCGCTTTCGTTACGAATGTGCTTTTTCTTGAAATGGCGCACCAGGAATGAATGAAAATCCCTCAGGCCATTTACCAGATCAAGGAGCGGAACGCCGGGCATTGGATCAGTGACCAGCTCGCCGTAGCAGTCTTCGAGATACGGCGTCTCCATCGTCGCGGGATCCGCATCGCCAAGTAGCGCAATCAGTCTTGGTGCGGCGGCACTGAAGCGTCTAAGAATAGTTGATTGCGCCAGCCGATCCCCGGAGTGACTTTCCCCCGCCCACATCGCCTCAAGCCAGCCAAGATAGGTCCGTTCGATTCCTGTCGGCCGGCCCCCCAGTATTTCGCTTCTCGCACCGGACGTATCAGAAGGGAGAAGCGCGTTGATGGCTCGCTCCAACCAAGGGTACCTGAGCCCGACATCGTCATAGACGTAATCTGCCAAGTCCTCGTTCGAGTCGTCGCTTATTCGTTCGGGGGGACCGGATGCTAACGTCTTGGTTCCATACATTCGTCCCCAGGTAATGGGATTAATGGCGTGTGTTGCGAACCGCCTCATGCTTGCCTGCACATCGATAGACGCGGCCCTAGAAGACCACCATGAAGCGGCAGACTGCGCCAAGTCCGACAAACTCAGGGGCAGGTGCTTATTTCCTACTCCCTGAGCATTAAGCAGTTCCCGAATCGAGGTTAGCAATCGCGCGGGAAGGATGCTCTCACCCTCAAGGGGTAACCGCAGTACCAACATTTCGGTTATCGGGTCGAGTGTCCAGCGCTGAAGGTGGTGGTATCCCAGACCTTGGAACAGCATTGAAAACGAAAAGGT
>Ga0172380_10007968_pt1 | contig 11754 bp, 14 predicted proteins | sample Leawe162metaG_FD_119747 | JGI IMG/M metagenome (GOLD analysis project Ga0172380, IMG submission 119747) | Leachate microbial communities from a municipal landfill in Southern Ontario, Canada - Leachate well 162 metaG | ecosystem: Engineered > Solid waste > Landfill > Unclassified | place... | reverse complement strand
GCGGACGACGCCTACCTGAAGGAATCGATCACCAACACCAACGCCAAGGTGGTGAAGGGCTTCCAGGCCAACGTCATGCCCGCGACCTTCGGCACGCAGCTCAAGCCCGAGCAGATCGACCAGATCGTCGCCTACATCAAGAGCCTGAAGTAGGCTGATCCGATACGGTGTCCGCGTACCCCGGGGCGCTCGTGCGTCCGAGGGGGCGGGTGCGCCAGCATCATCGACACTGCCGCCCGCGCGTGGGATTCTGCAGGCGGTGCACGAGGAGGGGTCAGATGCCAGCAGTGACCGGAAAGCGCTACCGCTGCCCCAAGTGCGGTGCTGAGTTCATTGTGACGCGCGGCTCGGAAGACGCCGAGCTCCGCCACGACGACACGCCGCTCGAACAGCTGTAGGGGGACGAATATGGCTGTGGCACTTGGTAAGCGCTACAAGGACGAGACGACCGGCGTCGAGGTGCTCTGCATCAAGCCGGGCGACTGCAACATCAACGTGAACGGCCGCGGCATGGAAGAGCTCCAGCCGAAGGTGCTCCCCTCCGCGGACTAGTCCGCGGGCGGGCCGGGGGAGTCGGCGCGGCTGACCGCCGCGCCGATTGCGTGCCGGCGGCGGGGCGGCGTTGACCGCGGCGGGTATGGCCGCATACGATTCAGGGTGCGCGCTTCTCGGCGCGATCAGCAGGGCATGCCGGAGCGGCTCGGCGGCCGCGTCCGGCGGGGGTGGTACGAGTGTCCGAAATCTTCGTGGGTGATTCCGAGTCCCTTGAGGCTGCGCTGCGCCGCTTCAACAAGCGCGTGCAGGCAGACGGTATCCTCACGGACGCCCGCCGGCACGAGTACTACGAGAAGCCGTCCGAGCGCCGCAAGAAGAAGGAAGCCGCGCGGCGTCGCAAGCTGCGCAAGGCCGTGATGCGCCAGAAGACGCGCCGGGACTACTAGTCCGAGCGATCGAACCCCGGCACGGCCGGGGTTCATGCTTTCTCCCCGCCACAGCACGCTTCGAGGAGGTCGCGCGTGGCCATTGCTGACACGATTCGCACTGAGATGACGGCGTCCTGGAAGGCCGGCAATACCCGGCGCCGCGACGCGCTCCGGCTGGTCATCGCCGCCCTGGAGAACGCTCGCATCGACCTCGGCCACCCGCTCACCGACGAGGACACCACGCGCGTCCTGCAGAAGGAGGCCAAGCAGCGCCGCGACTCGATCGCAGAGTTCGGCGCGGCCGGACGCGCGGACCTGGTCGCGAAGGAGCAGGGCGAGCTGGACGCGATCATGGAGTTCCTGCCGCAGCCGATGTCCGACGACGAGCTGCGCGCCGTGGTGCGCGAGGTGATCACGGAGGCCGGCGCCACCTCCGCCGCCGACATCGGCAAGGTGATGCGCCCGCTGATGGCGCGCATCGCCGGGCGCGCGGACGGCAGCGCCGCCAACGCCATCGCGCGGGAGATCCTCGCCGGCTCGTAGCCGACGCAGGCGACGCGGGAGCCCGCCATGAGTCGCCGCGCCGCCGCCGCACTGCCTGGAGACGCCGCAAGGCGGCGCGCCGGGCTGTTCGCGCCGGTGCTGGTGCTGGCGCTGATCGCGGCGCTGTTCCCGTGGTTCCCCGGCGGCACCCGCCTGTCCGAGGGGCGCACCGTGGATCGCGCCATCGTCGCCCCGCGCGATGCGGAGTTCGAGTCGGCCGTGCGCACCGCGATCGTCCGCAAGGAGGCGGCATCCGCGGTGCCGGACGTGCTGGTGCTCGATCCCTCGGTGCGTGATCGCCAGACGGCGCAGCTCAACCGCGTGGTCAGCGCCATCGAGACGGAGCGCCGCGGAGCCGGGCAGTCCGCGTCTGCGCGGGAGTCCGCCATCCGCGCGATCCCGGGCACCAACCTGTCCGCGGCGGCCGCGCGCACCCTCGCCTCGATCCCGGACGAGCGCCTGCGCCTGGTCGCGGAGCAGGCGGCGAACGCGCTGGGCCGCACGCTCACCGGCACCGTCGGCGTGAGCGACCTGGACGGCGCGCGGACGCGATCGCGCGGCTTCCTCAGCGCACAGCTGAGCGCCGAGGAGGCCACGGCCGCGATGGAGCTGCTCACCCCGCTCATCGTTCCCACGCAGGTCGCGGACGCGGCGCGCACGGATGCGCTGCGCCGGGACGCCGCCGCGAACACGCCACCGGTGCGCGTGAAGATCGCGGAGGGCGAGGTGGTGGTTCCGGAACATACGAAGCTCACCGCCGCGCAGGTGGAGGCGCTCTCGCAGCTCGGCATCCGCGATGGCGGCCTGGAATGGCCCACGCTCGTCTCGACGGTGCTGTTCGCGCTGATCGCCGGATGCATGCTGCCGGCATACCTCGCGGTGCAGCGCCATCCGGTGCTCGAGAGCCCGCGGAGGCTCGCACTGATCGCCGCGCTGCTGCTGGTGCCGGCCGCGATGGTGAAGTTCGCGCTGCCTGCAGTGCTCCCAGACCTGCACCGCCACTTCGTCGCGTACGCGGTTCCCGTCGCCGCAGCGCCAATCCTCGCGGCGGTGCTGCTGGACGTCGGCGTTGCGGTGGTGTTGTCGATGCTGCTGGCGGGGATCGCGGGCTTCGTCTCCGTGTACGTCCCGGGGTTCGGCGCGGCGGGGGACGTGGCGCAGATCGAGACGGCGCGGCTGATGATGGCGACGGGCGTGGGTTCCATGGCGGGACTGGTGGTCGCGGGACGGGCGGAGCGGCTGCAGCGGTACGCGCTCGCGGGCGTGGTCTCGGCGGGCGCCGCGGGCGTGGCGCTGGTGGCCCTGGCGCTCCTCGATCCGGACGCGAGGCGGGACGACGGGCTCTGGCTCGCCGCGGCGATCTCGGCGAACGCGCTGTTGACGGTCGTGGTCGCGGTCGGTGGGTTCCACCTCGCGCGGCGGCGCCTGGGGATCCTCACGCGCGTCGACCTGATGGAGCTTTCGCAGCTGAACCACCCCCTGCTGCGGCGGCTGCAGGACGAGGCGCCCGGCACGTTCCAGCACTCCATCCTCGTGGGCAACCTGGCGGAGCGCGCGGCGGATCGCATCGGCGCGAACGCGCTGCTGGTGCGCGTGGGGGCGTACTACCACGACATCGGCAAGCTGATCGCACCGCCGTTCTTCGTCGAGAACCTGGGCGAGGAGGCGAGCCCCCACGACAACCTGGATCCGCTGCAGAGCACGCGCGTGATCCACCAGCACGTGACCGCGGGCATTGACCTCGGCCGGCGGGAGCACCTGCCGGAGGCGCTGATCCAGTTCATCCCGGAGCACCACGGCACCCGCCTCGCGGCGTTCTTCTACCGCCGCGCCGAGGCGGCGAACCCCGACGTCGCGTCGGATCTCTTCCGCTACCCGGGGCCGAGGCCGCAGTCGCGCGAGACGGCGCTCGTGATGCTCGCTGACGCCTCCGAGGCGGCGGTTCGCGCGAGCGTCGATCGCAGCGCCGAGCGCATCCGCGCGATCGTGGAGGACGTGATCCGCGAACGCATCGAGGAGGGTGAGTTCGACGAGTGCGACCTGACGCTCCGCGACATGCGGGTGGTGGCCGACTCGTACGTGGCGACGCTTTCGGCGGTCTATCACCCGCGCGTGGAGTATCCCGTTCCCACGCGCCGCGAGCTGGCGACGCGGGGGCCTCGAGCCGCACGGCCGGCGCCCCCCGCCCCGTCCCGGTCGAGCGTCATCGTTGGCCCCGGGGAAGAGGAGGACCTGGTCTCGCCGCCGCTGCGCCGCCGCCCGCTGCCGCCGCCCCCGCCTGAGCCCGAGCGTCGCGTGCTGGGCGAGGACGACACGTAGGACGACACGTCACGACGACACCCGACGGCGGTGCGTATCGAGGAGCGGCTGCGGTGGCCCGCCGGTATACTGGCGCTGAACTCCCCCGCTCCGTCCTCCCTTCTCGAAGGAGCCACTATGCGCGCCGCCGTCGTCGTGTTCCCGGGGACGTGGAGCGATGGCGATTGCATGTGGGCGCTGGCACAGGTCGGCATCGAGTCCCGCCGCGTGTGGCACCGCGAGACGCACCTGGAGCCGGACGAGCTGGTGGTGCTGCCCGGCGGCTTCTCGTACGGCGACTACCTGCGCACCGGGGCAATCGCGCGCTTCTCGCCGATCATGCACGCGGTGCGCGCGCACGCCGAGGCGGGCGGGTTGGTGATCGGCATCTGCAACGGCTTCCAGATCCTGTGCGAGGCGGGACTGCTCCCCGGCGTGCTGATGCGCAACGACTCGCTGCAGTTCCGCTGCGTGGATGCGTACTGCGTCCCGGTGAACCGCACGTCACCGTTCACGCGGCGCCTCGACGCGGCGCGCGGCTACCTGATGCCCGTGTCGCACGGTGAGGGGCGCTACTACGCCGACGGCGCCACGATCGCGATGCTCGAGGATACCGATCGCGTCGCCTTCCGCTACGGCACCGCGGAGGGTCGCGTGACCCCCGAGGCGAATCCGAACGGGTCGCTCAACAACATCGCCGGGATCCTGAACGACCGCGGCAACGTGCTGGGCATGATGCCGCACCCGGAGCGCGCCTGTGAGCCGCTGCTGGGGAACTCCGACGGGAACGCGATCTGGCTTTCGGTCCTGGACAGCCTGGGCGTGCGGGCCTAGCGCGTCGCTGCGCGCACACGCGGTTCGCGGGCGCGTACACTCGGAGTGCGAGCGCCCTCGGTGCGCATCTCGCGGACCCGAGGGCAGCGCGCAGAACCCCGGAGCGCGCCATGACCACCGATGCTGTTGCCGCCGCGCCGCCCCCCGCGGCCTACCCGGTTCGTTACTCCGTCGACTACCCGGAAGGCCCGCGCAACCGGCTCACCGTGCTGGTGCGCATCATCCTCGTCATCCCGATCGTGGTCGTGTTCTCCATGCTCGCGAGCGGCGGCGGCACCGCCAGCTGGAACGCCGGCAACGGCGGCCGTGACGCGGACGTCTCCGCCGGCCGGATGCAGGGCCAGTTCCGGGACCGCGCGTTCGACGCCGCGCCGGCTCCGTTCCGCCAGCTGTCCGAGGCACAGCGCCGCGCGATCATCGGCGCCGTCGCCGGGGTCGCGCTCCTCGCGCTGGTGCTCGGGCCGGCCGCCGTCGCCGCGGGCATCGGCATGAGCGCGGCCTCCGCGCCGCTGGTCACCCCGACGGCGCTGATGCTGATCTTCCGCAGGAAGTACCCGCGCTGGTGGTTCGACTTCACCCGCGAGGTCGCCAACTTCGGCGCCCGCGTGGGTGCGTACGCCGCGCTGCAGCGCGACGAATACCCCAGCACCGACGAGGCGCAGGCGGCGCGTGTGGAGATCGACTACCCGGACGCGCAGCAGCTGAACCGCTGGCTGCCGCTCGTGAAGTGGCTCCTCGCCATTCCGCACTATGTCGTGCTGTTCATCCTGTTCATCGGTCTCGTCTTCGTCACGCTCATCGCGTGGATCGCGATCCTCGTGACGGGACGGTACCCGCGAGGGCTGCACGAGTACACGGCCGGCGTGCAGCGGTGGGCGACGCGCGTCAGTGGGTACGCGTTCTGGCTGGTGACGGACCAGTACCCTCCGTTCTCGATGCGGTAACGAGCGGCCTTCGCACAAATGTGATACAAGGGCGCCGGGAGGCGCCCTTGTCTAACGGCGCCCGACCCGGGTCGCACCGCGAGGAGCAGACGATGACGAGCCAGTGGACGGACCCGACCCGGCCTGGCACCCCGGGGACGCCCGACGACACGGCAGCCTCGCCACCGCCGGGCGGCGGCTACCCGGTGCGGTTCTCCGTGGACTACCCGGAGGGGCCGAGGAACCGGCTCACCGTGTTCTTCCGCCCGGTCCTCGTGGTCCCCATCTACATCGTGCTCGCTGCGCTGCAGGCAGCGTGGGGGAGCAGCTGGTGGGGGTTGCTGCTGGGGCCGGGGCTCGCCCTCGTGCTGATGATCCTGTTCCGCGGGAAGTACCCGCGTCCCTGGTTCGACTGGTGGGTCTACCTGCAGCAGTTCGGCGCGCGTGTGGGCATCTACCTGACCGTCCTGCGCGACGAGTATCCCGCCACGGACTCGGAGCAGGCCGTGCACCTGGAGTTCGACTACCCGGAGCCCGGCACGTTGAGCCGCTGGCTGCCGCTGGTGAAGTGGCTCCTGCTGCTGCCGCACTACTTCGTGCTCATCCTCCTGTCCATCGGGAGCGCGGGCGCGAACGTGGCCATCTGGTTCGCCATCATGTTCACCGGGCGGACGCCGCGCGGGTTCTTCGACATCGGCGTCGCCGTGAGCCAGTGGGCGTACCGCGTGATGGCTTACGGCTTCATGCTGACCACGGATGAATACCCGCCCTTCCGCCTGGACCTGCCGCCCGGATCGCGCGGCTCGATCGTGCTGTCGATCGTGATCGGCATCGTGTTCACGGCGGTGATCGTCCTCATCACTGCGGCGTTGATCGGCGTCTACGTGTTGCTGGGCCCGGGCCGCGGCTTCCCGACGCCGGTGATTACGCCGCGCGGCGCCGGGTTGGCCTGAGCGCCCGAGCGACCCCGCCCGCGCGACCCTGCCGCGCGCCTTTGGTACGCTGGCGTCTCTCCCCCCGTTCGAGGACATGAGGGACGCCGATGGCCGTCGACGACTGGGCCGTCACCGAACGCGCGCTGGAAGCGGTCGCGATGTCACACGCCGAGTACCGGCGCCTCGTGGAGATGCTCGACCGCGAGCCCACCGAGGTGGAGCTGGGCATGGCGGGCGCGCTGTGGTCCGAGCACTGCGGCTACAAGCACTCCCGCCCGCTGTTCAAGCACTTCCCAACGACGGGGGAGTACGTCCTGACCAAGACCGGCGAGGAGAACGCGGGGGCGATCGACCTCGGCGGCGGGTGGGTCGCCGTCTTCAAGATGGAGTCCCACAACCACCCGAGCGCGCTCGAGCCGTACGAGGGTGCGGCGACGGGCGTGGGCGGCATCCTGCGCGACATCTTCGCCATGGGCATGCGCCCGGTCGCGCTGCTGGACTCGCTGCGCTTCGGGCCACTGACGGACCGCAACAACCGCCGCCTGTTCGGGGGCGTGGTCGCGGGCATCGGCGGCTACGGGAACTGCGTCGGCGTCCCCACCGTGGGCGGCGAGGTGCAGATGGACCCGTGCTACAGCGGCAACCCGCTGGTGAACGCCATGGCCGTGGGCGTCGGGCGCCGCGAGCACATGCTCTCCGCGCGCGCCGCCGGTCCGGGCAACCCGCTCGTCCTCGTCGGCGCCGATACCGGGCGCGACGGCATCCACGGCGCGACGTTCGCCTCGGTCGAGCTGGCCGAGGGCTCGGACGACCGCCGTCCCGCCGTGCAGGTGGGCAACCCCTTCATGGAGAAGCTGCTGATGGAGGCGTGCGTGGAGCTCGCCGAGCAGCACGGCGACTGGATCGAGGGCCTCCAGGACCTCGGCGCGGCGGGGCTGACCTCCAGCGCCGTCGAGGCCGCCGACCGCGCGGGCACCGGCATCGACATCGACGTCGCGCTGGTGCCCCGACGCGCGCACGGGATGACGCCGTACGAGGTGATGCTCTCGGAGTCGCAGGAGCGCATGCTCGTCATCCCCAAGCGCGAGCACCTGCACGCCGTGCTGGAGCTGTTCCGCCGCTGGGAGCTGCACGCGGACGTGGTGGGGCACGTCACCGACGACGGCATGGCGACGATCCGCGATGGCGCCCAGGTGGTCGCTCGCATGCCCATCGCCGTGCTCACCGATCCGCCTCAGTACCCGCCCGAGGGGCGGCGGCCCGCGGACCTCGACCGGCTGCAGGCCATCGACCCGGGAGCGCAGCCGGACCTGGCCGACGGCGCAGCCTCGACGGCGGTGCTGCTGCGGCTGCTGGGATCGGAGAACATCGCCAGCCGCCGCTGGATCTTCCGGCAGTACGACCACCAGGTGCAGAACAACACCGTGGTGAAGCCGGGCGGCGACGCGGCGGTGCTGCGCCTGAAGGGGAGCGGTTCTTCTCGGGCACAGGCCGGGATACCCGGCCAGCCCGACTCCGACCTATCGGGCACCGACAAAGCGGATGCGCGACCTGAGCGAGGCTTCGCGGTGGCGACGGACTGCAACGGGCGTATGGTGGCCCTCGACCCGCGCACCGGGGCGGCGCTCGCCGTCGCCGAGGCGGCGCGCAACGTGGTGGCCACCGGCGCGAAGCCCGCGGCGCTCACCGACTGCCTGAACTTCGGCAACCCGGAGAAGCCCGATGTCGCGTACCAGCTGGAGCAGGCGATCATCGGGCTGTCTGAGGCGGCGCGGGTCCTCGGCACGCCCGTGATCTCGGGCAACGCCTCGCTCTACAACGAGACGCCGGGCGGGGCGATCTACCCGACGCCCAGCATCGGCATGGTCGGCGTGCTGGAAGACGTGACGCGGGCGCTGACCGCGGCGCTTCCCGCCGGCGACACCGTCGTCCTCCTCGGCGCACCGGTCGCGCAGGCCGCCTCGACGCTCGCGGGGTCCGAGTACCAGCATGTCGTGACTGACACGCTGGGCGGCATGCCCGCGATCGACCTCGAGCTCGAGGCGCGCGTGCAGCGGCTCGTGCTCGAGGCGCACGCGCAGGGGCTGCTCACCGCCGCGCACGACTGCGCGGACGGCGGGCTCGCCGTGACGCTCGCGGAGATGTGCATCCTCGGCGGCACCGGGGTCGACGCCTCGGGCGTCGAGGTGGTCGGCCGGCTCGATGCCGCGCTCTTCGGCGAGGCCCCCTCTCGCTTCCTGGTCGCGGTGCGGGGCGACGAGGAGGCGGCGCGGCTGGTCGCGCTGGCGCTCGCGGCGGAGATCGATGCCACGGTGCTGGGGATCGCCGGCGGCGACCGCATCCGCCTGGGTGCGGTGGATATCGGCGTGGACCTCGCCCTGGAGGCCGCGCGCGCCGCCTACGACGGCGGCCTCGAGAGCGCGCTGCGGGGCTAGCCGTGCGCCGCGATCGCCCCTCGCTTGCCGGTATCGCGGTGGCGAGCGTCCTCGCGCTGAGCGCGGTGGCGTGCGGGCCGGCGAAGGTCACCGCCGTCACCACCTCCGCCGATGGCGCCCCGCTGGACGGACGCGGCCTGTACGCTGCGAACTGCGCGCGCTGCCACGGCGCGGAGCTGCAGGGCACGGCTACCGGCCCGCCGTTTCTCAACGTCATCTACCAGCCCGGGCACCACTCGGACGCCTCGTTCCTGGTTGCCGTGCGAAGCGGCGTCCAGCCGCACCACTGGAACTTCGGCCCCATGGCCCCGATCGAGGGCCTCAGCGAGCAGCAGGTGGCCTCCATCGTCGCGTTCGTGCGCGGCGAGCAGCGCGCCGCGGGGATCCGATGAGGAAAGGTGGGTGACGTGGTGAGCGACCAGTATCGATCGCCAGAGGTGGATGCCTTCCTGGCGGCGCTGCCGGAGGCGCAACGCGACGCGCTCCAGCGCCTGCGGGACGACATCCATGCGCTGGTCCCCGCGGCGACCGAGGCGATCAGCTACGGCGTGCCGACGCTGATCCTCCACGGTCCATTGCTGGCCCTGGGCGCCACGAAGACCCAGTGCAGCCTGTACGTCATGCGCCCGAAGCTGGTCGCCGCGCTCCGGGCGTCCCTCGCGCCGCACCAGGCCTCGGGCGGCACGATCCACTTCGCGCCGGAGGACCCGCTGCCCCCCGCGATCCTCGAGCGCATCGTCCGCGAGCGGGTGTTCGAGAACGAAGCGGCGGCCGTCCGGCGCAGCGAGCGCCGTCGGAAGTAGGCAGCCGGGGGGCGCAGCGGGCAGGCGGGAGGCGCGGATGCCCGGATCAGCACACCGGCCAACATACGAGGAATGGGAGGCCACGCGCGCCATCGCCGCGGAGGCCTTCGAACGCCAGCCGGGCGAGATGCCGTTCCTCCCGCCGTCCCCGAGACCGCCTCGCGGACGCGCCTTCTTCCGCGAGTGGTTCATCGCCGGCTGGCTGATCTCGACGTACGGCGAGGTCGAGCCGCCACAGCCGCCCACGAGGGCGCACTGAACGGCGCCGGGGCGATGGCCGGCGGCGCGACACTCCCCCGTCGAGCGGAACGCGAGGCTCCCGCAACGAGCGCCTACCTTCTCACCCTCGCGGGCTGCGGAGGCCAGAAGGAGCGCACCATGGCCGAGGACTCCATCGCCGGGGCGAAGCGGGAGATGGACGCTCCCGCCTCGCGTGTCTGGGACGCACTCACTGACCCCGCCCAGATCAAGCAGTACTACTTCGGCACCGACCTCCAGACCGACTGGAAGATCGGTAGCCCCATGACGTTCCGCGGTGAGTGGCAGGGCAGGGCGTACGAGAACCGCGGCACGCTTACCGCCGTCGAGCCGAATCGGCGGCTCGCGTACACGCACTGGAGCCCGCTCTCCGAAGTCCGGCAAGAGGAGGCAGAACGCCTCCTTGGCGAGCAGTCGATCTCGCCGCCGCCTAAGAACGAACCGTTGGCTGAACAGCAAGAGCCCCCGGGCACAAACGGCTACAGTTGCGGCTGTTCTGAGGCCAGGTAGAACTCATCGTGCAGGATGGCATAGAGCACGTCGTCCACCCGCTCTTGCTTCACTACCCGGTGGCGCCGTAGGACTCCTTCGCGTTTCATCCCAGCCTTCTCCAGTACGCGCCATGAACCCACGTTCCGGATATCTGGAGTCGCAAAGACCCGGTTGAGGTGGAGCTCGCCGAAGGCGTAGCCGAGAACCCCGAGGACCGCCTCGGTGGTAAGTCCTCTGCCCCAGAGGGGCGGTGCTATCGCGTAGTGAAGTTCACCCCGCTTGTTGAGGCGGTCCACATCCAGTTCGATCGCACCACGCACTTGCCCCTCATACTCGATCGCCCACATCGGCTCGGATTCCGTCCGAAGGATGGCCCGCGCCACGAACTCCTCGGCATCTCGCCAGAGATATGGTTGCGGAACTGGGATAAACCGTGCGTACTCCGCATTGTCCGCGTAGGCGAGGACATCGGCGGCGTCCCCCGCACGGAATGGGCGCAGCAAGAGTCGGGCGCAGCGGATTTCGCTTGGGGCCACAGCGCGCAGTATATGGGTGCTCCGGTGGGAGTTTGCACTTCCCTCTCTAGCACGAGACGAGACGAGACGACGAGAACATCTGTTTGACAGCGGAGAACGGGTGTTCTACCATCGAGCATAGAGCGAGCCGCCGGCGGGCGGACGGCGCATCGAGGCGGATTGCCCGAAGGGATGCGGCACGCGTAATCTGTCACGTGCGGTGAATGCGGCTGTGATATGCACAGGCGCGACCTCCGTGACGGCTGCGGTTGGGACAAACTCCGACAAGTTTGCTCCGGCTTGTAGAAACCGTGCAGCGTTTTCTTGATAACTGGCAATGCGTCGCGAGCGCTGTCGCTAATGTTGGCGGCAGTTCCGGCTCCGACACGCCGAGAGGGTCATCTGACGTGAAGGTCGTGTTCCTGGAGACCGTTGAGGGTTCGGCGTCCATGGGTGAGGTGAAAACCGTCGCCGCTGGATACGCCCGAAATTACCTGTTGCCGCGCGGCTTGGCCGCACCGGCGACACCGGATGTCCTCGCCCGCGCCGAGAGGCTGCGGGAGATCGAGGAGAACCGGCAGCGGCTCGAGGATGAGCGGGCACTTGGACTTGTCGGCAAGTTCGAGGGCCACCCGCTCGTCATGGCTGTACGCGTTGGAGAGCAGGGACGTCTGTACGGTTCTGTCACGAATGTTGACATCGCCCAGAAGGCTGGGGAGATTCTGGGCGAAGAACTGGACAGGCGTCGTGTACTGCTGCCCGAGGCGATCCGACACACCGGGGTGTACTCCGTGG
>Ga0172380_10007967_pt1 | contig 11755 bp, 12 predicted proteins | sample Leawe162metaG_FD_119747 | JGI IMG/M metagenome (GOLD analysis project Ga0172380, IMG submission 119747) | Leachate microbial communities from a municipal landfill in Southern Ontario, Canada - Leachate well 162 metaG | ecosystem: Engineered > Solid waste > Landfill > Unclassified | place... | reverse complement strand
GGCCTGCCGATGATCCCCTTCGACCCGACCCAGATGGCGGTGCGGGCGCAGGGGGCTGCGACGCCGCCCGGCGTGCCGGCCGGCGCGGTGCCGGTCGAACCCAAGCAGGCCTGACCCCGTCAGGATTTGACGGCGGGTCGGCTGACTGGATGGTGTGGTCGTGAGCCTCGCGTTGCGTTTCCATCAGGCGACCAAGTACGCCCCCGAGACGATCGGCAACCATCCCGGCCTGGAGTGGGATCGGCAGCCGGTGCCATTCAAGGAATACCACGGCGACGGCGGCATCGAACTCGCCGAGCTGCTGCCGCTCGACCCCAACCCGTTCACCGGCCACGCGCCGCAGGCGGTCGAGGTCTGGCAGGGCCGGACGCTGGCGGCGCTGTCGCGCTGGATCTACTTCACCTACGGCGTCACCGCCATCATCCGCCAGCCCGGCCGCGACCAGCTGCTGCGCGCCTCTCCTTCAGCTGGCGGCTTGTACCCGGCCGAGCTGTACCTGGCGGTGCGCGACTGGCCGGGGCTGGCCCCCGGCCTCTACGGCTACGACCCGCAGCGCCATCGTCTCGTCCAGCTCGTGGAGGGCGCGGACACGGCGCAGGCCCTGAGCGAGGCGGCCTACGGCAATGCCGCCCTCGCCGCCGCGCCGGTCATCGCCGTGGTCACGGCGGTGTTCGAGCGCAGCCGCTGGCGCTACCAGGAGCGCGCCTACCGCCGCGTGCTGCTCGACAGCGGCCACCTCATCGGTAACGCCGGACTGCTCGCCCCGGCCCTCGGCCTGCGCCTGCACGCCACCGCCGCCTTCTGCGACGAGCGCGTCGAGACGGCGCTGCGCCTCGATCCCGACGAGGAGGGCGTGCTCGCCCTGCTCGCGCTCAACCTGCCCGGCCAGGCCGAGCGTCCGACTTGGACGGCCCTGCCCTCGGGTGTGGGCGAGGGCGACGGCAGCCTGCTCGCGCTGCACCGCGCCAGCGGCCTGCCCGCCGCGCGTCCGCGCCTGGTCGCCAAGGGCGAGGCGGCGAGCGAAGCGCTGGAGACGACGCACGGCTGGACCGGTGGCGACCGCCTGCGCAGCTCCGGGTGCGTCGGCGCGCTGCCGCTCGCCGCCGACCTGCTCGGCACGACGCTGAAGCGGCGCAGCTGCCGGCGGTTCAGTCGGGCGCCGATCAGCCGCGAGGCCCTCGCGCGCATGCTCGCCGCCGCCTACCTGCCCGAGGCGGTCGGTCTGGGCGAGCAGCCCGGCTTCGACCGCGGCCGCCTCGCCAGCTTCATCGCCATCAGCGAGGTCGAGGGCATCGCCCCCGGCGTCTACTACCTCGCTCCGCACCAGCTCGAGCTGCGTCTGGTGCGCGCCGGCGATCCGCGCGAGGCCTCGCGCTTCATCGCCCTCGGCCAGGACCTCGGCGGCGACGCCGCGGCGGTGGTCTTCCATGCCGCCGATCTCGCCGCCTGCGTGCGCGACCTCGGCGACCGCGCCTACCGCTACCTGCACCTCGACGCCGGCCTGGTCGGCCAGCGCCTCAATTTGGCGGCGGTCGCCGAGGGACTTGGCGCGAGCGGGATTGGCGGGTTCTTCGATGACCATACGGCGGATATGCTCGGCATACCGCGTCAGCAGGCGGTGGTGTATATTACGGTGTTGGGCGTGCCGGCGAATTGACGCTGCTGGTCGCTGGCCGCTGGTTGCTGGCCGCTGGTTGCTGGTCGCTGGTCGCTGGTCGCTGGTCGCGGTTCGCAGTGACGCGCGGTTTCGAAAGGCCCAAGGTAAACGCGGGCCTCCCTAGTAGAGGTGATTCCACCACGACGACTGTGCCTGAGACAGACCGGGATCATACCGCATTGGGCAGAATATCTTGTCCAGCTGAGTGTTGTGGATACATGTGCGGCTATGTCCCCGGCGATTGGTCACTCATGGTTCGCTACAGCGAGGGAGATCGTAGAAACCACGATCAATCGCCGCTCCAACAAGGGATAAGCGGCGTTCCGCAGTCCATTAACCTGTTAGGCCAATATGGAAAAACTTACGTTTAAACTAGAGTACACAATTAGGGAACTGCGAATCGCAAATGTCGATAAGGTGGAGTTTATAGATGACCAAACGGATATGATTCGTGTTGAAATAAGGGCGCCATCAAAGGAAGAAAAGGAGAAGGGGCACAAGGAAGAAAATGCATTTTGCACGGCTTATATAAGTGTAGTTCCACCATCTGACGTTCTTGGGCTATTTAACGACATTGACGAAAACAAAATACTGACGGACGATCAGAAAAGATTCGTAACACTTGAATATAACGGACCTAGAGGCGTAAGGGTTTATTTGCCCAGTCTGTCTGGATTCCCGAAGTCGTTTCAGGATTTCCACAATAGCATTCACTCAAAACTTTCTGAAAGAATAAAACATATTATTGGGCTAGTACGATGGCGCTTTGACGTGCGTGGTCCCCACGACCCAATTAGCACTAGAGGAATTAGTTGGAGTAGGAATAATGCCGATTGGTATCCGATGCCAGCAAATTATAGCATTAGGATTATGGATCAGGCCGAAAGGGTTGTCCTGGGCGCGGAATCAATATCTGAGATTCAGGCAATGTTCTTAGGCAAGGAGATGGAGCCCACTTATCACGAACTGTTTAGGGAAGCGTGGAATTCAAGGTTTAGTAACCCGAGAAGTTCATTGGTCATAGGTGTTACATCCTTGGAAGTTGCCACAAAGCAAACTGTGGCCCATTTTGTAAATAAGACAACCTGGCTAATGGAGAATATCCCAAGTCCGCCTATTGACAAACTGATTGTTGAGTATTTGCCAACCCTGCATGAATATGGATTGGTTGAACATGGTTTGCCGAAGAAGAACGATGATAGACATAAAGACTTAAAAAAGATTGTTGGGCTAAGGAATAAAATAGCGCATATCGGTGTAATTCCGCTAAGTGGTGATAAGGTCGAAGGATACCTGGTGTTCTTAAAAGGAATTATAGATAGTTTAGATCTACTGACAGGGCATGCTTGGGTGTCCTCAAGAAGAGAAATGGCCTAACAAGTCGGCGCAGTTGACCCCGTGACGTGTGTGTTCCAGTCGGCCGTTCCGGTCAAGAATTCGCGGCGGGGCAGGCTGGAAGTCAGAAAAGCAGCGTACACAGCCGCCGCTCAGTTCTTGACGCTCCACTCCCCGTCTTTCAAATCGCCCTCAGCGATGAACCCCTCTCCCACGCCAGTCGGACACGGGTCAACTGTCCTTTGTTGTTAGATCGAAAATCCAGGGATGCGCTATGATAGATAGAGAAGAGTGCGAAAAGTACATTTATGAATTAATGGAAAAGGCATTTAAAAAGAATGCATATAACTTTATCAAGACCATGGTTAGGGTTGGTGGTATCACAGATGCAAATTGGGATCCATTTGATGAGATAAACAGATCAATTGATGATTGTAATTGGGCAATAGAGAACGGGAAGCAGGTTCGTGGATTAAAATGTGCAATTCGAATGAGTGTCTTGCTATACTGCCAGACAATTGAGTCATCAGCTCCTCACGTTTTGCTGGCGAATCTACTCAGGATTCTAAATGGCAAAGAATATGTAATTAATCCATTAGGTCACTTGGGTCGACGGATAAAGAAGGATCAATTCCGTTGGATTCCGCCTAGTGCAACGAAGAAATTTAGCGAAATACAGAAGGTCGCTGAAGGTGTTGGTGAAAGTAAACTAAGTAAATACATAGATCTTATTTACGATGATAGGATTAGGAATTCATTTAGCCATTCCGATTACATTATCACGGATGATTACTACCGGTGGACCGAAGGAGGTCCTCCGGAGCAAATATCAATAGATAAACTGGCGGAAATAACAGATGACTGCTTCATCTTCTATGGGCGCCTTCTAGCCGTCTATCGACTTTGGCGGAAACAGTTGCTGGCAATTCCGAGGTATCATAAGTGGCCAAATTATGAAGTCTTTGAAGTGCTTAAAGATCGGGAGATTGGTGTTTATGGGTATCAAGTTCATTTTTCGAACGGCCAAGTTGCGCGATTTTCCCGAAGAACAGAGGGCGTCGAGGCTCTTAATATCAATATTGAGAAGGACGGAGGGATAAATTACTTTTACGGCCTATTTGAAACTCCCGGTACGATTAGAAATCACAAAATTGACGGGAAACAGGTTTTTGATTGGGAGATAGATCAACTGAATGAAGAAGACGAAATTCGAAAGGAGATCACAAAATCGATCTAACAAGGCGGTGCAGACGGAGTCCGTGACGTGTTCTTTCCAGTCGCGTTCCGGTCATGAATTCGCGGCGGTATGGGGTGATGGGTCGGGAAATGGGGCACACAGTCGCCGCTCAGTTCTTGACGCTCCACTCACCGTCGTTCCAATCGCCTTTAGCAATGAACCTCTCTCCCACGCCAGTCGGCCACGGGTCAGCTGGCCTTTGTCGTTAGGACGGTAAAATGAATAAACGCATTGCATACGTTGGGCTGTCTTCCCCCATATATTATGATTATTCCACGATGGCCAAGCAGACCGTTAACGACACGGTTGATAGCCCAAATCCAATTCTCGAAAATCCAATCGGATTATTCTCCATGTATGATGAAATATGGTTTTTGTGCGAATCATTATGTCCCATTACACTGCGAAAAATGAATTGTGTTAAGTTCGTTGATCGGGAATTTCCAAACCTATTGACCAATGGCCGCATGGATGAAGTAAAAGACAACTCCATATGGTTGTTTGGTAAACAGAATGTTGATAGCTTTGTGAAATCACGCGAACGGTATCACGACGTGAGACGGAATATTGGAATATACTGGAAACATGGTCAAGACAACCATAGTCATGTGTTGCAGATTGGAAACTTGCAAACATCAGCGAATTCATGGGACACACAAAAAGTCTTACAAGACTATAAAATACAATCTGTATTACCGTTTAAGGCCGAGTTGGTGTACAATTCGTTTACCAGTGAGCTTGTTTGGGCATCCGAGAGCGGCCTGTTATCAAGCGGATTTGCTCACTCGATTATCATAAAGAATATGAGAAACCCTATAAGGAAAAAGGGACCCGATGTCGATATTATTGAAGAGGTAAGGCAAAATCGATATTTACACGAATTTAGAGAATTCATTCTGAATAGGGGAGGATCAGTCAAACCACAAGAGATAAAGCAACATTCTGATGAAATCAATAGGATCGTAGAGAAAAAGTTCAACAAATTGGTCGATGCAAAGTATGGAGATCGACAGAAAGCTGCATCAATAGCCAAGATATTACTATCCACTGCTTCTCCAATTTCGGGAAAAATAATGAACTTATTACAGCTTGGTGCAATGTGGAGATCTGAGCGTCGTCAGGAATCATGGCAGGCATTTTTGATGACGATAAGGAAATAGACGGCTGTCCTAACAGATCAGCGCAGTTGGCCCCGTGACGTGTGCGTTCCAGGCAGCCGTTGCAATCATGAATTCGCGGCGGGGTGGGTAATGGCCAGATAATTTGCGCACACAGCCGCCGCTCAATTTCTTGACGCTCCACTCACCGTCATTCCAATCGCCCTCAGCGATGAACCCCTCTCGCACGCCAGTCGGCCACGGACCCGCTGACCTTTGTCGTTAGCCCAAAATAGTGAACCATGTGGCTGCTCGTGCGTTAGAGAAATACCTGGGAGTCATGCCATGAAGATCATCGTCCTGGTTTGTTTCTCTTTGGCTTTATGTTCGTGTTCATCAAATAGAGATGTAAGTCAAAACACCATAAATAATAATAAGGAATACAACATCACCTTCAATGGCTTTGGACGATCATTTTACGACCCAGAAATGGTAGACTTAGGGTTCAAGGTGGAAACGGTAGATGCTAATATTGTTAGGGCGGCAGAGGTGCATAAGGCGAAACAAGAAACTGTGAAGCAGTACCTATTGGAAAACGCAGATAAGATTATCACCAATGCATTGAGGCCAAGTCAAGTTGTACGTGAAGAAAATCAAGGTTCCAATCCTGAGTGGAAAGTGCGATATAGGTTTGTCTCCGACTATTTTGTTAGAGCAAAAGTCGTCAATGATATTGAAGATTTCCAGGTAAAATTGATAGGTTCAGGAGTTGAAGCGATATACTTGATGGATTTCTTCTCCGAAAAATCTGAAAAGTATCGCGAGGAGGCGAGGAATAATGCCATTGACGACTCCAGGCGGAAAATGGATTCGGTGGCAAGGAAGATGAATTGGACGAATGTAAAAGTAAAAAGTATTGGATTTAATGATGAAACATTCGTCGATTACAACTCGAATAACAATGTTAGCAGTTTGCGGTTTGGCGCGCGAAGCGGTGGGGGGTCTCGGAGACAGAGTGGTGAAGGCGTAGTTAAAGGGGTGCAGTATGCAGACGCGAAAGTTAGCATTGTATACTCATACGAAATGATCGAGTAATGAATATTGGTCTATCAAGACGCTATCAGCAATGAGCAATTATTCAGGGCTAGTCGACCACCGGCCTGCTGGCATTGGCCGTTAGGCGATCCATGAACAGCAGGGACCCATTTATCAATGATTACGCGCAGTGGCTCCGGGAAAATGGGCATGATGATGAGTTGAGGAAGAAGCATAATCCGCCCATCTACAAGCTGCTGTTGGCCGTCCTGTGCCTGTTCTGGAAATATACGGCGATCATCGGCGTGATCGTCATCGTCCGCTTCATCCTGCAGCGGAAGAAGGCCAAGGCCCGAATCCTGGCGGAGTGGAAAAAAGTGTATGCGATGAAGTCGATCCTGTGTGCGCCGATCATGGTCAATGCGGAATTCGTCGAAGGGAACAAGGACATCGCCCCTGGTCTGTTCATCGGCTCGTTCGAGGATGTCTGGTCCAGGGAAATCGGCATCCGGCAGGCGGTCTATGCCAACATCCAGTCTGCGCGATCGGGTGGATTCGGCGATGAGGTAAAGGCATCGATCCAGGCCGTCTATGACAACGAGGAGTATGTCATGGATCGGAGACGGCCTGTTCCCAAGCCGTTGTGCGAAGGCTTGCGGGTCTATTTCTTCGATGTGGCCTTGGCCAAGGAGTGGATGAATCCGACGGCGTGGACTGATGGTGAATGGGCGGTGATCTGCGCGGCAGAACCGGGAAGCGCCGGAGAAATCCATCTGATTCCCGATGAGGCCATCAACCGGAAGCTGCGTCGGGTGATGGAGAAGACATCGGGTTCAAGCCATGATGGGATCGGCAATTGATCGCTCTGGTGATGGTTGCCACCGTCGCCCTATACTTGACGCTCCACGCTCTGGCTTTCCAATTGTCATCCACGTTGTCTCTCCAATCCACGCCAGTCGGCCACGGGTCAACTGGCCTGTGTCGTTAGGCCCAAGCATCATTGTGAACCATACGACGATATGAAGCATAATCTGTCACATGTACATCAAAGAAAATACAATAATCGAACCATTGAGGAATGGTTTCAGGCAATCCGTGATCGCGAAGTTCAGTCCCCAGAGGCGATAATTGCTTTTAGAGTAAACAAACTTGGATCTGAGGCTAAGTATGCAGTGCCATTTTTAATGAACTGTTTGGATGACGATAAAGTATATGGTGAATTTGATGTGAGATACGTTGCAATGTATGCTCTCGGTAGGCTGAAAACCCATGCGATGCCGGCCTTGGAAAAATTGCAATGTATCGCTCGTAATGGTGAGTTGTCATGCAATTATGCGTATGAAGCATGCCTACATATAAATCCAATAGCCTGTGGGATTGCATTTTGGATTGATGCCCTGAGTCATGAAAATGATGTTGTTGTTCGCACTGCGGCCGAAGGATTAAGCAAATTCGGAAAACAAGGGGCCGCAGCGGTTGATCCATTGATTACTGCGGCATTGGCTCATGTGAAATTTGGCGTCCCGCAGAATTATTCTTTTTGTTTGTCTGCGTTACTGAAGATAGCCCAAAATAGCCCAAAGGTTTTAAGTTTGGCTGAGCATGTATTGAATAAAATCGATGTTTTCGTGGGAATTCAAGCGATTGCAGAAATAGATACCCCGGAATCAAAGAAGATAATGTCTACAGTATTTGGAGTGTGCAGGCCAGAAATGAAGGGTTTGTATGGAAATAAAATCAGAAGACTCATCCGCAAATATGCAAATGAACATCCGGAATTCAATTATATGTGCAATAATTGTGGGCAAATAGTAAGTGAACATAATGATTGGCTATGCGATACGTGCAAGAGTTGATAATGGCCCAACAGGTCAGTGTTCTGGAGTACAGGTTTCGGATTTCCCAGTCGGCAGCTGTGGTCAGGAATTTGGCGAGGAGGGCGGGAACCACTACTACTACGTCGAAAAGGCATAGCACGCAGCCTCACGCTTCTTGCGGCCCAAAAGGCGGCACAGGTAGAGTCCGTAGGTGCTCTTTCCAGGCTTGTTCCGATCACGAATTCGCAGCGGAATGGGGGTGATGAAGCAAGGTGTTATGGCCCTTTCCCGCCGCTCAGTTCTTGACGCTCCACTCTCCGGCTTTCCAATCGCCATCCACAATGTCTCTCCATTCCATGCCAGTCGGCCACGGGCCTGCTGTCCATTGTCGTCGGGTGACATATGCCGGTCGACTCCCGTCATGAAGGCGAAGTAATGGGAATCCGGTGTGACATATGACGCACATTGACTACTCTCCAAAGGCCATCGAGAAATTGTTCGATGAAATGTCCAAGACGTACGGTTTTGTAAACTTGCTCTCCTCGTTTGGCTTCACCGTGTTCTGGAGATTGCGCGTCGCGAAGGTGCTGAACTGCAGAAATGCGGTCGTTGCCGATTTCATGTCCGGTTGCGGGGAGATAGGCGCTGGGATCGTCAAGGATGTCAAGGTGTTGTACTGCGTGGATTATTCCGCAAACATGATGGCGAAGGCCAAGGAATCGCTTGGTTCGCATGCGCATGTGCAGTTCCACCTGGAGGACGGCACAGCGACCAGCATTGCAAGCGCATCAGTGGATTGCGTGAGTTGCTCATTCGGGTTGAAGACCCTGGACCGGAATGGGATGGTCAGGCTGTTCAAGGAATTCCACCGGGTATTGAAGCATGGTGGAACGGCCTCGGTATTGGAATTCACCGTCCCAAGGCATGCGATGCTGCGCATCCCATTCATGGTCTACGTGCGATACATCGTTCCGCTTATCGGAAGGGTGTTTTTGGGCAATCCGGACAATTACCGGCAATTGTGGGCGTACACCAATGCATTCACGGAATCGGGGATGCTGCCCGATGTCGCTGATGATGGCACGTGGACGATGATTGAGCGATCGTACTTCTTCGGATCGGCAATCCACTATATCGCCACCAAGAAGTAGACATGGCATCACCCTGACAGGGCGGTGCAGGCCTGATCCGTGACCGGTTCCCGCCAACGGTACTAGGGGATGTGGGAATCCAGGCAGAATCCGGTGACGATCCGGGCAATGCGCACAGGGCCGCCACCCGGTTCTTGACCCTCCACTCCCCCGTCGTCCAATCCACGTCAATCGACCACCGGTCCGCTGACCGTGGTCGTCAGGTGCAAAGGACATCGTATGCGAACGGTCATCATGCTCACCCTGCTCTGCGCCAGGCTGGCCTGCGTCGAGGACCAGTTCGGCACGTTGTTCGAGGCAGGGAAGTATGCCGAGGCTGCCGCATATGCGAAGAAGGCTCTGGAGACCGACAAGGCGAATGCGGGGCTCATGTACAATGGCGGCATGGCTGCGTATCTGGCTGGGGATTACCAGGTATCACTGGAATTCTGGATCCCGCTCATGGCCATCGAGGTGGATAACATCAAATTGAAGGCGAAGCTCATCCAATCCTACGAGGCGTTGGGTGACAAGCAGAACGCAGGGAAGCAGATCGCCGACATCTACCAGATGTACCAGAACCGGAAGGGCAAGGAATACGAAGCCATTCGATTCTTCACCCGCGATCAATTCCAGGTCGACGGGAAACGGGTGATGGTGTTCGAGTATTTCGAGTTGTCGGGAGACCGGGCTGTGAAATACAGCTTCAACGTGCTGAACAAGGCCGGTGAGACGGATTACAAGCTCAGCCTGGGATCGTACGACGTGACCGATGGATTCATGCAGTCGCAGGAGAAATTGCCGGGCGGCATGCGCTATCATCATCTGGATGGATATTACGACAAGGGTGCATCGCATCGGACGTACGGCTTCTACAAAGGCGCACCGGACTATGCGGTGCTCAAGGAGACGGTGAAGGGGATCATCATGGGGAAGATCGAGGCGGTCTCGGGAACCGACGCGAAATAGCGGCTGTCCGGGCGCTGCTCCGTCCTCCGATCGCCATGCCGATGCCGTTCCCCTCGACGCCGGTCGCCCACCGGTCCGCTGATCCGGGTCGGGGGTTCCACCCATGAGGGTGCCGCTGCTCATGGCGGTCGTCTATGGCGCCATCATCGCGGCGTTGTTCATCGGCCGGTTGGCGAACTACGCCGGGATCATCGCCGTGGTGGCGGCGGGGCATTTTCTCATCTGGATCATCGATCGCGCGCGGATCGCATGGTACGAGGATCGGCCCGTGCTGTCCCTGCGGACGGCGCTCCCGTACTTCGCCGTCGTCATGGTGTTCCTCGGCTGTTCGGCGGTCGGCGTCGGCTGCCTCTGGTACAGCATCCTCAACAAGATCGCGAACATCGACCGCCATTTCGCGGCCTTGGAGGCCTCGGTCAGGAACCGGACCTTCGACCATCCCGGCATCACCTATGAACGGATGAACGCGAAAGGGACCTTCCCGATCAGCCCATGCGAGGATGGCGATGTGATCGTGTTCTACAATGACGCCGAATTCATCATCGTCATTCCCCTGACGCGGCCTGATCTGATGGTCTCCCTGATGTCGATGTCGCATTTCAATGCCATCATCTGGAATGAACGCGAGGGATGGACGAAGGACAAGGTGCATTGGTGGACGGAATTTCCGGTGCCGAAGGGCTGAAACGGCGGCGGCGATGCGACCCGAGGCCAACCCCATCGAGCGCTGACCGTCGCGCGGACTTGACCCTCCATGCCGCCATAATCCAATCGCCTGCGACGATGCTCCTCCCGTCCGCGCCGGCACCCGTTCCAGGATCGACCCCATGAAAGCCTGCGTCTTCAAGATCAATCGCCGGAATGGCTGGATCGCCGTCGAGCCGGAGAACAACCGGCAATACTATTCCATCATCGATGCGCACGAGGTCGAACTCGAGGTCGGCGATGCGATCGAATGGGATGGACGTCTGGCGATCGGGCCGGGCGTGATGACGATCACGCGATCGCAGAAGACCGTCAAGGTCGTCTTCGAAGATCACAATGTCGATGAGAAGAACGTCGCGTCACGGTTGAAGCTGGATCACGAATGATCGACGGCCGGTTCGTCCGGACGTAGCGACTGGTGGTGCCTGACCCGGTCGCCGGCCGGCACCGCATCGGCGACCGCGCCTACCGCTATCTGCACCTCGACGCCGGCATGGTCGGTCAACGTCTCAACCTGGCGGCGGTCGCCAAGGGTCTCGGCGCCAGCGGCATCGGCGGATTCTTCGATGACCACACCGCCGACATGCTCGGCATCCCGCGCCAGCAGGCGGTGGTCTACGCCACGGTATTGGGCGTGCCGGGCTGAACGCGACCCGGCCGCCTGCCTTTCGCGCGTGCGGTAGCCCCGAACGGGACGCAGGCGGTCAGGGTGGTGCCGCCTCCCTTGTTCGACTCCACGGTGCAGGTTCCGCCGACCATCACCATGCGCTCCT
>Ga0172380_10007966_pt1 | contig 11757 bp, 5 predicted proteins | sample Leawe162metaG_FD_119747 | JGI IMG/M metagenome (GOLD analysis project Ga0172380, IMG submission 119747) | Leachate microbial communities from a municipal landfill in Southern Ontario, Canada - Leachate well 162 metaG | ecosystem: Engineered > Solid waste > Landfill > Unclassified | place... | reverse complement strand
ATCAATACTTCTGAGTTTAATACGATTTTGTATGCCGTAAACATAGACTTTTTTAGACAGAGGTACGGGTTGCCACAAGAATATGTGCCAGGTCAGCCTTTGCCTAAAATGAGTTATGAGATAACGCAAAAGATTATAGACGATTTAAGCCACTTTAAAGTACGTATGGGGATAGATACTGCTGCAATGTCAGTTGATGCTCAGGGTAGGGCTAATATCCCCTCAGATTACGTTCATTTTAGCTCTGCGAGGTATAATGCTATTAAAGACAATGTTTGTGGTACTGTTAATTCTAAAGCAAGAGTAATTGAACATTTGTCAGATGCTCAACTTGGCGATAGATTAGGCAACAGTATCAAAATGCCAACTTTAAGACACCCTGTTTTTACTATGTTCAGCAATTACTTTCAATTCTATCCTAAGAATTTGAAGTATGTTGAATTTACTTATTTAAGAATGCCACTAACTCCTGTTTACGGCACTACAATAGACGAAGATACAGACCTTGATGTTTATGACCCAGACACTTCGGTTCACTTTGAATATCCAGAAGATTGTTTTAACGAGATAGTAACATTGTGTTTGGGATATACAGGTGTTAATTTGAGGTCATCAGATATAGTTCAATACTCACAAATGCTTAAAGAGAAAGGAATTTAGCCATGACAAGAGAACAATGGGTTGATTTGATTTTAGATATGTTGGCAAGTGGCGATGCTCCACAAGAAATAAGAGGCAAATACCATCCTGAAATAATTGACAAACATATATCTATTGCTTTCGATTATTTGGTTGCAAAGGTATTATACCCAGAAGCTAGTAAGACGAATAATTGGGGTGCTTTAGATGCTTATGCAAAGGCTTTTGAAATGGTTGAAATACTTGACCATACAGAGAGGCAGGAAAGATATTGCCTTTTACCTGTTCAGCCAATTAGTTTACCATCAAACAGAGGTATAAGGTCTGTTTCTCCAATGACAGACCAAGAATATCGTTTTATGTACCGAGATAATAACTCGAACAATATTTACGGCAAACTTGAAGTTAATGATGTTGTAACCGTACCAAGATATTATCTTGAAGGACAACGACTGTATTTTTCAGCACATTTGCCGTTTCAATTAAAATACTTATTGCTAAAACTGATAGCCCCTTTCAGCAACTTAGACTATGAAGATGAAGTTAATATACCACAAGGCTATGGTAAATTAGTATTCGACTTGGTTTGTCAATCATTAGGAGCAAAGAAATTAGAGAAAGTAAGCAACGATAATAACGCTAATATACCGTAGTTATGGACACAATGGGATATGTAAATCTTGACTATATTGCAGCACACGCAACAATGATGCGAGATGATGATGATAGATTTTATGAAAAGAAGCTACAACTCGCAATAGATGGATTTAAGGAATTAAATATTGGTGGAACATTACCATCGGTTAGAGTTGCTTATTTGACAGTAAGCGAACAAAATACCATTATGTTTCCATTTGATTGTGTTGATTATATTCTTATTGGAATAAACAACGGAGGTCGTATATGGACATTAACAAGGAACTTAAACCTTATGCTACCTGCAAATCAAAGTTGCGGAGAATGGTATAGACCGAATTTGACAACCACATCAAATGAATTAGGACAGGGAATGTTGCCAGACTACGGCTATACGTTTAGTCAGCATGATTATAACGGACAAACTATTTCGGGTGCTTACGCTTTAGGTGGTGGTTTTAATGAGGCTTATTACAGGATTGACCACGCAAATAGACAGATAATCTTTTTAACAGACGAAAGTTTATCTGGACTAACAGTTATTCTTGAATACAAGTCAAGTGGAATAAATAAAAACACAATCGTACCACTACAAGCTATCCCTGCTTTAGATTCCTATATTCATTGGAAATTAGCAATACATGATAGACAGGAGAACATGAACAATAAGTTGATGTTTAAAGAGGAATGGCTTAATGAAAAGGGAAAACTAAGGGCTAATATTCGTTCATTCACAATAGACGAGTTTTTAGATCAAAAATATGTTAGTTTATCACAAGGCGTAAAACGATAATTGGAATATGGAAGCTAAACAGGATATATTATTTGTAGGAGGTCTTAATAGCGATGATTCGTTAGAGTTTATGCCACAAGGCGATTATATTGACTTAGAGAACGCTGAAAACTTTGACGATACAACCGACAATAAACTTGGTAAAGTTAATAAGGTCAAAGGTAATGTAATGCTAACAAATAATTATAGATATGACCCAAGAAGCGAATTTCCTTTTTATTCTGCAAAATGTTGTGGGTCTGTCAAAGATTCTACAAATGATAATATTTACTTCATGTCCTATGAGATTTATTCTGATGGAGTAAGGGCAAACCAATATTATGCTATTTATGAATACTCGAATACTACTGAGGCAATTACAAATTGTGTTGTGAGAACATCCTTAAAAATATTCGATGAAACAAGTTGGGTAAAATGGGGAAACGTAGTTGATGGAAAATTATTCTGGACACAGGAAAGTATTAACAACCCTAAAATGATTGATATTGAAAGGGCAATAAATTTTACCAAAAATACATACGATAGTACCTTAGAATTAACTCCCTCCTATCTGCAAATGACAATGGATGAGTTTAATGTAATTAGGAAGCCACCTATAACACCAATTAAGGCGGAATATAAAAATGATGCCAACTATATTAAAAATAATCTCAGAGGGCGGTTATTTCAATTCAGGGCAAAATATATCTATTACGACAACTCAGAAAGTGTTTGGGGAATGGAAAGTGATGTTGTATTGCCAATAGGAGAAACACTTGCCAATGGATATTTTAATGATGATATGGATTATAATTTTAATTATTTGCAATTGTCGTTATCAAAAGATAGTTCTGATATAAAGGAAATTTGGTTGGCTTCAAGGTACGTTGATTCTGATGGGATATTAAGTGATTTTTCTGTATTTGAAAAAATAAATGTTTTAGAGTATAATACCGTAGATGCTATAACTTATGATTTCTACAATGATATTCAGGGAACAGTATTGTCAAGTAATGAAGATGGGAAAATTCTTGATAAAGTTCCATTAAATGCAGGTACACAGGATATTATAAGTAATCCAGACAGGCTTACCTATGCAAATATAAAAGAGGCTTTTTGGGACAATATAGATGTTGATGTTGATATTGAAGTTGTTTCAGAAGATATAACAACAGGAAGTGAGGCTTTGTCAAATAATACAAACGTAAAATTTAGTTCAAAAACAGAACTCCAAGCATATCAAAGAGTTAGTGGATTAAGACCTACGTTACGGCTTAATGGCAACGGTATATGTTCTATGATTAAGTTTGATTCAAATTGGATTAGCTCAGAAGTAGAACAAATAAGGCTTAAAATATCTGCAAAGGTAGGAGGTGTTACGCACACTTATTCAACAGGACAAATTGACATATCAGGTTTAACTCCCTCCCAAATTACTCAAAAGATTATTGATAATATAAATGATGATTATTCTTCTGCTGGTGGGACATCAACAGTTGCTTTTAAGAGTTATGATAATTTTATAAATGCCGTCAATGGTGGTTCTCAGAATACTAATTCTGCAAAATGGATTGGAGTAGAAGATTATATGTTTTATGGGGAATCTCCGACAGGTAGTTATATTGTAATTAGATCGGGATTAGTTTTAAAATTATGTGGAAATGACCCCAACTTTTCATACCCTGACACAAGTGTAAGAATAAGAACGTTTGGAACAACGTTAGAAACACAGAGGTATGTAGGGTGGGAGCTTGGTAAGTATTATATATTAGGGTCGTTAGAGTATCAGGTAAATAATATGGGTTTTGTGTCTTCTCAGACATTCCTTATTCAAGTTGATAATTTAGAAGGGTACTCATCTGTTGTATCTTTTTTTAATCCAATATCACTTTCTGCGGTTTATAATACATCTCAAATAAACGACTTAAGCCTTTATTCAACTCCCACATTAAATCCATTTGGGAAGTATGCTGTTGGTATTTTATATTATGACGAATATTTAAGACCTTGCTATGTTCAGAAGATAAATGAAGTGGACGTACAAAGGGGAAATTCTGATTACGCACAAGCACTTATTTATAGACTACAACTTACAATAAATCATTATGCTCCAACTTGGGCAAAATATTGGACTGTCGTATTAAGTAAAAATCTTAATCAAGAAACATTTACAGAAGTTGATTTGTCTATTGACACAGGAACTCCTATTACAGACGATTCGGAATATATCTATATTGACGTAAATACTTCAATAGGTTTATGGGAAAGTGTTTATAACAATACAGGACTTGTTTATCAGCCTTATGTTTTTACAAAAGGAGATAGGGTAACTATTTATAATGATACCGATAACGAATATATTGATAGAGAAATTGTTGCTGTTGATGAAGATGGGAAAATAATGATAGAAAAGGGGACATTATCTGATACTGACATTGGAGATATTGTAAGATTCTATTCTCCGCAAGTAAGATATGTCGAAGATGTTTATTACGAAGTGGGAAAACTATATGAACTATCACAAGATATTTATACTATTGATGGACAAGAGTATAAATTTCACGAAACATCAAACGGAATAGAGGAAACCGCTCAGACTATTACAACTCCTTTAACGTTTGTATTATCATTTGGAGATGTTTATTTAAACTCAATAAATCATTATGCAATCAACGTAGGAATAGGGACAAGCAGTAATCCTACGTATAACGAGTTTTATGAGCCGTTTTACCAATCTAAATTTAATTCCTATGGTAGAAGTCATGTGGTAAATGTAAAGGTTAAAACAAACTTCTATAAAAGCCGAGTAAGAATAAGTAATGCTCTTATTCAGGATAGCGACACTATGGGACTTTGTTCTTTTGATTCTTCTGATTATATGGACGTTCCTGACAAACATGGGAAGATTCAGGGAATAGCTGAATTGGGTTATACTTTAAAGGTAGTTACCGAGACTAAAACAATGTCTATATATGTGAATAGGACAGTTACGGTTGACCCAAATGGACAAGAAGGAGTATTACTTGTTAATAAAACACTTGGAACATTGTCAATACCTGAATATTCTTATGGCACAATTTATCCAAATACTATCACAAAATCAGGTAGAAGCATTTATTTTTTAGATACTTATAATCAATGTATGGTAAGAAGTGCAGCTAATGGACAAGTAAAAGTGTCTGATTATAAATACGCTTCATTCTTTAAAAGACTTTCAGATGCTATAAGATTGTCGGGGGATTATGTTCAACCTTTTGGTGTGTTCGCGAGGAACAAATTTAGTCTTATTCTAAATATCGTAAGCCCAAGAGCATTTATAGGAGTTCCTGATAATAAAGGCAATGCTATATTCTTTAATGAAGATACAAACAGATGGACACATCATTTGAGATTAGCAGATAATCAAGACAATACTCCTGAATGGGGAGAATCTATTGGTACAACATTGCTTACTTTCTTAAATGGGGAGGTTTATATACATGATAAAAACGAACAAAGGGCAACTTTCTATGATGATGTAAAAGGCTCTGAAATTCAGTTTGTAGTAAACCAAGAATCAAAACAAGTAAAATTGTTTTCTGCAATATCTGTTCATGCAGACAAACTATGGTTTCCAGACCAAGATGGAGATATTTTAATTCCATCATCAACTACATATCCAACAGGTATGAGTAGCCGTCTGAAACCTGCAAAATTTAGGCAAAAAGAAGGATTGTTTTATTCAGAATTTTTAAGAAATGGGTTAACTCCAAGCATGACCTATGATGAAGGAGTACGTAGGGGACAAAAATTAAGAGGCAGTATTGCATTGATACGACTGAGAAATAACGTTAGCACAGCATCAAATTTATTTAGTGTGTCAATAAAATATGTAAATAGTGAATTAAGTTATTAAAAATAAAAGTATATTTGTAACAATTAAAAATAATAATTATTATGGGAGTCATGACACCACCGATATTATCACTTTTACCAACTCTAGCTCAGTTTGGACTTGGTGCTTATCAGATAGCACAAGGTAGTAAAATGGCAAAAGAAGAAACTCCTGAGTTTCAAATACCTTCTGAATATCAGTCAATGCTTAAAACTCAAAAAGCATCAATGCTTGGCGATATGCCAGGAGAAACACGCATAAGACAAGACATAAGGGGCAATACATCAGATGCTATTGGAACAGCAGCAAGATATGGAATGTTAGACCAAAATACTATTGGAGCAGCTTACGGTCAGGAGCAGAACGCTTTAGGAGGCTTAGGTGTTCAGGGGGCAATGTATAGATCAGGAGAAAAAGACAAGTTTTTGAATGTGTTAGACCTTATGGGTCAGCAAAAGTTGATGAAGCAACAATGGGATGTTTTAGACCCATTCCAAAGACGTATGGGGACAGCATCAGGGGCTATTGGTTCAGGTATTCAGAATATGTACGGTGGATTAACTGGTGCAGCTGATTTCTTTGGCACTAGAGCAATGATGGAGGCAATGGGACATAAGCCAGCAAGTCTTTTTGGCAATATGTTTGGAAACAGTGGAATGAGTGCAGAGCAAGCAGCAATGCGAAATAGCTTACAGGTAAATCCGTTAACACAAGCGTCTCAACAAAAAGCTTTCAGTCTATTTAGATTAATGAATCCGGGGATATTTGGTAACGATTAAATTTAAAAAAACATGGCAGAAAAAGCAGGTTTCGGGATTAACCCCAACGCATACGGACTTTCAGCAGCAGGGCAAGAAGGTAGTGGAATGAATCAGATACTCACTCCTTATGACCCTACTAAATTTGATAAAGCTATTGTCGCAGCAGGAGAAAAGGCAAAAGAAGATACTCTTAAACAAAAGAATGTTGCAAAACCGAAGGTTGAATTTACAGATATCAAGAAAGGGTGGCAAGGTTATTTTGTTGAAGAAGGAATTACGATTGATGAAAAGCAAACAGATTTGGCTAAACGTTCTATTGACTGGCAAATAGAATATATACAATTAGACCCAAAGTCTTCCGATTATGAAAGTGTAAAAACTGACATGATGAGGGAATATGCTGATATTGAATATGAAATACAGTCGCTAAATTTCACAGCAGACCAAATGATTCAGAATAAAGAAGTTATAGACAAATCTACAAATTCTTTAATGCTTAATGGAAACAAATATGACTTAGATGCTTCGGCAGATTTAGCACAATATGTAAAAAATTTACCAACAGACCAACAAACCCAATATTTGCAAAATAACATCCTTAATGTTCCTAAAGTAGATTTTGATTGGAATAAAAACTTCTTAACTCCCACTGGTGGTTATATAAAAGGTATGTTTGAACAGACTATTGGAAGTCCAATTACAGGTTCTACTGTTGATGAAAATGGAAACTTTATTTACAAAACACAAAAAGGGACTAATGTTCCACTTGCAGAATTAAGACCAACATTAGAAGCATTATTAACAGACATTGTTGCGACAACTCCGGGTTTATACGATTACTTACTTGGCAGAACAAATGCAGAGGGTAAAAGCTATGCTCAATTAGCAGCAGAAGCTCGTTACGATAATGGTAATGTCGCTTCGTTTGTAAAGTATCTAGTGGAAAACCAAACAGAGGAATTTGTAAAACAAGTAATTCCATTAGGGGATGATATTACTACTCAACAAATAATACAGCCATATAAAGGCGGTTCTGGAAGCAATACGACTGTTGTAGTAAACTCCGCATCAGTAACGACATCAGGGGGTGGGCAAGGAGGTTTTGTAACTCCTAATGCTAACTTTGGCGACCAAAACGTTAGCGGAGGCTATTATACAACTTATAATCAGAAAGATTCAAAAGCAACGGTAGCGGCATCTCCTGATTATGTAAATGCTAATGGAACAGTTGTTTCTGGTAGTAAATATACCAATACTGTAAATACGGCATATAATAATTTTATAACATTTTATCCTAATGACAAGAGTATTCCTCCACAAATAAGACGAGCATTTGGAATGTCTGATGCAGGAATAGTAACGGACGATGTTTTAGATAAAATATTTAGTGCCCCAAACAACCCTTTAAGTAAGGAAGCTTTAAAGTACATAGATATTATGGCAATATCAACAGGATTAGTTAAAGATGGTAATGGGACTGAAGCGGAGGGTGTTTGGAAAATTCAATCATCTGGCAATCCAGACTATGTTAAACAGGAGTACCAAAATCAAGCACTACAACAAGCTAATTTTAAATATGAATACGCAGATAATATTAGTAATTATCCAAATTTATTAAACGGAGAGTCGAGAGCAAGTATTATTACAATTAAAGGTAAATTCCCCGAAAAGTCTTATGCTGAAATTATGAAAGAGTTATCAATAGCGACATACCAATATGGCACACAACAACAAAGACAGCAGGCTGTTATGGATAAATTTGGGGGGACAGTCCAACAGCAACCAGCAGGTAATTTTGACCCAACTAACTATTAAAAATAAACGACATGAACGAGGAATATTTGAAAGCCTATTTTAACTCTTATGTGAAATCACAGAAACCTGATGCTGATTATAATGATTGGGTATCTAAAATTTCTAACAATAATGAGTATAAACAAAATATGTTTAATACTTATGTTAAGCCTCAAAAACCCGATGCTGATTATAACGATTGGGATACTAAGATTTTTGGAACTTCACAACAAGTGGAGCAAAAAAAAAATAACGAAGTATCTACAAAAGGCACAACTCAAACTGTTCATAATGTGGTTAATAGTCAAGCAGAGCAAACCACTCCGCAAGTACCATCAGTTACCGAGCCAAAACAAAATACTGTTAGCAATATATTCAACCAATATTCTTCTGCTATTACTTCTGCTGCTGCTAATGATAAAATTGTAAGTAGTAAACCTGAAAGTAAAATTGACAAATTATTTCCCACTCCGTCAGAGTTTGGTAGTAAATATATGCCCAAGTCAGAGCAGAAAAAGTTTGAAGAAACAAACCCAAATATTGTTCAAAAGTCGCAAGAACAACCCGATAATGTAGCAAACACAAAAAGGGATGATAGCCAATACGGAGATAGACTTGATGGGACAGAAAAGGGTAAAGGCTTTTATGGAGAAATTACTATTCAAGATAAGGAGAACAAAGGAGATGTGATGACTGAAATGTCAGTCGGTTTTGAAGTTGATGGAAAAGAGGTTTTAGTTCCTTTATTAAACCCATATACAAATTTAGATGATATTGAAAATTTGCGAGGTGGAGGACAACCGTCAGAGCAAATGTATAAAGATGCAAGAAGGTGGTTGACATATTGCCTTGATAATAATAGAAGTCCTTTTGCGACAGAAGAAGAAAAAGTTGATATTTACACAGACGAAGATAATAAGATTAAGTTTAAGTCGGCAACTGATTTGAATAATTATGTTGTAAATAATTTTAATGAAATAGATTTAGAAGTATTAAGGAATGACCCAAACGCTTTTAGGAAATATCCAGTTGGAAGTATTCAATATCAAGAGTGGATGGAAAAATCGGTTGCAAGAGATATGATGAGTGAACAAATGGATCAATTCTCAAAAGACACAGGATTTGAGCCATCAGCATTTTTAGATTACCAAGAATATTTAATCAACGGTGGTACATCGTTTGATGATTGGAAAAAGGAATATAACCCACAGTCTAAAATAGGGATGGATGAAGCAGCAGCTTTATTATTATTTGCTGCTCCAACTTTGATTTATGACGTTGTCTTTCGTGATGGGGATATGATTAATCGTATTGCAAAAGGAACGGAAGAATTTGCAACAGGTGTAAGAACTGGTAGTGTTATGGGAGATATATCATACATTACACAAGGTTTATTTACCTTAACGAAAGATGGCACATATAATCCATTTAAGTCAGCAGGAGAATTGAAACAAAGGGATGTTGAATGGGTTAATCGTTTTGATCGAAATGCAAAAGATGAAGTCGCTTTATTCATGGGGAGTATTGGCGTTGACTATATACCATTTGAGACAGCAGGAAATATCACAAATAAGATGATGCAAACCTTAACTAAGGCAAACGCATCAAATTATTACAATCTCATGTTAAAGTCTGGTGTTATGCCTGAAAGTGCAATGGGTATTACTGAAAAGATTGTTTCAAGTGGTATGCAAATGGGGGGTACACTAGGGCTATACTCAGGTACACAAAGTATGTTAAACCAAATGATGTACTCTACTCCCAAAGAATTTATGACAGATGGTTTTAAGACTGTTTTAAATGATGCTACTTCGTCAGCATTAACAGGCTTTGTTGCAGGTGTAATCGGTGGTGCAATGGGTGTTTTGACTAATCAAATTAAGAATAAAATCATTAATGATGCGGTAAAGAACGGTATTATAGATGCCACAAAATTACAGAAGTTTGCTTATGTTGGAACAGGTGTCGCAGGTGGAACTTTATCAACAATGTTAGAAGCAAGTACATTTGTTGCAATGAGTGGGGAAGAATTAAATACTGAAAACATTTTAAAAGAGAGTATAAAATTTGCTATGCTTAAATTTCAGAATCCAGCAGGATTGAAAATAGACAAGTTGCAAAACAGAACAATGATTGACAAAAACTTTAAACTCGAAAATGCTTGGACAGGTAAATATGAGGCTAAACTGAATGAGGCTGAATTAGATATGCTTGGTTGTAAAGATGTTGCAGAAGTTAGGGAATTGATAAAAAAAGAAGGACTTAATGCAGTTATAAAGGAAAACGAAATACCAACGTCAACTGCCTTTAAATTAGCCTACGCTGAATATGGAATTGTTGTTCCTGCAAAAGAAGTTGATTTTGCACCCGATGGGGTAACTATTACAAGCGAAACTATAAACGGCAAAGAATACAGCATTGTCAATACTTATAATAAGCAGGGAGAATTAACTCATGTCAGTCCACACGAAAATTACAAAGATGCTGCAACCGAAGTTGAGTTTATTACAAATAAGATGCAAGAATACAAGGTTTATAAGGCAGCAGACCGATTAAAACCTGAATGGTATGCAGAGTTCAATCAAACTGCAAACGTGGATAAAATAGCCTTAAACGATGCTTTACAGGCAGCTAATCCAACTCCTGAGCAGTTGACTGTAATAAAAGACTTCAATAAGCAGGTTGATGATTTTATAGCCAAAAAGGAAACTCCGATTGAAAAACCTAAGAAAAAAGAAGAAGTAAAAGAGGATGCTAAAGATGTTATTCCCGAAGGCAAAGAGAAAGATAAAGAAGAAGTAAAAACTGTTGAGCCAAAAGAAGAAACAGTAAAACTTAATGATAAAGAATATACAGTTAGAGAAGAAGACGGCAATTTGGAAGTTTATAGAAAAACAGAACAGGGGTTGCTCACAAGGGAAACGAATAATGATGTTATTAAGGAAGTAAAAGAACAGTATGATATACAAGATAAAGCAGAGGTAGTAAGTGAAACTAAAAAAGAAACCAAGCCTAACGAAAAGACGGACAAAAAAGAATCTGAAACAGAAATACAGTCAGAAAAAACACAAGCCATAACAATAGATAAAGAAAAGGTTGATGAAATACAATCAGAACAACTTATATTCAAGAAAAATGAAGTTGAAAGGAAAGTTATTCGAGAAAAGATTAAAGCAATAAACGAAGTTGCAAAAGACTTAGTGAGTTTTTCTAAAGATGTTAGAAAGGTACTAAAAGAAGCAAAGTCGAATGGAGAACTATCTTCTGCCAAATACAATACT
>Ga0172380_10007965_pt1 | contig 11757 bp, 11 predicted proteins | sample Leawe162metaG_FD_119747 | JGI IMG/M metagenome (GOLD analysis project Ga0172380, IMG submission 119747) | Leachate microbial communities from a municipal landfill in Southern Ontario, Canada - Leachate well 162 metaG | ecosystem: Engineered > Solid waste > Landfill > Unclassified | place... | reverse complement strand
TCACGCAAGCGATGAAGAAGCTGAAAAAGGGCGACATTCTTGGCGTCCGCGGTCCCTATGGTTCAGCCTGGCCCGTGGAAGAGGCCGTCGGTAACGATGTCGTGTTAGTCGCCGGTGGAATCGGGCTTGCTCCACTGCGCCCGTCGCTCTACGCGATCATGGCCGACCGCGAAGCCTATGGCAAGATCGCGGTTCTCTATGGTGCACGCACCAATGAAGACATCCTCTTTCGCCGTGAACTCGAACAATGGCGTTCACGGCTCGACATGGAAGTCTTCGTCACGGTAGATCGCGCAACCGGATCGTGGCGCGGTAATGTCGGCGTCGTAACCACCTTGATCCACAAGGCTCCCTTCGACCCGCACAACACCATCGCGATGGTTTGCGGCCCCGAAATCATGATGCGCTTTACTGTGATGGAACTCGCCAAGAGAGGCGTCGAAGAAAGCAGCATCTACGTCTCAATGGAACGCAACATGAAATGTGGCGTCGGACTCTGCGGCCATTGCCAGCTTGGGCCGACATTCATCTGTAAAGACGGTCCGGTCTATACTTTCGATAAGATCAAGGACCTCTTCAGAAAGCGGGAGGTGTAACGATGCCTGCTCAACGCAAACCGCTGCTCGCGGTCTGGAAATTCGCCTCCTGCGACGGTTGCCAGCTCAGTCTCCTCGACTGCGAAGACGAACTGCTCGCAATCGTCGGCAAGATTGATATTGCATACTTCCCTGAAGCGACCCGCGCCGTCATGAAAGGTCCTTACGACCTCTCGCTGGTCGAGGGTTCAATCACCACTTCGCACGACGCCGAGCGTATCCATAAGATCCGCCGCATGTCGAAAGCGCTGGTCTCGATCGGCTCCTGTGCGACCGCCGGCGGAATCCAGGCTCTGCGCAACTTCAAAGATGTGCATGAGTTCACTACCGCCGTGTATGCCAATCCGCAGTACATTGATACTCTTGGTAAGTCCACCGCTATCGCCGATCATGTGGCTGTGGATTTTGAACTGCGCGGCTGCCCGATCAATAAGTATCAGTTGATTGAAACGGTCAGCGCGTTCCTGAACAATCGCAAGCCAAACATCCCGCACTACAGCGTCTGTATCGAGTGCAAGCAGCGTGGAAACGTCTGCACAATGGTCGCTCGCGGAGATGTCTGCCTCGGGCCGGTGACTCAAGCCGGATGCGGCGCGCTCTGCCCGTCTTACAATCGCGGTTGCTACTCTTGCTTTGGCCCGAAGGAAACCCCCAATACCGCTGCCCTCGCCTCCTGGCTTTCAAAGAAGCTCGGTCAGGACGAAGCGACCATCCTTCGAGCCTTCCGCAGCTATAATTCGTATGCCGAACCGTTCCGTCGTGAGAGTGAACTCCATGAAGTCTAAGTCCATCCGGGTTGACACACTGGCGCGCGTGGAAGGTGAAGGCGCGCTCAGCATCAAGATAAAAGATCATACCGTCACCGACGTCAAGCTCGAGATCTACGAACCGCCGCGCTTCTTCGAGGCGTTCCTTCGTGGACGCAGTTACCGTGAAGCTCCCGACATCACCGCCCGGATCTGCGGCATCTGCCACATTGCCTACCAAACAGCCGCAGCTCAGGCTATGGAAAGGGCGTTCGGTGCGAAAGTTCACCCCCAGGTGCGCAACCTCCGCCGTTTGATCTATCTTGGCGAGTGGATCGAAAGCCACGCCCTGCATGTCTTCATGCTCCACGCCCCCGACTTCCTCGGCTATCAGGATGCCATCGCCCTTGCCAAGGATAAGCCCGAAGTTGTGAAGACAGCTCTCGACCTCAAGAAGGTGGGCAATGACTTGGTGATCCTGATCGGCGGGCGCGAGATTCACTCGATCAACCTGAGGGTCGGTGGATTCTATCGCATGCCGACCAAAAAAGAATTGCTGCCTATGGTTGACCGGTTGAAATGGGCTCGCGACGCGGCGATTCAATCGGTTCAACTCGTCTCCACGTTCAACTTCCCCGACCTCGAACGCGACTATGAATTCCTCGCGCTCAAGCACCCGAAGGAATACGCGATCACTGAAGGCAGGTTGGTCACCAATCGTGGGCTCGATATAGACATCTCGGAATATGAAACCCATTTCCAGGAAGAACACGTCGAGCATTCAAATGCGCTTCATTCGGTCCACAAGGGCAAGGGTACATTCTTCGTAGGCCCGTTGGCACGCTACAACCTGAACTACGACCAGCTCCCGTTGATCGCTCGCCAGGCAGCAGAAGATGTCAAGCTTGGCAGATACGTCAAGAATCCGTTCAAAGGTATCATCGTCCGTGCTGTAGAGAATGTTTTTGCCTGCGATGAAGCCCTCCGATTGATCGAAGAGTACGAACCCGCACCCAAACCGTTCATAGAAGTCGAACCAAAAGCCGCCTCCGGTTGGGGCGCGACCGAAGCACCCCGCGGACTGCTCTATCATCGCTACACCACCGATGAAAAAGGCCTCATCACCAGCGCAAAGATCGTCCCTCCGACTTCTCAGAACCTCCGCACCATCGAGGAAGACCTCTGGCAGTTCGTTCCGCCGCGGATCTCCTTGCCGACTGATGAACTGACCTGGGCGTGCGAACAAGCCGTGCGAAACTATGATCCCTGCATCTCCTGCGCAACCCACTTCCTAAAGTTGAAGATCGAAAATGAACGGTGAGGTTAAAGATCCGCTTCTTGTAATTGGAATTGGGAACGACTTCCGCTGTGACGACGGCGTCGGTCTGGTCGTCGCTCGAAAATTGAAGGAGAAGCTCGGCTGGAACGCTGAAGTTATCGAGACGGAGGGCGAAGGTGCCGATCTGATGGCTCAGTGGCAGGGACGCGAGACGGTGTTCGTCATTGATGCGGTCAGTTCTGGTTCCCTGCCTGGTACGCTTCACTGGGTGGACGCTACCACCGGCTCCATTCCTTCTCAACTGCGCACCTTTTCCTCGCACCGCTTCGGGCTCCCAGAGGCGATAGAAGTTGCCCGGTCATTGGGACTGATGCCGGAGCGGCTGTTTGTCTGTGGCATTGAAGGCGCAAATTTTAGTTATGGCACCGACCTGAGTCAACAGACGTCTGATGCGGTCGGAAATGCGGTGGAACGAGTATTGCGGGAGGTTGAGGCGTCCTTCGCAGCGGCGCTTTGAAGTTTACCACACGGACGTGCAATCTTGGCTTCAGATGACACCGGATCGCCCTCGCCAATCCGAGTCGAACCGATCCAATCAGGTCGAATCCTAAACCGGCAGAAAACCCGGCTCCAGATCGCTGTGCGCGGAGCCGTACAGGGGGTCGGATTTCGTCCGTTCGTCTATCGCCTTGCCAACGAATTGCATCTGACTGGCTGGGTCAATAATACTCCACAGGGAGTGTTCATCGAAGTAGAAGGGGCGCGACGGGCGGTTGCCGAATTCAAGTTCAGGCTGCCATCCGAAGCGCCCCCTCTCGCTCGGATCATCAGCATCGAAGCCCGCGAACTCGCCCCGCTCGATTTCACCACGTTTGAAATCCGCGAATCGGGAAAAAGCGGGAGCAAAACCACCATTATCCTGCCCGACATCGCGGTCTGCTCTGAATGTCTCCGCGAAATGTTCGACCCTTCCGACCGGCGCTATCGCTACCCCTTCATCAATTGCACTCACTGCGGCCCTCGCTACAGCATAATCCAGCGCTTGCCCTACGACCGCCCGAATACCACTATGGCCGCGTTCAAGATGTGCTCCAACTGCCAAGCTGAGTACCAGGCCCCTACTGACCGGCGTTTTCACGCACAGCCAATCGCCTGCCCCAAGTGTGGGCCGACTGCTGAACTTTGGAATCCAAGCGGCAAGGTGGTGGCTCGAGCCGATGAAGCGATTGGAACCGCAATTGCAGCGTTGAGAGATAGCAAGATTGTCGCTCTGAAAGGTCTGGGTGGATTCCACCTGCTGGTCAATGCTGGCAACTCTTCTGCGGTGCATGCACTCAGAAATCGGAAGAAACGCGGTTCAAAACCCTTTGCCGTGATGTTCCCTTCGCTTGAATCGGTGAAACGGAGTTGCGAGACTTCGCTCGAAGAATGTCAACTGCTCCTTTCGCCGGAAGCACCGATAGTCTTGCTCTGGCGGAAAAGCTGTCTCGAAGTGAGCGCAGAGGTCGCACCAGGTAATCCCTATCTCGGCGCGATGCTGCCCTACGCACCGCTCCACCACCTACTGATGCACGACTTCGGGGCTCCACTGGTTGCGACAAGCGGGAATCTTTCCGATGAGCCAATTTGTACCGACGAACACGAGGCTCTTGAACGCCTGAGAGGCATCGCCGACTTCTTCCTCGTTCACAACCGCCCAATCGCCCGTCAGGTGGACGATTCGGTATTGCGCATCATCAACGGTCGTGAACAGGTACTGCGTCGTGCACGAGGCCTCGCTCCCCTGCCGATCTCGCTCTCCACTGCCCACGTAGGAGTTCTGGCGTTCGGCGGGCACTTGAAGAACACCGTCGCGCTCAGCACCGACTGCGGCGTCGTTATCAGCCAGCATATCGGCGACCTCGACGCGAGGCCCGGAGCCGACGCCTTCGACCGAATCTGCTCTGACATAGCGCAACTTTACGACGTTAAGCCATCCCTCGCCGTCTGTGACCTGCATCCCGACTACTACTCAACGCTTCGGGCGACAGAGAGCCGTCTTCCCTTAGTACGCGTCCAACATCATCTGGCGCATGTCCTCTCCTGCGCCGCCGAGAACGAGACTCCTCCACCCTACTTAGGCGTGGCTTGGGACGGCACGGGCTACGGAGGTGATGGGAAAGTCTGGGGCGGGGAATTTTTTACGGTGGATGAGAGCAGGATTAAGCATTGGGGCACGATTCTCCCCATCCCGCTGATCGGTGGCGACGCGGCAGCTCGGGAACCTCGTCGCAGCGCGTTGGGTGTATTGTGGGAGACATTCGGTGAAGTTACACTCGCGATGGCCGATTTGCCGTCAATCACCGCGCTGAATAGTCGTGAGATTGAGGGATTTGGCGGTATGTTGAAGCGAGGCATCAATTGCAAACCAGCCACCAGTATGGGACGTCTCTTTGACGCCGTCAGCAGCCTTGCCAATCTCTGCCAGCACAATCGCTTCGAGGGTGAAGCCGCCATGGCGCTCGAATTCAGTGCCCGCAATGTCCGGCCAGAGGGTGCCTATCACTTTGAATGGATCACGGCTCATCATGATGCAGGCGCGCGAGATTCACTCCTGATCGCTGGCAGAACGGCGGATAAAAATGATCTTATATCCCCGCCACCGCAGATGTATCTTGACTGGAGACCAGTCATTAGACAAATTGTCGAAGAAGTCCGCACCGGAATCGAAGCGAAGTACATCTCAGCGCGATTCCATGAAGGTCTGGCTGAGGCAATCGTCGCGGGAGCCAAATTCTCCGGCCAAACGACGGTGGTCTTGTCAGGCGGCTGTTTTCTCAATCGGTTGCTCACCGAGCGCACAGTAAAAGGTCTCGCCGAAGCCAGACTGACCGCCATTCTGCACCAGCGCGTCCCTCCGGGGGATGGTGGCATCTCGCTCGGGCAGTTGGCAGCATTAAGGTGGATCTAATTCGCTTCGCCTCGCAACCGCCGTCACCACCCCGTCGGTGACGGTAGTAAGTAACATCTCTTGTAAGTTCCGTCACCGACAGGGCGGTGACGGCGGGTGCGCAGATATAAGGAATTATTATCAATGTGTTTAGCTGTCCCCGGACAGGTCGTCAGCGTCTCTGACGCCCCCGAAATTGAGCGCACTGGCAAAGTCAGCTTCAGTGGCGTGATGCGCGAAGTCTCACTCGCCTTCGTGCCGGACGTTCAGCCAGGTGAATGGGTGATCGTCCATGTCGGATTCGCGCTAAGCAAGCTTGATGAGCAGGAGGCGCTTGAAACGCTCGACCTGCTGCGAGAAGCCATCGCCTGCGAACCAGAAAAGTCGGACTCCCGTTGAAGTATGTTGATGAGTACCGCAATCAGACTCGCGTCAGGGAGATCCGCGACGAGCTGCACCGCATCGTGCGAGGTCGCTGGGAGTTGATGGAAGTCTGTGGCGGTCAAACCCACAGCATCATCCGCTTCAGCCTCGACCAGATGCTGCCCGACGGTGTCAATCTGGTTCACGGCCCCGGCTGTCCGGTCTGCGTCACTCCAGCGGAGTTGATAGACCAGGCGGTTGCACTCGCCGGTGAACCGGGCACGATTCTCACCTCTTTTGGCGACATGCTCCGCGTCCCCGGATCTGGCGAAGACCTGCTTACTGCCCGAGCCCGCGGTGGTGACGTCCGTATCGTCTATAGCCCGCTCGATGCCGTAAAACTCGCCGCCGAGAACCCCGACCGACAGGTGATCTTCTTCGCCGTTGGCTTTGAAACTACCGCTCCTACTGCGGCAGCGGCGGTCATCTCTGCGCAGCGTCTTCAACTGACCAATTTCTCGCTTCTCAGCGCGCACTTCCTCGTACCACCGGCCCTGGATGCACTTCTTGCTTCTTCGGACAATCGTGTGCAAGCCTTCCTCGCGCCCGGCCACGTTTGCACGATCACCGGGATTTCCGATTATCAGACCCTTTCAGCAGCGCGCCATGTCCCGATTGTCATCACCGGCTTTGAGCCGCTCGACATTATGCAAGGCGTCCTGATGACGGTACGGCAACTCGAAGAAGGTCGTTGTGAAGTCGAGAATCAGTACTCGCGAGTCGTCAAACCTGAAGGCAGTCCTCAAGCCAGAGCCTTAATGGAACGTGTCTTTGAGGTCTCGGATCGAAACTGGCGCGGAATTGGAGTGATCCCCAAGAGCGGCTTGCAACTGCGACCTGAGTTCAACACTTTCAACGCCGAACACCGTTTCAAACTCCCGACGCCCGCTCCCGTTCTTGCCGGCGAGTGCATTAGCGGTGAAGTACTGCGCGGCGTCAAGCGACCGACCGACTGCCCGGCTTTCGGTGTCAAATGCAGCCCCGAACACCCGCTCGGAGCGCCGATGGTCTCATCGGAAGGCGCCTGCGCTGCTTACTACCGCTATCGCCGAGCTGATTAGAATTGCGTCACATGGTAGCACCGACCTCCGTGTCGGTAGTTGCCAAATTGTGTTACCGCCATGTTTCAAGCCCGCATAATTGCTTTACTTACAATTCAATGTATCCAAAGCGGGCGTAACTTGGCGGGGATTCGTAACAGAGCCTGAAATACTGATTGGATTGGTGTCCTCACCTGTCCTGTGGTTTAAAATCTGATGCCCAATACACCCAACCCCACTGACACCTGCCCTATCCCCCTTCGCCACGACGACGTAATCGTCACGGCGCACGGCGGCGGCGGACGCATGACGCGGAGGCTGATCGAAGAGGTCTTCGCCAAGGCCTTTGACAACCCGCTCCTGAGGCAGCTCCACGACGGAGCGACCTTTTCGGTAGGCGACGGCAAGCTGGCTATGACGACTGACTCCTACGTGGTGCAACCGCTCTTCTTCCCCGGAGGCGACATCGGTTCGCTCGCGATCTATGGCACGGTGAACGATCTGGCGATGTGCGGAGCGCGCCCACTCTACCTGACCACTGGCTTCATTCTCGAAGAAGGCCTGCCAATCGAAACCTTGAAGCGCGTGGTCGCTTCAATGCAACGCTGCGCGGAAGAGGCTGGAGTACAAATTGTTTCGGGTGACACCAAAGTCGTCGAACGGGGACGGGGCGATGGGCTCTACATCAACACCGCCGGAATCGGAGTGGTCGAACACAATCTCGAGATTGGCGCAAAATCCATCAAACCGGGTGATGTGATCCTATTGAGTGGGGATGTCGGCAGGCACGGTATAGCAGTCTTGGGAGCGCGCGGTGAATTGGCGTTGGAGATGCCGGTCGAGAGCGATTGCGCAGCGCTCTGGAAGCCCGTGGAAGCGTTGCTTGAATCAGGAATCGAAATCCACTGTCTCCGTGACCTGACCCGCGGTGGCCTGGCGACCGCGCTGATTGAACTCGCCACTGACAGTGGACTTGAGTTCAGCATTACCGAATCTGCAATACCGGTTCAAGACGTGGTGCGGGGAGCTTGTGAACTACTTGGTTTCGATCCGATCTACCTCGCGAACGAAGGCCGGTTCATCGCCATCGTCCCTGAAGCAGACGCAGAAAAGGGCTTGAGAGAGCTACGCCGGTTCACAAAGGATTGCGAACCGGCGTTAATCGGTAGCACCAACTCCGCCGAACATGGTCGGGTCTGGCTGAAGACTGTCGTCGGAATGGAGCGGCCACTCGACTTACTTTCCGGCGAACAACTTCCAAGAATATGTTAGGGGTAAGCCGCGAACATCGCGCATCCGCCGTCACTGCCCCGTCGGTGACGGAATCCTCTTGAACTTAGTGCGAATGCACGCTGTCACCGACGGGGCAGTGACAGCGGATGCGTAACCCAATCCTACTCCCCTTCCCCGCCCTCGTCCTTCTGCCCCTTGATGCAATACGGACAAGCCTCATTCACACCCTTCACCGCCCGGTAACTCGATTTTTCAGTCGGGCCGCGCAGTTTTTCGCAGGTCACCTTGTGATAGACGTTATCATCGAGCGTAACGATCACCTCGTCATCGTCCTGCAGCACCAGCGCACCTTCATTCCCCTTCCCCCCTGCCAGATAGGGCGCTGCGCTCTTGTTGAAAAGGTTCACCGCGAAATAGATCAGTGCGACCACGATGATCACTGCAATCGCGATTTGAATGTACTTTCCCATCTGTGTCCCTTTCTACCTTTCCAATGTTTGCCCGTTGGGATTGCACTCAGGACAAAACCGACGATCAGCCATTTCGTCCCGATGGTAGATTACGATCCGAACCGGAGGGGCTGCGAACTCACATCCGGGCAGATGCAGCTCACCATCTGCTCCCTCGATCAACTGCCTGCCTTCTGAAAGCTCCGAAACCGCCGACTCGCCAATACTCCATTCAGGATGGCGCTTCAGCCTCGTCTCGACAACCAACAACTCCACATAGACCACGATCCCAAGCAGCGCCACGACTGACAGCAGCGTCATTTCAATATAAAAGATCAGACGCCGCTTTTTCCAGTCATTTTGCGCTGTTTTCAGACCAGCTCCAACAGGCCGCCGGCTTGGTATATATCGCCCTGTACTTCCGTCATCTTTTTGCCAACAGCGACCTGTACTCCATCCAGCGTGGTCAGGATGCCTGTGTTCAAGTCGAGCCGTACTTCGTCGAGATCACGGATGCTCGACTTCAGTATGCCGGGGCACTCGATCAGAGGACAGCCCGCATTGATCGCATTCCTGCGGTAAATCGCCCCAAATGACTCGCCGACGATTGCCGCGACTCCAAGCGCAATGAAGCCATCCACCGCCTGCTGACGTGACGATCCGCAGCCGAAGTTATGCCCCACGATCAGGATGTCGCCAGACTTCGCTTCAAGCGGGAACCTCTCCCACCCCTTCAGATTCCCGAAGATGTAGCGTCCCATCTCCTTCGGATCGGTGATATGGAGATACCGGTTATGAAAGATCATGTCGGTATCCACGTCTGGAACCGGAACAACGCGCACACGGCCTTGTAATACTGTCGGTTTTTTCATGGGATTTTATGAGTTCTAATCGTTATGGTAACGGGTTTTATTTTGGAGCTGTCATTCCCACGAAGGTGGGAATCCAGGCAAGTCATTTCCATTCCGTGAGTTGTCTGGATTCCCAGCTTCGTGGGAATGACATTGCATCGATATACCTAATCAATCAAGAGTGGGAAGATTGCTCGTCCTCTTCCCCTCCCCCCCTAATTCGCCTCCACTACCTCGATCTTCAAGTTCCCGATGATTGAGGCGAGCTTCGATGCACTCGACATATCGCCAGAAGTGAGAGCGATCCGTGCCGCATCCGCTCGCCGGTCGCCAAAGGTCGGCTCAAACTCCACCCAGCGCCCATCTACCAATGCCGCTGGCCAGGCATGATAATAAAATCGCCCTGCTTGATAGACCACCCCGAGTTCCACCTTACAAGGTATCCCCAGCGATCTTGCAAGCGCCGTGAAGAAGATCGAGTGCTCGTTGCAGTCACCGCGCTTGGTCTGCAGAATCGCCAGCGCCGACGGCAATCCGGCTGACGGTCGCTTCTGCACATACCGGAAGACCCAGTCACTGAGCCGTTCCAGACTATCTGCTCGGCTCACACCGCCTTCGACCGCCTCTCTGGCAGCCTTGATAATCCCCGGATCCCGCGACTCGATGAACGGCGCATCAGTCGTAAACCTCGGATCGGGAGGAGTGGTTTCGTCCCTGATGAGAACCGCATCCACCACTAACAGACTGTCTGAATCGTAATTCTGTCTTGCGCTCGCCTGTTCGATCAGCTCGGGCACGACTCCCGACACCCGGTATCGCGCTCTGGTAACACTCCGCGAATCAGTAATCACCCCACCGGTTGACTTCACGGCAAAGACATCGAGAAAATCTATCGTCCCGAGGCTGTCATCTATCGCCAGTGCCGTGGCCATATCCTCCCGCTTCAACGTGATCCCCAGCGGCCCATATTCGACAACGCTGTTCCCCTCGGCATCAACATAAAGCGTGCTGACAAAATCCCCCATCCGCATCACTAACTTCCGCGCCATAATCTGTTCGCCGAAGAGTTGCTCCTTCTGCAGCGCGCCTCCAAAGACGATCAGATCCTGCATCTCCATCGCCGTCGGGTCAAAGCTCGACAGTTTCAGCGAGTCTCCAGCATCGAGCCTGCCAGCTTGCAGCAACGGTTTTATGGACTGCGAGAGATAGATCGGTTCCGGTGAAGGCATATATCGGTCGGACGATTTACCGCCGGTACTCAGTTGGATGCTCAGTACTTGATTGGATCGTTTGCCCGAAAAGGTGGTGCTATAAGGCGACGCGTCGAGCGATCCCGTGAAGGACAACATCGCCAGCGCGCTGTCAGTACGCACCGTCATGTCCATCTTCATTAACTGTGCCGCCCCCATCATCGCCCCTGACATCCTCGAGACTTCCCTCACCTCGTAACCACCATCTGGAAGCGGTTCAAGTTCGCTATGAACATAGCCGACCTTGTTCCCGCCAAGATAAACGCCCATCCACGTGGATTCCGCGGGAATACGCGTAGCACCAAGTATATCTTCGGGCCCTTTCAAGCCCCCGGTAGCACGGCTCTGCCCGCCAAACAGGAAATATGACATCATCCCTCCCCAGATCAGGTAGAGACTCCACCAGCCGAGGCGGCTGGGAAGGGACGGTTTCGGATCGTATTGAATCAATATTGTTTCAGATTGTTTTAGTAGGTAGCTGGGAGGATGGGCGTCCCTGCCCGTCCGATAACTTGAAGATGACTCCAGTGACGGGCAGGGACGCCCATCCTCCTTTTCTTAATATACCACACCAATCACCCTGCTTCAACTGTGCGGACAGAGATCAAAGAAAAACTTCTGTCACTTTGTTCCGATTCCTTGCCTTACGCCCCACTCGGTGTTATCTTCACAAAGTCTCGCTCATTAACCACCCCCGAGTTATGAAACCACTGATCTTCGTTTTCCCCGGTCAAGCTTCCCAATATGTAGGAATGGGACGCGATCTCTACCTTAAAAGTTCCGCCGCCCGTGATCTGATGGAAAGCGCCGTCCAGATGCCGGGCTTATCCCACATCAAAGAGGTCGCCTTCGACGGCCCGGAAGAACTCCTCACGCGCACCGACAACGTGCAGCCTGTTATCACCATCGTCTCGCTGATGACTCTCGCCGCTCTTCAAGAGAAAGCTGTTGAAGCGGGTTT
>Ga0172380_10007964_pt1 | contig 11757 bp, 12 predicted proteins | sample Leawe162metaG_FD_119747 | JGI IMG/M metagenome (GOLD analysis project Ga0172380, IMG submission 119747) | Leachate microbial communities from a municipal landfill in Southern Ontario, Canada - Leachate well 162 metaG | ecosystem: Engineered > Solid waste > Landfill > Unclassified | place... | reverse complement strand
GCGCCAATGGTGCTCCATCTCTCACGTTCTAAGACTCCCGGCGATGTTGGAGAGCGATCATTCGAATGTCATCGCTGTGGCCGGACACGGAACACGAACACCGTTTGTGATGATTGTTCGAGCTGGCGGCTCGAGATGTACGGTCTCGGTGTCGAGAAAGTCGCGGAAACTCTTCGCGAGGAGCTCGGCGAGATTCAGATATTCACCATGTCAGCTGACACTGTGACCACTCCCGCACAAGCGCGCGAGTTGATCTCACAATGGAAGGCAAGCGGCAACGGCATCTTGGTCGGTACTGACATGGCACTCGCCTATCTCCACGGAGTCGCGATCGAGTCGGGGATCATCGCTTCAGTCGATACACTTCTCGCGCTTCCTGACATTGGCATGCCCGAACGCGTGTTCCGTCTCGTGAGTGAACTCGCAGATGCATCAGAGTCATTAGTCATCCAGACACGAAACCCTGATGCCGCAGTTTTCTCATTCGCAGTCTCTGGCGACGGGTGGGGTTTCTATCAGCAAGAGATTGGAAAAAGAAAAATCTTGTCGTATCCGCCATATATGACGCTCATCAAGGTGACTCGTCACGGAGAAGAGTCGGCCGTGATGCGCGACTTGGGAATGATCCACGAGATGAGCCTGCCCTACCAAACCATTGTTTATCCAGCGTTCATCTCTCATGTGAAGGGGATGTACAACGCCCACGCGCTCATATCAATTCCACAAGGAGGCTGGCCCGATGAACGCTTGGTTACACAACTTCGCGGATTGCCACCGACGTTCACGGTCAATGTCGCTCCCGAGAGCGTTTTGTAACTTGATTGACAAAGAAAAATAGCGCAAGTATATTCGTGGCAGAGAGTTGGTGGAGAAGGCACTTCTTTGTAATGAAGGAGTGGCGGACCCCCACAGAATGCTTAGGTCGACACGAAGGATGAGCGCTCATCCATCAGACAGTAGCTCGACCAAGAAGAGTCCTAGACCACTGGGCTCAAATAAGCGTGACGAGAGCGGCTGTCGTCACACTTCCCACCAACTCTGCTTGTCCTTTCGATTATTCTAAAGTCCTTTTGGACTTCCCTCGACGAGAGCCCTGTGTTGCGCTACACGGGCTCTTTTCTATTTAGGAGAATTTACGTACACTTGGGGCACATGACAAAACTTTCAACCGAACCATATAAGGGTGTCAGAGATTTCTATCCCGAGGACATGGCCATCCAGAAGCATGTCTTTGCGGTCTGGCGCAAAGTCGCGGAAAGCTATGGATACGAGGAATACACGGCATCCATCCTCGAACCCGCTGAAATGTATTCGGCAAAGACCAACGAGGAGCATGCGAGCGAACAGACGTACACATTCACCGATCGTGGTGACCGTCAGGTAACGCTTCGTCCCGAGATGACACCGACGGTAGCGCGTATGATTGCAGGAAAGAAGCGCGACCTTGCTTTCCCTGTCCGCTGGTACTCCATCCCGAACGTTTTCCGCTACGAACGTCCTCAGCGCGGTCGTTTGCGCGAACACTGGCAGCTCAATGCCGATATCTTTGGAAGTGATGCCGTCACTGCTGATGTTGAGGTCATCTCGATGGCCTTTGACATCATGCGAGCATTTGGTGCACAGCCTGGTGACTTCATCGTTCGTCTCAACAGCCGCAAAATCTGGAACACGCTTACCGAACAGCTCGCTCTCTCTGCCGAACAGGAGCACGCCCTCGCTCGCTTGATCGACAAGAAGGCAAAGATTACCGCTTTGGAATATGCCGACGAAGAAGAAGCGATTCTTGGCGACAAGACAAAGCTCTTCCGTGCAGATATGGAAATGCTTGCCAAAGACGCTGTGCCTGAGCGCCTTGTAGGAACCGATGGAGTCAAAGAGCTTGCACAGATTCGTGCTCTTTTGACTGGAGCCGGCATCCCTGTTATCTACGACCCAACACTCATGCGCGGCTTCACCTATTACACCGGTCCAGTCTTTGAGATATTCGATACCGACCCGAAGAATCCTCGCGCGCTCTTTGGCGGTGGACGCTATGACCGTCTCCTTGAACTTTTCAGCAGCGATAAAATCCCTGCCGTCGGCTTTGGCATGGGAGATGTTACGATCCGCGATTTTCTCGAGACCCACGACTTGCTTCCAAAGCAAACTTCAACAACAGACCTCATGCTTTGTTTGGTTGATGAAAAGGGATGTGAAGAAGCACCTCAACTTGCGCGCCACCTTCGCGCTGGCGGCGTACGCGTCGTGGTGTATGAAGGAACCAAGAAGCTCGGCGACCAAATCAGCATTGCCTCAAAGAAAGGCATCCCGTTCATCGTCTGTATTGGTGAAAAGGAAGTGGCCGATGGCTCTTATGTTCTCAAGGAGCTCGCAACAGGTAATGAGATGACGCTCGACATGGCGGGCATCACTGCATTTTTCAGGACTCGCTAACTCTCGTTCTCATGCGCAAAGTGGTTTTTGATATCGAAACACGCAATATCTTCGAAGACGTGGGCAAGAATGACCCGGTTCTTTTGGATATCTCGATTGTTGGCACCTACGATTCGGAAACGGATTCGTACGATTCCTATTCCCAGGAAGAATTCCCCCGATTGTGGGCACTCATTGAAAAGGCCGACGTGCTCATCGGATTCAACTCCGATCACTTCGATCTTCCACTCCTCAATAAGTACTATCCCGGTGATCTCTTCAAGATCAAATCGATCGATATGATGGCGGCAGTCAAAACGGCGCTCGGACGAAGGCTCTCACTTGGTAACATCGCATCAGCGACGCTCGGTGAAAAGAAGAGTGCCGATGGACTTCAGGCGTACCAGTGGTGGAAAGAAGGCAAGGTTCAGGAAATTCGTGACTACTGCATCCAAGACGTGAAAGTAACGAAGAACCTCTACGACCACATCGTCAAAAACAAGAAACTCAAATATCGTGACGGACCAAACGTCCTCGACCTCGCTATCGATACGGCAGGATGGGAAGACAAAGGCGACCACGCGATGACTTTTTCACTCGGATTCTAGAGAACCCAGAACAATATCAATACTGCAAGTGCGACGCGGTACCACATAAACACCGACAACGTGTGTGTTTTGAGATAACGGATGAGGAAGTGGATGGCGGCAAGCCCTGAGGCAAGGGCAGTAACGAGACCGACCACGAGCGGAGTGAGCGAGCCGATATCCATGGGATTCATGACAAGAGATGCGAGCGATGCCCCACCAGCACCCAAAAGGATTGGGAATGAGAGGATAAACGTGAATCGGGTTGCCTGCTCACGCGAGACGCCGTTGAGCAACGCACCTGAGATTGTCGAGCCTGAACGCGACATACCGGGAAAAAGCGCGAGTGCTTGGAAGATACCGATACGGAATCCGATGCGCTGAGTGATAGCTTTTGGAAGAAGCTGAGCGTTCTGCTTTGCACGACGCTCCGCATACCACATCAAGAGTGAGCCGATGAGCAAACCGATCGCCACGATGAGACCGCTTTTTGAAGATGAGTCGACTGAGTGGAGGACATCTTTGAGCAAAAGGCCGAATGCAAGAGCCGGAACAGTACCCCAGACAACAGCACCACAAAAAGCTTTTTCTTCTTGTGACATTGGGACACGCGTGACGAATTTCCAGGCGCTTTTAATGAATGACCAGAGATCTTTTCTGAAATAGAATGCGACAGCGATGGTCGTCGCGACATGGAGGGCGGCGTCAAAAGCCAAGCCGCCGGTCTGCCCTATTCCCAAGAGCTGTTGAAATATAATAAGGTGCCCCGTGGAAGACACGGGAAGGAATTCGGTGAGGCCTTGGACCAATCCGAGTAAGAATCCGTCAAGAATCGTCATATAAAGAGTATATGATATACTCTGCCCATTACAAAAGAACGTTAGTCCTTATCATGGAAAAAGAAAACAAATTCCTCATTCCGCTCGCAGTCATCGTCGCAGGAGCGCTCGTGGCTGGTGCGGTCTTCTTTAAATCGAAGTCGCCCGCGGTTCCTACTGAGACCGGAGAGCCTGTCGATGTCAAAGTCGAGCCGGTAACAGCTGACGATCATATCTTGGGCAATCCCAACGCAGATCTCGTCATCGTCGAGTTCTCTGACATTGAATGTCCATACTGTGCGGTCTTTCACCAGACAATGCACAAGATTATCGATGAATATGGAGTCGACGGCCAGGTATCGTGGGTATATCGAAACTTCCCGCTCGACCAACTTCACCCCGATGCTCGTGCAAAGGCAGAGAGTACAGAGTGTGTTGCATCGCTCGCAGGCAACGATGTTTACTGGAAGTATCTCGACGCGCTCTTCAGCCGCACCGAGACGCTTGCAGACCTTCCTTCGATTGCCGCGGAGTTCGGTGTCGACCAGACGGCATTCAACAGCTGTGTGAGCGAAAAGCGCTTCGCAGCCAAGGTCAAGGCTCAGGGCGATGAGGCTATGGCAGCAGGCGGTCGTGGAACCCCATACAGTGTCATGATCGCCAAGGACGGCCTGACATTCCCGGTCAACGGAGCACTTCCATACGACGTCATCAAACAGACAATCGAAACGGCTCTCAAGGGTGAGTAAAAGCTTCTAGCTACCAGCTTTCAGACGAATACAAAAAGAAAATGCTCGGAGAACATCCGAGCATTTTCTGTGTCTAAAAGCTAGAAGCTCTAGATATTTTCTCCGCTTTCAATGGCCGACATTACACGGAATGTAAGCATGTAATCATCCTGTGTGAGTGCTACGCCTTCCTTTGGATATGGCAATACTGCCAAGAGAGAAATGCGGTAACCAGAGAATTCTACCGGAACACCATGAAGCTCAACGAGCTTCATATCGATGGTCGACGTGTCTTCACCTTGTACAAGCGTGACTGAAGCTGTCGCTTCTCCTGCCCAGACACACTGAACCCCTGTCGGACAGCGGCTGTCAGTGACCTTATTGACCGTAACCGTAAGTCCCGAAATCTCTGTCGGAGAACCCACAGAGATAGACTTATCTTCCGGTCCACGGACGCGCTCATCCTCAGTAGGGGTTTCGTCAACTGGAACAGTAACGGCATCCTTCTTTGTGAGGGCATAACCACCGACACCAATAACAAGCAGGGCGACAATGATAAGCGTTGTTTTCATGATTATTGTGATGAGCTATTAAATCTCGAAGAGCGCCGTGAAATTGCCGCGGGAAGGAAGCGTACTTTCATCCCCCTCTTGAATCTCACCGTGCTTCACGACGAGCTTCTCACCTTCCGTGAACACGCCGACTTCGTCACCAAAACCAGCCCACCAACAGACGATACCGGCGAACTCATCGTCAGGGAGATTTTCTTTGTCGATCTCGATACAGGTACCGTTATAGGTTCCAGCATCGTATTCAGTGCCGTTTATTGTGGCAGTCACCTGCACAACTGGAGCCCCGGTTGTCGGTTCAGGGGTTTTCTCTTGGAACGCCCAAGAGACGTCTGGAGCACTGTCAGATTGTTTGACTGCATAGACGATCGCTCCAATGACGACAAGGGCGATGACAATCCATAAAACTTTTTTCATGTGGAGTGATTTTTCTAGCGTAGTAATATCAACCTGCTTCATTGTAGCAACAAAAGCGCCTCATCATCAGGCGTGCTACACTCCTCGCATGAAAAGCCAGAAGCCTGCCGGCAAATCAGCACGACCTCAGCGACGTGCTCCAAAACCCCTTCCCGTGCCCACAAAGCCGGTCTTCCCTATGCGTATCAACAAGTTCCTGGCGCTCAAGAAGCAGTCGACCCGTCGTGGTGCCGATGAACTCATTGAGAAGAAGCAGGTCTTTCTCAATGGCCGTTTGGCTGTTTTGGGCGATAAAGTTAATGAAAACGATAACGTCGAAGTGCGGTTCCGAGGCAATCAAAAGCCTCCTGAATACGTCTATTTTGCCTACAACAAGCCTCGCGGCATCGTGACCCACTCGGCACAAGGCAATGAACAAGAAATCAAGCACGTCGTGGCGCTCCGCGATGTGTTCCCGATTGGCCGTTTGGACAAAGATTCCCATGGTCTCGTGATCCTCACCAACGATGGCCGCATTACCGATCGCATGCTCTCCCCACTTTATTCTCACGAGAAAGAGTATCTTGTTACAACAAAAGAAGACCTCCGTAGCAATTTCAAGGTAAAGATGGAAGCCGGCGTGAAAATCGAAGATGGTACGACTCGCCCATGTAAGGTGAAAGTCGTCGACGATCGCACGTTTCGCGTCATTCTCACCGAAGGCAAGAAACACCAAATCCGCCGCATGTGCGTTGCGCTCTTCCAGGAAGTTGATGATCTTCAGCGCATCCGCATCATGAATATCTCACTCGGTAATCTCAAAGAAGGCGCTCACCGCAAGATCGAAGGTGAGGAGCTACACACCTTCCTGGAGAGCATGGAGATTATCTAGGTCTTCGATTTCCCTTTCAATATCTCTCCAAGAGGACAATAGTCACAATCTGGTGTCGTGCATTTGGTGTCCCAAAATGCGAGCATACGAATCTCACCGACCGTCTGTGTGATGACTTTGATAAGATCGTCCACGTCGGATGTCTCAAGATCGAAGAGCTCACTGCGATATTTGCCTTTGTCAGGCTCAACGAAAGCCAAGATGCCTTTGTCTGCAGTGTGATCTCCTTCAAGGGATAAAAGAAGCTTGTAGAAAGCGAGCTGACGGAAAAAGTCACCACTGCCGTTCTTGGTCTTGCCGAGCATCTCGTTACGACTCTTGTGTCGTCCTGTCTTATAATCGACGACCGTCACACGCGAGGTGGTATCAGCTCTATCAACACGATCAATCGTTCCGCGGAGGACGACATCCCCACCCGATGGAATTGCAAGCGTTGTTTCAACGGAGTGCTCCCACAGTGAGAGCTCAGGACGCGTCGGGGCATTCATTTTCCAGAACTCGGGTAGAGCCTTCATACCCTTTGCTACAAACTGATCCTCCTCCTTTTCCGATAAAGCATTCTTTGCGGCAGCACTTGCAACAATCTTCTTCATCGATGCGGTCGTTATCTTTTTGCCTGCCGCAGCTGACTCACCCAAGAGACGCAGTGCGAGGTGGAGTGTCGTACCAAAACGCGACGAAGCGCTCGGCGCCTGGGGCACACGCAGAAGACTTACAAAGAAATACTTCCACGGACAGGCGAGATAGTTGTTGAGTGCTGACACCGAGAGCCCTTGATCATTAAAAAGACGGACGAGATAGTCTTTCTCAGCGACATCGAGTCCTTTTTGTATGGGATCCGCAAAAACAAATGAGGCCGCAAGCTTGGTGAGCTCCGCTGCTCGGCCCTCTGTCGTCTCGCGAATCACTGACTCTGCATCAAGCTCCTCGATGAATTGCGAGGGTGTTTTGGGTGCACCGGCAGTATCTGTGGCTGGAAATGTGAGTACCGTCTCACGCTTGGCACGTGTAATTGCGACGTATAAGAGACGTCGCTCGTCATCATCATTAGTTTCGATGATAGATGGAACAACAAAAAGTGAACGGTTACGACGATTCCCCCAGTGCCCGTCAGTGACCCCAATGATGAATACACGCTCAAACTCGAGACCTTTGGCTCGGTGAGCCGTCATGAGCGACACGGACTTTTTGAGACCTGCATCGGGAAGCATTTTGAGCGTACTACCATGTTCTTCCATGATTGCGATGTGTTCAAGGAAGTCAGCAACAAGATACGTCTGCGCTCCAGCCGAAAGATTTTTAGCCTCTTCGAACAAGACTTCGAGCGCCTTAAGAGTTTCGGCAGAGCCTGCAGCTTGAATGATGTGCGCAACGAACGCGGATTCGCGAACGATATGATCGAACACTTCGATAAACGGACGTGTCCGAGCCATGCGGGACCATGAGAGGATCTTCTCGAATGCATCGGACATCGCCGATACCTCGCTTATCTCAGCATCCAAGAGTTTGGAGCGATTCGAGAGCACTTGTGAGAGCTTGAGGCGGTTCTTGTGGGCATACGCGAGCGTCTTGTATGCATCAAGTGGTGATAAAGCAAAGAACGGTGCAAAGAGAGATTCTCCGAGCAACACATCATCCGTCGGACGCAATGCGAGACGCATGAGCTGGATGAGTCCGTGAATGTATGGATTGTCGAGCACGTTCACGTTGGACTGGATCGCAAATGGTATATCGGTCTTTTCGAGAATCTCAGCGATACCGCGAGCGTCTTTGTTGTCACGATAGATGATCGCGATTTCTTCCCATGGCACGCCGGCTTTTTCAGCGGCTCGAAGCTCAGCAACGATGAACGCCCGTTCTTCTTTTTCTGATGACGTCGCGACAACACGGATATTCGCCGCATCTTTTGTATCAGCAATCAATGGTTTACGGAGATGCTCAGCATCCGCGGGCAAAGACCCTTTGGTGATGAGGCTGTGTGCAGCATCGAGAATCGACTGACCTGAGCGGTAGTTGCTCGTGAGAAAAATCACCTTTGCAACAGGGAATTTGCGTTTGAAATAGAGAAAGTTCTCGAGCGATGCACCCTGAAAGCGAAAGATCGCCTGCTTTTCATCACCCACGATAAGCAGATTCGGCTTGTCGTCGAATGAACAGAGCAGCTCAAGAATCGCATTCTGCGAAGCGTTCGCATCTTGGTGCTCGTCGGCAAGGATAAATTGAAAACGTTCTTGAAGTGTCGCGCGAAGCGTATCGTTGTCTCTTAGCGCAGCGACGACGTCGAGAAGCATATCATCAAAGTCGTAGAGCTTTCGCTCGGTGAGCATAGCTTCGTATGCTTTGTAGACGACAGCAAGCTCTTTATTGCGGAGCGTTCGAACTTCAACATCTACGTCTTTCTTAGAAGGTTTATCGTCAACGTTATGTACGCCTTCAGGTGTTGGACGACTCACTAATTCGATGTGGTCAGTGAATTTCTCCGGTGTAATACCTTCGCGTTTAAGGGATTGAATCGACTTCACCGCATCCCGAACATAGTGGAACGGACTCCCAAATGGTTTGATATGAGCAAAATCATTTGCATCAATGATTTCACGAATCATCTTGATAATCTCGATCTCGCGAATATTGCGAGAGCCGATGATGCGTGGAAAATATTCGGGATAGCGACGGATGATATCATTGGCAAAGCCATGGAAGGTGTTGATCTGAACACGATATGCATCGGTGCCGATGATGCCAAACAGCTTCTGGCGCATCGACGACACCGCACTCTCGGTAAACGTGAGCGCCAAAATCGAACTCGCCGACGCATCGGTCTCTTTGAGGATGTTGGCAATGCGGAGCGTGAGAAGCGTCGTCTTCCCTGTCCCCGGCCCTGCAATCACCATCACAGGCCCATGGATGGTATCCACGGCATCCTTCTGCTCAGGGTTAAGCCCTTTGTAGGATTTGTCGAAAACAGGAGAAGAGAGCGACTTTTGCATCTGGATATTCTAGCAGATTGACATCACACCAAATAAACGTATAGTTCTTTTCGGACCAACATTGTGGGAGGGGAACCGGATGAAGAAGCGAGGTGTCACAAAAGACCCGAACTACTGGCAAAAGTACAGGAGAAAGTGGCACGACCAAGCTGCCAAGAAGATGCTTCATTGCGTCCGATGTGACACCGACAAGCTTGCTTGCTATGTCCATCGGGACAAGGAGACTGGCGAGCTGGTCTGTCGATCGTGTCGCAAGAAGGTGCACCCTGGGCTCCCTCGAACCAAGAAGCCACGAAAGAAACGTAGTCGCAAAAAGGTGCGGGCAATCCAGAGGAAGTACATCAACCAGAACCGCGACGTACCGGATATACATCGCAATCACCGACAGGAATGGACGATGCGAGACGATGCCCGCATCGTAGACCCAAACCGCCCTTCGGACCCCGAGCTTGAGATCGAATTGGGAAGGACAATCAACTCGATCCACGACAGACGCTATCTCCTCAATAAAAGAAAGGACGAAGCAGAGAAGGCGACCGAAAGCGCAGCCTAGCCACACAGGTCACGACAAAAGGTGTTACGACACCCGCGTCGTGGCCCTTTTGTTTTATACACAGCCATTTGACAGAAACTATTTAATGACTTATCCTGATTTTGTATGAATAGGTATCACTGCCAGCCGAATATGTGGAAAACAGCCGATTCAATCGGTCTCTTCCCTATTTGTCTTGCATTCAGCCGCGATACCTCTCGATAACCCCCATCGCACTCTCCTCTCAGAGATACCTCGGCTGAACGAAAGGCCGAGTTTTTTCGTTCAGCTTGTCCCGAATCGTCGGGAGAAACTGTTCTTTCAACCCATCGCAACAAAAGGAGACGGCAGATGGAAAACCAGCGTGTTGTGTTTCTTCGCGGACAGACGACGATCCTTCGCCCGTATTGTGAGGAGACGGATCTCGCCTTGTTCACCCAGTGGTTCAACGAGCCGGAAACGCGAGACTGCCTCGGAAGCTTCATGCTCCCGATGACGCAGATGCTCGAACAGATGCAGATGCGCGAGAAAGCCATCAAGAAGGACCCGAATGATGTCTTTCTCGTCATCGAACAGATGGACGAACCGGGTAAGCCTATCGGCACAGCTGGTCTTCACAAGATCAACTGGATCAGCCGGACGGCGACCACCGGTTCGTGCATCGGCCCACCAGAGCTACGGAGCAAGGGCTTCGGCACCGACGCCAAGGTCGCACTCCTGCGATACGCGTTCGACAACCTGGGCCTACGGATGATCAATTCAGCGGTCATCAGCTTCAACAAGCGCAGCCAGCGGGCGCTCATCAAGCAGGGATACCGCAAGGTCGGTCGCATTCCAGATTGGCACTACCGCAAGGGGCGCTTCTGGGACGAGATCGTCTTCGTGCTTACGCGCGAAGCGTTCGAAGCAGCGCATCCAACAAAGGCTTGATTCATCTCAAGTCGCAACAAAAAAGAGCGGGTACTCGGCCCCGCTCTTTTTTCTATACATTTACAACTAAGATTGTTTATTGTAATGTGCTTTTGGGTAGCACAGAATCTCAACTACAACCTGGAGGTTACGATGAACAACCGAAGTGGTGCATCGAAGTTCAAGCCGTGGATGCTGCCTGCAGTTCTCGTCGCACTCGTTTTGGTCTCTCTCAACCTCGATCCCGTTGGGGACTGGTTGGTGCAGACCTTCGGGAAGGGGGCGGACAAGCACGTTGTGAATCTCGCCCTGGTCGTCCTGATCCTCGACGCGATCTTCTTTCGCAAGAGCAAGTAGGCCGATCCGAGACAAAAGTAGAAAAGGAACCGGCGGGTCATCGACCTGCCGGTTTTTCTTTTTATATGGACAGTCTATTAATCCACCATCTTTTCACCGCTGGAAGCGATTGTGTTGAAAGAAAGAAACCGATTGCTGGAACCAAAGCACTCAAGAAAATGTTCTCGGCACCAATGAAATAGAGAACCAGAAGCACGATGATGTACGTGATCGCCGTGATAGAGAGGACACGAAAAGTGCTTGTCTCCCATCTTTTATCTGATTCAACGCGCAAGTTTCGTTCCTTAACCAAAGCAATCTCCTTTTCAAGAATCTGGAGTCTTTCTTCCATAGTTTAGTAGTTCTTCAACTGTCCTGCCTTGTGGTGCTGACGAATCTTTTCGTGAGCTTTGGCTTCGATCTGGCGGATACGTTCACGAGTGACACCAAATTCACGGCCCACTTCTTCGAGGGTGTGTGCGATACCGTCGGTAAGACCGTTGCGGAGTTCGAGGATCTTGCGCTCTTTGAGCGACAACTCGCCCAAGACTTCTTGGATGTGTTCAGCGAGAATGCGCTGTGACGCTTCTT
>Ga0172380_10007962_pt1 | contig 11758 bp, 4 predicted proteins | sample Leawe162metaG_FD_119747 | JGI IMG/M metagenome (GOLD analysis project Ga0172380, IMG submission 119747) | Leachate microbial communities from a municipal landfill in Southern Ontario, Canada - Leachate well 162 metaG | ecosystem: Engineered > Solid waste > Landfill > Unclassified | place... | reverse complement strand
GCTTTGTTTTGGGCGGTGATGAGCAATTGTTCATCCACAAATCGACAAAAGCGGGTATTGGTGTCGAGTCCGAACTGTTTGAGTAGTTGATCCATCGTAGTAAAAGCCGCCGGAAGAGCGGTGAGTTGCTCCGGCCGGAAGTTTTTCGCCATTTCCCATAAGTCAGCCACTTTATCGGGTGGAAAATGCAGCTGACGGGTGCTGGTTCGCCAAACCTGGGCTGCCGTGCGGTAACAATACCGCCAGAAAGCAGCTTGCCCTTGTGAGCCAAATACACGTTCTGCTTCCCGTATCCAATCGTCCAGCTTTGCAAATCGCGTGATGATTTGCCCATCCAGCATCACCTGCATGGGGATGTCCAGTTTTCGGGCATTAATCTGTATGCCTGTGCGGTCGAGTATAGTTTGCAGGGGCATATGATCACCCAAACCTACTAAGGTGGTGGCACCACTTTCGAACCAAAAACCTTTACGCCAATAGGTAGCTGTACAGCCACCTGCCATCCAGTTTTGTTCGAGTAGGGTAACTTTTACACCAGCTTGTGCCAGCAAACTAGCGACACTTAAGCCGGCCATTCCACTGCCAATGACGATGGCGGTTTTTGATGAGGTCATGGATTAAAAACAGCCTTCGGAGGGATTGGTTTTAGGATGGATAATTTAACTGGATTCAGTTTATCAATCGACAAAGGTTTCTTTTAAAACGGCTTTTACCTTCCTAAACTCAACTTCAGATAACTCACCTAAAACTTTGACGATTCGTTGTCTGTCGACTGTCCTTATCTGATCAATTACTATACTGCCCTTTTTCAAATCATGACTTACTTCAGCTCGGGTAGGGTAGTTTTTAAGGCTACTCGTCATTGGCGCAATGACAATGGTTTGCAGATATTTATTCATCTCATTGGGTGAAATAATCACGCAGGGGCGTGTTTTTTTGATTTCACTGCCAATCGTCGGGTCTAGGTTAACCAAAACGATTTGGTACTGCCTTAATTCCATGTTTCCAGGTTTTCATCATCCAGTAAGTCGTCGATAATCAAAGTGTCGTCACCGTTTTCGTGCATTTTTTTGAAGGCTTTTTCCCAATCTGCTCTCGGGCGAGTTTTGGTGAGTTTTTGCTGCTTAAAATCTTCAACCAACCCAACTTTTTCGCCGTTCTCTACATCTTTGAGCATCACTGTTCTTCTGTTTTCAATGTGCTCGAACAATCGTAATGCTGCCCGTATTACCTCACTGGCCGAGGAATATTTACCAGACTGAATCTGTGCATTGATGAAACTTTCGAAATAGTCACCAAGCAGGATGGAGGTATTTTTGGCCATGGCGGGGTAGTTTTACACAAAAATACCAAGAATTGGTATTTACTGCAAATGCTAATTATTGATGGCCGAACGTCAGGACCTGTAGTGGGCTCGTCGAATTGCGAGTCGAACTAGGAAAACCAATAAAACTTACTACAGTCAGAACAAACATCGACAAGCCGACCGTCCGTCCGAGTCGAACTAGGAAAACTAATATAACTTGCCACAGTCGGTACGAACGAGGGCAGGTCGGCCGAAACTACCCCCGTCTTCGATTTTAAATCAACTATTCCTTCACCAACTTCTGCTGCAAGACACCTTGATCGGTTTTGATTTGCACCAGGTAAATGCCGGTTGAAAGCTGAAGCAGCGGTATTTCTACCCGAGTGTCAGTGGTGCCTGGTAGCACAATCTTTTCACGACCTAACAAATCAAGTATACGAATACCGCCTTTTAAAGCAACTTCAGATTCGATAATCAATACTTCTTTGGCGGGATTTGGATACATTTTCCACTGCACCTTTTCGAGGGTTTCGGTGCTGGTGAATTGGTCAATCACGTATACGGCATTTGGTATCACCAAACTATCTCTACAGCCATTATGGATGCCTACAAGTTTGATTTCATACCAGCCGGTATCGGTATACGATTTTCCCGGACCAAAGGCGGTTGAAGTGGTGCCATCCCCGAAATCCCAGAGGTAACTGGATGCAAACTGGCTGCTATTCACCAGGGTGATATTCTGATTCTGTCGAACGGTAGTATTGATAATGTTGAAGTTTACTACAGGGTTGTTAGGCACCACAACAGTATAACTTAAAGTATCACTGCCATGCGGATTGGTAGCGATGAGCCTCAAATTTTGATTTCCGCTGGCTAAGAATACCGTATCGGTTGTCAAATTGTTGCCGTTCGTGCCATTAAATGCCCATTGCTGACCGGTCGCAAACAGACTTTGTGAAGTGGTGCTTACATCAACCGGTGCACAGCCATTCCCAACTATAGTGCTAAAATCGGCTATTGGTCGACTGCTATTTGAAGTAATTGCAATTCGGTCGAGGTAGATGTTATTACCGAAGTCGTTTTTAGTACCAAAACGCACAATAATGTCGTCCTGGCCTACAAATGTATTCAGTGGCAGAACAATCCGTTGCCATTCAGCGGCACTTACGGGTACAAAAGGTGTATTTCTGGGGGTTGTGGTGGCCATAGCTGCACCGCCATTGGCATAAATGCGGTGCGGAAAACTTGTGCCGCAGTCGGTCGAGATATCTACAAACAAACTGTCACTATTGCCTGGATTTTCAGCATAGGCGAGGTAGAAGCGGAGGGACAGTTGTCCGGTATCGGGCATGGCCAAACGTGGACTTTCCATATAATCCAGCTGACCGCGACTGTTATAAGCATAACAATTCATCATGGCCGAACGTATGGAGTTAGGCATGCCACTAGTGCTGTTTACACCCCAACTGATACCGTTATCCGGATTGTGGATGTAGAAAGGCGAGCTGGTGATATTGGGGAATTCAAAGTCTTCTTTTAAAGGAACAGCTGCAGCTGCGCGCATTTGGAAAGCCGACTGAATGCGGTTGTCGAAAGTATCCAACTCGGACAGGCTGGTATCGAGGCTTAGTCGCACATTAATAAGATTGTAACTGCTCATAGCCGGCACAAAAAGGGTAGGCAAAGGCAGATTGAGGAGTGCGCCACTGGCGAGCGTTCCCGTCCAGGTCTGGTTTAAAACCTGGGTATTATTAATCGTGACATCGATAGTAATTTCAGTAACCACCGAATCGCCGCGGTTTCGAATGGCAATGACCGGATATACAGAATCGGTACAGATGATGGCGTTTATACCCGAAATACCTTCGGCTTTCAGGTTGTAGGCGCCACCGATAGGTACTGCCGGCGTATAAGTTAAAGCGAGATAATTAAATGCCGCATTCAAATCTACCCGACCATTACCATAGGTATTGTCTTCGCCTGTTGTTCCCATATCGATGGCTGTGTTATAAATGGCACGGAGAATCGTACTGCCCGGAACATTCGGGAAAGCCTCTTTCAACAATAATACACCACCTGCTACATGAGGAGCGGCCATGGAAGTACCGCTAAAACTAGAATAGCCTGATGCACCAACCGAAGAACGCACGCTGGTGCCCGGGGCAACTACTTCGGGTTTGATGAGTAATGAAGTTTCGGAGGTAGTACAAACAGAGGGGCCACGACTGGAGCTGTTTGAAATAGGCAAGGAGGCACTGTTGCCATTGATGTTGCCGACACAAAACACATTTACCTCATTGGTATTGATGTTTTTGGGAGAAGTAATGGTGGAAACACCCGGACCACTGTTGCCAGCCGAAAATACAACGGCAACACCTGCTGCTTCGAGTGCGTTAAAAATAGGGACATAACTGCCATTACACTGACTGGTGCCTTGAGACCCCCCCCAGGAGTTATTGACCACATCCGGTACATCGTCTGTAGTTGTGGTGTCGTTATCGGGGTTCAGTGCCCATTGAAAGGCAGCTGTGGTGGATGGTCCGCCATTGCACCCTATGCCGGAAGCAGCTATCCATTGGGAATTAAATGCCGACCCGATGGTGTCGTTGGTATTGCGTTGTAAGCCTAATATAATTCCCATTACGTGAGAGCCGTGGTTGCCGCCACATTCGTTGGGCAGGGTACCCGGGCCCAGCCAGCTTTCACTCAGTGGCGCAAAATTACCGCGCCAGCTTTCAACCAGGGCGGGGTGGAGGCCACTTGCACCGCTGTCGATGATCATACCTAAACGGCCACGACCGGTATAGCCACGTTTCCAGAGCGAATCGGACTTAATGACGCGCAAGCCAATTTCGCTGCCGTTGAGGGCATTCGGACTGGCGTTTACCGGGTCGACAGTAATCGGGTCGGTGATAAACTCCAGGTCGAGATCAAAATCGATAAGGGCTATACCGGGAACCGATTGTGCCAGATAAAGTATAATATCGGGTTGGGCATCCATGACCACCAGATTGGCGACCCAATAGGGCTGGTAAAATTTAATTTTTTCGGAATGACTTTGAGCCAAGCCCTGAATCTGTTGTAATAAGGGACCTTGAGTGGCGGCTGCCTTATCTACCAATGCTTTTACTACCCTGCGAATACGTGTATCCCGGTCGGCTTGTTGGGCATCCAATTTGGCCGAAAGTGTGATAACATCTACCTGGTCGGCGAGCAATATACGCACCCGAAAGTAATCGTTTTGTCGTGCCGGATCGGTGAGCTGCTGATACAAAGGGCCATCAATGATGCCCTGCTGCGCGAAAGCGGCGATTTGCAAGAATAGGAGGGAAAAGCAAAGGAGAAGTTTCGTCATTCGTGTAATTTTGATTTCGCAAGTAGGGTAAAGGCTTAAAAGCCAGAAAAGTTTTAAACTTCTAATATACTACAATGGAGACAATTGCGATTCGGAACGCGCGCATCATCAATGAAGGTTTAGATTTTGAAGGAAATGTCCTCCTTAAACAGGGGCGTATCTGGCAAATAAGCAGTTTACAGAAATTGCCCGTCGCTGATCGGGTAATAGATTTAAAAGGGGATTTGTTGTTGCCCGGCCTGATTGATGATCAGGTTCATTTCCGTGAACCCGGCTTAACCCACAAAGCCGATATCCGTTCCGAGTCATTGGCAGCTGTAGCCGGTGGTGTAACCACCTATATGGAAATGCCGAATACCGTGCCCGGGGCTACGACAGTAGAATTACTTGAGCAGAAGTACAGTCGGGCAGCTGAAGTGTCGGCCGCCAACTACTCCTTTTTTATGGGTACCACCAACGACAATCTGGATGAAATCCGAAAAGTGGACTTCAGTCGGGTTTGCGGCCTTAAAATATTCATGGGCAGCTCCACCGGCAATATGCTCGTCGATGATAGCCACACCCTCTCCCGAATTTTCGCCGAAGTCCCTGCCATCATTGCCGTGCACTGTGAAGACGACAAAATGATTGCAGCCAATCTGGAGCGCTATAAAGCGGAATATGGAGAGGATTTGCCCACCCGTTTCCACGCCCTCATTCGGGATGCTGATGCTTGTTTTGCTTCCTCCTCCAAAGCCAAAGCCCTGGCTGAAAAACACAACAGCCGCCTCCATATTTTACATATCTCCACAGCCAAAGAAACCGAGCTGTTCAGTAATGCACTACCCCTGGAACAAAAACGCATCACTGCAGAGGCCTGTATTCATCATTTGTGGTTCAGTGATGAAGATTACGACCGGCTCGGCAACTTCATAAAGTGGAATCCGGCAGTTAAAACCAGTCAAGACCGGGAAGCCGTCTGGCAAGCCCTGTTGGATGGTCGGATAGATGTAGTGGCCACCGACCATGCCCCACATACGTTGGAGGAAAAACAAAAACCCATGTTACAGGCACCTTCGGGTGGCCCCCTGGTTCAACACAGCCTGGTGGCTATGTTGGAGTTTGTTCGTCAAGGTCGACTGACTCTACCTACGTTAGTTCAGAAAATGGCGCATAACCCGGCCATATTATTCCGGGTTGCAGACAGAGGTTTTGTACGTGAAGGCTATTGGGCTGATTTGGTTGCTGTTACTGACCGCAAATGGGAGGTAGGTAAAAACAACCTGCTATATAAGTGTGGCTGGTCGCCATTTGAAGGCCAGGTTTTTCAATCAGCAGTTTCACATTGTTGGGTAAATGGTGAATTGGCTTGGCAACAGGGGAAACATGATTTGGGTATTCGGGGAAAACGATTGAAATTTTTGAACAGTTGAAGTCCACAATAGTTTGTGTTGATTTCTGCCTTTAATCGGTTTAAAGTTGGATTTGATTAATACACTATTAAAATTTCAGCAGAAATTTTAAAAAAACTATGCAGTAATTACACTGATTCTTAGCAGAATGCGCAAAAAAAATTAGACTGTCACGGAAAAGTCAACTTAAAAATACCTTAAATTACAGGCTCTAATTTTAGCTCATGATACAAAAACTACGAAAATGGATTGCTGCTTTGGCTTTCACGGCAGTCTCCTTGTCGGCAGCTGCACAGTTGGGTGCCGACATTAACGGCCCCGGAGGTGTTCCTGGAACAGCCAATACGGGCACCACAATTATCCCCTGGAGTACAGTATGGGAAGATGGTCGGCACCAGTATTTATACCGTGCCTCAGAGCTGATTGCCGCTGGTGTAACCCCCGGCATCATCGACAGCTTGGGTGTATATATCACCTCGGTAGGTTCGCCGGATGTGTCAAATATGCAAATCAAAGTAAAAATGACAACTGTAATGGATGCATCAGTTTTTGATACATCAGGTTTTACGGTCGTATATTCTTCACCCTTGCATATACCCTTTGTAGGATTAAACTCTTTCAAAACAACTGCAGCTGTGCTGTGGGACGGTGTATCCAATATAATGGTAGAATTTTGTTTCGATAATACTGCCTGGTCGGCAGGTCATGGCACGCGTGCCAGTGATCCCGGTTTTATAGGAACTTATTATTATTATGCAGATGGTGATGTTGGATGTAACATGACAACAGGTAATTTCGGTTCTACCAACCCACGTCCGGATTTGCGTATTTCGGTTTTGGCAGCCAGCGGCCGTGATGCCCGTATGGCAGCTGTGATTGCACCTACCAATTTGATTGTCGGTAATAACCAGGTTATTGCGCGGGTTGCGAATGTGGCCGCTGACCCGATTTCAACTGTTGATTTGACCTATCAGCTCGATAACAACACGCCTGTTACAGTTTCAGGTGTGGTTATGCCAGCGCCATTAACACCAGGCCAGACCTATGACTATACCTTCCTGACGCCACTTGCCATTGCCAGCCCTGGCAGTTATACCTTAAAAGTATGGCTCAGCAATGCCAATGGACTGGGTGCCGACAACAATACCGGAAATGATACCCTGGTACGTAATATTTGTACCGGATTGGGGGGCACATTAACCATCGGCCCATCGGGAACTTATCCAAGTATCACTGCAGCTGTAGCCGATTTGGCGACTTGTGGTGTTTCACAGCCCGTTACTTTCCTGATTCAGCCGGGCACCTATTATGGTAGTTACAATCTGAACAGCATTTTGGGATCAACTTCTCCGAATACAATCAGCTTCACTTCATCGACCAGCAATGCTGCCGATGTCATTTTGATTCACGATACAGCTGCTGCTGCTACGAACAAAAGCATATTTACCATCGTAAATACGCCCAATGTTTCTTTTTCTTCCTTGACTTTTCAACGCATACAACAGCCAGCAACTGGACCTTATCATATGGTTCGTTATAATAACGAATCTAATTTTGGTGGCGTTATCAGTTGTGTATTGCAGGACTTGACGCCAAATAGCAGCATTTCTTTTAATAGTTATGGTATCTACGTAGACAATTCAGACAATCTGAATTTTTCAGGTAACACCATTGATGGTTATTATTATTCGATCTATTTGACTGGACCAACTGCCAATAACAGTTATGAAAACTTCAACCAGATTGTTGGTAATACCATTACGAACTATCGATACGCTATTTATGGTATCAACCAGGCCTTGATAAATATGGTTGGTAATACCATTTCAACGGCTGCTACCACCTTTGGTTACGGTACCTATTTAAGTCGTGCGATTGGTGCAACCGTTAATGGTAATATTGTCAGCGGTACCATTGCCAGCGGTGGCATGTACTTCTTTAACCTGAACGACAGTTTAGGTCTGGAAAACCTCATCGTGAACAACGTTGTTTCCGGAAATATACTTACTACAGGTTACGGCATTTATTTGTCTGGTAGTTTTGCCACCGGAGCTACTCCGGAAAATCCTTTGGATAGAAGTACTTTTTACCACAACTCAGTCAATGTGAGTTATGGTGGTACTTCTGGAACCAATACAGCAGGTATGTTCTTTACCGGTGGTTCAAATGCAACTCCAGCCTGGAGTGGTCTTACATTGACTAATAATATGACCGTTGTTCGTGCCCGTGCAGGTGGTGCTATGCCAGCCGGTGTTCGTGGCGTTTACATCAGTCATGATACCCTTCGTTCTGTAACTGCTTCTAACTACAACAACATTTATTTGTATGCAGAAGATGGTAGTATGGTTCCTAATGCTCCAGTACGTGTAAATGTAACAGATTATCCAACAATTGCCGACTGGACATTGGCTTATGGTCAGGATGCCAACTCTATTTCTACCAATCCTAACTTTGTATCACAAGCTCAACCGATTCCTTCTTCGGCTGCAGCCAATAACCTGGGTACAGCATTGCCTAGCGTAACATCCGATATACTCGGTAATGCGCGTAATACTACAGCCCCGGATATGGGTGCTTATGAGTTCAGTCCACCTGCAAACGATGCTGGTTTGATGTTCGCTCGCGGCACACAAGCTGGCTGTGCGGATGATTCTACTACCGTAACGGTTAAAATTGCGAACTACGGTACGAGCCCGATTACTTCTGTAACCGTGGGTTATTTCAGCACCAGTGGTGCAACGGCTTCGGCAACCTTGAGTAGTTTGAACTTACTCACTGGCGACACCTTATTGTATACGTTTGCACAGCGTGCGATATTGAACATTGGCATGAATACCGTTACTGCCTATGTTACTTTAACTGGTGACCAGCAAGTGGCCAACGATAGTGCTGCTTTCTCGGTGAATAAATTCCCGTTGATCAGCACTTTTCCTTACTTCCAGAACTGGGAGAATGGTACAGGCGGCTGGGCAACCGGTGGCAACAACAGCAGTTGGGCCTTGGGTGCACCTACAGCGACTACCATTAACACTGCTTTTTCGGGTAGTAATGTATGGGCCACCAATTTGAGTGGTGCTTATAACAACAACGAACAGTCGTACATTCAATCACCTTGTTTTGACCTGACCGGTTTGGTACAGCCTTATCTGGAGTTCAAATTGTGGTGGATTACAGAAACGAGCTGGGATGGTTTGAACGTACAGTACAGTATCGATGGTGGTTCCACCTGGCAGGTGCTGGGTACTGTTGGTAGTGGTATCCTGAACTGGTATACCCGTGCTTCCGTGAACTCTTCGAATGGTCAGCCGGTTTGGGCTGGTTCAGGCGCTGATGCTTCTCCCGGTTACGTAACTGCTCGTCATGCTTTGAGTGGCTTGCCTGCGAACAGCACAGCGATTTTCCGTTTGCATTTTTCAACCGACGGTTCGGGTACCTTTGATGGTATAGCTGTAGACGATTTTGTCATTGGCTTCCCGCCTCCGGCCGATATGTCGGTGATTGCGGTTACTTCACCGATTACCTCATGTAATGGACAGGTAAGCGATACGGTTCGTATCCGCATGGTAAATGCAGGTACAGTGGCACAGTCGAACTTCCCGGTAAGTTATCAGGTAAACAACCTGACTCCTGTAACTGAAACCTACGCTCCGGTAATCAATCCTGGCGATACGGTTACTTACACCTTTACTACTTTGATTGCGGGTGGTTTGCCGGTGGGTACCCAAACGATCACGGCTTATCCAAGTTTGACTGGCGATATCGTGTTTAACAACGATACCGTTCGTCGTTCGGTTACGGTTGTTCCGTCGATCAATACTTTCCCTTATGTGGAAGGATTTGAGGCCGGCAACGGTGGCTGGACCACAGGTGGCGCGAACAGCAGCTGGGCTTGGGGTGCACCGAACGATGTTACGAACACACCTGGTTTAGTGGGTGCTTACAATGGCAGCAATGCTTGGGTCACCAACCTTACGGGCAACTACAATAACAGTGAAGCCTCGTGGATCACTTCACCATGTTTCGACATGAGTGCTTTGGCCAATGTGCGTATCCGTTTTGGGGTTTGGTACAACTCTGAAGCTTCCTGGGATGGCGGTAACCTGCAATACTCTATCGACGGTGGCAACACCTGGACGGTTGCCGGTGCTTTGGGCAGTGCCATTAACTGGTACAATACAGCTTCGGTAACCTCATCGCAAGGACAGCCAGTGTGGGCTGGTAATGGTGGAGGCGCTTGGTTGCCTGCAGAAATTACTTTGCCACAATTGGCCAACCAGGCCAACGTTCGTCTTCGTGTGAACTTCTACTCAGATGGTAGCTTGAATGCTTACAGTGGTTTGGCTATCGACTCGTTCATCGTTGATTTGCCAACCGATCCGATTATTGACACGCTTACGGTAGCCACCGATAGCTGTATCAATTCAAACAGAACAATTACAGCTGAAATTATACAGTTCCGTACATTGACCAATGTGAATTTGCATTACGATATCACAGGTACTTCTACCTATACAGCGCTGCCAATGACACGTGTGGGCACTACGAATAACTGGACAGGCACAATTCCAATGAGTGCACCCGCAATCCGCAATTCGTATTTTGTGTCGGTAGTCGATTCTATAGGATTGACAGATACTTCGGATGTATATGCCTACCGTGACAACTACCTCGTACTAAGCGCAGGTAATGATACCACCATCGTAGCTGGCGACTCTGCCACACTAAGAGCAACTACCGGTTTCGGTCAATCAGGTTCGTTGGGAGACAATTTAGCAGCCGCGGGAACGAACTGCGCGGGTGGTTTCCAGTTCGACCTCACAACCACTACTTCGGCCTTGTATATCTCAGGATTTGATATTTACCCGCTGAATACCGGCTCGCAGACAGTATCGGTTTATTATATAGTGGGCTCCAAGAACGGACAACAGGCCAATCAAGCTGCCTGGACGCTTGAAGGTACTTATACGATTTCTCCTGCAGCTGCAGGCATAATGCCTTTGAATCTGACAACCGGATTTACAATTCCTGCAGGAGCTACGTATGGTGTATATCTGATGTATCATTCCAGTTATGGAACAGGAACAACCAGCTACTCCAATGCAGATTTGAGTATTACCAATGGAGAAGGTTTTTGTACCAACTGGACCACCTGTTGCAGCCCTCGTTTGTGGGTAGGTACCGTTTATTATGGAAGTCCAGCCACCATCACCTGGACAACCCTGGCGGGTGCAACGGTAGGAACAGGGGATACCATACGTGTTGGACCATTGGTAACTACAACCTATATCGCTACGGTTACGGATGGTAATTGCAGTAAAACGGACACTGTTACTGTGTTTGTAGGTAATCTTCAGCCAGATATTGGTGTGTCGATGATTATTTCACCGGCTAATGGAACAGTTATTACATCTACCAATCCCATCAATATCGTTGCGCGTATCAAAAACTATGGTGGTGTACCTGCATCGGGCTTCGACGTAGAGTACCGGGTGGATGGTGGTGCTTCCATCATTACCAACTCAATCACCCAAACCATTGCTCCGGGCGATTCAATGGTGCATACCTTTACTTTGGCCTGGACACCACCTGCAGCAGGTGTACAGCACATCATTTGTGCGAATACTACTGGTATGCCTAACGAAGTAAACCGTGCAAATGATACTTCCTGTGTAATGGTTACCGTAACCATTACACAGGAAGTATCAT
>Ga0172380_10007961_pt1 | contig 11759 bp, 10 predicted proteins | sample Leawe162metaG_FD_119747 | JGI IMG/M metagenome (GOLD analysis project Ga0172380, IMG submission 119747) | Leachate microbial communities from a municipal landfill in Southern Ontario, Canada - Leachate well 162 metaG | ecosystem: Engineered > Solid waste > Landfill > Unclassified | place... | reverse complement strand
TGCAGATCGACCAGCAGCCCCAGCAGCACGCCCCCCAGCACCACGAAGCAGAGCTGGAGGGATTCCCACAGCAGGTGCAGCTTGCTCGGCATCTTGGCGTCGCTGGCCTCGTGGGTCGGCGGGCTGCGCTTGTCCAGCCACCAGAGCGCCAGCAGGTTGCACAGGGTAATGGCGGCCAGCATGACACCGGCCACCTTGAAGATCACCGCCAGATTGCTGCCGAGGTTTTCCACATAGGCCAGTCCCAGCCCCATCAGAAACAGGATGAGATAGACCATCTTGCCGAGGGACTGATTGACCAGCTTGATGAGCCGGGCGGAGGAGAGGGGGATCAGATAGCCGACGCCTAACGGCAGCAGGATCAGCAATACATTGAGCAACATCGGGGCCTCGATCACAAAAACTGATAAAAATGACACCTTATCACTACTTATTGGCTCTGTGTCACATTTCTGTGAGTTTAGATGGCTCATCCGGGGATTTTTATCAGGTTGTTATGTTTTTGGTGCAAGCAGCTGCACTCATTTGGCTCAAAGGCCCACCTTGGTGCGGCAAGCGTGCCGCCATAAAATCACGCTCATCGCCGATTTTTCAACAAGATGCAAACATCGATGGGGTGAATAAAGTCGCTTTCGCCATCTTGCTGTCATGATGTCGGAATTTTCTTGCCACCCTTGCGATCAGGGTATAAAAAGGCGGTGTCGCTCGACGGGTCCAAACCGAGTTTTATGCAGACAAAGTGCTGAAAAATACCAGTGAGACCAATAAAAATACAGACAAAACACCAAAGACCTCTGTTCTGTATTGTTTTTTAACTATTCGAGTGATATTTTCGCTGAAGGTTGCCATCGGTTAACTTTTTGTTAAATCCATGATGGTGTGAGTCACGCCCCAGCGGCGTCTAGGGACAGACAAGGTTGTAATGGATGAGTGACGTTGCCGCACTGGAAGTTCGTGAACTGCACAAGTATTTCGGCACCCACGAAGTGCTCAAGGGCATCGATATGACAGCCCGCAAGGGGGATGTCATCTCCCTGATCGGCTCCTCCGGCTCGGGGAAGTCGACCTTTCTTCGTTGTATCAATCTGCTGGAAACACCCTCTTCCGGCACAGTTTCACTCCATGGCGAGCTTATTCGCATGAAATCCAACCGGGCCGGTGAGCGGCTGCCGGAGGACATGCGTCAGGTGGAGCGCATTCGCAGCCGGCTGGCCATGGTGTTTCAAAGTTTCAACCTCTGGTCACACATGACCATAATGCAGAACATCATAGAGGTGCCTATCCAGGTGCTGAAAGTCCCCCGCGCCGAGGCCATCGCCAAGGCGGAACACCTGCTCAACCGGGTGGGTCTGTGGGAGCGGCGCGACTACTACCCCGGTCACCTCTCCGGCGGCCAGCAGCAGCGGGCCGCCATCGCCAGGGCACTGGCGGTGGAGCCCGAGGTGATGCTGTTTGACGAACCCACCTCGGCGCTGGATCCCGAGCTGGTGGGGGAGGTGCTCGGCCTGATGCGCGAGCTGGCCGAAGAGGGGCGCACCATGCTGGTGGTGACCCACGAGATGTCGTTTGCCCGTGATGTGTCGAACAAGGTAATGTTTCTGCATCAGGGGCGCGTGGAAGAGGAGGGCAATCCCAAGGAGATCTTCGCCCATCCCAAGTCGGAACGGTTCAAGCAATTCATCTCCTCCATCTATTGATGGGCGGGATCTGTTTTCAACAAGCTGCAACTTCAACAGTCGACGATTTTATCAAGGAGAGATACATGAACAAGCTGATGCTGGCGACTGCCATAGTCACTGCCCTGTCTTCCGGCAGCCTGATGGCCAAGGAGTGGAAAGAGGTGCGGATCGGGGTCGAGGGTGCATACCCTCCCTTCTCCTGGACCGAGCCCAGTGGCGAGGTGAAAGGCTTCGATATCGACATCGCCAACGCCCTGTGCGAAGAGATGAAGGTGAAGTGTACCCTGGTCAAGCAAGACTGGGACGGCATCATTCCGGCGCTGCTGTCGCGCAAATATGACGCCATCATAGCCACCATGGACATCACCGAAGAGCGCAAGAAGAAGGTGGACTTCACCCAGAAGTACCAGCACATTCCGGCCCGCTTCGCCGCCAAGAAGGGCACAGAGGTCAAGCTCGACAAGGCCTTCATGGACGGTAAAACCGTGGCGGTGCAACGCGCCACTTCCATGGATACCTACATCACGGACAACTTCCCGAACGCCACCATCAAGCGTTACGGCACTGCGGATGAAGCCTATCTCGATCTGAAATCCGGTCGGGTTGACTATGTGATGGCTGACTCCGCCGCCATCAGCGACGGTCTGCTGAAGAAGGAAGGGGGCGATGCCTACGAGTTCGTCGGCCCGAAACTGACCGATCCCAAGTGGTTTGGCGAAGGTGCCGGCATAGCGGTCCGCAAGGCTGACAAGGATCTGAAAGAGAAATTCAACGCCGCCATCCTGGCGCTGCGCGCCAACGGCAAGTACAAGGCAATCAACGACAAGTACTTCGACTTCGACGTCTACGGCGAGTAACCCCCAGGCGCGCTACACCGAGTAGCAGCCGAAGGGATTGCGGCGAATCATCACGACAGGTTGACCCTTGTCTGTAGTCATCGGGCCCGTTGTCTCTCGCAAGGGAGCGATGGGCCCGCTTAGTTGCAATGGAGCTGCATGTGTTTGGTTTGAAAGGATATTGGGACGGGCTGGCCCGCTCAATGCGTTGCAATGGAGCCGCATATGTTTGATTTGAAAGGATACGAAGCCTCCCTGCTGGAGGGCGCCTGGATCACCCTGGAGGTGGCGCTGGCCTCGCTGCTGCTGGCGTTGCTGCTGGGCATGCTGGGGGCTCTCGCCAAGCTCTCCCCCTACAAGTGGGCACGTGGCATCGCCACCGCCTACACCACCGTCATTCGCGGTATTCCCGATCTGGTGCTGATGATGCTGCTGTTCTTCGGCGGCCAGGTGCTGATCAACAGCCTCTGCAGCTGGGTCAACGAGAGCTACAACAACTACCTGCTGGCGAGCGATCCGAACCAGGAGTGGGTCTCCCTGCTGCCTGACTATATCGACATCAGTCCGTTTGCGGCTGGTGTGGCCACCATAGGCTTCATCTTCGGCGCCTACATGACAGAGACCTTCCGCGGCGCCATTCTTGCGGTGGACAAGGGGGAACTGGAAGCGGCTCGCGCCTTTGGCATGCGGGCGACCCAGGTGTTTGTGCGGATCCTCTTCCCCCAGATGATGCGCCACGCCCTGCCGGGCTTTGGCAACAATTGGCTGGTGCTGCTGAAAACCACGGCGCTGGTCTCCATCATCGGGCTCGATGACATGGTGCGCAAAGCATCCCTGGCGGCGGGGTCGACCCAGCAGCCCTTCACCTTCTACATGGCGGTGGCCCTGATCTTCCTGATCTTCACTGCGGTCTCCACCTCGGCACTGAAATGGGCCGAGCGTCACTACGCGATAAAGACGAGGTAAGCCATGGATTTCTCAATCATTCTCAAAGAGTGGCCCACCTACTGGGAGGGGCTCTACACCACGGTGCTGCTGGTGGCTGCCTCTCTGGTGCTCGGCCTGGCTCTGGCGGTGCCCATGGGGATACTGCGCAACAGCCGCAACTGGCTGATCAAGGGGCCGATCTGGGCCTACATCTACTTCTTCCGTGGCACCCCGCTGCTGGTGCAGCTGTTCATCATCTACTACGGCGCCGCCCAGTGGGAGTGGCTGAAAAACAGCGCAGCCTGGGAGCTGTTCGCCCAGGCCTGGTTCTGCGCCCTGCTGGCGTTCACCCTCAACACGGGGGCCTATACCGCCGAGATAGTGCGCGGCGCCGTGCTCAACATGCCCAAGGGGCAGATTGAAGCGGCCAACGCCTTTGGCATGACCCGCTGGCAGACCCTGACCCGCATCATATTGCCCAACTCGTTTCGCCGTGCGCTGCCCGCCTACAGCAACGAGGTGATCTTCATGCTGCAGGGCTCGGCGGTGGCCGGCATCATCACCATAGTCGACCTGACCGGTGCGGCGCGGATCATCAACTCCCGCTACTACAGCCCGTTCGAGGCGTTTTTGACCGCAGGCCTGCTCTACATGCTGCTGACCTTCGTCATCGTCTGGCTGTTCAAGAAGTGGGAAGCCCGCTGGCATGCCCACCTGCGCCCCCGCACGGTGTAAATGCCATAAAAAAAGCCCGCAATCGCGGGCTTTTTTGTGTCTCTGTGTTGCTTACAAGGTGGCGATAGGGGTCAGCATCTCTTCGGCCATGAAACCCAAGGCAGTGAGCGCGCTGAGGGCGCCGATGACGCTGGACGGCACCAGCGTCTGCTTGCCCTGTTTGATGGGCAGGGCCTGCTCGCTGTGTTGATGGATCTTCTGCACCACGGCCATGGCACTCAGTTCCAGGTGGCGGTAGAAGCTGGCATTGAGCTGGGTCAGATGGAGCAGGGACTGGCGCATGCGCTCGAAGGTCTCGCTGCAAACCGGGCTCTGCTTGTGCCAGAACTTCGCGAGAGTGCCACGGGTGGTGAGACCCGCCAGATCATACAAGGCCCGTCCCATGCAGAAGGTCGGCACATCGTGCAGCAGGGCGGAGAGGCCAACCGTGCTGTTGATGGTGATGACCCCCTTGAGCAGCGGATAGAGGGTGGGTAGGGGCAACTCGTAGCCATAAAACACCCGTCCCTCCAAGCCGAGCAGCGTCACCAGCCGGTTTATCTGGGACTGATAGCTGACATAACCCCGGTCCATGGGATGGTGCTTGAACAGCAACACATCTTCGCTGCGGGCGTGATCGGCAAAGGAATTCATTACCTGAGAGATAAAGTCCTCAATCCCACTAAGATCAGAATGTTCGCGTAGTTGAAAGTCCTCGGTAACTTGCAGAGGGGCAAAGAAGACATGTCCCTTGTAGCGGCTTATGTGTTTTAACAGGGCCCGATCGCTCCAGAGGCGCCATAATTTTACCCCTCCACTTTTTATCCACCCCATTGTCTCCTGATACAGGCTCCAGGGTCTGTGGTTGACGAAATGCGGATAACGCCAGCGGAACAGTGTCTTGTTGATGTGATAGCGGCTGGCATACCAGGCGCGGCGGGCGAAAGTCTTGCCCACCTGTAATGGTGCTTTATACGGTGTTGGCCAGCGTATCCCGGTCAGCTTATCGCGTTTTGCATAGAGCGGGCTGAAGGCATTGACGCCCCCCTGTTCCAAGGTCACATAGTCGGGGCGCAGATACCCCTCTTCCATGGCCCAGACAGCGATCTTCTTCAACTTGCAGATGCGAATCGCCTGCTGATGGTAATAGCGGCAATCGCCGTAGCAGATCAGACTGTCGATGCAATGGCGCTTGATAAAACGGCGGAAAAAGGTATTCCACGCTTCTGGCTTGCCGGTGAAGCGTTCGTTATGGCCGACACAAGGCCAGCATTCGTCCCCACCATTGAAATGGATCTTGTAAACCTCGTGGCCCGCCTCGCTCAGGGTCTGGCTCAGGGTCTTAAAGAAGGGGCCGAGCGGTCCTTGCAACAACAAAATCTTCATGTACGGCTTATCTCATGAACTGGGAGAGGAAGGGGCGTTGCAACAGCGTCTGTGTCAGGTAACTCAGCTTGATTTGCCAGCGTTGCCAGCGGCTTGACTTTCGAGGGGCGGATTGCCCTTGCTCTGCCAGCTGGCGGATCAACTGCTCCGGACTTATCCAGAGCCCGGTCTGCCAATCGATGTAGAGTGGATAGGCGACCAGAGTCAGGTAAACCAGCGCCGCCAATGGCAGGCTGCGTTGGCGCCGGGCCGGCGGATGGGCATCTGTCGTCAGTCCCCAGCCGCTGTAGAAGGGCTGGCCCCAGGTCGTGACCTTGACCCCCTGCACCAGGGCTTCGAAGCCGCTCAGCGAGGTCATGGTATGCAGCTCGTCCACGTGGGGGTAAAGACTGGTCAACCCTATGTCCAGCACCTGACTATCGACACACTCTGCCAGGCACGCGGCAGAGATGGCACCTGCCCGATTGCCGGCCACCACATCCGGGTGCGGCTTGAACAGGATATGCGCCTCTGGCTTGGCGGCGCGCACGGCCCACAGCAACTGTTCATTGCTGCGAATGGTCGGGCTGCCGGTCAGGATGGAGGCATCCCCATCCACCTGGCCCACCACCAGCACCAGCGGGCGACCATCGGCAGGGGGCGTGTAGCGCTGTGGCGTGCCCACGTTGTACTTGCTGACCCTGTGCTGCAGGAGCAGTTCAATCAGGGCTGCGCCCCGATTGACGTCTGCTTTCGTCAGTTGCTGATAGTTGAGCAACTGCTCGAGCCCGCTTGGCATGCGGCTGTCGAAATAGATCCCGACCGGATCGATGGAGAGGGAAGAGGGACGACACAGGTTGGAGCCCAGCCCTTTGGATCGGATAAAGCCATCCTCCACCCGGATGGCCGAGGCAAGGTCCGGGTGGCGGCTGCCCCAGACCAGCACCTGCTCATCACCGGTCAGGCGTGTGGGCGGTCTGCGCACAAAGCGCAGTTCATCGGCCAGGTGGTGGCAGAACGCCTGCATGAAGGCGCGCTTCCACAGGGAGAAACCGACCAGATAGAGCCTGCGCCAACGAGGGGCGGGCTTTTGCTGGCGCGCTATGATGGCCAGCACCTCCTCCACCTCACAGCGCTGACCCAGTACCGGATCCAGATAGCGCGGATAGAGGATGAGCGCCGCTGCAACCAGCTGAGCCAGCGAGATGTGGGTGCCACGTCGCTCGCACTGCTTGCTATCAAAGGTCAGGCCCCAGCCGGCGTAGAACGGCATGCCGAAGCAATACACCGGCTTGCCGAGCAGCAGGGCCTCAAATCCGAGCTGGGAAGAGACGGTATAGACGGCCTCCACCCGGCTGAGCAGGGCATGGGGATGGCAGTGATCGGCAACCACTTCCACATCATCCAGCTGCAGTCGGGCCAGCACGCCGCTCTTTTTGCCAAAGCGGGTGTCTGGGTGAGTGCGCAGCAGCAGACGGGCATTGGGGTGATTGCGACGCGCCGCCTCGACCATGGCCACAAAATCGGCTTCACTGGCCAGGGCCCCCGGAATGGAGAGATCGCCGGCCACCTGATCCACCAGCAGCACCCTGGGTCTGGCGTCTTGCAGCAGACGCTGGGCCAGCGCAGCTGGCAAACCATCATGCTCACCTCGCGCAGAGAGCCTGGCTGAGGTATCGCAAGTGGGATCGGCAAGGCGAGTGGCATAGCAGTTGTATTTGGTCACCCCGAGGCGCACCAGTTCACCCATGAGTCGCTGCGCCCGCTCAAGCAGGGCATCATCCACAGGAGTGGCAATCAACTGTTCAAGTTGGCTGGGCTGGCGCGCATCGTAATAGATACCGACGGGATCGGCGATAAGCGAGACCGCCTTGCCGCCCCTGGCGGGATGACCGATATAACCGATAAAGCCATCTTCCAGCTGCCAATAGGGCAGGCCCAATGCCTGCGCCTGTTGTTTGATCTGACGGGTATTGGCCTTCTGGCCCCAGCCCGCAAACAGATCACCAGACATCAGTCGTGATTGTGACGTATAACGTGCAACCACCTGACCAAGCAAAGGTGCAATCTGATGGTTGCGGGCATATATCCCCTTGCTGCCGACCCAAATTGTCATTCTGCCGTTACAACCTCAGATTCGAAATGGCGCTGGATACGGGCCAGATCAGCTGGGGTATCTACTCCGTGTGGCGGTGCTTGCTCAACACGGGCAACGGCGATCTTGATGCCATGCCAGAGCGCGCGCAACTGTTCTAGTGATTCCAGCTGTTCCAGAGGAGAGGGCGCCAGATGGCTAAGTGCCATTAACGTATGGACTCGGTAGGCATACAGACCAATATGGCGTAGCCAATGTGGAGCAATAATGCTGTCTTGAACCGCGTGGATTTCGGTAGACTGCAACTGCGTGAATTTATCTCGATCCCATGGGATCGGCGCTCGAGAAAAATAGAGTGCCTGGCCTGCCATATTTGTCACTACTTTGACACATTGAGGGGCCATGACTTGCTCAAAATCCACGATAGGACAACCCAGTGTGGCAATGCCGCTTTCACAATCAGCAGCGAGTGTATCTGCTGCCAGTTGGATAAGATGAGCGGGCAATAACGGTTCATCACCCTGAACATTGACCACAATGTCGCTTTGATCCCATCCCCGTAGCGCAACCACTTCAGCCAGCCTGTCGGTGCCACAGCTGTGGTTAACACTGGTCATGAGTACATTTGCCCCAAATGCGGCAACGGCGTCATAAATGCGCTGATCATCGGTTGCAACCCAGATATCGGTAGCGGGAATACCAGTCTCCAATGCTCGTTGCCAAACATGCCACACCATGGGGCGTCCACTGATCAGTGCAAGTGGTTTTCCTGGTAGACGGCTTGAACCATATCGGGCCGGAATTACAATCTTGTACGACATATGAAATCCAGAAATTCAGTTCGATCAAAAACGAAAAAGGAGCACCCGCAGGTACCCCCTCTTTTTATATAAGATGGAAATAATGTCTGAGTCTAAGCACTTAGACCAGCGTATCTTCCAGAAAACGGTGGGCACGGGTGACCTGATCGAGCTCAGCCAATACGGTCAGCATCTCTTCCATGACAGAGAGAGGCAACATATTGGGGCCATCACTCAGTGCCTTGGCAGGTTCTGGGTGGGTTTCCATAAAAAGACCATCCACACCGACGGCGATGGCTGCACGAGCCAAGACGGGCACGAATTCACGTTGGCCCCCACTGGTGGCACCTTGTCCACCCGGTTGCTGTACTGAGTGAGTCGCATCAAACACGACTTTGCAACCGGTACGGCGCATGATCGGCAAGCCCCGCATATCCGAGATCAGGGTGTTATAGCCAAACGAAGTGCCACGGTCGCACAACCAGATATCCTGGTTACCTACTTCATGGCACTTTTTGACGACCTGTTCCATATCCCAAGGGGCCTGGAACTGGCCCTTTTTGATATTGACCGGCTTGCCGCAGCGAGCCACCCGCTGGATGAAATTGGTCTGGCGAACCAGGAAGGCTGGTGTTTGCAAGACATCGACGACGCTGGCAACTTCTTCCACCGGAGTATCTTCATGGACGTCGGTGAGTACCCGCAAGCCATAAGTCTCTTTAACTTTCTGCAGTATTTGCAGACCACGCTCCATACCCGGGCCACGGAAACTGCCGGTAGAGCTGCGGTTGGCTTTGTCAAAGCTGGATTTGAAAATATATTCCATACCCAGTTTGTCGGTGATTTCTTTAATTCGACCAGCAACATCCATAACCAGTTGCTCGGATTCAATAACACAAGGTCCCGCGATTAAAAACATTTACATCCCTTTTATTTATATGAAAAACCATTGTCGTTAAAATAATTTATTGTGTTTAGTATCGTTTCTTTACTTAGGCAGTCAACAGTATGGCCTTGCCATTTTGTCTTCCTAATCAAGAACAAACCTTCAGAGTCTAATACTGAGGATATAAACTTTCTTGCTGCAAGTTCATCAGCTCTATACTCACCATACTCAATATAAATAAATGGCTTGTGTTCAAACTTAAAATATAATTCTGATAAATCGTACCATTGACTCCCTGTACTTCTAACAGAGCGCTCCCAATTTTGATAACTGTGAGCTCTAGTACTAGTATAATCAAGCTGTGGATTAGCTACAATAGCGCCTTTCAAGCCGAGCAAAGAGGCATAATATATGGCTGCATACCCTCCCATTGAACCACCAACGGTGTAAACTGATTGCTCAGATACATTTGCCAGAGACATATAGTGAAGTATTATTTTCCTAAATGTTTGAGATAGTGGTTTTTCATCATCACCAAGGAAATATTTGAACGAATCATCCTTGATAAATAAATAAGCATAATCACACCATTGCTCATCTTCTGACCAAAACCAAGAGTATCGGTCAAATCTATCCTTACCCATAGAGGAAAATATTACAATTAATCCCTTTGCATTTTCACATGGATAGTAAATGCCAAATTGCCCAAGCATTTGAAATCCATACTTTCCTCTTACATAATCACGATCCCATTTCATAATGAGTACCTTATTTTTCAATCTGAATGAGTGCCTTATCTTTTTTCTTAAAACATGGAATCAAAATTATATTGTATCCATGAGATAAAATTATTTTTTTTGCTATGGAAAATAATAACGGGTTGTCAAAAATTATGACTCTACACTGATTTTTATGCAACTCATTATAAATGAAATCAATTTTTTTTATATTATCCAAGGGGTTTTCTAGAGTACTACCTATAGATACATGTCGATATGTATTCTTCTGTGTCATATCGAAGCTATAATTGCCCTCGTTAGGAGTATCTATATTTTCCTCATTAATATAGTACAGGCCGTGTGTTATTGTATTTCTGAATATGGAATATATGGCTTTAGCAGTGATTTTTGTGAACAATTGAATAGATTCACCCCATATTTTTGCAATGCTTGATAAGCATCTCTAATGTTTTTTATTTGTACACAGGTAAAGTTATCTATGGGTGCTGGGTTTTTTTCTTTATAAAATCTAGGTTTATCTTTTGGATATGTCAAATCAACTCCAACAAGATATATATTTTTTGCCCCTAAGTAAGCGGCTAACTGTATTGAAAACATTGTTGTGGTACATCCAAAATAAAAGCCATTCGTAAGATTGAAGCTGAAACCATCACGACCAATAGCATTTACATAGTATGTAGCATCAATTAAATTTGCTGCATCGTGCTTTTTTAATTCACTCCTGAAAACTCTTATTGTCTTATCATTTATGACTTCGGTAGCTATTTTGAATTTTTCATTATCTTTTATGAAACGCTCATCACTTACAGTGTAATAGCTTAATTTTAATGAATATTCTTTACAAAGAAGTGGAGTTGCGTTCATTCCAATGATGACTTTGTCAGATAATTTATCCATTACGGACTTGTCATTTGCGGAATGACCATTTGCAACAATATAAATATCTCTGCCACGCTCTTTGTTTTTAAGATTACTAACTTTCATAGAGAACCTTTATAAATATCAATCAAGCGAGCTGCCGTTCTTTGTGGAGATAAGTATTTCTTATAAAATCTTAGTGATGCTTGTTGAGTTGAGTAAACAAAATCTTTGTTCGATAAAACTTCTGGTAATTTCTCCGATACATTTTTATCATTCATCCTAATGAATGGAACATTCTCTGGGGATTTAGATAACGTCTCAAGAAAAATATTACTGAAATAGTCGCTATTATTTACAACTAAGTTACCAGCAGCCAAACCTTCGAGTGATATCTGATGATATGAGCCAGTAGATATTTCATCGATAGTGATATTGCATGTTTTACGTAATTCAAATAGCGTTGAGGGTGATACTTTGTTTGGTGTAATAATTTCTAAATTTTTATCTTTAGTAATAAGCTTCAATGTCCGTTCAAGCTCATTAGATACTTTATCATTCCATCTCCCACCCGTTCTTGTATGGCTAGGGCTGAATAGTAGCCTAATCTTTCCATCAACACTTTTTACTTTGGGTGGAGCTTTAAACGGTACGATATTCAACAATGGAATAAAGTCAGGGTAATGTCTTGGATGATACTGACCGACAACAATTTTTTTATAAAACTCTATCCCAAGAGTTTTATACACCTCGAAGAATAGCGGTCCTTCTCGAAGAGGTGAGTGAACATGATAAACAAATTTACAGCTGGGCTCTTGATCCATAATAAAACGTAGGCAATCTGCACTTAAATCATTAT
>Ga0172380_10007960_pt1 | contig 11759 bp, 11 predicted proteins | sample Leawe162metaG_FD_119747 | JGI IMG/M metagenome (GOLD analysis project Ga0172380, IMG submission 119747) | Leachate microbial communities from a municipal landfill in Southern Ontario, Canada - Leachate well 162 metaG | ecosystem: Engineered > Solid waste > Landfill > Unclassified | place... | reverse complement strand
TCTTCTTATCAACGGCTTTACACATATCATAAACGGTCAGTAATGCCGCAGAAACCGCCGTGAGAGCTTCCATCTCTATTCCGGTCTGCCCTACGCATTTTGCGAAACTATTAACCGTCACGCCTTTTTCTGTGATCCCGCATTTTACATCAAGCTTTGTGATCTGCAGAGGATGGCAAAGCGGTATAAGTTCCGATGTTTTTTTTCCGGCTTGAATTCCCGCAATTTCAGCAATTGTAAGGACGTCCCCTTTAATCATCTTGTTTTTTTTAATCAGCCGTACTGTTTCCGGCAGAAGACGTATAAATCCTTCAGCGCGGGCGCTCCGGTATTGAATTTTCTTTTCGGTTACATCAACCATATCGGCCCGTCCCTCTGTATTTATATGAGATAATTTTTTCATCTATCCTCCGATATTGTAAAATTTGTTCGATGAGCTGTTAAGTCCGCATTCCGGTTTTTGATCCAGGGCGAGCTGAAGCGCTTTTGTATAATCTGTTTTCCTGATATTTATTGAGATGTCGCTGAAAAGACATGGCTTGAGGAAGCCATCGCTTGTAAGGCGGAGACGGTTGCAGTTGGCGCAATCGCCGCCGCTGCCGCCGTGAACAATTCCAAATTCACCTTTCTCTATATCCATCTCATAAATGAATCTCGCAATCAATCCCCTATCGTCGCAATATTTTTTTACTGCAACGGCATCCGGTTCATCAATGGATTTTTTAATGACGCAATTAATTTTAATCGGGGCAAGTCCAGCTTCAATAGCCGCATCTATTCCCTCAAATACTTTACGAATATCACCGCCTCTTGTTATCGTTCTGTATTTATCGGAATCGACGCTATCGAGACTTATGTTAACTCTCATCAATCCGGCCCGCTTTAAGTCACGTGCATAAACAGGAAGAAGAAGCGCGTTAGTGGTCATTGAAAGATCGTCAATTCCCTTAATCTCCGCGAGCATTCTAATCAGTTCCGATATTCCCCTGCGGGCAAGAGGCTCTCCGCCGGTAATCCTGATTTTATTTATGCCCATTTCTACCGAGCGCTTTGCGAATTCCGTTATCTCTTCGAAAGAGAGGATGGAGCTATGATCAATCAGCTTTATTCCCTCTTCCGGCATACAGTAAATACACCTGAGATTGCACCGGTCGGTAACGCTTATCCGCAGGTAATTTATTTTTCTGTTAAATCTGTCTAACATCGACCACGCTGCCTGTTTCAATTTCATTGACGCCGATTGGTATGGACGTAATTCCATCGGCTGCCGCAAGCGCATTTATATGCGCCGAGCCATGATATTCCACGGGTTCAATTTTTCCCTCGGAATTTATTTTAACCGGAATCCATGCCAGCCGCTTATTCTTTTTCCGTTTTAATTCACCCGCCAGCTGCATTCGAAAAACCTTTAAATAATCTTTACGGCCAGTAATTCCCGCAAGAAATTCTTTTACAAATATTTCAAAACAGATGAATGAGGAGACCGGATTGCCTGGCATTCCGAATACAAATTTATCACCATCCTTGCCGAAGACTGTCGGTTTGCCCGGCTGAATAGCAACCTGATCAAAGAAGATTTTAAAACCGTTTTTAACAAGAAGAGAAGGAACAAGATCGAAGTCGCCCATAGAAACGCCGCCCGTTATTATTACCAGGTCATTCTCTTCTTTTGCTTTAGATATACTACTGCTAATTTCTTCTTCCGTATCCCGGGCAATCCCGTAATAAACAGGTTCACAGCCGTATTCTCTGCATTGGGCAATCAACTGGTATGAGTTTGTATTTCTTATCTGTGATTTCCGCGGAATTAAATCCGGCTCTACAATTTCATCGCCGGTGGCAATTATCCCCACCCTCGGTCTTCTACTGACCAGAACAGTTGCGTGTCCGCATAAAGCAAGCGAGGCAATCTCTTTTGCCGTAATCTTTATGCCCGCCGACAGCAATTTTTGACCGACCACGACATCTTCTCCAAGTGTGCAGATATTATCTGCCGTCCTCACATTTCTAAATTTTATTTTATTGCCGGCCAGTTCTTCGACTTCTTCAATTATAATAACGCAGTCGGATCCTCCCGGCATCATTGCCCCGGTCATTATTTTTGAGCATTCATTTTTCCCGAGTTTTTTTTGAGGTTCATAACCGGCCTGAATGACTTCGACCACTTGAAGTACGTTAGCTATATCCTCTCTCCGGCAGGCGTATCCGTCCATTGCTGATTTATCGAACGGGGGCATATTGATATCCGATAGGATATCCTCCCGTAAAATCCGGTTTATACTTTCGCGGAAATCAATTTTTTCGGTACCGAGAATAATTAGATTTTGCCGAATTATCTTTATTGCATCTTCATACGGAATCATAATTTTTTCCTCTTATGTGAGTCGGGACATCTCTTTTCGCCTTGTTACTTCATTTTAAGAAATTCGATCTTTTCTACTGAACGTACGTTGCGGTCAACAAAGAAATCAGGCGTAGCGAACAAATTATATTTCCCTTCGTCGGGCATTCCTGTTTTTTCGATAAGCAGAAAATCATTCATGTCGTTTCTATTTATCAGTTCACTCAAACTGAACGTTGCGCGGTATCCGTCCTTAGATGAAACGCATACTATTGTATTTCCAATCTCCGGCATATCCAATTTTAAGTGAGTCCTTAAGATTTCGGCGAACACAAAACCTTCCACATTATCCGTTCCTTTCCAACCCATTCCGTGGCCATACCCTATACCAAAAAATTTTCTTCTTTCAATTCCGGAAATATCTTTAATCACCGTCTCGGCACCATTCACCACTTTCATCTCCGGCACATAAATTTCCTTCACTCTCTCTTTCGAAAACACTCCCGCGAATGATTTAACCGTGATCTTTGTCGGATCACTTATAAACCGGCAATTAAATGCATCATTGCCGCAGATTAAAACCGGTTCAGCGGGCGGTGTCCACTTCATTTTCATTTTTGAAGGATTAATGGCGCGGGCAGATTTTGTAATAATTATCTTAAAATTATCTTTGGAATAAAAAATTTCTCCCCAGCTAAAAACCGCTTTATCTCCCTTCTCATTTTCTACAATAACATAGAGATCAACAAACGGTTTGAACTCTTCGCTGTTTATTTTTATAACATTTTTTAGATTGAGTATTTCGTAGAGCGAATATCCGCTGACGTAGTATGCGCCATTGAATCTGTTTTTTTCTTTTCCGTAGGAAAAATCTTTTACGGGAAATCCGTTTTGGGGAAGATTTGTAAGATCAACCACGCCGGGGTTTTCCACTTCACCCTGAATAAAGATGCTGTTAATCGGGTAATCCGCGGTTTCCGAATCGTCAAAAAAACTATTAGTTCCGGTCCGCGATACCTGTGCCGAAATAAGAGTTGAAAGAAACAGGAAAAGTAAAAAAATCTTTTTCATTAAGCACTCTATTTTATTTATAAATTTTACAAGAAGATGCTTTGAAATTCACCCATACTTCATCACCGATTTTCAGTGAGAGAGAATTTAAAGCTTCAGACGAGATCAGCGCTATCAATTCGCCGCCGCCGATTTCGACCGAGATTTCAACACCGATCTTTGCGCCGGCAATATCTGTAATTCTTCCTTTGAAATGATTTCGGGCGCTACCGGATTCGCTGGAAATTGAGATGCTGATCTCTTCCGGCTGAATAAGCAAGAAGGAATTACCGTCCCCGGCGTCGGTCAGGCAGAATATATCAAGGTCCCCGGATGAAAAAATTTTCAGATCGCTTTCTTTAATCGATTTCAATTCACCACGTAAAAAATTCTTTATTCCGACGAACCGTGCAACAAATTCGGATTTAGGATGTTTGAATATCTCTTCCGGTGGGGCTATATGAACCATTGCCCCCTTCTCCATAATCCCTATTTTGTTTGCCAGCGAAACCGCCTCCTCATAGTCGTGAGTAACATGAACTATAGTAATCCCTTCCCGGTTCAGCTTTCTCAATAATGGGCGCAGTTCCGCCTTGGATTTCGGATCCAGAGACGATAGAGGTTCGTCCAGAAGAAAGATATCGTTCCCCGCCGCAAGACTTCTGGCCAGTGCTACGCGTTGATACTCGCCCCCCGAAAGCGTTTCTGAGTATCTTTCAAGCTTATCGATAACACCAGTTTGCCCCGCGGCATACAAAACTTTTTCTTTAATATCTTTTTCTTTACGGCAATGCAGCGGATACGCGATATTTTCAAAAACCGTCATATGCGGAAAAAGATCGGCGTCCTGATAAACTATGCTTATATTCCGCCTCTGAATCTTCTCGTTCGATATTTTCTTTCCCCTCAAATAGATTTCACCGCTAATTATTTTTATCAGCCCCGCAATTGATTCCAGGAGAAGACTTTTTCCCACACCGGAAATCCCGAGGATCACAAAGTAATCCCCTTTTTCAACTTTAAAACTGATCTCTTTCAGTTCAAAATTGCCGGCTTTTAGAGATATGTTATCAATTACAAGCATTTATCTTTTTTTCTTAATCAATCTTAATGTTATGAAAATTATCAAACAAACTGTAACAAATACTACCGCCGCAGGTATTGAATACTTTAGTCCATATGATGTAAAGCGTTCAAAAATAAGAACCGGTGCAGTCTGCGGATTGTATGCTACTATTATTACAGCACCAAATTCGCTCATGCCGCGCGCCCACATCATTATGAATCCGGATAATATGGAGCGCCAGGCGAGCGGGAGTGAAACTGTAAAAAAAACTCTTACTGGGGAAGCTCCCAAGGTCAAAGCGATTTTTTCAAGACGTTCCGGTACTGCTGCAAAACCATCGCGCGCGGCATTTATTAAAAACGGAATACTGACAAAGGCCATTGCAAGAATTATTCCTGCCGGACTACCTACGAATTTAATCCCGAATAATTCCCCCGCTCTTCCAAGAAAACTTTCACGGGTTACTATTCCAAGAACTGCTATACCGGCTGCCGAGTGAGGGATTATTATTGGGATATCAATTATGCCGTTTACAATGCTTTTGAACCGAAAATTTTTTCGTGCAAGCAAAAAAGCCAATGGGATAGCAAAAAATGAAAACAAGAATGTCCCGGCCATTGATGTCCATAAGCTGAGCCATACGCTGGACCTTACTTCATCACTCCCAATTGCCTCAGTAACCGAATCAATCGAAGAATTCAGATACATTCCCGCTAACGGCGCAATAATAAATAATAAGAGCACGCCGCCAAGAAAAGTGAAAACTAAATTAAGTATCGATTTATCGGGACTGATTATCTTCATCGGACTACTTCTTCTTCATGGCATATTTTTTCAGAACTTCCGGCAATTTATTATAATTGTCGCATACTGAAGGCACAACCGTCGGCTGCCCCATCTCTTTCATTACCTTTAAACCCTTTTTTCCGCTCATCAGATATAGCAGAAATTTTCTCGCTAATTCAGGATTGGGAGAATTTTTGGGTATTGTAACTCCGTAAACCATTGATGACCCCGCTTGTGTGATTTTATCACCAGGTTTTTTACCGTTCAATTCTACCGTAACCTGCTTATAATAATCCTCAAATTCGGCTTTCTTCAGATTTATTTTATCAGGCAGAGTCATGAATTTTAATCCGTGCTGTTCCGCTACTGATCTGTAGAGAAAAATATAATCGAGTTCACCGGCTTCGAGAAGCGCAAGAAGATCCACCTCTTTGGGTCGTATATATTCTTTGTTTTTATTCAGCAGTTTTTCGGCAAGCCCCCCCTTCTTGTAAAAAATTTCTGCCAGTTTTAATGTGTGAACGGTTCTATAACCGCAAGGATCCGCATTCGGGTCCGCCCTTCCTACCGAAATATTTTTGTCCAGAAGAATATCAAACCAGTTTTTCTGATTAATGTCTTTTGATCTCCTCGATTTTTCGGTATAAACGATCGCCATCTCATTCGTAGCGAATTTAAGATTCCAGTCGGCAAATTCGGGAATTAACAATTGATCAATTACCATATAATCGGCCGAGGCAAAAACGTCGCACGGTTTTTTCAATTCGGAAATTTTTCTGGCGCACTCGCGGCTGCCGGCAATTTCTTTAAGTACCTCTATTCCCGGATTTTCTTTTTTAAATCCATCGATGATTTTTTCAAAAGGGACTGTAAGACTGCCCGCGTGAAATACTATTAGCTGATTACTTTCCTGTGCCGTCAATACGGCCGAGAGGGCCAGCATCAAAACGAAAAAATATCTTTTAATTGATTTCATTTGTTAATCCTTCTTTAATTTTGTTCAGCATTGTCTCCTTCATACGTTCTTCAATTTGCTTTTGAATGTTGGAGTAAAAATTGTAGAAATAATTATTGTAGTTTTCAGTTTCGGTATCACTTGCGCTGCTGGCATCGGCAACATCAAAATCCATCACTTTCCTATCCTCCAATGCCGAATAGATTTCGAAAAGACTCAGCGAGGTAAAATCCTGTGTGAGATAAAATCCTCCACCCGATCCTTTTGTGCTGCCGACTATTTCGGCCTTCATAAGCGATGAAAGGATTTGTCTTAATTTGGATGCATTTACACCTATCGCTCCGGCTATATCTCCGCTGGTCCTGGGGTCAGGGAAAACCTTTGCCAGATAGCAGAGCGCCTTTACCGCCGTGGATAATTTATTGGATGAGGACATAATCTAATAATTTGTTGCGGTAAGTGTAACAATTGCTTTATAATGATGCAACTCCTATAAAAATACCTTTGGGTTTCTTTTTAACCTTTGCTATATTTTCAACGGTTGTTTAAGGATGTTTCTATTAAAAATTTAAACCGTTTGACCGGGAGAAGTCTGGATGAACACAACAGAAATACTTGAAAAGAGAACACTTTTGAAAGAATATTTATACGAAATAACTCCGCCCGAAAAAGGTTATTCCGATAAAACTCTCTACATAAATGTAGGCACAAAAGAGATTAAGATTAAAGATGTCCCGCTGGAGATGAAGGAAAAATTCATTGGCGGCAAGGGTTATGGGCTAAGATATCTCTGGGACGCGACAACGCCTGAAACTAAATGGGATGATCCGGAAAATGAGATTATTATTTCGGGCGGGCCGGTTTGCGGAATCACACAATATTCCGGTACAGGAAAATCAATAGTGGTAACCATTTCCCCCCAGACAGATTCGGTAATGGACAGCAACGTAGGCGGATGGTTCGGTCCGTTTCTAAAGCTTAATGGCTTTGATGCTATCGAACTTCAGGGAAAGGCGGAACGGGATGTAATTATTATTCTTGACGGACGCGACGGAAAAGGAAAGATCAGAATTGAAGAAGCTCCCGCCGATCCGGTGAACAGCCATCACCTTGCAGATCTTTTGACAGAGATGTACTGCCCCACCGAGCAGGATAAGATGAAAATCGCTATCGTCTCAGCCGGGGCGGCCGCGGATCATTCGATGATAGGAATGCTGAATTTTACTTTTTATGATAAAAGAAAGAAACGTTCAAGACTGAAGCAGGCAGGCCGCGGCGGTATAGGAACTGTATTCCGCAATAAGAAAATTAAAGCAATAGTCGCCCTGGTTGAAAAAGTCAACAACGATATGAATCATGTAGTTGATATGAAATCGATAATCGAGCGCGGTCAGCGTTTCAACAAGGAGATGAAGGAGCTTGACGATTCGCAATGTGAAATGAGAACGAAAGGAACCGCTCACCTGGTTGAGGTAATGAATGATTACGATCTTCTACCGGTGAACAATTTTAAATTCGGAAGCAACGATGCGGTTAACGGAAACATCGACGGCAATACGTGGAAAAAACAATTTGAACAGGGATCATTTGACGGATGCTGGCTTGGCTGCAATATGAGCTGCGCGAAAGGAGTAAACAATTATCTTCTCCGCACCGGCCCATTCAAAGGTGAGAGCGTAATTGTTGACGGACCGGAATATGAAACGGCCGCGGGCATCGCTGCCAACTCGGGTATTTTCAGTACAGATTACACTATTGAAGTGAATTTTTATTGCGATACTTACGGTGTTTGCACAATTACCTGGGGCACCACCGTCGCATTTCTGATGGAATGTTATGAAAACGGAATTCTGAATACGGAGAGAACAGGCGGTCTGAAGCTGAACTTCGGAAATGCGGACAGCGCGATGGAATTACTTCATCAGCTTGGCCGCGGAGAGGGTTTCGGAAAAACCGCGGGGCTAGGAATCCGCAGACTGAAAAAATTATTTGCCGATAATGGCTGGGGTGATCGCCAGTTCCTTCAGGATATCGGAATGGAAAACAAGGGGCTTGAATATTCCCAGTATATGTCGAAAGAATCCCTTGCGCAGCAGGGCGGTTATGCGATGACTAATAAAGGTCCGCAGCACGATGAAGCGTGGCTCATTTTTATGGATATGGTCAACAATCACATCCCTACATTTGAAGATAAAGCGGAAGCGCTCCACTATTTCCCTCTCTTCAGAACCTGGTTTGGACTCTGCGGTTTCTGCAAACTTCCCTGGAATGACGTTGAACCGAGAAATAATGCGGAGACCTCTGAGCCGGCAAAAGTACCTGAACATGTTGATAATTATGTTACTATATATAAATCCGTAACTGGCCGACCCTTTGATAATAAACGTCTGATTGAAGACTCCGAGCGGGTTTATAATTTCCAGAGATTATTTAATCTCCGCAGAGGTTACGGAGTACGCAAATGGGACGCTCAGCCTTACAGAGCCGCCGGACCTGTAACCGAAGAAGAATACTTGTCCCGCCAGGAAAGATATGACAGTCAGCTTAAAGAAATTATAGGCATCAATCCGGAAGGATTGACACTTAAGGAGAAGATGGCTGCCCAAAGAAAGTACCGTGAGAACAGGTACGAACAGCTGCTGGACGCTGTTTATAAAAGAAGAGGATGGGATGAAAACGGTGTTCCGAAAATTGAACTTCTGAAAAAACTCGGAATGGATCTTCCGGAACTTGTTAAACTGAGGACCAAATATGAAAAAGGGGAATTGAATCTGAAATAATATTCCCGGATTTAACATTGGCGTACATTTTAACAAAAAACCCCGTTAAACAGCGGGGTTTTTTTGTTTTAAATTAATCCCGGTTTTGTTTACTAAAAGTAATTGGATTAGAATCCTATCCCCCGCTAATCATATGGATAATCTCCACGTTATCATTTTCTTTAAGGGATGCCGAATCGTAATCCTCACGCCGTATCAATGTTCCGTTTATTTTCACAACGAGGCGCGTGAAAGAAAATTTTTTAAGTTTAAGCAATTCGTTAATTGTAAGCTTCTCTTTCGAAGTTTCTAAGATATCCGCTCTATGATTTAACGTTATTTTCATCCTACTTGTTTTTTCCCAGTAATATCTCGAGTACAACATTTGCCATCATATTTGCCACTATTCCCACCCGCGGGGCAATAGGCGGATCTTCTTCGCTTGTTTCTGAGGCGTGATCTCCCACTATATACAGATTATCATACTGTTCAACAGTAATCAACTCATTGCCGCCCCATCCCGCCAGCCCCACACCGCAGACAAGAGGAGTTGATGGCAATCCGGTCAGCATTGTTTCAACAATCATCTCCTTCATCTCGGCTTTGTCGAAAGCTTCAACTACTACATCCGTTTTCGCAAAAAGGCGTATCAGTTCCTCGGGCATTAGTTTGGTAATATGAGAATCAACCTGAATTGAAGTATCAATCCTGCCGATATTTTCCTTAAGCGCAGAGGATTTATAACTTCCGATCTGATCTGAGAAAAAATACTGGCGGTTTAAATTGCTCTCTTCAATTTTGTCGAAATCCGCAATGATCAGCCGGCCCACTCCAACACGGGCAAGCGCTACCGCGGCATTGGAGCCCAGCCCCCCGCATCCCGCTATACCGACGGTCTTATTCTTTAACTTCTTTTTTATCTCCTGAAAATTCATCAGTTGCTTCAATTATCTGCTAAAATATAATTAAAAGCCGGCAAGGCTTCAAAAGATATTGATGACCTCTTGTTATTATTTCTTCTTTAATTTTTTCTTGAATTAAGCACCCTGAAAGTGTACATTGAATCATTACAAGTTGAATTTATAATGAGCGGAGGAATAATGAAGTCACTTAAAGATATATTGACAGCGCAGACACTTCATACCGTGACAAGCGGTTCAAATATTTTTGACGCGGTCTGTCTTATGGCGGAACTAAACATAGGATTGGTCCCTGTTCTCTCTGGCGAGGGAAAATTATTAGGTGTCTTCTCCGAGAGAGATCTGGTAAGAAGAGTTATTGCCAGAGGATTGGATCTGAAATCCACACTCGTAGATGAGATAATGACTAAGGATCTTGTTATGGCAAACGTCAACGAGACTTACGAACAATGCCTTCAAAAGATGAAAGAGCGTGGGATCCGCCATATCCTGGTTATAGATAACGAAAAACTTCTCGGCATACTTTCAATAAGAGATCTGCTTGAAATGGACCTTAAAGTACAGCGTGAGACAATTGAGGTGCTGCATAATTACATCTATTCGAAGTAGACAGCGTATGATCCGATCAAGCCGTGAGTAGATAAATATATATCTTCTCATGTACTGAGTATTAACTACATACTTTTGCGTTCAGGATGACTTTCCGGCTCCTCATATGTCCAATTCTTTTAATATTTTTACGGGAACAATTAAGGGAATTAATATGACCCGGAATTTCAGATTTTTCCTGTTTACTTTGCTTCTTATTGCATCTTCTCTGGCAGCACAGACCGAAACAGCGCTATTCAAAAGACTAAAATCATTCAAAGAAATTGCAGAAATAACTCCCATCAAGCATGATACGTCATATTCCGAGGCATACGAGATAATGATAATTCAGCCGGTTGACCATAACAAACCGGCGGGTAAAAAATTCAAACAGAAAATTTTCCTTCTGCATAAAGAGAGTTCGTTGCCTATGGTATTTGTCACAGAAGGATATGCTGCGGGGAGCAGCAGGGCAACCGAGCTGACAAAAATTCTCAACGCCAACCAGATTGTAGTTGAGCACCGCTACTTCGGAAAATCGATACCGGGAAATGCCGACTGGAAATATTTGAATATCAAACAGTCCGCCTCAGATCATCATTCAATCGTCAAATTGTTCAAAAATATTTACCGGGGAAAATGGATCAGTACCGGAGTAAGCAAGGGGGGTCAGACAACCCTCTACTTTAAGAGATTTTTCCCGGATGATGTAGATGCGTCTGTACCGTATGTTGCCCCTGTAAATCTTGCCGCCGAGGATCCCCGCATCTATATGTTTTTGAATTCAGTCGGGACTGAAGAGTGCCGCAATAGAATAATTGAATTTCAGCGCGCGTTCTTATCAAAAAGGGAAGAGATAAAAAAAATGCTGATGCGTGATACGGAGAGTAAGAAAATCCGTCTCGCATGGGATTACGATTTTGTTCTCGAGTATATGACTCTCGAATATTCATTCGCGTTCTGGCAATGGGGAAACACTAAATGCGAAGAGATTCCCGGAGCCGATTCCCCAGCCGAAAAACTATATGATCATATGATAAAAGCCAATCCCCTCTATTTTTTCACTGAGCGGGCGATGCAAGATTTCGGACCATTCTACGTTCAGGCATATAACGAAATCGGTTATTACGGTTATGATCTGGAACCATTTAAGGATCTATTAAAGGAGATTAAAAACGGATCAAACAGTATTCTAATACCCAGGGACGCAAAAGTAAAATTTGACTGCTCTGTAATGAGCGATGTAAACAGATGGCTCCAGAAAGAGGGAAATAATATCATCTATATTTACGGC
>Ga0172380_10007959_pt1 | contig 11760 bp, 11 predicted proteins | sample Leawe162metaG_FD_119747 | JGI IMG/M metagenome (GOLD analysis project Ga0172380, IMG submission 119747) | Leachate microbial communities from a municipal landfill in Southern Ontario, Canada - Leachate well 162 metaG | ecosystem: Engineered > Solid waste > Landfill > Unclassified | place... | reverse complement strand
TCCCTGCGGCAGGTTCACCTGTAGCGAGTCAAGATTCTGCATCGCCAGCGAGGACAGCATGAAGGTCGCCAGCAGGAAGAACATCACGTCGATCATCGGGATGATTTCGATGCGCCCCTTGCGATATGTCCTGGATTTACGCAGCTTCATGGGCGTTACCCTGGTCCAGGCGGATGTGATCGATCAGGCGCGTGCCGAGGCGCTCCATTTCGTCCATGGTCTGGGATTGCACGCGCGAGAAGTAATTGAAGCCGAACAGGGCAACCAGCGCGATCAGCAGGCCGATGGCGGTTGCGATCAAGGCCTGGGCCACGCCGCCGGTCACCCCGGTGGGGTTCACAATGCCGCTGCCGCCGATGATCTTGAAGGCATCCATCATGCCGCCGATGGTGCCCATCAGCCCGAGCAGGGGCGCGGCGGTGACGATGGTTTCCAGCACCCACAAGCGGCGGGCCAGGGCGGTTTCGATCAGCTGGGCTTCGTCCGCCGCACGGGATTCGGTCCACCATGCCGGACGCTGCCGGTTGGCGATCACCACCTCGAAAAAGCGCCTGAAATAATGTTGTTCATGCAGCCCGTAAAGCCGCTTCTCCAGCTCATCCCAGGCAAAGCCGTAAGTCTCGACCAGCTTGAGCAGGTTAAGCGGCAGCCGGGCAAAGCGCCAGTAGATGTATGCCTTCTCCAGCATGATGGCGAGGGCAATGACCGCCAGCAGCGACAAAGGCAGGATGATCATCCCGCCGAGTTTTATGGCGATCCAGGTTTCTTGCAGGTCTTGCATGGGTAGCTCCGAATTGGGGAAGGTTATTCCCCATGGTTACTTGAAAAAAATGCCGTCCCCTCAATTCTGGCGTGATACGGATTGAGGGGTTTATGTCATAGGCCTAGTCCTGCCTTGCACTGTTTGCCCGCACGCCGCCAATGCCGTGAAGAAAAATGGGAAATACCAGCTTTCCCTCGGCAAGCAGTGATTTTCGTGCCTCTATGATGGAAACCCGCATTACCAGGCCCTGGATGATACCGGTAAACATGACGGCGGCGGCGTGCTCGTCCAGGTCCGGGCGGACCAGGTTTTGCGCCTTGGACCGGGCAAGAAGGCCGGTCACCTTGGCCTCGTAATCCGCCAGGATGCTGCGAATCAGTTCCCTGATCTTGGGGTTTTTTTTCAACAGTTGATCGGTAAATATCAGCTTCGGGATCGCAGGCACCTTGTCGACGAAGCCCAGGTGCGCAAAAAACATCTTCTCCAGGGAATCGAGCGGGTCGCTGCCCTGATCCGCCGCCATGTCCACCACGCTCATCAGCCGCCCACGCACCCAGTGAATGACCGCCAGCCAGATCATGTCCTTGGTGGGGAAATGGCGGAAAATTGCGCCCTGCGTGATGCCCACGGCGTTTGCCATGTCCTGCGTGGTCACACTGTCCACCCCCTGCTCACCGGCAAGTTCCACCGCAGCCTTGATGATTTCTTCCTGTCGTTCTTCCGTCGACAGCCGTTGCCTGTGTTCGCTCATTTCCTGCTTTCCTTGATCAATGTTTCATGAACCTAAAAACCTCAGTTCACACGGAGAAATCATGGCGTTGCCCATGTTTGCCAGTCCACTCGCCGAGTGAGTCACAAACAAGTTGTAACATGCTGATTTTTATCTGTGAGCTCCGTGTTCTCTGCGGCTCTCTGCTTTCGGTTTCTCCCATGCCTGGGTGCCATGCCTCGTTACAGCAAGCTCGTCAGTTTTCCGCAGGCCAGGCGCAAAAAATCAAAATTCTGCCAGCGCTTCTGCCTGGCCCGTTTCGTGCGGTCTCAACCCAAAAGCTCGATGCGGCGCTGCTCCAGCGCAGCCAGCAGCTTGTCGAACGGGGCGATGAATTTTTTCACGCCGTCGGCCTCAAGTTCATCGCTCACCTGTTCGAGGTCGATCCCCAGGCCCGCAAGCTGCACCGGCAATTCGTGCGCCGCTGTCAGGTCTTCTTCCAGGCGCAGCGCCGGGCGACCGTGGTCGCGATATGCGGCCAGGGTGTCTGGCGGCAGGGTGTTGACGGTGTCCGGCCCGATCAGCGCCTCGACGTATTTCACGTCGCTATAGTCCGGATCCTTGGTGCCGGTGCTGGCCCACAGCAGGCGCTGACTGCGCGCGCCCTGTGCCGCCAGCGCCTGCCAGCGCACCCCGGCTGTCCATTGTTTGTAATGCTGATACGCGAGGCGCGCGCTGGCAATCGCCGCCGCGCCGCGCAAAGGGTGGCGCGAAGTGCCGGTATCCGGCGGGGATAGGACATCGAGACGCTGGTCCACGAGCGTATCGATACGGCTCAGGAAAAAACTGGCCACCGATGCGACCTGATCGAGCGGCGCGCCAGTGGCGGCGCGCTGTTCCAGTCCGCGCACAAATGCGTCAGTCACTTCGCGGTAGCGCTGCAACCCGAACAGCAGCGTGACATTCACGTTCACGCCGGCGGCAAGCAGCGCCTGAATCGCCGGCAGACCGGCACGCGTACCCGGCACCTTGATCATGACATTCGGCCGGGCGAGCTGCGCCCACAGCTCGTGCGCCTCCTTGACCGTGGCATCGCAGTCATGCGCAAAATGCGGGGATACCTCGATGCTCACATAACCATCGCGCCCCCCTGATTTCTCATACACCGGCAACAGCAGGTCCGCAGCATGGCCCACATCGTCGCGGGTCAGGTTGTCGTAGAGATCACGCGCACTCGCTCCCGTGCGGACCAGGCTCGCAATGGCCGCATCGTAGTCATGACGCCCGGTAAACGCCTTTTCAAAAATGGCGGGATTGGAGGTCATTCCGGCCAGGCCATCGGCCTCGATCATGCGGGTGATCTCGCCGTTGTCGAGCATTCCGCGCTGGATATAATCGAGCCAGATACTTTGCCCGAGGGTGCGCAGCTTCAATAGTGAATTGTCCGTCATCATGTTCTCCTTGTCGTGTTGCCACACATTACTTCGCCTTCCACTGCCATTCGCGTATCTCGGGCATGTCCTCGCCATGGCTGGTGATGTACTCGCGATGTTCGATGCGCTTGTTGCGCATCGCCTGCTTGAGATGCGCTGCACGGTAACCCAGCGTCGGCACGCGGTCGATCACGTCCGCCACCAGATGAAAGCGGTCGAGATCGTTACGCACCACCATGTCGAAGGGCGTGGTGGTCGCGCCTTCTTCCTTGTAGCCACGCACATGCAGGTTCCTGTGGTTGGTCCGCCGGTAGCTCAGGCGATGGATCAGCCACGGATAACCGTGATAGGCGAAGATGATCGGCTTGTCGGTGGTAAACAGCGTATCGAAGTCCTTGTCCGACAGTCCGTGCGGATGCTCTTCCTTCGGCTGCAGGGTCATCAGGTCCACCACATTGATAAAGCGGATTTTCAGCTCGGGGGCGTGCTGCCGCAGGATATCGATGGCCGCCAGCATTTCCAGCGTGGGCACATCGCCTGCCGCCGCCAGCACCACGTCCGGTTCGCCGCCCTGGTCGTTGCTCGCCCACCCCCAGATGCCGATACCGGCGGCACAGTGCCGGGTCGCGCTCTCCATATCCAGCCACTGAAGCTGCGGCTGCTTGCCGGCCACAATGACGTTCACCAGATTGCGGCTCTTCAGACACTGCTCGGTGACGCAGAGCAGGGTGTTGGCATCCGGCGGCAGGTACACCCGGACGATATCGGCCTTCTTGTTGACCACGTGATCGATAAACCCCGGGTCCTGATGCGAAAAGCCGTTGTGATCCTGCCGCCACACATGTGAAGTCAGCAGGATGTTGAGCGAGGCGATGGGGCGGCGCCAGGGTATTTCGCGGCACACATTGAGCCACTTGGCATGCTGATTGAACATCGAGTCGATGATATGGATGAACGCCTCGTAACAGGAAAACAATCCGTGGCGGCCGGTCAGGAGGTAGCCCTCGAGCCAGCCCTGGCACGTATGTTCGCTCAGAATTTCCATCACCCGGCCATCGGCCGCAAGATGATCATCTTGCGGCAAGTGTTCGGCCACCCATGCCCGCCCGGTCACCTCGAACAACGCACCGAGCCGGTTCGACGCCGTCTCGTCCGGCCCCATGACGCGGAAGTTGCACGCATCGAGGTTGGATTTCATCACGTCGCGCAGGTACACGCCCATGGCGCGGGTCGCTTCGCCCGGCACCGCACCGGGGCTGGGCACCTTGAGCGCGTAATCCCGGATGTCCGGCAACTTGAGATCCTTGAGCAAAAGGCCGCCGTTGGCATGCGGGTTGGCGCCCATGCGCCGTATGCCTACCGGCGCCAGAGCGGCAAGCTCGGCGTTCAGCGCGCCATTTTCCTCAAACAGTTCATCGGGCCGGTAACTCTTCATCCACTGCTCGAGCAGCCCGAGATGCGCCGGGTTCGTCATCTCGCCAAATGGCACCTGGTGGGAGCGCCACGAACCCTCGGTCTGCTTGCCGTCGACTTCCTTCGGCCCGGTCCATCCCTTGGGGCTGCGCAGAATGATCATCGGACAGTTCGGGCGCGTCTTGACGCCATTGGCACGCGCGTCTTGCTGGATGGCCTGAATGTCGGCAATGGCCGTGTCCAGAATCGCGGCCATCTGCTGATGCATCAGCGCCGGGTCGGATCCCTCCACGAAATACGGCTTGTAGCCGTAGCCGATGAACAGGCTCTCCAACTCTCTGTGCGGTATACGCGCGAGCAGCGTGGGGTTGGCGATCTTGTAACCGTTGAGATGCAGGATCGGCAGCACCGCGCCGTCACGCGCCGGGTTCAGGAACTTGTTGGAATGCCATGCAGCCGCCAGCGGGCCGGTTTCGGCCTCGCCATCGCCGACCACGCAGGCGGCGATCAAATCCGGGTTGTCGAACACCGCACCGTAGGCATGCGATAACGAGTAGCCCAACTCGCCCCCCTCATGGATCGAGCCGGGCGTCTCCGGCGCCACGTGGCTCGGCACGCCGCCGGGAAACGAAAACTGCCGGAACAGTTTCTTCATGCCTTCGGCGCTCTGCGGGATATTGGAATAAACCTCGCTGTAGGTGCCTTCCAGCCAGGTGTTGGCGACCAGGCCCGGGCCGCCATGGCCAGGGCCTGCAATGTAAATCATGTTGAGGTCGTGCGCCTTGATCATGCGGTTGAGGTGGACGTAGATGAAATTCAGCCCCGGCGTCGTACCCCAATGGCCGAGCAGCCGCGGCTTGATGTGCTCGAGCTTGAGCGGCGACCTGAGCAGCGGATTGTCCAGCATGTAAATCTGGCCCACCGACAGATAGTTCGCTGCGCGCCAGTAGGCATTCATCTTGCCCAGTTCAGTTGCAGACAGGGGACCATCCGGCTTTGTGCTGGCGGGCCTGGCTTGTTGCTGATCTCTCGCTTCAGAGTTCATCCTTGTACTCCTTTTGTCATGCGCTACATTAGCGGGTGATCACCGCCAGCGCCTCCTGCGCCAGGATTTGCTGCTCGTCCACGGGGATCACCCAGACCTCGATTTTGCTGTCAGGGTGGCTGATTCGACCCGCCTTCGCCACGGTCGTTTCATTTGCACCAGCATCCAGGCGCACGCCGGCCCATTCCATGTTCTTCAATATCGCCGCACGCACAGCCGGGGCGTGTTCGCCCACACCGCCGCCGAACACGATGGCATCGGCGCCGCCCAGCACCGTCAGGTAAGCACCGATGTACTTGCGAACACGGTAGGTATAGAGGTCAACTGCAAGACGCGCATGCGGATCCTCCGCGCGCAGCAGTTCGCGCATATCGCCACTGCTGCCTGAGAGGCCTAACAATCCGGATTCGGCGCTCAACACGCGATCGACATCCTCGGGCGACCAGTGCTCCACGCGCTGCAGAAAACTGATCAAGCCCGGATCGACATCCCCAGAGCGGGTGGCCATGACCAGACCCTCCAAGGGCGAAAATCCCATGGAGGTGTCCTTCGGCAGGCCATCCTCAATTGCCGTGACCGAGCAGCCAGCACCGAGTTGCAATGAAATGATCCGGGTTTTGAGCGCCCGGTCCGGATTTAATGCCTGCCATCGCCGCCACATTGCCTGGTGCGCCAAGCCGTGGAATCCATAGCGCCGGATCTCGTGTCGATCCGCCAGCGCCCGGGGAATGGCGTAGGTTCTTGCCACCTCGGGCAGATTTGTATAGAACGCTGTATCGAATACCCCAACCTGCGGCGTATCTCCCAACATCGAACGTGCAGCGCCAATCCAGTGCAATGCCGTCGGATTGTGCAAGGGCGCAAGCGGTGCGAGACGCGTGATCTCATGCTCGGCCGCCTCGTCCAGCAGACAGGATTTCACCAGCTGCCGGCCACCATGCACCACACGATGCGCAACCGCTGCCACGCCGCCAGGCACATTCGCACCCACGAAGCGTTGCAGCACCTCCAGCGCACCCTCGCCGGCCAATGCATGATGCTCGGTTGCCAGTGCTGACAATGCCCGCCCTTCGTCGCAAGCGAACGCGGCCAGCCGCACGGATGAACTTCCGGTATTGACCGTGATAATGGTGCTGCCTGCATATTCGCGTTCAGTCATTGCCGTCTCCACAGGATCTTCTGGTATGGGTAGCATTTGCCGCTACTATCTCCCAGCATCCACCCCAGGTTTCAGCCGATCGTAAACAAGACGATACGAAACTGCTTTTTTGTCCGGCAGGTTGGCTGCTGCAACAATCATGAGCTGGCCTGTTGCTGAGTCGATCTGGTAATTCTGGACCAGTCTGGAGCCACCGGCCATCGTGGTCTCGACCACCAGCGTAGCGCCTTCCCAGCCAGCGAAGCTGACACGCTGCTGCAAACCGCCGCTGGCGGAAACGCTGGCGCCGCGAAGGTCGGTAAATAGCCGCTGGCGCTGATCGTTCTCGTCAGTGATCAGCAGCATCGGATCTTCATGGGTGATATCGAGTTTTTCTGAAGGGGCCATGAGCGTGCTCAATTCCCGGGACGGCATCTCGCCGCGCCCACTCATTCCGCCTGATGGTCCGCGGCCCTGATGCCCGCCACCCATGCCGCCACCACCCATGCCGCCGCCACGTCCCTGACCACCCATGCCGCGCCCGCCCCCCTTTTCCTGCTGCATCGCTTTCATGGCTTCCTTGGCCTTTTCCTGCGGATCATCGCTGGCTTTGGCGTTGAGAATCCAATGACCGGAAAAATCCGTTCTTGATGGTCTTTCCGCAGCAAGGGCCGGCGGGGTTGTGTCGGCGGCAGACGCCAGCGAAGGGCTGGCACAGCCGGCCAATGCCAGTCCGATCCAGAGCACCGTGCTGAAGTGCCTGTTTACATCCATAACGGGCCTCCTTTTTTTCAGGCTGCTTTTGCGCGCACCAGCCCGCGCCAGGCAATGGCCGCAATCGTGACCCACACCAGCGTGCGCAGGCTCATGGCAACCACCGTGCGCGGCTCGAAGGCGCCGCCGGAAAGTATATGCACGCCGAAAGCCGCGAAAGTAAATACTGTCGCTATCACGATAGCAATGGCCAGCCCTACTGCCCAGCTTTGCCTCAGCCACAGCCCGATGCCCGCAACGACATAGGCGAAGCCCGCCAAAAAATTAAACCACAGCACGAATGGCACATAGTTGCCGGCCGCGGCGCGCGCCGCCTCGCCGCCGAACAGGATGGTGCCGCCTTCCTTGATGGTCAGCAGGCCGAAAGCGACCGCAACCAGGGAAATCGCCCAGGTCTGTAATACGCGTTGTTGTGTGGGGGTGCTCATGAAATGACTCCTGTATTGTTAATGTAATAACCGGTCACTGAACGGCGTTTTTCTTGCCGTAGAAATGCTCGACGAACGGTTTGCGGAATTCGCTGTGGCAGTTGTAGCAACTGGTCTGGAGCTTCTGGAAGGCAAGGATGACGCCGGGGCCGTCCTTGGCCTTGGCTGCCTTGCCTACCGCCTGCGCCTGGTCGTGGGTTTCGCCGTCATAGTCCTTGTATTTGTCCATGTTGGTGCCAACAAAAGCCAGGATACGCAGTGTTTCGCCGAAGGGCGGCTTGGGATGATCAGCGATCAGTGGCGCGGTTTTTTCCACCAGCTCCCAGTCTCCGCGCGAAATCCCGCCAGTGATGAGCTGCATGTTCTTGCCCAGGTCCTTCATGATCTTCTGCAGGGCAAGCGGCTCGGCGGCGTGTGCGCCGCTTGCGGCGAGGAGCAGGCAGGAAGAGGCGAGGAGATTGAAGATCATCTTGCGGGGTTGTTTCATGTCAGACCATCCTTTTCTTGAATCGAAGCGAACTGATGAGCAAAAGTGCCGTTCCCAGCACCGCCAGGGCGGCGAACTGGGGCCACAGGATTTCCCAGCCGCTGCCCTTGAGGAAAATATCCCGGATGATAACCAGGAAGTAGCGCAGCGGGTTGAGATAGGTGAGCCACTGGGCCGGTTCCGGCATGTTCGAGATCGGGAACATGAAGCCGGACAGCAGCACAGCGGGCAGGTAGAAGAAAAACGACGACATCAGCGCCTGCTGCTGGGTCTGTGAAATGGTGGAGATGAACAATCCAATACCGATGGTGGACATCAGGTACAGCCCGGCGCCGAACAGCAGCAGCCCCAGGCTGCCGTGGATCGGCACGTGGAACCAGTTGATCCCGATAAAGGTGACCACCAGCACGTCGATGAAGCTGATCAGCACGAACGGCAGGGTCTTGCCGAGAATCAGTTCAAATGGCCGGATCGGCGTCACCATCAATTGCTCCATGGTGCCGATCTCACGCTCACGCACGATCGCCATGGCGGTGAGCAGCAGGGAGATCAGCAGCACCACCACGGCGATCACGCCGGGGACGTTGAAATAGCGGCTTTTCAGGTCGGGGTTGAACCAGGCGCGTGAGCGCAGCTCGATGGGGTTGGTCTGTTCCTGCGCCAGTTGGGTCAGTTCTACCGGGGCAGATCGCGCCTTGGAGAATTCCTGGGTGATGCGCTGGGCATAGTCCATCGCCACCGTGCCGGTATTCGAATCGGTACCGTCGACTATCGTCTGGATCACTGCCTGGCGGCCGGATTTCAGATCGTCGGCGAAGCCACGGTTGATCTGGATGCCGATGGTCGCCTTGCCGCGGTCGAGCAGTTCGCCCAGTCTTTGTGGATTGTTGGTATTGTCCACCACGGTGAAATAGCCGGAGGCCGTGAAGCGCTCGATCAAGGCGCGGCTCTGCGGGCTCTTGTCGAGGTCGCACACCGCGGTTTTGATGTGGTCCACGTCGGTAGTCACGGCATAACCGAACATGATCAGCTGGATCACCGGCATGACGAAGATCAGCGCCTTCATGCGCGGGTCGCGTAGCACCTGGATGAATTCCTTCACCAGCATGCGATAGATTCTTTCCCACATAATGTTCCCCGTCAGGCCAGTTTTTTACGGAACTTGCCGAGGGCGACGGCGAACACCACCACTGCGAACAGTCCAAGGAAGATCAGGTCGCCCGCCACATAAGCGGGGGGGCTGGCCTTGAGAAAGATGTTCTTCAGCACCTCGACGAAATAGCGCGCCTGCACCACGTGGGTGACCACTTGCAGGAAGTTCGGCATATTGTCGATGGAGTAAAGAAAGCCGGAGAGCAGGAAAGCCGGCAGGAAGGTGACCACCATCGCCAGCTGGCTCGCCACCAGTTGCGATTTGGCGATGGTGGAAACCATGATGCCAAGACTCAGGCCGCCTACCAGGAACATCGCGGTGACGCCGAGCAGAAAGAGAAAGCTGCCCCGGAGCGGCACATCGAACACCCATACCCCCATCGCCACCGAGAACAGCACGTCCAGCACGCCGATCACAAAGTAGGGTGCCATCTTGCCGAGAAAGAGCTCGATCGGCTGCACCGGCGTGGCGATCAACTGTTCCATGGTGCCGCTCTCCCACTCGCGCGAGACGGTGAGCGAGGTGAGCAGCGCGGTAATGACCGTCATGATTACCGCGATCAGCCCGGGGATGATGAACCAGCGGCTTTTGAGCTCGGGGTTGTACCAGACGCGCAGACGGTTATCCACGGCGAGCTCGATTTTGGTTCCCAGGTGCGTCGTGCTGTAGCGGTTGGTGATGGCTTCGGCATAGCCCATGGCAATGGTCGCGGTATTGGCGTCCGAACCGTCGGCAAGCAGTTGTACTTGTGTGGTCCGGCCTTGCTCCAGGTCGCGCGCGAAGTGCGGCGGAATCACCAGCGCCAGATGTGCCTTGCCCTGGTCGAGCAGCGCGCGCGCGCCAGTGTAGTTTTCCACTACCGCCACCACGCTGAAGTAGCTGGAGGCGGGGAAGCCATCCAGGTAATTGCGGCTGGCAGCGCTCTTGTCCTGATCGTAGACGACGAGGTTGAGCGTCTTGATATCCATGGTGATGGCGTAGCCGAACAGGACCAGCAAGATCAGCGGCATCAGGAAGGCCATCGCCAGGGAGCGCGGGTCGCGGATGATATGGATGAATTCCTTTTTCACCAGCGCCCAAAGCCGGATCCAGGAAAACCTGGATTTTTTCATGTTTTTTCTCCTTGCTCGCGCTGCCGGTCATCGAGTTCGATCAGGGAAACGAACACGTCTTCCATCGAGGGGGCAACCTGTTTGATGCCCTGCACGGCGAAGCCTTGCTGCACAAGGAAGTCGTTCAGTGCTACGGTTGCAGTGGCCGCATCGCTGACCACTGCGTGCAGAGCGTCGCCGAACAGGGCGACCTCCTGTGTCAGCTTCGAACCTTCCAGTTGTTCCAGCGCATCGAATGGGCGTTCGACGCGAATTTCCAGAATGTCCTCGGGTATCAGTGTCTTGAGCTCGGCGGGTTTACCCTTGGCGATCATTTTGCCGTGGTAAATCAGCGCCAGCTCATCGCAGTATTCGGCCTCCTCCATGTAGTGGGTGGTGACGAAAACGGTGGTGCCACCATGCGACATCTGTGCGATCAGGTCCCAGAACTGGCGCCGTGAGAGTGGGTCCACGCCCGAGGTCGGCTCGTCGAGAAACAGTATCTGCGGTTCGTGCAGCACCGCGCAGCCCAAGGCCAGGCGCTGTTTCCAGCCGCCGGCCAGCGAGCTGGTGCGGTTGTTGCGCTTGTCCGTGAGACCCGCCATCTCCAGCACCCAGTCCTTACGCGCCTTGCGTTTGGCCCTGGGCACGTTGTAGATGCCGGTGTAGAAGTCGATGTTCTCCTCCACGCTGAGGTCGTCGTAGAGAGAGAATTTCTGCGACATGTAGCCGATGTGGCGCTTGATGGTTTCGGACTCGGTCATGACGTCGAAGCCAGCTACCCGGCCCGAGCCTGAACTGGGCAAAAGCAGGCCGCACAACATGCGGATGGTGGTGGATTTGCCCGCGCCGTTGGGCCCGAGAAAGCCGAACACCTGGCCCTTTTCCACGGTGAGCGAGATACGGTCGACGGCAACGAAATCGCCGAACACCCGGGTCAGGTCGCGCACTTCCACGGCGGATTCCGCGCTCATGCCGTCGCCTCCTCTTTGTTTCGCGTAAGCTGATAAATGAAGACGTCCTCCAGCGACGGGGTGATGGTGTTTTCGCCCAGTACGGAGATGTTGGCCTCGCGCAACACGGTGCGGGCCTGCTCCACCTCCCCCTTGTCTGCGGCGTAGAGGTGTAACTTGCCGCCGAACAGGCTGACGCGATTGGAGCCCAGCCGGGTGGCGAGAGCCTCCCGTGCGACGCGAGGTTGCCCGGTTTCCAGTTCCAGCAGCAGGCCGGGAATGCCTTCCTTGAGTTTTTGCGGCGTGTCGCACTGGATCAGGCGACCCTGGTGCATCAGGCCGACACGGGTGCAGCGCTCCGCTTCGTCAAGGT
>Ga0172380_10007958_pt1 | contig 11760 bp, 14 predicted proteins | sample Leawe162metaG_FD_119747 | JGI IMG/M metagenome (GOLD analysis project Ga0172380, IMG submission 119747) | Leachate microbial communities from a municipal landfill in Southern Ontario, Canada - Leachate well 162 metaG | ecosystem: Engineered > Solid waste > Landfill > Unclassified | place... | reverse complement strand
GCTTCCAATTTTCTCTCTCTAGACGCTCAACGTCCCACTAAGCAGGAGGCCGCTCATGGTTCGCCCCTGTGATGTCTGCGGAACTGAGTACGAGGCGAAGCGGTCAACGTCTAAGTACTGTTCGGATGCTTGCCGTAAGCAGGCTCAGCGCACACCTATTGGCGCTTCTGATCCTGAGCCAGAGGGCGTTACTGACCTCAGTGGCCTTGGTGCGGTTGCACTGTCGACGCTGACCGCGCTCATTAAGGCCGATGTGCAGTTCACCCCGGCTGGCATGGTTGCGATGCGTCTAGCTGATCGACTGGATCATCCTGAGCGTGACACTGGCTCGGCTATTGCGGCGGTGGCTCGTGAGCACGCGGCGCGACTTGATGCCGCGCTTGCGTTGACGAAGGTCGTTGAGGCTGGCGATCCGATTGACGAACTTGCGGCGCGGCGTGGCAGTCGTAGCGCCTAGTCAGGCTCCTGCTTTTCAGTGGACTCCACCTGGTTCAACTTTCGGCGCTGCTGATGAGGCCATCGAACTAGCGATCAAGCTCGGTCAGGATGTTGCGGAGCCTGAGATTGCTTTACTTCACACGCTACTGGCTGAGGATCGTTCTGGCCGGTGGGCTGGTTTTGGGTCTGGCGTGGTGTGTGGTCGTCAGAATCTCAAGACGTGGGGTATTCGTCAGTCGGTGATCTATGACGCTTTCGTGCGCAACCCGCGTCGGATTGTGTTCTCTGCTCACCTGTTCTCGACTACCCGTGACTCATTCAACGAGATGGATGGGTTGATTCAGACGCACGATTGGTTGCGTAAGCGTGTCAAGAAAACGACTTACGGCAATGGTGATGAAGCGATCCACCTAACGAACGGCACGAAGATCGAGTTCGTTGCCCGCTCCCTGAAAGGCTCGCGCGGTCTCGCTGGTGATTCGACCGTTCTCGATGAATGGCTGTTCGGTACTGGCGGGATGCTTGGCGCTCTTGTGCCAACGATGTCCACTGCACAGAACCCGCACATCCTTTACGGCTCTTCACCCGGTCTCCTGACTTCTGAGGCTTTGCGCGATATTCGTAATCGTGGTCGCGCGCTCAATGATCCGTCTTTGACCTATATCGAGTGGACTTCACCTTGGGGGCCGTGCGTCACTGAGGACTGTCTGCACTTGCCGGGCACGATCGGTTGCGTCCTCGATGATGAGGATCGCTGGTTCATGGCGAATCCTGCTCTTGGTCGGCGCATTTCGCTGGACTATGTACGCAAGGAACGCCGCGAGATTCCACCGGCTGAGTTCATGCGTGAGCGTCTTGGCTGGTGGGAGGACCCACCAGGCGGCGGCGGTATCACGGTCTACCCGATGGATGAGTGGGAAGCCCTCAAGAATGAGGAAGCTCGCCATCAGGACGGCGCGAACATGGTGTTTGCGCTGGACATGTCGTGGGATCGCAAGCGTGTCTCAGTGTCGATCTGTGAGCCTTTAGGCGGCGCGGATCTGGTGAAGGTGATCGCGGTCATTGACCCGTCACATGTCAAGCAGTTCTTCAATGAGCGTATCCGTCAGTACATGCCTTTGGGTGTCGCGATTCAACGTAACCCTGCGCCGTCTGGATCTCTTGAGCAGACGCTTACTGATCTTGGCTTGAATGTTGTGTTGATGAATGGCGGCGAGATGGCGCAAGCCGCTGGCACGTTCCTTGATGCGATCCGCTCTAAAACGGTTACTCACACTGGCGATGTTCAGGTGGATAAGGCGATGGAAACGGCTGTCTCTCGGGCGCTCGATACCGGGTGGGTGATTGACCGCATGAAGTCGCCTATGGATACCTCAGGTGTTGTCTCAATGACTCAAGCTCGCTGGCTGCTACGCAAGTTGCTTGGCGATACCGACTATGACCTCGCTGGAAGCGTTCACTGATGGGAGTGCAGATGTTGACTACCGTCCTTGAATTGGTTGGTCTTGTCGCTGGTGTTGTTGGCGTGTTCCTCGTCCTCGGTCTAGGGGCGTCGTTGATTGCGGTGTGTGTGGCGTGTTTCGCCGCGTCGTGGGCGGTTATGCGCAACCGTAAGCCTGCACCTGTGGTGAATGACGGTGCAGTATGAGCCTGTTTTTCAATCGCGCGGCTGATCTTGCTGGCGTGCTGACAGCGACGGGTGTTCGGCCTCGTGTCGCGTCGTCGTCTACTGCGTCGGTCACCTCGGAAACGGCGCTGCGTTCATCGGCCGTGTGGGCGTGCCTGCGCCTGCGTGCTGATCTGGTGTCCACTACCCCGCTCGATACTTTCCGCCGCGTCAATGGTGTGCAGGTGGAGACACCGAAGCCGCTGTTACTGGTGTCCCCTGACGGCCATGGCATTGAGGAGTGGCTGTATTCGTCACAGTTTGACCTTGACCGTTTCGGTAATGCGTTCGGCATTGTGACTGAGCGTGATGGTCTGGGGTTTCCGTCGCGAGTGGATCTCGTGCCAGCGCAGGACGTGACAGTGGTGGTGCGCAAGGGTGCGCTAGATCACTACATGATCACTGGTACTCGCTATGACCCGCGTGATGTGTGGCATGAGCGTCAGTACACAACTTCCGGCCTCGCGGTTGGTCTGTCACCTATCGCGTATGCCGCGTATTCGATCGGCACATACTTGTCGGCGCAGGAGTTCGCGTTGGATTGGTTCGGCAATGGCGCGATCCCATCTGGCCATCTTCGCCACACTCTCGCGCCAACGGTTGATGATGCCACGGCTACGGCGGTGAAGGCTCGTTTCAAGTCTGCCGTGCAGGGCCGTGACATTTTCGTGACTGGCCGTGACTGGGAATATGAGATGCAGGACGTCCCCGCGAATACGACAATGTTCCTTGAGGAGATGAAGTACGGCGTTGCTGATGCTTGCCGTTTCCTTGGCGTGCCTGGGGACATGATTGATGCCGAATCTTCCACTGGCGCGATCACTTACGCGAACGTGACGCAACGTAACTTGCAACTGTTGACCGTGAATCTTGGTCCGGTATATGTACGCCGTGAGTCTGCCTTCTCGCGCGCTATGCCATCCCCGCGCTACGCGAAGTTCAACACCGACGCGCTGCTGCGCATGGATCCGCAGTCGCGGTCAACGAAGCTGATTGCTGAAATCAATGGCCGACTCATTGCTCCGTCCGAGGCTCGCGAGATTGAGAACCGTCCACCGTTCACCCCTGAGCAGGTCGCGGAGTTCGCTCAGATGTTCGGGGACCCCAATCGCAACCCACAGCCGAAGGTAGGAGTTCCCGCATGAACGACTTGATGCAGGCCGCAGAGCTGCGCGCCTCTGGTGTTCGCGCCCCCGCTGATCGTCCCTCTGAGCGTCGTAGTGGTGAGTTTGGTCGCTTGAACTTCACGCGCGGCATCTCCACTCAGGTCGCCATGCGCGCCTCTGATACGCACGCTGACAGGTTGCAGTTCGTGGGTCATGCCAGCGTGTACGAGCGCGGCTATGACATGTGGGACATGTTTGGTCCCTACACCGAGATTGTGTCTGCTGGTGCTGGTGCGAAGTCTCTCGCGCGCGGTGACTTGTCGGTGCCGTTGGTGCTGGATCACGATTCGCTGCGCCGGATTGCGATCACTGACAACGGCTCACTGATGCTGTCTGAGGATGAGATTGGCCTGAGCGTTCTCGCGCCGGACTTGAATCCTGATGACTTTGACGTGCGTTACATCATGCCAAAGATTCAAGACGGACTCATTACTGAGATGTCGTTTCGTTTCCGTATCACCGCTGGCGTGTGGTCACCGGATTACACCGAGTACCGCATCAATGAGTACGAGATTCATCGCGGAGATGCGGCAATAGTCGGCTACGGCGCTAACCCATTCACTGACCCGGCGAAGCGTGAAGACTTAACGCCAGCAGTGAGTCGCGGCAAGCGTGGCGCTGATTTGATCTTCGACCACGACACCGCACTGCGCACGATCCCTCGTAGCGCGTAGTAACCCCCACATTCAACCGGACGCATTCGCGTTCCGGTTCCTCACCGTTTGCCTGATGCCTGGCGCTTTCGACTGCCACCTGTCACCTGACCGAGTGAGTCACACCCAATCCCTCAAACCGGAAGGAGACTTGAGATGAGTCTCAAGGATCTGATTGTTCGGGCGAAGGCTGAGCGTGACGCCAAGTTGGCAGAGCGCAATTCCATCGCCGAAGACCTGAATGTCCTGCGTGGCATGGATGAAGTGGACGAATCCGCTGTGTCCGAGAAGCGCGCAGCCAAGAACGCAGCAGACGCCGAACTCGACGCGCTCATTGAGCGTGTCGCTGAGCTTGAGGCCGAGGATGCTCGCGATGAGGCAGTGAATCGCCTCCAAGCGGTGTCTACCCCGTCCGTCCGTAAGCCCGCTTACGACGCCGTCACCCGTACAGGTGCCGAGCCTCGCACCTACTCACCTGACACCGACCGCACTGGCGCTCAGTTCCTCAGTGACGTGGTGAGCACGACCCTGAATGGCAGTGACTTCGATGCGCGTAACCGCATGGAGCGTCACATGGCCGAAGAGCGCGTTGAGCGTGGCGAGCTTCTGAACCGTGGCGCTGCTGCGGTCGCGAACTTCGCTGGTCTCGTGGTTCCTCAGTACCTGACGGATCTCGTTGCCAAGAACGCAAAGGCTGGCCGTCCGTTGGCTGATGCGATGCGTCACCTTGACCTGCCTGCCGTTGGTAACACGGTCAACATCTCCCGCGTGACCACTGGCACCTCTGCTGCGGTACAGACGGAGAACACTGCACCAACTGAGTCCAGCATTGACGACACCCTGCTTTCACCGGCAGTCGTGACCGTTGAGAACTGGCAGTCCCTTTCCCGCCAGTCCATTGACCGCTCGGTTGGTGCGCTTGACGTGACCGTGGATGACCTGATCCGTGGTTACCACACCAAGCTTGATGACACTCTCATCAACGCTGCCACCAACGGTCTGACCAACGTGGCAACTTCGATCACGTACACCGATTCCAGCCCTACGGCTGCTGAGTTGTACCCGAAGGTGCTGCAAGGTATTTCCGCGATTGAGGCTGTCCTGTTGGATCAGTCACAGTCGGGCAATATCGCGCTGATGCACTCACGTCGCTGGTACTGGATGCAGTCTCAGGTTGGCACTTCGTTCCCATTCATGGGGCAGCCTGGCCTTGCGACTCAGACAGGTGGAGTGAACTACGGCGAGCTGTACGGCGCTGGCTTCCGTGGCCTGCTCCCAGATGGCACCCCTGTTGTTGTTGACAACAACATCGGCACCACCTATGGCGCGGCAACCAATGAGGACGAGATTTACATCATCAACGTGAATGAGGCTTTCCTTTGGGAAGACCCTTCCGCGCCGATGTTCATCCGTGCTGATGCTGCTGGTGCTACTTCGTTGAATGTTCCACTGGTGGTCTTTGGCTACATGGCTTACACATTCGCGCGCTACACCGGAGCCACTCAAAAGATCGGCGGCACTGGCTTGGTTGTTCCAACCTGGTAGTCGGTTGTTCTGTCTGGCCCCTCGCTGTGATCCAGCGGGGGGTTGGGCTGTTCGCCCGAACACTCAAATCTAGGAGACAGATATGGTCGAGGACACCGCACCCGAAGAGGTTGTTGAGCCCGTCGAGGACACCGCACCCGAGGTCGCGGAGGAGCCGGTCACTCGCAAGCAAGGCGAGATAGATGCGCTCCTCCTTGAGCGTGCAGGGTACGCACGTCGAGGTCTGCCTGATCGAGTGAAGCAGGTTGACGCGCAGCTCGCACTTCGTGGCTACGCGGTTCCCCCTGTGTCTGTTGAGGACGCGCCAGTGAAGGCCCGTGGTCAACGGACCGCTAAGGCCTAACCCCCAATAACGCCCACCGGGTTGCTCTGGTGGGTAGCGTGCACCCGCTTCGCCTCGGAGGTGGGTGCACGCGCATATCCGAGGAGTTGTGATGCGCACTAAGGACACGGTAACAATCGCGTGGGCTGATCCTGGGCAGGTTGATGGTGAGTTCGCTGTGGCGATGGCTCAACTCATGGTTGCTCGTACCTCATTCTTTGGTCCGACGATCCGGGTGGAGGGTTCGGCGCTGATTTCGCGTATCCGTAACGAGATCGTGGCGGGCTTCCTTGACCACACCGATTCGGCTTGGCTGTTGATGCTGGACTCAGACGAAGTGTTGAGCATTGAGGCGTTCGATAAGTTGATTGCTACGGCGCATGACAAGTCGCATCCGATTGTCGCGGGCCTGTATTTCGGCGTTCGTCGCGGTCCCGGTCTGTATCCCACTCCACTACCCATGATCCTGCGGGCCACTGACATTGGCTACGAGGGTATTGACGACTATCCCGCTGACCGCGTGATCCCCATCGATGCCGCTGGTACTGGCTGTCTGTTGGTTCACCGTTCAGTTCTTGAGGCGATGCGCGCGAATGCGACACCGGATCAGGGGACACGCTGGTGCTGGTTTCAGGACGAACCACTCGGCGGCGAATGGTGGGGCGAGGACGTGCTGTTCTGCCGCAAGGCAAAGGCGCTCGGCTTCCCGATCCACGCCCACACGGGCGCGCTCCTCCCGCACCGCAAACGCTACTGGGTAACTGCCGCGCACCACGACCAACTCCTGAGAGGGGCTAACTAATGCCCGGTCCTGCTCAGATTGTGACCGTCACTGAGGCAAAACTTCACCTGAACATCACAGCCACGAGTGACGACACGGAGTTGCAATATTTCATTGACGCTGCCACGAAGCGCATTGAGAAGGCAGATCTTGCCGGACCTGTGGTGCAGCGCACTGTCACGGACTACCTTGATGGCGGTTCGTGTGCGGTGTTGTTGACGAGCGCGCCTGTCGCATCGATCACTTCGGTCACCGAGTACACGGGGAACACTGGCGCAACCTTGTCTGCGGTGACGCGCGGCACGGGCACGGGTGACGGCTACCTCATCAACACCACTACTGGACTGCTCACGCGACTGGTGAGCGGCTATGACTACCCGTTCATTTCCGGCACGCAGAATGTGAAAGTGGTGTACGAGGCTGGTCGCACCGCTGTCCCGGATGACGCGCGCCTTGCAACGCTGATGCTGATTCAGCATCTCTGGTCTACGTCGCAGCGTGGCTCTGGTGGCCGTCGCGCGACGGCTGGTGGCATGGATGAGATGGTGATCTCTGGCGCTGGCTACGCCGTGCCGAATCGTGTCCGTGAACTCGCCGAGAAGACTAAGGGCATTGAGATCGGGATTGGCTAATGGCTTCGTCCAGCATTCCCACGTACATCAATGGTGCGCTTGCGCTGATTCGTGCGCGTCCATCTCTCGCCACTGTGCAGATTCTTGATGGTCCACCGACGACTGAACTCGCAGATGACTACATCGCCGTGGGTTTGTCCGAGGGTGGCGAGGCCGTATCGGGTTATCAGTCACCGAACGCTCTCGGCAATCAACGCCGCTCCGAGGAGTACGCGATTAACTGCCAAGTGTCATCCATTGACGGTGACGCGGATATGGCTGTGGCACGTGCGCGCTGCTTCGTGCTCTTCGCTGAAGTTGAGGCCGCGATTCGTGCAGACGGCACAGGCTCAGGTGCGGTGATGTTTGCCGATATTGGGGCCACGAACTACTCACAGGAGCAGGACGAAACCGGCGCGAACGCGACCCTGAACTTCACTCTCTCTGTCCGTCTCTCACGAATCTAAGGAATCCTCATGGATCTTCGCAACATCTCACCCCTTGGCGATTTGGTGATTCCCGCACTCGGTATTGAGGTCGCTGCCGGTGACGTGTTCACCGCGTCTGACGAGGACGGTCAACGTCTCTTGGAGCAGCCAAGCAACTACGAGCTCGTCGTGAAACCGACCGGCAAGACCAAGCCTGACCCTTCCTGACCCTCACCGCTCGCTCGACTATCGCCCTCGCAACCTGCGGGGGTTTTCGCATTTAGGAGATCCCCATGGCTATTGGTTCCGGTATCGGTGCACAGTTCGGCATTGTCGCTGAGTCCACCTTCAACACCTATGTCGCTCCGACGCGATTCCATGAGTTCAATTCGGAGTCGTTGACGTACCGCAAGAACGTGGTGCAAGGCAGTGGCCTTCGCGCTGGCGGTCAGGTGGCTCGTTCGGTTCGGCGCGTGGTGACCACGTTCGACGCTGGCGGCGATGTCGAGTTTGATCTGATGACCAACGGCCTTGGCCTGATGCTGTCCTACTGCATGGGCACCGCGCCGTCGCCGTCACTGGTGACCACGGGTGTCTACACGCAGACCTTCACCCTGGCTGACCTGTTCTCGCGGTCGTTCACTGCTCAAGTTGGCGTGCCTCAGTACGGCGGCACCGTCACTCCGAAGACGTTGACAGGCTGCAAGATCGCTTCGTGGGAATTGGGTGTGTCTCAGGCTGGTATCGCTACCGGCAAGTTCACCATTGACGCTGCGGGCTACTCAACGTCACAGTCCCTCGCTACGGCCTCATACACCGCTGCCACGACTCCGTTCCATTTCGCTCAGGCAGCGGTCACCGTTGATGCCGGTTCGGTCACGAACATCAAGGACTTCTCTCTGACCGTCGATAACGCTCTGGGTACTGGCCGCTACAACCTTGGCGGCGCTGGCGCGAAGTTGACTCAGAACGTGGTCGATTTCCGCAAGCTCGGTGTGAAGTTCAATGCCGAGTTCACTGACACCACCCTCTCGGCTAAGCACCTGTCTGATGCCGCCGCCGCGCTGGTCCTCACCTTCACTGGCCCTGTCATCTCGGGTACGCATTACTCGACCCTGACGATCACGATGCCAGCGGTGAAGCTGGATGAGGCTCAGCCGACCGTCGGTGGCCCTGCTGGCGTTGACGTGCCATTCAGTGGCACGGTGCTGGATGACGGCTCTAATGAGCCGTTGACCATCGTCTACAAGACCTCCGACTCTGCGCTGTAATGCTCGGTTTCGGTGTCCACGCGGATCGCTCGTGGGCTGAGTTTCAGCGCCGCACCAAGCGCATGGACGACGAACTGAACAGGTCGCTTCGTAAGCGCATGACACGGATCGCTCGCCCGATAGCGCTTGAAGTGCGCGCGGCTGCGCTGGCTATCCCTTCCAAGGGTGGCGCGACTCAGGGTTACCGCAAGAAGAAGGGCGTCACTGGCGGGGCTGGCCTTCGTCAAGGTATCGCCGCTGCGGTGGAAACGAAGAGTGAAGCCACTAAGAAGGGCAACGTCAGTCTCCGCATTCGTGTGTCTGGCACGAAGTTCAGCCGGGCAACTGGTAAGCCCACGTCCCTCCCGCGCTACATGGAAGGCAAGTCAAGGAAGCCGTGGCGTCATCCCATTTTCGTACCTGAGGACAAGATGCCTGGCGAGCCAGGTCAGTGGGCCGCGCAATCAGCGCACCCGTTTCTGTTGCCAACCGTGCTTCCGCACCGCCCTGATGTTGAACGCGCTATTCGACTCGCAGTTGAGGACGCCGCGCGAGAGATCGGTTTCAAGTAGTACCACCAATCCGAGGAGATGTTATGCCGTTGAAGATTCGCGAACAGTTGTATCCCGTGCCTGGTGAGGATGACGTGAAGCGTCTGACGGGTTCAGAGCTTGATGTGATCGAAACTCATTTCGATGTTGATGGGCTTGCGTTGATGCGTGTCCTTGCGGCTCCGAACGCTAAGCGGGTGACGGGTATTTCCCGTAACCGTGCGATGTTCTCTCTGGCGTGGGTGGTGCTGCATCGTGCTGATGCGTCGGTGTCGTTGCAGTCGGTGATGGATGAGTACGCGGTGGACGAGTTTGAGGTCGTGGACGGTGATAAGCCCGCCCCAAAAGGCCGCAAGGCCGTAGCGGTCCCCGAGTCCGTGACGTAATCCGCGCGAACAAGCCACTGCTGTATCACGTTTACCCGGGCAGCGTCACTCCCGAGAACATTTGGCACATCGACTTTGACGAACTCTTGGATCTGATCGCTGCGGCTGACGAACTACTGAAACTCAAACACATAACTGGATAGCGGGATCACGTTGAGAGGGGTTGCTCTATGAGCAAGGACACTTCCCTCGGCGTCAATCTCATTGGCCGTGATCTTTCCGCGTCTCGGACTTTGCGTGATGTTGGCAACGTCGCTGACCGGACCGCACGCCGTTTCAGTGTCGCTGGTGGACTGATGGCTACCGCGTTCGTTGGCGCGGGGTTGGCTGCTGGTGCGTTCGCGGTGAAGCTCGGTGTCGATGGCGTGAAAGCCGCCATTGATGACGAGGCGTCGGTCTCGAAACTTTCGCAGACAATGAAGAACCTTGGCTTGGCTAATGAAGAGGCCGGGGTTAGCAAGGTCATTGACGACATGCAGTTTCAGGTCGGCGTCGCTGATGACGAACTTCGTCCGGCGATGGACCGTTTACTGCGGGCGACTGGCTCTGTCTCGGAGTCTCAGCGCCTTCTTGGTCTGACGCTGGACATTAGCGCGAATAAGGGTATTGCGGCTTCCGCTGCGGCTAATGCGCTCGGCAAGGCGGCTGAGGGTAACTTCGGCGCACTCGGCAAGTTGGGTGTTGGCCTGGATAAGGCCACAATCAAGACCGGCGACTACGACAAGATAATCACGCAGTTGGCCGCGAACTTCCAAGGGTCTGCCGCTCGTGCTGCTGACACTTGGGAGGGTCGCCTCAAGCGCCTCGATGTCGCATCAGGTGAACTCAAGGAATCGTTCGGCACGGGAATCCTTGACGGTTTCATTGAGGCTGTCGGCGGTGCTGACGGTGGCACGGATGACCTTGTGGACACGTTGAGGGATGCGCGTCCAGTCGCGCAGGCTTTCGGCAAGTCCATTGGATCTGCTGCCGCAGAGGTGGTCGTCATCGGCAAGGCCGTGGGTACTTTCATTGGCTGGCTCGATTCTTTGAGTTACACCCTGCCGATCACGGGCGCTCGACTGTCGGCGCTGACGGGTCCTATTACTTTGGTGACCTCCGCGTGGCAGGAACTGCTCGCGGTCAAGGGTGACATTGACAAGCCAGCGTTGACGAAGGACGAACTGGCCGGACTACCGGAGGGGTTCTTCGGCTCCACCGACAAGGGCCGACTCAATAAAGCCAAGGCCGAGGCCGAGGCCGCGAACAAGGCGATGGTTGATGCGCTCGGTTTCGACCCTACAGATTTCACCGGCCCCAAGACTGGCGTCGGTAAAGCGGGCGGCGGTTCAGCGAAGAAGGCTGCTGACGAGATTTCCGCGCACTGGCAGTCCGTTCTCACTGGCGCAGCCGGTCAACTCGCAGCGTTCACCGATTCCGACGCTGCCGGTTTCGGCAAGGTCGGCCTGAACACTGTTTCCCGCTTGATCGACGGCATCAAGGTGAAGGGCAGCGAGAAGACCACGGCTGCGGTGAAGGAGATGCTGGGTAAAGCATTCGACGCTTTGAAGGGTCGCGTCGAGGAGGCTGAGGCTTTCGGTAAGTCGATCTCTGACGGCATCATGTCCGGCCTCGATATTGGTGATGCCGCTTCGGGTTGGCAGGACCGGCAGGATGCGGTGAAGGATGCGCTCGCGAGCCTGACGGATGCGCAGAAGGCGCTCAACGCTGAGTCCACGGATGCTGAGAAGGCCCGTGTCGCTGAGTTGCAGGCGATCTACCAAACGGCACAAGAGGACGCTGCCAAGGGTGGCGCGACGATTGTTGACTCCTACATCCAGTCAGCCAATCGTGCGGGAGAGTTCGCAACGAAACTGCACAAGCTCATGTCTGAGAACGTGAAACTCAACGACACGACTTGGCTGCAAATCGCTGGCCTGAACGCTGAGCAGGGCATCAAGGTTATTGACGCCTTCTACGACGC
>Ga0172380_10007957_pt1 | contig 11760 bp, 9 predicted proteins | sample Leawe162metaG_FD_119747 | JGI IMG/M metagenome (GOLD analysis project Ga0172380, IMG submission 119747) | Leachate microbial communities from a municipal landfill in Southern Ontario, Canada - Leachate well 162 metaG | ecosystem: Engineered > Solid waste > Landfill > Unclassified | place... | reverse complement strand
GCTCAACATCCAGTCCAGCGCCGCACCGAGACCGACAGCCTGGGCGATGGGCGGCGTACCTGCCTCGAATCGACGCGGTGGTTCGGCCCAGCTGCTCGCCTCCAGCGAAACCTGCCCGACCATGCCGCCGCCGGTCATGAAGGGCGGCAGTTCTGCGAGTGCATCGCGCCTCCCCCATAGAACGCCGATGCCGGTCGGGCCGAAACACTTGTGTCCGGAAAAAGCGTAGAAATCGATTCCCAGTTCCTGCACGTCGACCGGCCCGTGCGGCACACGCTGCGCGCCGTCGAGCAGCACCCTGGCGCCGACCGCGTGAGCAGCGGCGACTACCGCGGCGATATCTTCGGCCGCGGTCAGCGCACCGGTGACATTGGAGGCGTGGGTCAGCGCGATCATGCGGCAACGCGCAGTCACCTGTTCGGACAGGCCGGCGAAGACGATGCGTCCGTGGCTGTCGACCGGCAGCGCGCGCAGCACGGTGCCCCGCTCGCGCAATCGCTGCCAGGGCAGAAAGTTGCTGTGATGTTCGGCAGCGGAGACGAGGATTTCGTCGCCCGCCTGCAGCGTATGCGCCAGCGCGCCGGCGACGAGGTTGATCGAAGCCGTGCAGCCGGAGGTGAACACCACCTCCTCGGGGCTCGCGGCATTGACGAAGCGGGCGACGCTGCGCCTTGCCGACTCGTAGGCCAGGCTCGCCGCTTCGGCGAGACGGTGGTTGCCGCGCAGGACGTTGCCGCGCGCGACGGTGTCGTGCTCTCGCATGGCCTCGAACGCGACGCGGTGCATTTGCGCCGTGGCGGCGCTGTCCAGATAGTGGTAAGGCCGCTCGAGGCTGGCGTAAAAGGGAAACTGGCGCCGAACCGCGGCCACATCCCAGCTCATTTTGTCCTCATCTGACAGCGGTGATCTTAGCCAGCGCCGCCGGCGTGTCCACGTCGGTGAATATGGCGTCGTCCTCGACCACAACACGCAGTACTTCGTCGGCATGGCGATCGATCAGGCCCCTTGCGCCCTGATCGCCGCTCAGAGCCAGCATCGCCGCGAAATGGCGCCGGGGCCAGAGCACCGGGTTGCCGCGGCGGCCGTCCTTTTCCGGCACGACGATGGCGGGCTGGTTCAGGTCCATAGCGGCGATGAGGCGATCGATGTGAGCTGTAGTGACGCGCGGCATGTCGGCGAGCAGGACGACGACGCCGTCGAGATCCTGGGGCAGGGCGCGCAGGCCGCAGGAGAGCGAGGTGGACATGCCCGCGGCGTAGTCGCCATTGCGCACCAGGGAGACCGGGTATGGCGTGACCAGCGCTTCGACCGCTGCGGCATCGTGGCCGCTGACCACCAGGGTCTGCACGCAGCGCGAGGCGGTGGCCGCGTTCACTGCGTGCAGCAACATGGGCAGACCATCGATAACGCTGAGCAGCTTGTTGGTTTCCCCCATGCGGCTGGAGCGTCCCGCCGCGAGCACCAGGGCAGCGATGCGCGGCGGCGACGGAGCAGGGGCATTTCTTCTCGAGGCAGCGGTCGCGCTGCTCAAGATGAGTCCGCCTACCCCCATGGCCATGATGTCTGCGCCCGATAGCGGCAGGCCGGCGAGCAGGCGTTGCAGCACCCAGTCCAAGCCGTTGGTGCGCGGCGAACGGGCGCAGCCGGGGAGGTTGATCACCGGCACCGTACCGATGCGCGCCAGCAGCAGCATATTGCCCGGCTCCACCGGCATGCCGAAGTGCACGATGTCGCCGCCGGCGGCGACGATGGCGGCCGGGACCGTGTCGCCCCTGTCCTTGCTCACCGCGGCACCGGCGACGAGGATCATTTGCGCGCCCGCCGCCAGCGCCGCTTGCAGCTCTGTGCGTAGGGCCTGCTCATCGTGTGCGCAACGCGCCGTGATGCCAAGTTCGCTGCCGAGGGATTCGATCCGCCGCCGCGTCACAGCCTCCGTGGCGTCGAGCAACTTGTCGGTGGTCGGATCGCCCGCACTGCAGATCAGGGCAACCCGCTGGCGGGCCAAGGGGGCGATGCGCATAACGGCTGCCGCCGTCGCCTCCTGCCGCCAGGCGGCGATGCTGCGGCTTGCGACGGCGAAGGCGATGGTTTTCACCGTCGCCGTGACCTGGCCTTTGCTGACGGCAGAAAAAGCGGGCAGGGTGCCCACGGTGAGCGCCTCGTCGATGCGATTGAGCCTGGCTATGGCCGCGGCATCGACCACCAGTAGGCCATCGGCCGTCGCGCGCAGATTGCAGCGGCCCTGGGCCGCCGCCTGTGGCTCCAGGTGATCGCCGGCGAGCAGGGCCGCCGCGCACGCGGCGGCCCTGTCTTCATCGACGTCGTCCTCGCCCAGGCGGGCGCCGAGCACCGACTCGATCGCTGCCGCGCCGAGGAGCGCGATGTCTTCGCGAGTCAGGACGTGACCTTTGCGCAACTTGCGGCCGGCTGCCGACAAGCTGTGCGCCAGACGCAGGCCTTCGGCCTCAGCCAGGGCAAATCGGGCGAATATCACGCGCTGCCCCGGTAGCGAACTTGCAGCACCTGGGCGAGGATGGAAACGGCGATCTCAGCCGGCATGCGTCCGCCTAGATCCAGCCCCACCGGTGCGTGGATGCGCGCCAGGGCGGCGGCATCGAAGCCTAGCGCGCGCAGGCGTTCGAGACGCTGGGCGTGGGTGCGCTTGCTACCTAGGGAGCCGATGTAAAACGCCTCGCTCCTCAGCGCGGCGACCAGTGCCGGATCATCGAGTTTCGGATCGTGGCTGAGCGTAATCACAGCACTCAGCAGATCGGGCTGGTAGCGCGCCAGGGCTTCGTCGGGCCAGTCTGTGCACAGGGTCTGCTCCGGGAAGCGCTCTGCGGCAGCAAAGGCGCGACGCGGATCGATGATGGTCACGGCGAAGCCGGCGAGCCCTGCCATCGGCGCCAGCGCCTGGGCGATGTGCACGGCGCCGACCACCAGCATGCGCGGCGCCGGAGCGTATACGCGCAGGAACAGACCTTCGTCGCACGCGAGCGGTCCCGAGCGATCGGCGACCATGCGCGCCAAGGCTTCCTGCTTTTGCTCAGCGCTCAAGAGCAAGTCGCCGCTCGTCTCCGCGTCCTGCAGCAGGCATCGGGCGCCGTCGGCGAACCGGGTCACGCTAGCCGTCGCTCGTCGCTCGGCCTGCGCCGTCAGCACAGCGGCGAGCGACGCCGCTTCGTCCAGACGTTCCACATAGACCTGCACTCGGCCGCCGCAGGCCAGACCGACTTCCCAGGCCTGTTCGTCGGAGACGCCAAAATCGAGGAGGCGTGGCCTGCCGTCCTCGATCGCCGTCATGGCTTCGTGTATCACCGCGCCTTCGATGCAACCACCGGATACAGAACCGACGAAGCTGCCCTGGGCGTCGACCGCCAGATGGCTACCGACCGGGCGCGGCGAGGAACCCCAGGTCCGCACCACCGTCGCCAGGGCGACACCGTGTCCGGCGCTACGCCAAGCCTGGGCGCGTTCGAGTATGTCTTCCTGGTTTACATCCATAATCCGATCATTCTACAGAGCCCGCGCCCCGGAAGGAAACGCTGGGCGCTCAGGTAGAATGGGCCGCGACATTCTACCGCCTGCCCGGATGGTGAAATTGGTAGACACAAGGGACTTAAAATCCCTCGACCGCGAGGTCATGCGGGTTCGATTCCCGCTTCGGGCACCAGTCTTGCACAACTTGACGCACAAGTTTCAGATCGCGCATTGAAGCGCGTCAAATTTGGACCATGCCAAAGCCGGCCTTATCTGCGGAAGTCGCCGCCGAAAGCTGCGCCGTTAATCGATGCAGGTGGTCGAGTAGCCATCAAACGATGGACGCCTGCAACGCTTCCACCGCGGCATCATAGAGGGCGACTTTCCATTTGCGGCCATCGAAGTTGCCCTTTCTACGGACGGGCATCACTCCCAGGGTAAACCCGCGCATCTTCTCGCTGACGGTGACGGAGCCCTGGCCATCGATGGCGTTGATGACGATCCCGTAGGAACTCGGCTCTTCAACAGTCCAGCCTTCGGGCAATACGATGGGGATGCGCATGGGGTCTTTCCGCCTGAGCTGCTTCAAGGATTTGTTCGCTGATCTGCAGCTTACTCCGATTACCTTGGCGGCAGGACGCTGCCAACGCTGCAACAATCCTCTCGCCAGCCCGCTTACGACTGTATGGATAGCGACTATAATGTCACAGCACTCAGGGGACGACCAGGATGGTAAGCAAGAGTGAGCGCGTGGCAACTTTTCCCGGGTCAGCATCGAAGGTATTGGGCTTTGAAGATCGCCAGGACGCTGGGAGTGGGAACCGGGCGGTGCAATGGGTGGTTCGTGAGGCAGCGCAGTAACTATGAAGCTCGATGCAAATGCCCTGCGGCAAATTGTCAGCCGAACGCTCGATCATTACCACACGCGCGCCGCGGCCTTCTGGGAAGGCACGCGCCATCATGACGTCGAGCAGAACATCGAAGCGTTGCTTCGCCATATTCAGGCAAACCCGCCATTCACGATATTGGACTTCGGCTGCGGCCCCGGGCGGGACTTGCTCGCATTTGTGCAGCGAGGGCACCGCGCCATTGGTCTCGAAGGGGCTCCGGCATTGGCGGATTTGGCGCGCTTCTACACTGCGTGTGAAGTCTGGCAGCAAGACTTCCTGCAGCTTGAATTGCCCGATGCCTATTTTGATGGGGTGTTCGCCAACGCGTCGTTGTTTCACGTGCCAACACAGGAATTGCCGCGCATATTGCAGCAGCTACACGCGACCCTGAAACCCCAAGGTGTTTTGTTCAGTTCAAATCCGCGTGGCAACAACGAAGAAAGGATAGACGGTGAACGCTATGGCGCCTATTACGATCTTGCTGCATGGCGCGCCTTTCTTTCCGTTGCTGGTTTTGTCGAGTTGGAGCATTACTACCGGCCGGCCGGCTTGCCACGCGAACAACAGCCTTGGCTTGCCAGCGTCTGGGGCAAAGCGTAAGAGTAACTTTGACGAGAGAAGCAAACTGAAGGAGCCAGCAAGTAGCGTTCGATTCAATCAGACGGTGGCAAGCGTACGGGTTCCGCTTCGCTCGCTTTCTTTCTGATCTCCTCGACAATTTCATTGGGGGTCCAGTCGACGGTGACGTCTATCCCGTTGTCTTTGGCTATCTGTTTGAGTTGCTTTGTAACGAACGCAGGCACTCCCCCTGCATCAACGGCCCGCAACAATTGGCAGGCAGCCGGTGTGACGCCAACATACTGAACACCGGGTGCGATCGGCACCTGGTGCCCAACGAGGTGAGCAGCATTTTCGCCGTAGCTGCTGGCGAACAGTGCGGCCCACTGCGCGAATTGATCGTCTGAGTCCTTGACCATCATTCACCTTCCTTGCCATCGGCGTCGCCCCGGAGCAACCGCTTCTCCACCAATTGAATATGGGCGTGCTGCACTGTCACGTTCTGCGACCACGGGACGCTGGCGGGCCCCTATAGAACACTAACCGACCGAGACTGCAATCCCCAACATGGGTGAGATATGCCAGTGGACATATCATGCCAGAAGAGGTATCGTTTATGTTACAACATGTTTTCATTAACAGATCCTGGGGAGGATGCTTCAATGAACAAGTCTCGTCGTGTGAAACTGCTTGCGAACTTGGCGCCCGTCGCCATGGTTTCCCTGTTCGCCGCCTCTAGCGTCCAAGCTTCCAACTGCAGCGACTATATCCCGACCGGTAACTTTACGCTTTCACTGGGCGTCTCCGGTACCTGTGCCGGAACACTCTCCGCTACTACGGCGCAAGCATTCTTCGACAAGTTGACCACCACCGGCATTCAATCCTTTAGCACGGTCACATACAACGGCACGCAGCAGGCCTCCGCCTTCGCCAATTTTAACTCGCTCGGCATGACTCTGGCCTTCCCATACGCAGTGGGTCAAGCGGGGGGTAACTCCAATACCCTGACGCTGGACATCCCGGGTCTTGGTATCAGCCAGAGCTTCACTGGGGCTACCCGCGATGCCAGCCAGCAGCTGCTGCAAGACTACATCAAGAAGCAGGGCAACATCCTCGGTCGCATCATGCAATATCAGGCGGCCAATTCGGCTACCAGTCCGATCTCCGGCCCCGGCGGCATGATCCAGAGCGTGGCAGCGAGCGACTTCAATTCGAACTTCACCGACAGCGCCACCAACATCGCGGCGCCGGCCAGCATGGCCGCAGCGGGATCGGGCGGCAAGTCCTCGAACCTGGCGGGTGTTTCCCTGCAGTACGGTTCCCTCGACATATTGAACAGCAAGGTCAAGGTCGTTACCGTTCCGCTGTCCTACACCATACGCAATGATATCGATCCGCGCCGCCAACTGACCTTCAGCCTGCCGTTGACCGAGGTCGATACCAACGGGGCAAAGTCCTACCAGGGCGGCTTCGGCGTCTCCTACCGCTTCCCCATGAGCGACAGCTGGACTCTGACACCGGGCGGCAAGTATTCGATCGTCGGCTCTGCGGATATGGCCACCGTCTCCTCCCTGTACACCCTGTCGCTGACCAGCACCTACATCTGGAGCATGGATAGCTTCGACATGGCTATGGGCAACATGGTCGGCTACAACAAGACGGGAAAATTCTCCGCCGGCGACTATTCCTTCGACCCGGGCATCACCAACACGGTGTTTCGCAACGGACTGATGCTCTCGCAGCCGGTGGTCTGGGGCGGCAAGAAGCTATCGGTCGAGTACTCGCTCATCGATACTCGCTACACCGGCAGCGCGATGTACGTCGATAACACCCAGGAATTCGGCATCAGCATCGGCACCAACAAGAGTGCCTTCAGCGCCAGAAGCTATCTGCGCGGCGGTATTTCCTATATCCACGGCAAGGATACCAAAGGCTTCAATGCCAATATCGGCTACTGGTTCTAAGTATCGAACTTGGTGATTTCAGGGGTGCGCTTGCGCACCCTTTTTTCATGGAGAACACCGTGCGTCAGCATCTTCTTCGTTGCTCGCTGTTCGCCCTGTCGGCGGCGGTCCTGTTCGGGCTTCCGGCTCGGCCGGCATTCGCCGACATCAGCTCGCAATCGATCGAATATGCCGCCACCGGCCGCTTCGACGAATTGGAAAAGCTCATGGAGGCGGAGGAAACGAAACATGCGCTCAACACCCGCGATCGTCATGCCCAGTGCTTCGCTTATTCGAAGACCAAGCGCTACAACAAGCTGATGCCCTGTCTCGACCAGCTCGAGGCCAACGTCAAGAAAGGCGATCGGCGCACTCGCCTGTTCGGTCTCGACGACGCCACGCCGACCGTACACATCATGCGTGCCGACGCGCTGATCGAGATGGCCCAATACGCCGCGGCAGCGAGCGAAGCGCAGAAAGGACTGGATTGGCTGAAGAAGGACGACAGCGACGACAAGGACATGTTCATCCATTGCCTCGCGGCGCTCTCCTTGACGTCGACCCTGGGTGGCAAGCGCGCCGATGGCGAGAAGTTCGCACTCGAGTTGAGCCAGGTGAATACCTCGTTGCAGTATTCCGATTATGCCAACGCCAAGGCCATGGCCCTCGGTCGTGTCTACATGGCGCTCGGCGACTTCGTCAAGGCGCTCGATGGCATCAACAGCGACAAGACGTTCAAGCTCAAATCTTTCCTCGACAATCTGGTCAGCGGGGCCATGCTGCGCGGCGTGAATAACTGGGCCTGGGCCGAACTGCCGCGCGGCTTCATGCTGAACAAGGCCATGCTCGAGACCGGCAAGATCGCCGAAGCCAAGGCCGGCTACGACGATCTTCTGAAGATTCCCGCGACTCGTGACAACGGCGAGATCTACTGGCTGATACTCACGGACCGCGGCCGCATCGCTGATCAGGAGAATGCCGCCGACGCCGCGATCAACTATTACAAGCAGGCGATCGACGTCATCGAACAACAGCGCGCGACGATCAACACCGAGGCCAACAAGATAGGCTTTGTCGGCGACAAGCAAAATGTCTATGGACAGCTGATCGCCGCTCTGTTCAAGACTCAGCGGGCGGGTGAGGCCTACGAGTATATGGAGCGTGCCAAGGCGCGCGCGCTGGTCGATCTGCTCGCCAACAAGGACGACTTCGCCGTGCCGGTGGTGGCGGCGAAGAATGTCGGGGAACTGCTCGCCAGTTATCGTGCCGCGGGCCACGAGGCGCTGGCACAGGTGCCTATCGATATGTCGAAGGCGACGGAATCGAGGCAGCGCAACCTGGTGGTGCAAAAGGCAGAGGAACTCAGCGCCGCGGCGCCGGAACTGGCCTCGCTGGTGTCGGTGAGCGCCGCGCCGGTGAAGCAGATCCAGGACAGGCTGATGCCCAACGAGGCGATCGTCGAATACTATTTCCACGGCAAGGACCTCTTCGTGGTCACGCTATCGACCGCCGGTGTTCGTGCCGCGAAGGTCGATGCCAATGGTCTCGAGGAACTGGTGCGCACCTTCCGCCACGATCTACAGGAGGAGGCGGCGGGCGTCGTCAAGCCGGCGCAGGCGCTCTACGACAAATTGCTGCGCCCGCTCGAGGCTGAGTTGGGCAACCGCGACCTGCTTATCGTGCCGCACGGCTTCCTTCACTACGTGCCCTTCGCAGCCCTGCACGACGGCAAGGATTACCTGGTGCAGACCCGCGCCCTGCGCTACCTGCCCAGCGCCAGCGTGCTCATATACCTGAAGCCCTTGCGCACCAAAGCGCCGGACAGCATCCTGGTGCTGGGCAATCCCGATCTCGGTGACCCGAAGCTCGATCTGCCCAACGCCGAAACCGAGGCGCGCATGATCGCGGCGATGATGAACGGCAACGAACTGCTGGTGCGCGATAAGGCTTCGAAAGTGGCTTTCAAACAGTTTGCGCCCAACTTTCATTACCTGCACATCGCTTCGCACGGCCAGTTCAACGCCGACAACGCCATGAATTCGCGCCTGCTTCTGGCCAAGGCCGGCAAGGAGGACGGCTCGCTGACGGTAAACGAACTCTACGGCGTGCGCCTCGATGCGGATCTGGTGACCATGAGCGCCTGCGAGACGGGCCTGGGCAAGGTATTGAACGGCGACGATCTGGTCGGGTTGACGCGTGGCTTTCTCTACGCCGGCAGCAGCAACGTCGTCGCCAGTCTGTGGCAGGTCGATGACTTGGCGACATCGGAACTGATGAAGCGTTTCTACACCAATATGAAGAATGGCGTGCCCAAGCGCGATGCCTTGCGCCAGGCGCAACTCGACACGCGCAAGGAATTTCCCCACCCCTTCTTCTGGGCTGCCTTCTTTCTCACCGGGCAGGGAGTTTGAAGCCGTGCTACATCCAGTTGAACGGCGATGGATCCTTGGCACGGAAGAGCGGCAGTTTGCTGTCCTCGGGCACCCCCTGCGCTCGCAGCACGGCGATGAAACCCGGCGCATCCTTCAGCACCAGGCCGAAGTTGCCGGCGTCGGTGACCAGGGTAAAGGTGTCGCTGTGAAAGGCGTAGGACTTGATGGCGGCTACGGGCCAGGCGAAGGCCATGGCCGGTTTTTCCCCGCCGTTGTACAGGCGCAATTGGGTGCCGCTGAAAAGGCAGAGTCCGAAGAGGCGGTAGGCGATGAATTCGTTCTTTACCGGTGCCGAGAAAATGCAGTCGCTGTCGACCACCACCCGCGCCGCGTTGAACTCGGCGCTCAGTGCCGAGATGGTCGCAGGCGACGGCGGCTGGCGCGCGCAGCCGGCGATCAGGGTCAGCGCGCACAGGCCAAGAATGAGTTTGTCTCGCATTTATCTCTCCTTCAGCAGAGGAAGACTGGCCTATTTTGCATCGTTGCGAATGCCAAGTGCGATAGCACAGAGCTTGCGCTGTGGCAACTAATAGAGTGAAGACAAAGCATGTCTGATCGGTCATCCAAACGGGTATTCACGCGTTACGCTCAGAGGGCCGACATAGGGACGGTGCTATCGCGTGGCGCGAACCTGACTATGCTACCGTGTTAGTCTTTAGTCAATCGAGATACAAGAACAACAGCTTCTGCCGGCTGTTAGCGGACGGGGCAAACAGGGAGAACATGCGTCATGTCTTGTCACCATAACGTTCCGTTGGGTTTCGCCTTGTCCGTGTTCTTCGCTATGCCCGTGGCACACGCTGCCGATGTCGGCGCGGCGGCAACGGCAGCGGCGGCGCCGAAGACGCCAGCGGTGAAGACCATTACCAATTTCTCCCAGGCGCTGCGCTGCATGGACGAGCTATTCCTCGGCTTCGGCAAGCAGGGCATCGTCATCACCTCGGCGGGCATTCCCGACGAGACCGGCAAGGTCAAGACCGGGACCAAGGAAATGCTGATCACCGCGATTGCCAGGATGACGGTCAAAAGCAACGCCTTCGAATTCATCGATTTTCATAGCCAGGGTGACGATCTGAAAAATCTCTTCGACTCCATGGGCGACCAGCGGCGCAAGGTGCCGGACTACTACATCCGTGGCTCGATCACCCAGATGGATGACCAGGCGGTGCGCACCAACAAGGGCGCCGGGATATCGCTGCCTTTCCTCGATTTTGGTGTCTCCAAGGACGAGGCCTACGACCTGGTCAGCATGGACATGAGCATAGGCGAGACGGCGACGCGCAAGATCCTGCCGATCACCAGCACATCGAACACCATGGTCATCGTCAAGGGCGGCAAGTCGGGCGAAGGCGGCGGCAAGCTGGGCAAACTGGGACTCAGCTTCAATCTCGATATCAGCCGTTCGGAAGGCCTCGGTGCCACCACGCGAGCGCTGCTCGAACTGGGACTGATCGAAACGCTGGGCAACTTTACCCAGGTACCCTACTGGAAATGCCTGGACGCGGACCTCACCAATCCGGTCATCCGCGATCAGGCCCGCGAGGGTTTCGACAGCCGCAAGCCGAAGGAATTGGTCGAGTTCGTGCAGCGCAAGCTGGGCGGCAGCATGAACCGCTACAAGGGACCGATCGACGGCTACATGAACGACGAGTTGAAAAATGCCATATCGGAATACCAGGCGCAGAATCATCTGATCGCCGATGGCAAGATCAACTTCGACCTCTACGCCAGCCTGCTCGACGATACGCAAAACGCGTTGGCGGCCCTGCCGACGACGCCTCCGGTATCCGCCTACGTTCCCGGTACCGCTGCGGTGGTGCAAGCGCCGCCAGTTGTGGCGACAGCGGCGCCGCCGCAGCCAGCAGCTGCCAGTCCATCCTTCTTCAGGGTCAATCTGGAGAGCGAGCGCGGCGCCAAGCCATCGTACAAGGTCGGTGAATTCCTCAACCTGAACCTGTCGCTGAACGGCCATGGCACCGCCTATTGCTACTACGAGGACACCGGCAAGAATACCGCACGCATTTTCCCCAACCAGTTTCATGCCGACGCATCGATGAAGGCCGGCAGCAGCATGCGCCTGCCCGGTGGCGGATTCAAGATCAGGTTCGATCAGGCCGGACGCGAGCGTGTCGCCTGCATCGGTGCCGACCATGAGTTGCTGGTGCCGCCTTCGGTCAATGCCGCGCCCGACTTGCGGCCGCTGGGGCGCGCGCTCGACGACATCGTCAGCCAGTTCAAACTGGCCAATCCCGGTGCCGTCGCGAGCGTGGTCGACATCACGGTAACGAGGTGATCTAAGATCATGTCCAGGACTTGGGTGGTCTCGGTGCTGACAGCGATATTCGCAGGGTCGTTGTCGGCGGGGGAGATCATCGTTGCCCCGCAACAAGCCGGCACGGGAGGATCGCGCAGCGCCAGCGAGCAGAGGGACAGGGCCAGGGCCTACCAAAGCGAGGC
>Ga0172380_10007956_pt1 | contig 11763 bp, 8 predicted proteins | sample Leawe162metaG_FD_119747 | JGI IMG/M metagenome (GOLD analysis project Ga0172380, IMG submission 119747) | Leachate microbial communities from a municipal landfill in Southern Ontario, Canada - Leachate well 162 metaG | ecosystem: Engineered > Solid waste > Landfill > Unclassified | place... | reverse complement strand
TAATAATTATTTTATAGAGCCGCCCTTACGGTAAAGGTTGTTGTACCTGTACAAGTTCCTTCAACACCATTAGGAACTCCAACCTGCCAATAGGTCTCATCACTTATTGGAACAGTATCGCTCTGTGGAATTCCTAAAACAGCGTCAACGTCTGTTTGAGTAGCACTTAAATCAGTTCCTGCGGTATAAAGAAAACTGGCCAAACTATATTCTTGGTTGCCAACTGGAATAGTTCCTCTACCCGAACAAGTAAGTGCACCTCCAGAAAGTTTAAAGTCAATGGCAATATTTCCTGTGTCAGTTACTGTGGCAGCGTGATCGCCAACTGAATTTGCATTAACAGCGACTTCTCCAAAACTTATATCAGCATCAACATCAAGAGATTGTAAATCATTTAAAGTAACTGTAGATGAATCATCGGGAGTTCCGGCTTCCTCATCAGAGGGGGTTACAGTTGCCAACCATGTTCCACCATCGGCATAATATTCTACGGCAAACTCATGACTTAATGCATAGGCCATATCATCAATACTCGCACAACTGTCGTTTTCATCAGGAGCCGTATCTTCCCACAAATAACAATTATCATTATCTTCGTCTTGACTTAACGTAGCACAAGTAGTTCCTTGTTTATAAACTGCCACAATTACACTGGTTAAATCTTTACAACTGTTATTATCTGTAATAGTACCCGTGACTACAACCGCTTGTGTGGTGCTTTCCGTAAGAGTAATTGCACCATCAGCATTCAATGATACGCCCGATGCCACTGCGACAGAATTACCCACTGTTACCGAAGGAGTAGCGTTATCAGCTGTCACAAAGCCAGCCGGAAAAATAAGAGTATAGCCCATTACAAAAATTAAATATATTATAAAAACTTTTTTAATAAACATTAATTTAAAATATTCAAATTAAATTATTTAATTATACACCCATTAAAAAATAACAACAGTGGATAAATTACAATGCGGCTCTTACAACAAATGTAGTTGTGCCCGTACAAGTTCCTTCCGAACCAGCAGGTACTGCCACCTGCCAATAAGCATCGTCTGTAACTGGAGTTCCACTACTTGGTTTTGGTAAATCAGCATTAACATCTGTCGCACTTTCGCTAAGCACTGCACCGTCTCCATAACTGAAACTAGATAAGCCATATTCTTGGCTTGCCACAGAAATAGTTCCTCTGGTACTGCAGTTTAGTCCGCCTCCCGAGACCTTATAATCAACGGCAACATTTCCGTTATTTGTAACAGTGGTAATATGATTGCCCGATGATTCTGCTCCCGGGTTGACACTGCCAAAATCTATTGTTTCCGAAACACTAATTGATTGGAGAGTAGCCATTTCAATGGTATCGTCATCGGCTGTGCCGGCTCCCACGGTATCTGTCGGTGTCATTTCACAAACCCAATTTTGTGCTTCATAGGTAGAACCGGCATCGGTTGGTTCAGCATAAAAATAAACCGGAAAAGTGCAAGTATATGTTTCTGTATTTTCTGAACCACCGGATGGAACACAATTGGCATCACCTGTTAAAGTATAATGATTGGCATTATCATCGTCTCCTTCTGCCGTAACTGCACTTCTGTAAAGTTTTGCCGTAACACTTGTAATATCAGCATATCCATTAGCATCTGTTACTGTGCCGGCACATACTACATTTTTTGTCGTTCCACCAATTAAAGTAACAGAACCAGCACCGGCGTCAATTGAAACACTGCTGGCAACCGGTAATGAATTTGTTTCCAAATCTAACCAACCGGTAACATTTGAAACCGCTGCTGAATTGGCTCCGGCATGCCAATCTGCTCCGCCGGTTGCATCAGAATCCTTTAGCGAAAGATAATCACAATTAAATGTTCCCGTCGCAGCACTTAACGTCGCTTGTGTGCCGGTTGACGATGAATCTATAGTTATCACATTTCCTGCGGTTCCCGTGGCTACGAATGCTCCACCGATTGTTTGCGTTACGCTGGCGGGAAAAGTTACTGTGTTGTTAGCATTCAACGTTAAGTTGTAAAAAGTGTTAGCTCCGGTGATAGCGTGCGTGCCAGCTAGCAAAGTAACTGTGCTTGTATTTGCGGTGAAACCGCCTGCCCCCACGGAGTTAGTCCAGCCACCCGAGACATTTAGATTAGTACTCCCGGACAATGCCAAAACTCCTGCGGAAATTGTCACACTTCCAACAGTTGAGTTGTTGCCTGAAAGAGTCATTGTAGAAGTCGCTGTATTTTGTGTAATTCCTGTTACATTTGTGCCGATAACTGAGCTAATTGTCACTGCTCCCGTCCCAGTATTTAAGTTAATAATTGTGCCTATATTGTTAATATCACCAGTGGAAAGCGTAAGAGTGAATGTACTTGAACCATTAAGAGTTAAATTGTTTGTTCCTGTAACACCTCCGCTAAATACGCAAGAAGTGGCGGAAGGCATAATTGTCATTGTTCCTGTGGCGTTGGCGATATCAGCAAACACAATTGGATTGGCAAAAGTACGCCCATCGCCCATAAGCGTAACGGCAGAACTATTAGCCGAAGAATCACCAAGTGTAATTATTCCTTTTCCAGCACCGTTTACGGCGTGAGAACCACCAGCCGATGTGCTAGTTGCTAACGAAACCGTCCCGGCTTTAATTGTGAGTCCACCGGTAAAAGTATTGGCACCTGAAAGAGTCAACTGTGAAGTAGCGCTATTCTGTATAACGCCCGTCACATTCGTCCCAATGACGGCACTAATTGTGGTTGCTCCTGTACCAGCGCCAGAATTGGTAATGGTGCCAGTGTTATTAATAGTAACAGTGCTAAAAGTAGCATAAGATACACTCGTGTTATTAATTATAATATTGCCGGTTCCATCAATTCCACCACGAAACAAACCATAACTCATACCATCAACAGTTCCAGCATTAGTAATCGTTAAATTATTAGCCAATGTAATATGTGAATCCATTGTATTGGCATAACTGCCTGTTTTCAGTTCTAATATGCCACTACTCCCCGATGCAACTGTAATAGGATTAGAAATACCGGCGTTACCTATATATAATATAGCGTTAGCGCTTCCGCTGGTATCACCAATAGTAATTGCTCCACTGCCATTGCCTCCGAATGCCTTACGACTGGTTGTTCCATACACCGTCCCGGCTTTAATTATGAGTCCACCGGTAAAAGTATTGGCACCTGAAAGAGTCAACTGTGATGTCGCACTGTTCTGAATAACGCCCGTTACATTCGTTCCAATTACCGAGCTAATCGTAACTGTACCAGACCCTGCACCTATATTCGTAATCGTTCCTGTAAAATCAACTGTCGCCGTTGAAAAAGTAAGTTTATAGATAGCGGTGCAGTTAGTTGATAGATTATTAGTGCCAGTAATCCCACCGCTAAAAGTACAGCTGGCTGTCGGAGAAATCTTAATCACGCCGGTTGTACCAGAAGCCAAAACAATTGGGTTAGCCCAAGTCCTGCCGTCTCCTGTGAGCCACACATCATTAGCATTGGCAGATGAATCACCTAAAGTAATTGTTCCTGTACCTGAACCTCCACCAGCGGAAGTGCTTGTTTTGAGGTCGCACCTTCCTTCTTTAATCGTTAACCCACCGGTAAAAGTGTTGGCACCCGAAAGACTAAGTGTCCCCGCTCCGGTTTTGGAAATTCCCTTGGCTGCTCCGCCGTCGCCAATAATACCAGAAAGAGTGAATGTGCCGGTTGGAACAGAAATTATCACATTATCAGAAAGAGTAACCGGATTGGCATAGGTAATACCACTACCACCCGTAATTGTTCCGGTGTAGCCACCCTGCACAGTTATGCTTCCCGTGCTGGCTGTAAGGCTGGCGTTAAATTTTGCACCGTTGTCGCAATCTGCATCAAAAACAAGAATGTCTGCGTTAGTGGGAGCTGAAGCCGAGTCGCCACTACCACAACCTGCCGGGTCTGTGGTTTTCCAGTTTGAGGCAGTAGCAGTATTTGCACCGTCATCTCCAACCCAGTAAAGTGTTGTGCCAGGGTCCACAATATAATCAAAATCAATATCTCCACTAATTACTTTTAAATCAAAAACGTCTGTAGATTGAGAAAGATTTGAAAGCAAAATACGGTATTTACCATCGTGATCAATATTTGAGAAATTCGGGTTTACGCCATCGTCTACTAAATATAGTTGCTGGCCTTCAGTCTGATTTCCTTCTGCGTCGGTGTATACAGGGTAAACTTCTATAGATGGGGCGATCCCTCCTTCGCCTACGGCTTCGGCGGGCGAAGCATAAATTGTAATATCATTATTACTTGCAAGTATTGCTTTAAATGTAACACGAATATAATCGTTGGCAGGGATAGTGGCAAAAGTGTTTTCTGTATATGTACCCTCCTGAATAGCAACTGCATCATAAACATCATCTATGATTTCTCGATTTGAATCTAACTGCCATGCCTTGGAAATAAATATAACTTCAAAGATTTGTTCTGATAAGTGTGGCACGACCCACTCCACATAGTCAAGCTTTCCGTTTTCGTTGAGGTCATAGGCGTGGAAGGCCATAGTGCCGTTGTCCCGACAGGCCTCTGCCTGTTGAGTATCCTCGATTGCTTCGCAATCGGGATTTTGCCATTTGATTTTGATTTTTGATTCCTGCCCTACTTTGTAGATTTCGGGGATAGTGGTGAAAGCTAAAACATTTTTATAAATTGGGATTGTTGGGACTTCTTCTACCAATGATTCAATAACAACTTCGTCTGGAACAGAAACAGTAATTATTTTACCATCTTTTATTTCCTGCTCTGTAATTGTTGGAGCAGGTGTTTCGTAATCAATTTTCACATATTCTTTATCTATTTCTTCCATCATTTCTGTTTCTTCTAACACTGGCTGGTCAGACGGAGAAACGGTTTCTTCCAAAACCGACTCGTCATTGCGAGCCGAGTCATCAGACGAAGGCGTGGTAATCTCTTCGCTGGTAATGACGGAAGAATCAGACGGCGAGACGGTTTCCAAAATAGGTGCGTCATTCCCCTGCAAAGGGGAATCCAGATTGTTTCCCGCGTCAGTTGTATCTGGATTCCCAGTTAAGCTGGGAATGACAGACGAGGGTGTTTGATAATTATCACTAGGGGCTACTATTTCGCTTGGAGTTTCTATTGGGTCTATGATTTCAATCTCGTCATTGCGAGCCGAGTCATCAGACGAAGGCGTGGCAATCTCTTCAACAATATATTCGGAAACATCAACAAAGCTTGCTTCGTCTGTTGTAACAACCTCTTCGGTAAACTGTTCAACTACTTCTTCTACTATATCTACTACGGCTTGTTCTAAGTCAGCGAAAAAAAATTTAGATATCTTGGTAAAAATATTTTTTGAGGCAAGAGAAACATTTTTTTTTCTATCTTTTAAAGATAGTTGTTCTTGAGAAGCTGGTGTTTTTTTGGAAAGAATGGTCTGTGCTTCTTCTTTGGTAATTGTTTTTGTTTTTATATTTTGTGCTGACTTCGGCAATTGAATAAGATTTTGATTTTCTTTTATCTCGCTTCGTCTGACTAATATCGTCCATTTAACTGGCTGGTTACTGTTGGCGACTATTGCTGAAGTTTGCTTAACACTAACGGACTTTATTAAATTATTTTGATCTATAGTTTTTTTAGGAAATAACGGAGTTGTAGAAAAATTAAGATGCAACATTACCAAAACAAAAACCACAAGGCATTGCAAAATTGCTGAACTGCCTATCCATCTTTTTAAATTAATTTTTTTTTCGTTGGTTATTATAAACTTCAATTTTTCAGAATAATTTAAAAAAATCAAAAAACAAACGGTCTAAAAATTTCTGTCAGAAGAAATATAATATAAATAAAAAGCAAAATAAGGGCTTCCTTTTTTGTTATTTTTTCTTCCGTTCTAACAGCAACCAGAAAAACCGCTAATGCAACAATCAAAAATATTCTGGCAATTAAAAATGGTGAAAAATCATTTATCTCAAACGGAGCAATTACGGCAACAATACCCAAAACCAAAGTTGCACAAGAAATTACAGAACCCATTAGGTCACCAAGAATCATCCAACCCTCTCCCCGCCTAGCTGAAAGAATAGAAAAATATGCTTCGGGAAAACAATTTCCCAAACTAACTATCAGAAGACCGACCAATGAAAGCGATAAACCCAATTTATTGGAAAAATATTGAGCAGCACTTATAATAACTTGAGAGGATATTAAAAGAATAACTAAAAATATAATTATTTTCAATAAGTCCTTAATAAATTCTGAGAATCCTTTTATCGGCTGTTTTCGCTTACCTTTGTATATTTTTTTGAATCTGTCTCCTTTGGAAAAAATCCAAAAAGCATAAATAAAAAAGGCTAATATCAACAATAATCCGTCTGTTCTGCCTAATTCTCCATCAAAAATTAGAAATAAGGGCATTGTTGCAATTACTGCTGTGAATATGGCACTTTGTTGTACCATTTTACTTTCGGCCGGGACAAAACGCTTGCTCATCAAAACAGCCAATGATAAAACCAATGTCAAATCAACTAAATTTCCTCCCAAAATATCGCCAAAAGCAAGTTGTGGAAAACCGCGCAGAGCAGCACCGATATCAACAAATAAATTTGGTAAAGAACCGGCTATTGCCATCACAAAAAAAGCGATAATAAATTCTCGCCAGCCGAGGTATTTAGCCAAGGAAACCAATGTTTTGATTAAGTGAGAACTTAACCAAGCTAAAACAAAAATAGAAATTAAAAAAATAACTATGTAAAAAATCATGAAAATACTAATTCATAGATTATACCAAAAATAAAAATTAAGGACAAAGGATAAATCAATAAATTTTTACCTCCTATTTTTTTATACATTAACAATATCAAAATTCCGTCAATTCCAAGCAAAACACCTCCAATAAAAGAAATCAATCCGATGAATGAATTCAAGCCGATTAAAAACAAAATCAGTGGCACAAAACAAACAATCGCCCATGAATGAAAACTTTTAATTTTTAAATCGTAAATCAACATTTTTTTTAAAGTAAGACCCAGCGTAATAAATCCCACGAATGTTGTGGCAACTCCTATCAAAACACCTAAAGAAGCTAAACCACTTCCCAAAAAACTTTTCAGCCCGACTAAAGCCGATTCGGTTGTACCATTGCCCGTAATTCCCAAAACCAAAAAAATAAAAACGAGATAAATAATGGCCGGAATTAAAATGGCAATTGTAACTATTTTTTTTATTGATTTTTTTTCTTCCAACATTTCTTCCACTTCCGGAATCATACCGGTTCCCCACAAAGAAAACATTACGGCTCCGTAGGGTAAGAATAAATTTTTAATTCCGTAATCCATATTCCCAACAAAAAGATTCTCAATTTTTATTTGAAAAAAACCTTTAATAAATATCATCAATAAAACCAACAATAAAAAAATCAGCACCCCCAGTTCAATTTTAGATACAATTTTAATTCCGAAATAAATAATTAAAGAAGCTAAAATAAAAAAAATAAAAACATACAAAAGTTTACTGCCACCGAAAATAGGCAAAAAGACATTTGATAAAAATTCACTACCAATAATTAAATAAACCAACAATACCCCAAAGGACCCTAAGGTGGTAGAAACCAAAGAAAACTTACCAAACCATTTTCCCAAATGAAAACCGACAAATCCCGGAAACCTTTTATAATCAGGCGTTTTTAATGCGACCTCGCTGTACATTAGGTGAATTAAAATAACTAAAAATCCCAGAACTAAAAAATAAGCCAGCATAATCCAAATGCCGACCTTCATAGTAATATAGGGCAAAGAAAAAAACCCAACTCCAATAATACTGCCGGAAATTGTGACAATGGGATAGATATAATTTTTTAAAATATTATTGAACATATTTTTTAATTATACCTTTTTTTTATCAATAGACAAACAGCCAATTTTATGATAAAAAGAGGATAGCAAAGATAAAGATTTTTTTCAGCTCGGGCTGGCCGTGGGTTTGGCGGGCGTTGAAAAAAATCTTTATCTTTGCGGTGCTATGCTCCTATCGTCTAGTGGTTAGGACGCGTGATTCTCAATCACGCAACACCGGTCCGACTCCGGTTAGGAGCACAACATAAAGTTTCTTTTATTTTTTATTGACATCGTAGTCTGGCGGTATCTGCCAATAATTAATAATATATTGTGCCATTTTTTTAAAAACTGGCACAGCAGACGCACTGGAAGTCGGAACCTTAGGATTATCTAATTTTACTAATATCAAAAATTGGGGATTCAGTGCCGGGCCAAAACCAAGAAATGTCTGAATGGTTTTATTCGGCTCATATCCATTTTTGTCTTTTAGAGGAACCTGAGCTGTACCGGTTTTCCCTGCCAGATAGTAACCCGGAATTTTGGCTCCGCTCCCGAAACCATTTTCTATCACGCTTGTTAACATCGTGGTAACCTGAGAAGCTGTTTGTTTTGAAATAATTTGCTCATTTAACACTTCGGAAATAGTTTTTATTTCTTCTTCTCCTTTCACTATTTTTTCTACTATATAAGGTTTTACTAACTTGCCACCGTTGGCAATTGCACAAAACCCCTTTGCAATTTGAATAGGAGTGACGCCAACTCCTTGTCCAAAACTGGCCGTAGCAAATTCCACATCGGGACCATTAATATTATTTTTGAAACTCACTTCTCCCTGTAATTCAATACCGGTTTTTTCATTAAAACCAAACTTATCAAGATAGTCTAAAAAAACTTGGTGAGGAATCAATTGAGAAACAAAAACCGCTCCGGTGTTAATCGATTTTTCCAAAACACCAGTCATGGTTTGTTGACCATATTTTCTTCTGTCATAGTTATAAATTGTCGCCGGTCCCATTTTGACAAAACCGGTGTCCACGTAAGTTGTGTCCGGTGTTATTTTACCCTCATTTATACCTATCGCCATAGTGAACGGCTTCATTATAGATCCCGGTTCAAAAATTTTTTGTACAATTGAATTTTGAAAAATATCAAGATCTTTTTCTTTTGAATAAAAATTCAAATCAAAAAAAGGAGCATTGGCCATAGCTAAAACTCTGCCGGTGTCGGGTTTCAGAACTAAAATTTGTCCCGAATCAATATTTAAATTTTTTTCTGCTTCTTTCAACAGAGACTCCGCTTCAAATTGAATGTTATAATCTATTGTTAAATAAACATCAGATCCATCCAGATTCAACTCCGGTGCTGAAAAATTAATTAGATCCAATCCTCTTTTTTCTTCTTTAATTCCGGACTCGCCTTTTAAAAAAGAATCAAAATAGCCCTCTACTCCATATTGGCCGGTTCCGTCGCCTCCCAAAAAGCCAATGACCTGAGATGCTATTTTTTCTTGAGGATAATATCGACCGGAAATATTTTCCCAATAGATACCGGCTAAGCCTATTTTTTTTACTTCCTCAATAACTTCACTGGATAAATCTTTTTTAATTACCGTATAAGAATCACGATTTTCTATTTTTGAAAGTATAAATTCCCCTGATTCACCAATCACCTTTCCAAGTGCTTCAGAAAGAATATCTTTGTCTTTAATTTCCTGCGGGATTAAAGATACCGACCATTTTTCTTTGTTAATTGCTAAACTTTTGACATCTCCTGTTCCATAGGATCCCTTGCTTTCCTGACTATTTTCAAAAAATATTTCCCCTCTTTGACCTTGTTTTTCAGAAAATCCGACCTGCTGACCCAATGCCTGCGATTGATAGAATTTATGATTTATTATTTGTAAATAAAATAAGCGACTAAAAATAGCCACTCCAAAAATTATTATAAACGCAAATATTACATTCAACCTCCAGCTTCTCATTTTGTTTTGTTGTTCTTCAGTTGTTAGTATTCCCTGTTTTTGATAAAAAAGCTGAAGCGTCTAAAATTTGTATATATTTGACATCTTTGACTCTTTCAAAACTCATTTTTTGAGTTCTCTCTCCGATGGTCCCCAAAAAACTGGTTTCAGCGAAATTCTGTTCTAAAACTTTACTTTCTTCCAAAAGATTGTCTATTTGTTTTTGGTAATCCTTAATTAAATATGTCCCGTGAGTCATGTTGTTTATATTATGAACATAAAATATCGAAAGACATAAAATTATGGAAAATCCACACAAGCAATATATTTTCCAACTAATTTTTTCGTTGATAGACAGATAAGTTGAGATGATCATATTCTTACAAACGCCCGTAATTTAGCGGAGCGAGAACGAGAATTCAATCTCAGTTCTTCGTCTCCAGCCATAACCGGCTTTTTAGTTAATATTTTTATTGAATTTTCCTCTTTAAAAAAATTTTTAACAATTCTATCTTCTAGAGAATGAAAAGAAATTATCACTATTCTTCCCCCAGAAGATAAAATTGAAATCACTTGAGGCAAAACACTTTTTAAATTTTCCAGCTCATTATTAACCGCAATCCTCAATGCTTGAAATGTTCTTGTCGCACAATGAATATTGCCATGCTGAAATTTCGTCGGTACTGCTTTTTTAATAATCTCAACTAATTGCAATGTGCTTTCAATTTTTTTAATTTTTCTTTCTTCTGTAATTTTTTTTACAATTTGTTTCGCAAAACCCTCTTCCCCATATTCTTCTATTATTTTTTCTAAATTTTCTTTTGAATATTCATTTACAATAATTTCAGCAGTTAATGTTTGAGCTGTGTCATATCTCATATCAAGTTCTTCATCTTTCTGAAAAGAAAACCCTTTAGTTGTTCCCTCCAATTGCCAAGAGGACATTCCTAAGTCCAATAAAATTCCATCTATTTTTTCAAAATTATTTTTTTCAACAATTTCTTTCAAGTTGGCATAGGAGTCATTAACCAGCAACAACCTATCGTTTTTAATTGTTAGTTTGCAATTTTCAATCTGTTGTGGGTCTAAATCTATACCCAATACTTTTCCATTCGGTTTATTTTTTTCCAAAATTAATGCAGTGTGACCTCCCTGACCCACTGTGCAATCAATAAAATTTTCATTTTCTTTTGGATTCAGATATTGCAAAACTTCACTTGTAAGAACCGGAATATGTTTCATTGTTTTTATATTCCCAAACCACCTAATTTTGAAACCATTTCACTTACCCCTTTTTCGGCTTCTTTAGTCCAATTATCCCAATTTTCTGAATCCCATATTTCTAATCTGTTGGACAATCCACAAATAACAACATTTTTATTCAAGCCAGCATATTTTTTTAAATAGTCCGGAACCAAAACCCTTCCCAATTTATCTAAAGTAACCTCCATAGCTCCTGCCAACATTGTTCTGGTAAAACTTCTGGCTTCCGGCTGACTAATTGTTAAATTACTTAATTTTTCCGACATTATTGTAAATTCCTTTTCTGTATAAACAACCAAACAGTTCTCAACCCCTTTTGTAATAATTACTTTATCGCCCAGTTCTCCTCTGAATTTAGCCGGAAGAGCCAATCGTTTCTTAGTATCAATTGTGTGTTCGTATTGACCTATTAACATACAAGGTGACTTATTTTAATTATCCACAGATTTAATGACTTTTCCCACACTTATCCACTTTTATCCACTACACTTTATTTATAGCCCACTTTATGGGTGCAGGTCAACACCCTGCCCCAAAACCCTAATTATAGTCGTAAATAGGCCTATTTCTCCACCACTTATCCACAGCTGAATTTTCAAATAAATTGAAAAATAGCACTTATCCACAAAAAAACCTCGCAAAAAGCGACTTATTACGATCTCCGACACCGCAATAAAAAAACAGCCCTGCTATGGCGGGGACTGTT
>Ga0172380_10007955_pt1 | contig 11764 bp, 11 predicted proteins | sample Leawe162metaG_FD_119747 | JGI IMG/M metagenome (GOLD analysis project Ga0172380, IMG submission 119747) | Leachate microbial communities from a municipal landfill in Southern Ontario, Canada - Leachate well 162 metaG | ecosystem: Engineered > Solid waste > Landfill > Unclassified | place... | reverse complement strand
GGCGGTCAATGCGATGTACGCGGGCAAGATCGCCAAGTTCGAAACCGACGAAGAACGCTCGGCCTTCATCAAGGAGAAAGAGGCCGAGTTCGAGCAGAACATCACCGTGTGGCGCGCCGCCTCTAGCCTGTTCATCGACGCTGTGGTGCCGGGCAAGCGGCTGCGCGACGAGATCGTCCAGCGCTTCGAGGTGTACTGCTCGCGTACCTCGTCACCGCGCCTGATGGAACGCAGGACGCACATCTTCAGGGGCTGAGGGGCTTCGCCCCGCATCGGCTCCTTACGCCAAACAGGAGAAGCAGATATGCAATCGGTACGCATTGGTGCGGCACAGGCCTTTTACGGCGACAAGCTCAAGCCCGCCATGGAGCTGGCTGAGCGCGGAAACGTCAAATACCTTTGCTTTGACTGCCTCGCTGAACTCACTCTGGCGATCCTGCAGAAGGACAGGCAGAGGGATCCCAACCTGGGGTACACGCGCGACGTCGTCCCGGTGATGAAAGCCCTCCTGCCCATCTGCGTTGCCAAGGGCATCAAACTGATCACCAACGCCGGCGGCATCAACCCGCGCGCCGCAGCGGCGGCGGTGGCCAAGGTGGCGCGCGATCTGGGGCTGAAAGTGCGCATCGCCACGGTCGTCGGCGACGATCTGCTCGGGCGCGTCGCGGAACTGCGCGCCCAGGGCTCGATCAGCAGCATGTCGGGCAGTGCCGAGTCGGGGGAGGAATTGAGCAAGCTCACCTTCGCCAACGCTTACCTAGGCGCCGCCCCCATCTACGAAGCCCTGCAGCAGGGCGCGGACGTCGTCATCACCGGGCGCACCACAGACACGGCCCAGTATCACGCCGCCGCCGCCCACGGCTTGGGCTGGAAGCTCGACGACTTGAATCGGGCGGCGCAGGGGGTCGTGCTCGGCCATATCCTGGAATGCACGGCACAGGCCACCGGCGGAAACTTCAGCGGGCGCTGGTGGGAAGTCGATAAGCTGGAGAACATCGGCTACCCGCTGGCCGAGGTCTACGCGGATGGCTCGTTCATCGTGGGCAAGCCCGACGGAACGGGCGGCCTGGTATCGGTCGATACGATACGCGAGCAGCTGCTCTACGAGATCCACGACCCCAAGACCTTCATTTCCCCCGACGTCATCATCGATATGACGACGATCAAGCTGGAAGACGCCGGCCCCAACAAGGTGAGAGTCTCGGGCGCCAGCGGCCGCGCGGCGCCACCGACGCTGAAGGTCGTCGGCGGCTATCCGAACGGCTACGCCGGTGAAGGACGCATGGTGTACACCTGGCCGGACGCTCTGCCGAAAGCCCGGAAAACCGAGGAGTTGTTCCGCAAGCTGGTCGCCATCGAGGGCATCAAGGCATTGGAGATCAGAGCCGAGTACTTCGGCCTCAACGCGATCCACGAGGGCAACGCCCAGCCGCCGAGCGGAGAACCCGCAGAGGTGGTGTTGCGGCTGGCGGTGCGTACCGAGAGCGAGCGCGACGCTGCCAAGATCGGCCGCATACTGCCGCCGCTGGCGATCGGCGGGCCGCCGCACATGACCGGGCTGTCCGGCGTCAGCGGAGCGCGCCAACTGATGGGCGTCGCCTCGTTTCTGGTGAAGCGGGAATTGGTGGAAGCTGGCGTGCAGGTCCAGATGGAAGAAATCTAGCGGTACGAACGAGGAGCACGAGATGCAAACCAAGAAGATACAACTGCGGCAGTTCTGCATGGTGCGTTCGGGTGACAAGGGCAACACCGTCGACATCAGCCTGTTCGCACCGACGCGCGAGATCTACGAAGTGCTGAAGAAGCAGGTCAGCGCCGAGCGCGTGGCAGAGTTCTACGCCTGCATGGCCAGCGGTCCGACGACTCGCTACGAAGTCGCCAATGTGTTGGCGTTCAAGTTCATCGTCGAAGGGGCATTGGGCGGCGGGGCCGCCGGCTCGCTGCGCAGCGACAACCTGGGCAAGGCCTACGGCGCCAACCTGCTGCGGCTCGAAGTGGATATCGATCCGGCTTTGCTCAAGGGCGTGCCCAATCTCTGCCACCCCGATTCCGCCGCTGCCATAGCGGCGTGACCACCGGCCCCTCGCCGCAGAGGGGCTAAAGCGCTCAGAAGCGATCGATGATTGCCAGCGACGATGATTCGACCATAGGCGAGACGTTTTTTCGCGCCGCAGCGGAGTTTGCGCACAACGTCTTGCTCGCCGTGCCGGCAAATCCCGCACGGCACTATCACCCGCAAGGCATCGAGATCAGCTATCGCAGCGCGGCCGAGCGCGTGCGGGAGCTGATGCGGCGCTACCGGGACGCCGGCTACGGCGTCGGCCACAGCGTCGGACTCCTGCTCGAGAACCGCCCCGAGCACTTCCTGCACAAGCTCGCGCTGAACGCGCTCGGGGTGTGCTGCGTGCCGCTCAACCCGGACCACCGGGCGCGCGAACTGGCTTACGTCATCGATCATGCGGCGCTCGATCTTCTCGTCGTGGTGTCGAATCTCGAGGCCCAGCTTCGCTCGGGCATCGCCGAATCGAAGCGGCGGCCGGCGCTGGTGCCGTGCGAAGGATTCGACGCGCTGCCCAGAGCGGCGCGCAGCGCGGACTCGACGACGCCGACCGCTGCCAGCGCGGCCAGCGTGCTCTATACCTCGGGAACAACCGGCAACCCCAAGGGCTGCGTGCTCTCGCACGGCTATGAGCTGGCCGCCGGCGCCTGGTACGCGACGCGCGGCGGCATGGCGAGTTTCGGCGAGGGCAGCGAGCGCCTGTTCAATCCCTTCCCCCTCTATCACGTCAACGCCGGGATATTCTCCTTTTTTTGCGTCATGCTGAAGGGCAACTGCCAGGTTCAGACCGACCGCTTTCAGGCCTCACGCTGGTGGACCGAAGTCTATGAGTCGCGCGCCACCGTCGTCCATGTCCTGGGCGTGGTGATGCCCGTCCTGCTCAATCTGCCGGCGCACCCGCACGAGCGCGATCACGCGGTGCGCTTTGCCATCGGCGGCGGCGGCGAGCCGCAGCGCCATGCGGCGTTCGAACAGCGCTTCGGCTTTCCGCTGCTCGAAATCTGGGGCATGACGGAAATGGTGCGCGCCCTGATCGATTGCCACCCGCCGCGCGGCGTCGGCACGCGCGCCATCGGTCGCGCCCAGCCCGGCGTCGAAGTGCGCGTCGTCGATGATCACGACACCGATCTCGCCGACGGTACGCCAGGTGAGCTGCTGGTGCGCCACTCGGCAGCCACCCCACGCAAGGGTTTCTTCAGCGGCTACCTCCACGACGCGGCGGCAACCGAAGCGGCTTGGCGCGGCGGCTGGTTTCACACGGGCGACGTCGTCGTGCGCGATCCGGACGGTTTGCTGCATTTTGTCGACCGGCGCAAGAACGTCATCCGCCGCTCAGGAGAGAACATCGCGGCGGCCGAAGTCGAAGCCCTGCTGCAAACCCACCCGCTGGTGCAAGAGGTCGCCGTGCTCGGCGTACCCGACGAGCTGCGCGAGCAGGAAGTTCTGGCCTGCATCGTGCTCAAGGACGAGGCCGCCGATCGGGCGGCGGCGGTGCGCACGCTGGTCGACTTCTGTCACGACAAGCTGGCCTACTACAAGGCGCCAGGCTGGGTTTGGCTCACCGATCACATTCCGATGACGCCGATGCAGAAGATACAGAAGCACCACCTATTCGCCCCCGACGTCGACCCGCGCACGGCCCCGGGCATGTTCGATATGCGCTCGCTCAAGAAGAGGGCTGCGCGTTGAGCGCAGCCGGCGACGAGGAGATAGCCATGGACGCCGATGTCGTTCAATACGAAGTCCGCGATCGGGTGTGCACGCTCTGGTTGAATCGGCCGCAGAAGAAGAACTGCGTCAATCTGTCTTTGCTCGAGGAACTGGAGCGGCTGGTGCAGCGCGCCGAAGCCGACGATCAAGTCTCGGCGGTCGTGGTGCGCGGACGCGGCAACACCTTCTGTTCCGGCGGCGACCTCGAGCAACTGGTCGGACCGGCGCTGTCGACTGCGGCCCGCTCGCTCGACCTGGCGGCGATGTCCTCGCGCACCTACGGCCGCTTCTATTCCTTGTCGAAGCCGACCATTGCGGCGGTCGAAGGCTACGCGGTGGCCGGCGGCTTCGAGCTGATGATCTCCTGCGATTTTGCGCTCGCCACGAGCTCCGCCAAAATCGGCGACTACCATATGAATCGCGGCCTGTTCGGCGGCGCCGGGCCGATCTATCGCCTGCCGCGCTACGTCGGCATACGCAAGGCCAAGGAGCTCTTGCTGAGCGGTAAATTGTTGAGCGGACTCGAAGCGGCGCAATGGGGCCTGGTCAACGCGGTTGCCGAACCCGAAGCGTTCGAACAATTGATCGCGGGCTTTGTCGCACCGCTCGCCGACAAGAGCCCGCTCTGCATGCAGGTGACGAAAATGGCGATCAACCGCGGCCTGGACGCCGACAGCGAGAGCCTGCTCACCATGGAAAAGCTCGCCTGCAGCGTCGTGCAGCAATCGGCCGATGCGAAGGAAGGGGTGCAGGCTTTTCTGGAGAAGCGCAAACCGAAGTGGACGGGCAGTTGAGCGCGGGGCGAGAATACGGCAGTTGGCAACGCTCGCGGACCAAGTAGTTTTACGACAACGAGGAGGCAGCAGATGAAGAGCATGCGGAAGCTATTGGCAGCGCTGGGCTTGGGCGTCGGGCTGGGTCTCACCGCGCAGGCCGCGATGGCGCAGACACCGGGCATCTCCAGCGACAACAGGATACTGATCGGCGCCGTGGTGCCGCTCTCGGGACCGGTGGCCTATGCGGGGCGGGCGACGGTCGAAGTGATGAACATGTACTTCGACTACGTGAACAAGGAACTGGGGGGCGTAAACGGCCGCCAGCTCAAACTGGTTCCCGAAGACGACAGCTACGATCCGGGCAAGAGCGTCGCCGCGGTGCGCAAGCTGATATCGATAGACAAGGTGATGGCGATCGCACCCATCGTCGGCACGGCACAGATCATGGCTTCGCGCGAATATCTGAACACGCAGAAGGTCGTCGCCTACAACGGCAAGGCGGCGGACCCGTTCATCGGCAACTGGCCCTATCTGTTCGGGCTGGGAACGCCCTACGAGATTCAGGGCGCGATCGGCGTCGAGTTCATCGCCAACGATCTGGGGGCGAAGAAGAACGGAGACGTCGTCTATGCGGTGGAGCCGGACGACGCCTTCGGCGTGGCGACGATCAAGGGTCTGGAGCCGGCGGCCAAGGAAGCGGGGATCAAGCTGATCGTGGAGAAGGTGCCGCGCAACTTCGACCAATACGGGAGCGTGGTCACCAACATCAAGCGCAGCGGTGCGAAGTTCGTGATTTCGGGTTCGCCGCGCGCCTCGACGGCGGCGCTGATGCGCGAAGCCGAAGCGCAAGGCCTGGATGTGACCTTCATCAGCCCGAACGGCGCCACCACCGAGGCGGCGATCTTCGACCTGGCGGGCAAGCGCTATGCGAACCACTACTACGGCGTGCACAGCGTCAGCCAGTGGGAAGACGAGACAGATCCGCTGATCAAGTGGGCGCGCGACCGCTTCCGCGCCGCGGGCAAGACGGACGTGCTGAAGGAGAAGAACTTCTTCTACGTGTGGGGCCTGATCGTCGCCAAGACCGTGGTCGAAGGCGCGAAGCGGGCAGGTCCGGACATCACGCGCGAGAAGCTTGCCGACGCACTGCACAACATGGAGAAGTTCGACCTGGGCGGCGGCGTGGCGCCGGTCACCTACAAGGGGCAGAGCATCCAGATCACCGGCAAGACGGCGCGCGTCTCCAAGGGTGTGGTGGAAAATAACGTGGTGAGCCTGAAGCCGGTCACACCCCAGCGCTCGGCGCAGACCAACATCGTTCTGGGCAAGTAGGCAAAGTGATCAACTATTCGCAATTCCTCGCAGGGGTGTACGCGTGAAGCCGCGCAGCACCGACCCCAGGCCGCGCCGGCTGGAGAAGCAGGTTGTCATCATCACCGGCGCCGGTCGTGGGCTGGGTCAGTCCATCGCCACCACCATGGCTGGCGAGGGCGCACGCATCGTCCTCGTGGCGCGGACGCGAACCCAGCTCGAAGAGACGGCCGTGGCGGTGCGCGATGCGGGTGGAGAGGCGCTCGTTGTTCCGGTGGATGTAACCGCCGAGGGCGGGCCGGAGCAGGCGGTCCAGGCCGCCCTCGAGACCTACGGGGGAGTCGACACCCTGGTCTATTGCGCGGGAGTATCGGTGACGCGTGCGGCCCTGGATGTGACCGCCGAGGACTGGGATTACGTCCTGGGGATCAACCTCAAGGCTGCCTTTTTTTGGGCTCAGGCGTGCGCCAGGAACATGGTGAAGCGCGGACACGGACGCATCATCTTTCTTTCCTCGGTGACCGGCCAGGCAGGAATGCCCTGGCTCTCCCCCTACACCGCCAGCAAGGCGGGGCTCGCCGGCCTGACCCGTGGCCTGGCGGCGGAATGGGGCTCCGCCGGCATATGCGTGAACACCATCGCTGCCGGATTTGTCAAGACCGAGCTGACCACTGCGGAGCTCTCGGACCCGCGCCTGGCCAAGCGCATCACCCAGCGCGCGCCGCTGGGCAGGCTGGGAGAGCCGTCCGACATCGCCGGGAGCGCGGTCTTTCTCGCATCCGCTGAGTCCTCCTACATGACCGGACACGTGCTGGTGGTGGATGGAGGCTGGCTTGCCGCCTGAAGCGTCAGCGCAGCACCGCGATCGCCGATGATCAGGTCGCTGCCCCAGGTGCTCAAGGCCGCCCGCGCGCACCAGCGCAGGCCAGTGATGGTCTGCGCCGCGGCGGCCGATGCGGCTGTCCTGGAGGGCGTGAGGGCAGCCACCGATGCCGGCATCGTCGATCCCATCCTCATCGGCGACAGCGCCAGGATGGCGCAGCTGGCGGATTCGCTCGACATTTCGCTGCACGGCCTGCAAGTGGTGCACGAATCCGATCCCGTTGCAGCCTGCCGCCGCGCGGTCGCCCTGTGCCGCTCCGGGTCGGCCGGAGCGCTGATGAAAGGCGCGGTCCCGACATCCGTCGTGCTGAAGGCCGTGCTCGACAGCGAGGTCGGCTTGACCACCGGGCGCGTACTCAGCCACGTCACGGTATTCCGGCCACGGGGCGCGAACAGCCTGCTATTGCTCGCCGACGCCGGCGTGAATATCGCGCCCGACGTCGAATGCAAGATGCAGATCATGCGCAACAGCATAACGCTGGCGCAATTGCTCGGAATGGGCAAGCCGCGGGTGGCCTTGCTCGCGGCGGTGGAGACCGTCAGCGGAAAGATGCCGGCGACCACCGATGCCGCAACCGTCGTCAGCAGCGCCAGGGAAGCGTTCGGCGATTCGGCCTGGGTCGGCGGCCCTTACGCGCTCGACGTCGCGGTGTCGCCGGCGGCGGCAACGCACAAGGGAGTCGACGACGAGGTGGCGGGCAGAGCGGACATCCTCATCGCTCCCGACATCGAGGCGGGCAACGTCCTCTACAAATCACTCACCTGCTTCGCCGGGCTCGACCTCGCCTCGCTGGTCCTGGGCGCGGCCATACCCCTGGTCATTGCCTCGCGAGCCGATTCGAGCCGTACCAAACTCTACTCGATTGCGCTGGCCATGCTCGTGGCCGCCGGAAGGGATTCGCCATGAAGCTCTACCATTGCCGCGATGCGCGCTCGACGCGTCCGCTGTGGGCCCTGGAAGAGATGGGCTTCGAATACGAACTGGAGATCCTCCAGTTCCCGCCACGGGTGTTCCAGAAGGAATACCTGGCCGTCAACCGGCTCGGCACCGTGCCCTACTTCATCGATGGCGACACGCACATGACCGAATCTTCGGGCATCTGCCACTACCTGGTCGAACGCTACCAGCGCTACGACTTCGGGCTGCGGCCCGACCACGCGGAATACGGCGCCTACTTGAACTGGCTCTACCACAGCGATGCAACGCTGACCTTTCCGCTCTCGATCGTCCTGCGCTACCGCTACATGGAGCCGCCGGAACGCCGACAGCCGCAAGTGGCGGAGGATTACAAGGCCTTCTTCCTCGGCCGGCTGAAATTGTTGAACGCGCACCTGGCGACGCATACCTATCTCTGCGCCGACCGCTTCACCGTCGCCGACATCTGCATTGGCTTTGCGCTCTATTTTGGCCGCTCGCCGTACGTCGATGTGGGCGACATGTACGAGCCGCAGGTCAGCGACTATCTGGCACGCCTCATGGAGAGGCCGGCATTCCAGCGCATCGCATCGCTCGGCAACGCCTACGTAGTGCCCGACTGAGGCGCCATCGCTGACCAGGCTTTTGACCCACGAAAAGAGGATCCGATGAAGGAGATGAATCTGCAGGTGCTGCTCGCGAGCCGGCCCCAAGGCTGGGTGACGGAGAGCAATTTCACCATCGTCGAGGCGCCGCCGCCGGAGCCGGGAGACGGCCAGGTGCTGGTGCGCAACCATTACCTCTCGCTCGATCCCTACATGCGCGGCCGCATGAACGAGGCCAAGTCCTACGCGACGCCGGTAGGGATAGGCGAGGTGATGGGGGGAGGCACCGTCGGCGAGGTGCTGAAATCGAACCACGCCGGATTGAAGCCGGGCGACAAGGTGGTCGGCAACCTGGGCTGGCAACTCTTCGGCGTCGCCGCTGGCGCCGAGCTGCGCGTCGTCGATGCGCGCAAGGTGCCGCTCACCGCCTACCTCGGCGTGCTCGGCATGACGGGCGCCACCGCCTGGGTCGGCTTGATGGAAATCTGCAAGCCCAGGCCGGGAGAGACCCTCGTCGTCACCGCCGCCTCGGGCGCGGTCGGCGGCGTCGTCGGCCAGTTGGCGAAGATCCATGGCGCCCGCGTCGTCGGCGTTGCCGGCGGCAGCGAGAAATGCCGCTACGTCACCGAGGAACTGGGCTTCGACGCCTGCGTGGATTACAAGGCCGGGAAGCTTGCGGCCGACCTCGGAGCCGCGCTGCCCGGGGGCATAGACTGCCTGTTCGAGAACGTCGGCGGCGAGATTTTCGACCAGCTGCTGGCGCGCATGAATCCCTTCGCGCGCATCGCCGTGTGCGGCCTGATCAGCCAGTACAACTCAGCCCCCTATCCGCTGAAGAATTTCGGCTCGGTGCTCACCAATCGTCTGAAGATCGAGGGCTTCATCGTTGCCGAGCGCCGGCAGCGCTGGTCCGAGGCGTTCAAGGAACTGACCGAGCAACTGGCCGCCGGACGCATCAAGTACCGCGAGACGGTAGCCCAGGGCCTGCGCGCGGCACCGGCGGCCTTGATCGGCCTGCTCAAGGGAGAGAATTTCGGCAAGCAACTGGTCAAGCTGATTTGACCGATAAACTAAACCTGGAAACATCTTTATGCATGCTTTGATCGTCTATGCCCATCCGGAACCGCATTCCTTCAATGCCGCCCTGCGCGATGTGGCGGTCGCCACGCTGAGCGAGGCAGGATACGAGGTCGAAGTCTCGGATCTCTACGCCATGAAGTTCAAGGCGGTGCTCGATCGCGACGACTTCACCACGGTGCACAATGCGGAGCGCTTCAACGCTTCGCTCGAGCAGCGCCACGCCGCCGCCCACCACGGGCTCACCCCCGATGTCGCCTCCGAGCTGGCCAAGCTGCAGCGGACGGATCTGCTGATCCTGCAGTTTCCCCTGTGGTGGTTCGGTCTGCCGGCGATACTCAAGGGCTGGATCGACCGCGTCTTCGTCTCCGGCGTCGTCTATGGCCGCAACTACCTCTACGATCACGGCAAGCTCAAAGGCAAGCGGGCGCTGGTATCGACCACCACCGGAGGCCCTGCCGAACTGTTCGGTCCCGATGCCTTGAACGGCGACATGCGGGACATACTCGAACCCCTGCATCGCGGCGTCCTCGGCTTCACCGGCATGAGCGTGCTGCCGCCCCACATCTGCCATCACGTGCCCTACGCGGGAGCCGACGAGCGCGCGGCGATGCTGCGCGAATACGGCGAGCGCCTGCACGCTCTGGACCGCCTGACGGCCCTGCCCATGCCGAAGCTGGATGACCATCTTGCGGCGCTGGAAGCTACCAGGAAAGCCAAGGCGCGTTAGGGCGGTGGTAACATCAACGCTTCATTCAATGAATGAGGAGCGGTGAGCCGATGGGACTGCGAGACTTCACTCTATTCGACGTCATCGAACGCAACGCGCAGCTCTATGGCGACCGGCTCGCGTTCGTCGCTGACGGCCAGCGCGTCAGCCACCGCGAGTATGCACAGCGGGTCGAGCGCCTCGCCTCCGGTATGGCGGGCATAGGCTTGGTCGCCGGCGACCGGGTCGCGGTGCTGGCGCAGAATTGTCTCGCCTTCGTCGAGCTCTACGGCGCCGCGGCGCGCCTGGGGCTGATCGTGGTCCCGGTGAACTGGCGCTTGAGCGCCGAAGAGATCGCCTACGTGATCACCGACACGCAGCCCAGAGTCATCATCGCCGGCGAAGAATTCCAGGACGTCATAGAAGGGAAGAGCGCGAGCTTTTCCTTCGTCGAGCGCTACTTCTCGCTGGGCGCGGCGCGCGGCGCCTACGCCGCATTCGACACTTTGACCCGCGCCGGCTCCATCACTCCCGCCGCCGACGTGTCCGGTGCCAGCGGCTTCGTCATCCTGCACACGGCGGCGGTAGGCGGCCGGCCGCGCGGTGCGCTGCTGTCGCACGCCGGCTTCCTGGCGGCGAACATGCAACTCGCCGCCACCTGGAAGTTGTCCGAGCAAGACGTACACCTGGCGCTGCTGCCGCTGTTTCACGTGGCAGCGCTCAGCATCATGCTGGCGGCGCAGCAGGTCGGGGGCGCCAGCGTGTTGTTGCCGCGCTTCGATGCGCCGGCCGCGCTGGAGGCGATCCGTAGCGAGCGGGTCAGCGGCTTCATCGAGTTTGCGCCGATATTGAGCATGCTGCTCGATGCGGCGGCCAAGGACGGTGGCGACCTGTCCAGCCTGCGCCACGTCACCGGGCTGGACTCCCCGGAGACGATCACGCGCTTCGAAGTGGCGTGTCCGTCGGCCTGCTTCTGGGTCATGTACGGGCAGTCCGAGACGACCGGCGTCGCGACCATCGCCCGCTTCCGGGACAGACCCGGGTCGGCTGGCATGCCGGCGCTGCTCAACCGCGTCGCTGTCGTCGATGACCAGGACCAGGCATTGCCGATTGGCCAGGCCGGCGAGATCGTGGTGCGCGGACCGATGGTGTTCAACGGTTACTGGAACTGCGCTGCCGACAACGAGGTCACCTTTCGCAACGGCTGGCACCACACCGGCGACATGGGCCGCTTCGACGACGACGGTTACCTGTGGTACAGCGGGCGTTCACCGGAAAAGGAGCTGATCAAGCCGGGCGGAGAAAACGTCTACCCCGCGGAGGTCGAGAGAGCGCTGCTCGACCATCCCGCCGTCGCCGAGGCGGTGGTGTTCGGTGTGCCCGACGCGCAGTGGGGCGAGGCGATCAAGGCGGTGTGCGTCTGTCGCCCCGGGCAAACGGTTGCGGCCGCCGAGCTGATCGAGTTCGTGGCCACCCGCCTGGCGCGCTTCAAGCGGCCCAAACAGGTGGTGTTCACCGCCGCGCTAGCGAAGAACGCCCAGGGCCAGCTCGATCGCGCCCGGGTCAAGCAGGAATTTGCCGATAAGCGCGCCGACGCCTGAGCTAGCCGTCGGATCGGCTTGACGAGCTGCCTGCGGACTGGAACTGCAAGCGGTAGAGGTGGCTGTAGATGCCGTCTTGCGCCAGCAATTCGGGGTGCCGCCCCTGCTCCACGATGCG
>Ga0172380_10007954_pt1 | contig 11764 bp, 11 predicted proteins | sample Leawe162metaG_FD_119747 | JGI IMG/M metagenome (GOLD analysis project Ga0172380, IMG submission 119747) | Leachate microbial communities from a municipal landfill in Southern Ontario, Canada - Leachate well 162 metaG | ecosystem: Engineered > Solid waste > Landfill > Unclassified | place... | reverse complement strand
TGATCGACATGCACGTGCATCTGCGCGATCCTGGACTGGAGTACAAGGAAGACATCATCAGCGGCACCAAGGCTGCGGCTGCCGGCGGCTTTACCTCGGTCTGTTGCATGCCGAACACCAAACCGGTGATCGACAACAAGGCTGTGGCCGGCTATGTCATTAACAAGGCCAAGTCTGCCGGGTTTGCCAATGTCTTTCCGATCGGCTCCATAACCTATGGGATGAATGGCGAGCGGCTGGCGGAGATGGGTGAACTCAAGGAATCCGGCTGCGTGGCGGTTTCCGATGACGGCAAGCCGGTAGTCAACAGCGAACTGATGCGCCGCGCCCTGGAGTATGCCAACGGCATGGGTATCCTGGTTATCTCCCATGCCGAGGACCTGGCATTGGTGGGAGAGGGGACCATGAACGAGGGTTTCACCTCGACCGAGTTGGGACTGAAGGGTATTCCCCGTGTGGCAGAGGAGATAGCGATTGCCCGCGATGTGATGCTGGCCGAATACGGCAACGCCCCCATTCATATCGCCCACGTCTCGACCCAGGGCTCGGTGCGGATCATCCGCGAGGCCAAGGCGCGCGGAGTCCGAGTGACCTGCGAGACCGCACCCCATTACTTCTCCCTGACCGATGATGCGGTGCGCGGCTACAATACCAATGCCAAGATGAACCCTCCGCTGCGTGAGGCAGCAGACGTGGCCGCCATCAAGGAAGGTCTCAAGGATGGTACCATTGATTGCATTGCCACTGATCACGCTCCCCATCACCTTGACGAGAAAGACGTGGAGTTCAATGTTGCCATGAATGGCATCATCGGCCTGGAGACCTCCGTGCCGCTGTCGCTCAAGCTGGTGGCCGACGGCATCCTTACCCTTAAACAGCTGGTTGAAAAGATGTCATGTAACCCGGCAAAAATTCTGGGGATACCACGCGGCGGCCTCAAGCCGGGGGCCGTGGCCGACATCACCGTGATCGATCCCGCCAAGGAGTGGACGATTACGGAAGGGAATCTGGCCAGCAAATCGAAGAATTCACCCTTTCTAGGCTGGAAGCTGCAAGGGGCTGCTGCCCACACCATCCTGGAAGGCAATGTGGTGTTTTCAGGGCGTCAATAAATTCAGCTTTGCATGTATCGATTGAGTGACAAAAGGAGTCATAACGTATGAGAGCAGTCCTTGCGCTCGCCGATGGGCGCATTTTCGCAGGAAAGTCATTTGGCGCAGGAGGAGAGGCCACTGGCGAAGTGGTTTTCAACACTGCCATGTCCGGCTATCAGGAGGTGTTGACCGATCCCTCCTACAAGGGCCAGATGGTGACCATGGCCTACACCCAGATCGGCAATACCGGCATCAATCCCGAGGACATCGAGAGCCGGGGCCTGTTCCTGTCCGGTTTTATCGTCAAGGAATATCTGGACTGTTACTCCAATTGGCGCGCCACCATGAGTCTTGACGCCTATCTCAAGGAAAATGGCGTGGTGGGAATCCAGGGGATCGATACGCGCGCCCTGACACGCCATCTGCGGGATAAGGGGGCCCAGAACGGGATAATCTCCACCGTGGACCTCGACAGCGAGAGTCTGATTGCCAAGGCGCGAGCCATCCCCAATATGTCGGGCCTGGACTTGGCCACAGGCGTATCCTGTGAACGACCCTACCACTGGAGCGAAGGGCAGTGGGACCTGGAAAGCGGTTATTCCCAGGTTGATCAATCAAGCTTGAAATACAAGGTGGTGGCCTACGACTTCGGCATTAAGTATAATATCCTGCGCTGCCTGGTGGATGCCGGCTGCGACGTGACCGTAGTGCCTGCCGGCTTCCCGGCCGAGGAGGCACTGGCAATGAACCCGGACGGCATCTTCCTCAGTAACGGTCCCGGAGATCCGGAGCCGTTGCTTGGAGTTATCGGGAATATCCGTAAATTCATTGGCAAGAAGCCGATCTTCGGCATCTGCCTGGGACATCAACTGCTGGGGCTGGCCTTGGGCGGCAAGACCATGAAACTCCCCTTTGGCAACCACGGCTCCAACCTGCCGGTCATGGACATGGAGACCCGCAAAGTGGAGATCACCGCCCAGAATCACGGTTTTGCCGTGGACCTGGATTCCATGGGAGCTGTGGCTTGTTTGGGACACGAGAATCTCAATGACCAGACCGTGGAGGGCATCCGTCACTGCGACCTGCCGATCTTCTCGGTGCAGCATCACCCGGAGGCATCTCCCGGCCCCCACGATTCGCAGTATCTGTTCGGCAGGTTCGTGGAGCTTATGGAAAGGCATAATAGGCAATAGAACGCGGATGACGCGGATTGATCGGATCTCTGCGGATTTATAACTTCAATTTTCTTATTTTTGTGTTTCGGTGTAAATTCGCTTAAATCAGATTTGATCAGCGTTCCATTAAGGTTTTATGGTTTAAATGAGCTATCTCGATCTTTATCAATCAGGCGAACTGTTGCAACGCGTCCGTCGGGCCTACCGCCGGTTAGCGGCTTGCGATCTTTGCCCCCATGACTGCGGAATTGACCGTATCAAGGGTGAACGGGGAATTTGCGGAGCCGGTTTGTTGCCGAAGATCGCCTCGTCCAATGTGCATCGTGGGGAGGAACCCCCGGTCTCCGGGACAATGGGATCAGGAACGATCTTTCTTTCCGGTTGTTCGTTGAAGTGCGTATTTTGTCAGAACTTTCCCATTAGCCAGCTAGGCAACGGGACAGAAATTCCGACTCGGGAGCTGGCGGCCCGCATGCTCAAACTGCAGCGCCAAGGTGTGCACAACATTAATTTCGTCACCCCAACCCATTTCCTGTCGCAGATTCTGGCGGCATTATGGCTTGCAATACCAAAAGGATACAGACTCCCGATTATCTGGAATTCCAGCGGCTATGAAAAGGCCGACGTACTGCGTCTTCTCGACGGCGTGGTGGACATTTACCTGCCCGACATGAAGTACGCGGATAATGCTTACTGCCTGGAGATGTCTTCAGCTCCGGGATACCGGGAAAACAACCGGACTGCAGTCGCTGAGATGCTGCGCCAGGTGGGTCACCTGCAGGTCGATGAATATGGGATCGGCGTCAAGGGGTTGATAATCCGCCATCTGGTACTTCCGGGAGACAGGGCCGGGAGCCGGGAGACACTTGAATGGATCGCAGAAAATCTCGGGACCGACACGCACATTGCTCTGATGAGTCAATACTTTCCGGCCCATGTGGCAGGGAAAATGCCCGGCATCGACCGGACCCTGACAGTAGAGGAATACAACGCTGCTGCGGAGGCCCTGGAAGATGCGGGACTGGAAAATGGCTGGGTGCAGGACCTGGATGAGGAACGCGGCCCGGTATGAGAACAGTAGTGCTGCTGGTAATATCCAATGTCTTCATGACCTTTGCCTGGTATGCCCATTTAAAAAATTTGCGCACCAGGCACTGGCTGATCGCGGTATTCGTTTCCTGGGGGATCGCTTTCTTCGAATACCTGATTCAGGTGCCGGCCAACCGTATCGGCTACGGCAGGTTTAGCTTGGCCCAACTGAAGATCATCCAGGAGGTCATCACCCTGTCGGTCTTTGTCCCTTTTGCCGTGTTTTACATGGGGACAAATCTTTCATGGAACTATCTCTGGGCCGGTTGCTGTCTGGCAGGAGCTGTTTTTTTCATCTTCAGGTGATTTTTAAAATGAACAAACGCCTGTTTTTCCTTGAACTCAGGATAGTGTGCTGATAGACTAAGTTCAGTTAGTTTGGTCTGGGGGTGAGTTATGCTGGCAGTCAATATTCACGAAGCCAAAACCCATCTTTCCCGTCTGGTTGAAGATGCTGCTCATGGCAAGTCATTCATCATTGCTAAGGCCGGCAAGCCGATGGTCAAGGTCATACCTTTTTCTGCCGAAGAGCAACCGGTAATGAGGCGACTTGGTTTCATGTCCGGTGAAATCAGAGTCCCCGAGGATTTTGACCATATGGGTGCGGGGATAATCTCCACCCTGTTCGAGGGAAAAGATCAATGAAGCTGTTGCTTGACACCCATGTTCTTCTCTGGGCCGCCGGAGAACCGCAACGGTTGTCCGGGGAAGTACGTTCTCTTCTGTTGGACGAGTCCAACGACCTGTACTTCAGTTCTGCGAGCATATGGGAAATCGTTATCAAACGTGGCCTGGGACGCGATGATTTCATGGTTGACCCGCATCGTTTGCGAAAGATGCTGGTGATGAACGGATACACGGAGATATCGGTTGCCTCGGATCATGCCCTGGCGATCGACAGGTTGCCGCTGTTGCATAAAGATCCCTTTGACCGTATTCTTCTGGCTCAAGCTCGCACCGAAGGTTTTTCCCTGGTTACTTCGGATGAACAGCTTTTGAAGTACGGTGAGGGAATTATTGACGCATAAATCAACAGGATTCAACGAGCAATTACAGTGTGATTGCTAACCATACGAAGGAGTTAGTGTTAATGCCCAAACGTACCGACATACACAAGATCCTCATCATTGGCGCCGGCCCGATCGTGATCGGCCAAGCCTGCGAGTTCGACTACTCCGGCACTCAGGCTTGCAAAGCGCTCAAAGAGGAAGGATTCGAAGTGGTGCTTCTGAACAGCAATCCCGCCACCATCATGACCGATCCGGACTTTGCCGATCGCACCTATATCGAGCCGGTAACTCCGGAAATATTGGCCAAGATTATCGAAAAAGAACGCCCGGACGCCGTTCTTCCCACACTGGGTGGGCAGACAGCCCTGAACACCGCAGTGGCCGTGGCTGAGTCGGGGGTACTGGACAAATTCGGCGTAGAATTGATTGGCGCCAAGCTGCCGGCCATCAAGAAGGCCGAAGACCGTACATTATTCAAAGAAGCGATGGAGAAAATCGGTCTGGCCGTTCCTGGTTCAGGTCTGGCCCACAACTATCTTGAAGCAATGGAGGTCATCAAGCAGGTCGGTTTCCCGGCCATCATTCGCCCCTCCTATACACTTGGTGGTACCGGCGGCGGCATTGCCTATAACATGGAAGAATACGAAAAAATGGCCATGGCCGGCATTGATGCCTCCCCTACCGACGAGATCCTGGTGGAGGAGTCGGTCATCGGCTGGAAGGAATACGAGTTGGAGGTGATGCGCGATACGGCCGACAACGTGGTCATCATCTGCTCCATCGAAAACTTCGACCCCATGGGGGTCCATACCGGCGATTCCATTACCGTGGCCCCGGCCCAGACCCTTACCGACAAGGAATACCAGATCCTGCGGGATGCCGCTTTGAAGATCATCCGCGAGATCGGCGTCGATACCGGCGGTTCCAATATCCAGTTCGGCATCAACCCCGGAAACGGGCGCCTGGTGGTGATCGAGATGAATCCGCGTGTATCCCGCTCCTCGGCCCTTGCTTCCAAGGCCACAGGTTTCCCAATTGCCAAGATCGCAGCCAAGCTGGCTGTCGGATACACGCTGGACGAGATCACCAACGACATCACCCGGGAGACGCCGGCCTGTTTCGAACCGACCATCGACTATGTCGTCACCAAGGTGCCACGCTTCACCTTCGAGAAGTTTCCGGCCGCCGACGCCACCCTGACCACCCAGATGAAGTCGGTCGGCGAGGTGATGGCCATCGGCCGCACCTTCAAGGAGTCGCTCCAGAAGGCGCTCCGTTCGCTGGAGATCGGTGTATCGGGATTTGATTCCCGTTTGTTTGACCTGCGCAACGAGACCCGCCGGGCACTCACTGCCAAGGAGCAGAAGCTGTTGCAGGAAAAACTGCGCGTGCCCAATTGTGATCGTATCTGGTACGTGGCTGATGCCCTGCGCAACGGTATGACCGTGGAGGAGATCTTTAGCCTCACCTTCATCGATCCCTGGTTTCTGCACAACATCCGCCAGATCATTGAAAAAGAGGAGGAACTGAAGCGCCTCGATCCCACCACGATTTCCAGGGAGGCGTTGCGTGAAGCAAAGCAGTACGGTTTTTCCGACAAGACATTGGCCATTCTCTGGGATACGAGCGAGGACAAAGTGCGGGAACTGCGGTGGTCGTTGAACATAAGACCGGTCTACAAGCGGGTTGATACCTGCGCTGCCGAGTTCGTGGCCTATACCCCCTACCTTTATTCCACCTACGAGGATGAGTGTGAAGCCGAGCCGACCGACCGCAGGAAGATCATGATCCTCGGTGGCGGGCCGAATCGTATCGGGCAGGGGATCGAATTCGATTACTGTTGTGTGCATGGGGTCTTTGCCCTGGCAGAAGACGGTTTCGAGACAATCATGGTCAACTGTAACCCGGAGACGGTTTCCACTGATTACGATACCTCGGACCGGCTCTACTTCGAGCCGTTGACCTTTGAGGACGTACTGGAGATCGTCAATGTGGAAAAACCCGTTGGCGTGATCGTCCAGTTCGGCGGACAGACACCGCTCAAGCTGGCCGTGGCCCTGGAAAAGGCAGGAGTGCCGATCATAGGCACTTCACCGGATGCGATTGACCGCGCCGAGGATCGCGAGCGTTTTCAGGAGATGCTGCACAAGCTGGAGCTGCGCCAGCCGGAGAACGGCACGGCCCGCTCCTTCGAAGAGGCGGAAAAGGTCGCCGACCGCATCGGTTACCCGGTTGTTGTGCGTCCCTCCTATGTTTTGGGAGGCAGGGCCATGGAGATCGTCTACGATGTGGACAATCTGCGGCGCTACATGCTGAATGCCGTGCAGGCCTCTCCCGAGCACCCGATCCTGGTTGACAAGTTTCTGGATGAAGCCATCGAGATCGATGTGGATGCACTCTGCGATGGTACCGAGGTGGTTATCGGCGGCATTATGGAGCATATCGAAGAGGCCGGTATCCACTCTGGTGATTCGGCCTGCTCTCTTCCTCCTTATTCCATCTCCGGGGACCTGGTGGCCGAGATCCGCCGTCAGACCGTCCTGATGGCGCTGGAGCTGAACGTCAAGGGCCTGATGAACGTGCAGTATGCTATCAAGGACGGCGATATCTACATCCTGGAGGTCAACCCGCGCGCTTCCCGCACCGCGCCCTTTGTTTCCAAGGCCACCGGCCGCCCCCTGGCCAAGATTGCCGCGCGGGTCATGGCCGGCAAATCACTGGCCGAACTCGGCATCTCGGGGGATATCGTACCCAAGCATATCTCGGTCAAGGAGGCGGTCTTCCCCTTTGTCAAGTTTCCGGGCGTGGACACGATCCTGGGGCCGGAGATGAAGTCGACCGGCGAGGTTATGGGAATCGGCGATACCTTTGCCGAGGCATTTGCCAAGTCTCAACTCGGAGCCATAGTCAAGATGCCGCTTTGCGGCAATGTCTTCATCAGTGTTCGGGATGCCGACAAGAAACATGTTGTCACCGCAGCGGAAAAATTGTATAAAACAGGTTTTGGCATCCTTGCAACCGGTGGGACCGCATCATTCCTGAAGGAAAAGGGTATCCCGGTGCGCCGGGTCAACAAGGTGCTGGAAGGTCGGCCGCATGTTGTGGATGCCATCAAGAACGGCGAGATTCAACTGCTGATCAACACCACCCAGGGCGCCCAGTCGGTAGCCGACTCATTTTCCATACGCCGTGAGTCATTGATGCATGGCGTTGCCTACTATACTACGGTGGCGGGCGCAAAGGCAGCAGTGGATGGCATCATCGCCTTGAAGGAACAAGAATTGAGCGTCAAGGCGTTGCAGGATTATTTGCAAGCTGGACAATGATTGTTGCTTGTTGTGAGGATTTGATTATTTAATTCAGTAGGTGGGCAAGACCCAACCTAATAATTACCGAGGAGTTGTTGTTAGATGTCCCATTCCATTCCATTGACAAGAGAAAGCCATGAGGCTTTGCAGGAAGAACTGAAACGCCTGATTCGCGAAGAGCGGCCCAAAGTAATCCAAGACATTGCCGAAGCGCGCAGCCACGGCGACCTGTCGGAGAACGCGGAGTACGACGCCGCCAAGAACCGCCAGGCCTTTATCGAAGGGCGTATCCAGGAACTGCAGGGCAAGTTGGCCTGCGCCCATGTGGTTGACCTGAAGGGATTGAATCCAGATAAGGTCGTATTTGGCGCTACCGTGACCCTCTATGATACCGCCAGCGAGGAAGAGGTGACCTACCGGATCGTTGGCGAAGACGAGGCCGATATCAAGTTCGGCAAGATTTCCTGCACGTCGCCGGTTGGTAAGGCCTTGATCGGCCATCGTCTCGATGATGCCGTCAAGGTGGTGGTGCCTTCCGGCACCAAGGAATACGAGATCATTGACATTAAATACGAGTAGGGCAAGACCGAGCCCGCAAAATGGAGACCCCAAATGGCAGATAAGATTACAAAAGACATGACATTTTTTGAAGTAATGCGCACCTATCCCGAGTCGGTCCAAGTGCTGCAAAAGTACAATCTTGGGTGCATAGGCTGCATGGGAGCCCAGAACGAGAGCCTGGAACAGGGTGCCAATGCTCACGGTATCGACGCGGAAGCGCTGGTAAAGGATCTGAACGCGGCCGTTTCCTGATCCTAACTGAATATTGTTTACATGAAAGCCCTTGGGGAAATTTTACCGGGGGCTTTTCTTTTGTGGATATACAATCAGGTGTACACTTTCGAGGGAGGGTATCATGAGACTATTCATTGCCATCGAACTCCCCGATGATGTCAAAAAAGTTTTGGCACGTTTGCGGGCCGATATACGCGGTGCGCACTGGGTCCCTGTAGCGCAGCTGCACTTGACGCTGTCGTTTCTTGGGGAGGTGGACGATGTGGCGGCTAAGTCGCTGACAAGCGAGTTGGCGCAGATCCAAGCACCTGGATTCGATCTCGGTTTTGCCGGGGCTGGCAGCTTTCCCAATCAGCGCCAGCCCCGTGTCCTTTGGGTCGGCCTCAGGCCCGAGCCGCTTCTGGCTAATCTCGCTGCGCTGGTGCGTAGTGCGGTGCTTTCCTGCCATATTCCCCAGGAAGAACGCCCCTTTGCTCCCCACATTACCCTGGCCCGTATCAGGCAGCCGATCAAACAGCCCATTACAGCATTCATCGATCTGTGTCAACGACACGAGCTTCCATCGTTTTCCGTGCGCGGGTTTATCCTCTTCCAAAGCCGTTTGACCCCTCAAGGTGCCATACATACCCCGTTAAGCAGTTTTTCACTGAATTCTGTTCGATAGAAATCATTTATAATCCTGCAAAGTCAACCACCTATGGATCATAAACCAGCAAGAGTGGGTATTTTAGGGGTAATTATATTGACATAACTATATATTAAACATAGTATGTGATTTATTTGCAGAGTTGGTGCTGCAATCAGATGGCTCGATTCAGGCACAGCAAGGGTCAATTCCCATCTGATAAGTGTTCATATCCTTGGAGCGATAATCATAAATGGCTTGCGAAATACTGGCATGTTGCCAATTCTTCAACGACAAAATGAAGGACATGCCCAACACTGCAGAATATATAAAGAAAAAACATTGCATCGGGGATTTCGCGTCCTGCGTCAGGTATCGTATTTACAAAGAATTTGGCGGTGACAAGATTCCCTTGTATCTCTATCCGGAAGACACCGAAGAGGTCAATAAGGTCTTGAAATGTCTACGCCACAAGCAGCAGTCCTAATCAAGGTGTTCCCGGGTGAGCATTTCAGTTTCGAATCAGAAACTCAATCAGGTGGAAATGTTTTCCCGGTGGCAATAGAATGAGAAACTTCACGATGCCCCGTCCCACTATCAACACGCTCGCCGTTGTTTTTTGCCTTTGTGCAACTGTAGCCGCTCTCACCCTCATATCTACCCAATCCATTTCAGCAAACGATTCCGTGCCAGATGCGGTCCTGCTTCTGGATGGCCAGAACTGGCATCCGGGCATCACCTTCAAAATCGGTTCGCTTGCCACTTTTCTCGGCATCATGCTGCTTGGCGTTGCCTACTGGAACCATACCTTGCGAAGGATTGTCCGCAATCGTACCGCGTCCCTTCAGCAGGAACTTGAAGAACGGCATCAGATCGAGGTAAATCTCAAAAATCTGACTGATGAATTGGAACTGAGGGTCAGGGAACGGACCATGGAGCTTGAAAATGAGGTCAGGGAACGTATTTCGGCCGAACAGGCGGCAAAATCCAGTGAGCGCAAATTCAAGACCTTGTTTCAAAACGCCGCTGATCCGATCTATATTGCCGACATGGCCGGCAGGATGATTGCCGTCAATGACCAGGCAAGTGGCGAATTGGGTTATTCGCAGGATGAAATGCTGCAGTTGGGGGTTTCTGACATTGATGCCCTGGATCAACCGAAAGCTGGCGCAAACTTTTTTCAAAAGGTGTGTGAATCGGGAAAGGCCTCTTTCGAGACCATCCATAGGCGCAAAGATGGCTCAAGCTTTGCTGCCGAGGTCAATGCCCGTCTTATCGACTACGACGGCCAACCGGCCATTCTCGGGATTGCCAGGAACCTGACGGAGCGCAAGGAAGCAGAAGCGGAAAAAGAAAATTTGATGGCTCAACTCAGCCAGTCACAAAAAATCGAATCGATAGGTCGACTGGCCGGTGGCATAGCCCACGACTTCAACAATCTGCTGACTCCTATCATCGGCTACTCGGAGTTGTTGCTGCGCGATATTCCACCCGACAATCGCGGTATTGAAAAAGTTGAGCGCATCAGGCAGGCGTCTGACAAGGCAAAGATTCTGATCCAGCAGTTATTGAGTTTTGGTCGTAAGCAAGTCCTTGAAATGAAGACCATTGACCTCAACCAGGTTATTTCATCATTCTACGAAATCCTGCGCCGGACCATACGGGAGAATATCGACATCAAGCTGAACCTGACCCAGGACAGTTATGGCATCCATGCCGATAAAAACCAGATCGAGCAGATAATCATGAACCTGGCGGTCAATGCCCAGGATGCAATCGCAAGCAAGGGAACCATAGCCATTGAAACTGCACCGGTTTTTCTTGATGAAGAGTATGTCCGCCAGCATGCCGGCGTCAGGCCAGGACCTTTCTTGATGTTGGTTGTAACCGATACCGGTTGCGGCATGGATAAGGAAACACTCAAAAAGATCTACGAACCGTTTTTTACTACAAAAATTACCGGGGAAGGCACTGGCCTCGGTCTTTCCACGGTTTACGGTCTTGTCAAACAGCATGAAGGAAGTATTTGGGTCTATAGTGAGCCTGGCAGAGGGAGTACCTTCAAGATCTATTTTCCGATTATCGATGCCCTGCCGGCTGACGAGTTGCCGCCGGTTTCGGAGCATGTTGTCATAAAATCCATGAACCACACTATCCTGTTGGTTGAAGACAGTGAAATTGTGAGAGATATGGTACATGAACTGTTGCATGATCTGGGATTTAACGTGATAGTCGCCGAAGGTCCGAAGCAGGCCCTGAAAATGAGCGCCGAAAAGCATATCGACCTGCTGGTAACTGATGTGATAATGCCTGACATGACCGGACCAGAACTGCACAAGCTGCTGTTAAAATCGCATCCGGGGATGAAAACGCTTTACATGTCCGGCTATACCAACAATGTTATCATCCACCACGGGGTGCTTGATGAAGGCACCAATTTTATCCAGAAACCTTTTGCCGTCTGCGATCTTGCCATGAAAGTGGGAAATATCCTGGATTCCATGGGAAAGAGCGACCGTTGACATGCTTTTGTGGCAGTAGGGTTTCTAAGGAGCTGTAAATGAATAACATGATCATCTTGCATCTCATCTTCAGGCCATCTTTAACCGAACTTTAATCACCAAATCCTCAACGTAGCCCTGCTACGTCTGCGGTTTGTCTCAATCAG
>Ga0172380_10007953_pt1 | contig 11765 bp, 8 predicted proteins | sample Leawe162metaG_FD_119747 | JGI IMG/M metagenome (GOLD analysis project Ga0172380, IMG submission 119747) | Leachate microbial communities from a municipal landfill in Southern Ontario, Canada - Leachate well 162 metaG | ecosystem: Engineered > Solid waste > Landfill > Unclassified | place... | reverse complement strand
TGGAAACCGGCGCTCCAAACGTTTCAAGTTATGTTCGGCGAGGATCGGGTGCCGTTGAACCTGGTGTACTGAAAAAGCGGATACACAGTTCATTTGACAGACCCGGCGGCAGCGTTTTTGCCGGTATCTTTATCGAACCATTCGACATTAACGACCCCCATTTTGCGAGTTAAATCTTCATGTTCCCTGACAATGCCCAGAAAGAAATCGGCCTTGCCTGCATGATCCGATTCTGTTATTTTCAAGCGATTCCACGAGAAAGTTGACCGGCATGAAAATCACTATTTTGGGATGTGGAACATCGACAGGCGTGCCGATGGTCGGCTGCAACTGCCCGGTCTGCACCTCGGATGACGCACGGGACCGGCGTACCCGCGCATCGCTTCTGATCTGCTATGATGACCAAACCGTGCTGGTCGATACCTCCACCGACCTGAGAAAGCAGGCACTGCGCCAGCATATCAGGCGCATCGATGCAGTTCTCTTCACCCATGCACACGCCGACCATGTCAACGGCATCGACGACCTGCGCGGGTTCCATTTTCTCCATCGGGAAATCATCCCCTGCTATGCATCCCGGACGACTCTTGACACATTGCAGAGCGGCTTCAGTTACATATTCAACGAGCATGACGGTTCCGGCTACACGCCGCTCCTTTCTGCCCACGAAATCAGCGCCCCTTTCGAATTGCTCGGCAGGACCATTATTCCGATTCCGCTCGTGCATGGCAGAACCGTATCGTACGGATACCGAATCGGCAAATTTGCCTACCTGACCGACTGCAGCGCCATTCCGGAACCATCGCTTGCGTTGCTGCAGGGGTTGGATCTATTGATTATTGACGGACTGCGCTGGACGGAACACCCCTTTCACTTCAATATTACCGGGGCGATTGCTGCCGCACGGCAACTCAACGCCCCTCGCACCATCCTGACTCATCTTACCCATCAGATCGCATATTCTGAGGGAAACAAACTGCCGCCCGGATTTGAATTGGCGTATGATGGCATGGAATTCGACCTGCAGTAACGCACAGTGCCATTTTTGAGGAGAGAGTAGATGCATAAGGACATTCGGCTGCACGGCATGATTGGAGAGCAGACTGAGTATTTTGTCATGGTCGCGGGCAATGATGCCTACCAGCGCTATTTCTTCAACATCGTCCAGGAGGAGGACCAGCTGCGAATCTTCTCTCCCGGCAACGAAATGATCATTTCTCCCGATGGCATCAGCTATCAGGGGAACGGTGGCAATTTTTGCGAATACATGTTCGGTGTGGACCAGCCATCCTCCGATCTTTCCAAGCCGGAAATCATCAATCGCCTGGTTATGTACGGTGCCCGCTCCGACGAAGATGGCTCCGTCCGCTTCAGTGACCGCACGTCAGGCTCGGAAACGTTTGACAATATCTTTTTTGAAGGAAATGCCGTCTGCAATTATTTCTACTTTGTCCACTCCAACCTGCTGTCGCGCAAATTGAAAAACCAGCAGGAGGAACTGGTCAAGCGGCTCGGCAAATGCATCAAACGTTCGGAGGCCGTCGGCGACGAACGTGACGATGTTCTTGTTTCCGAATTGTATCCGTTATTGAACGACGAAACCTCCCAACTGTTTGTGATCAAGCTGATCAATCGTTACCATCGCGAATATCGCGACCTGTTTCGAGGTTTTTATTTCAAGAACAAAAAAATTTCCGACGAAGATTTTGCCCAGCTGATCTCCGTTGCCGCAAAATATAAAATTGACCGGTATCAGCAGGAGCGCATCAGAATCGATGCGATGTATCGCAGCCCGGCCAACAAGCGGATTGTCGATGAGTACCGCAATATTCTGCTGGCGTGCAATGCCAAGGGGGAAATCAGCAACCTCGACAATGCCCGTCTGACCCGCCTGAAAACCCTGTCGGTGCGCAACAAAATTCCAGGAGCCCTGTTTTATACGCTGGATGAGATGCTGAGAAAGGGGCGCAATCTCAAAAATGATGAGGAGCGCGATTATATCGCTGCCACCCGCGAAATCCTGGAAGGGATCTTTTTCCGAGAGATCGAGATCGAGAGCCGTATCGACCGGAATGACATGCTTAAACTGATACAGGCAAAAAAGAAAGCGATGGAACATCGGGATCATTCCTTCGATCAGTTGATGCTGGATGCCAGCAAGGAGTGCGATGAAAAAATCCGGGACGGCGCCGACTCGTCGCTGCTGGACGGCTTCTCATATGTCATTACCTATCTTGACCGTTTCGACACCGTTTCGAATCTGATCAGCCAGCTGGCTTTCATGGAAAACGTCCGGATCAATGAAGAAATGCTGCGCAGCCTGCTTGAGCATAAAGCCGCCTTCGACAATCTGCACCAGGACTGTTTTCAGGAATTGTTCATCAGGGATCTTTTTGCCAACGCCTATCTTGGCTGTTTCGGGCGCAGAAAAGTAAAGGCTCTCATGGATGGATTGGCGGCAATCGAGGCCCGGCAGTCCACCACTATCGAAGAACTGCACAGCCAATTGACCGAGATCGATCAGGAAGAACGGATCGCAATTGTGCTCCTGGAACATGTTCGCGACCGTATCCGCAATTTTTACTCCAAATTCACCACAAAGTCGGATCAGGAAGCGCTGCGCCGTGAAGTTATCGAGGAACTGAAAACAAAAAAACGGATCACCGCCGATATTCCGGATCACCTCTTTAACGAAACCATCTTTACCATCAAGAAAGAGGCCATGTACCTGCATTCGCTCTTGCCGCAGATTATCGTGGAGCGCAACGTCGGGCTGCGGGAGGACTTCCTTGAAAACTCCGGGCTTGACCGGTTCTATGTTGAAGAGCTGGAACGCGAATATTACGAAAAGAACGGTCTGGACATAGAGGAACTGTATCAGATAAGGAAAGGGCTCAACTGACTTTCGCGCGACGCGCTGCACGGCAAACGCCCTCTCCTATTAAAGTTTTACCGGGATTCTGCCGATGGGCAAATCATCAGCACCAGAATTGCCTGATGAGCGGAGGACGAGATGAAAATAGATGATCGCGTTTCAAATTATATGGCGTTGCTGGACAGCGAGGCGGCCAAACCGGCAGTCAAACATGGCGACGCCTCCGGAACTCACACGGTTGCTGAAGCGGCTCCCGTCGCGGTTGACCTCTCCCAGGCCGCGGTTCAACTGGCCGACGATGAAGCCCGGCGCGAGAGGCTGAACGCCATCCGGCAACAGCTGGCAGAAGGTTCCTACAATATCAGCGGCAAGGATGTGGCCGACAAGATATTGAACATACTCAAAGGGTAACATCAGCGCCCCGCCTCCAGGCGGGGCTGCGGCAAACCTTCGTTTCTCACCATTTCCTCCTTGACCCGCCCTGCATCCCGCGTTACATTCCTGCTGTGTATATTTTATACTCACACGTGTAAACAAAAAAACAGGCAGGGGACATCATGCAGCTCACATCCCGCTTTAAAGAGTTTCAAACCACTATCGCCGCCTATGGCAAGGAAAATCTCGGAGAACTGCTGTATGCCCTGGCTGAGAACGCCAAGCAGCTTTCAGGGAGTGAACAGGTCCGCATCTATCTGGAAGACCTGACCCGGGGGACGCTGAGCTGTGTTCATGCCACCGGACCGCTCAACAAAGAGCTTGTCGAGACAACTTTTCCGATTGTGTCGAAAGAGGCGATCGTTTCCAATGTGTTTGTCAGCCAGCTTCCGCACGACTTCAAGCTCTCCGGAGCTGCCAAAAATTCTCCTGATCATGAATATGCCGTACGTTTCAGGTTCCGCTCCAGCTATATCATGCCGGTCGTCAGCCTGGGAAAATCGATCGGAGTACTCTGTGTCGATCAGGATCACCCCGGCGAAGTACTGAACACCCAGGCTAAATCAGAACTGTCTGAACTCGCCGCCATTGCGGCCAATGCACTTGATCAGGCCAGAATCTATCATCAGCAGGTGCGCCTGGCAAGGCGCCTTGAAGAATTCAAGGCACGCGAAGCAGCCGGAATGATGGTTGAATCGGCGGTCAAGCTCATTGAGAAGGTTTCACTCGCGACAGTTCTGGTACCGACACACCAGGAGGGCACCCCTGGCGCTCTGGAAAATCTTGCCAGCTTTTCCGCGGATGAAAATCTCAAAAAAAAATATGACCTGCTCGGGGCACTGGATCTTCGGAAAGGGATGTCACTGATATCCAACTATATCAATGACCAGGGGTTCATCACCGACGAGCGCCTGCTAAAACCGCTGTTCATCCCCGATTTGACTCAGCACAACCTGCAGAAGAGGGCCTTGACGGAATCGCTGGAACTCCGTTCGCTGTACGTCGTCCCTCGTTACAACCCGGAGACACGCCGTATAATCTGCCTGCTTAATTATTATTCCCACGATCTGTACCAGTTCAGCGACTTTGAGATGGGGCTGCTGCAGACGCATGCCGAAATGGTCGAGAAGGTAATAAGCGAGGTCGGCGGGGAGCATCTCGAAATCCGGGTACTCTCTGAAATCAGTGATCTGCTGAACGAGCGCACAGAAAATCTGCAGCCGTTTCTGACCAGGGTTCTTTCCAAGGCAACGGAACTGATCGGCGCTGATACCGGCAGCATTGCCGTTGTTGCCGAGCGGGACGGCACTAAATGGCTTGTGGTGGAAGACGAAAACGGTACCATTATTGGTGCCAAGAACAAGGAATGGCTGAAAAAGTATATCCCGCCTCTCCAGGTCGGTGGCAGCGAACTGCCAAAGGAAGAGCGCAGCCTGACAGGATATGTGGCTTTCACAAAGCAGCCGAGAATCACCGGACGGGTTGAGACGGAACTGCAGGGAGAGGGCTTCCACCGTTCCATGAGTGCACTTCTGAAGAGCGAAATCGCGGTGCCGATCATCTGCGATGACGAAGTCATAGCAGTTATCTGTCTCAATTCGCTGCAGTACGATTATTTCCGCGAGGAGCATCGCCGAATTCTGCAGATCATCGGCACGTTGACGGCTCGCCACATATCGGATCTGCAACGCATCGAGCGCCTCCAGGGCGAGGTAAACCGCCTCACCACCGATGTTGCCTACAAGGATCCGCACGTTTCCTCATATCGGCTGGGCAACATCATCGGCAACAGCCGCAAATCCCAGGAGGTCGTTGATTTTATCAACACTGTTTCGCCACCACTGTTTAATCGCATTGTCTTCTGGTCGCGCAACATCCTGCAGGAAGCGACCATCGGCCTCCCTTCAATACTGGTAACCGGGCAGACAGGGTCAGGTAAAGAATTTTTCTTCAACAACCTCTACAACAAACTAAATGAACTGTACCGACGCGACATCAACCCCAACGGCGAACTGCCGGTTAAAAAAACGAATATAGCCGCATATTCCGGTGACCTGACCTATTCAGAGCTGTTTGGTCACAAGAAAGGGGCATTTACCGGTGCCTATACCGATCGTCGCGGCATTTTGGAAGAGACCATCGGCGGCATCGTCTTCCTCGACGAAATCGGCGATGCGGACCCAAAAACCCAGGTGCAGCTGCTGCGTTTTCTGGACAACGGCGGCTTTATGCGGCTGGGAGAAAACACCGAACGTTACAGCAGGGTTCTGCTGGTTGCAGCGACCAACAAGAATTTATCCGACGAGATCGCCTCAGGACGATTCCGCGAAGATCTCTACCATCGGCTGTCCGAACTTTCGATTCGCCTGCCGTCACTCAACGAACGGCGCGAAGATATTCCCGACCTTTCGGTCCATTTTCTGGGCAAGCTCTACCGTACCTACCGCTCTGAGAACGACATGAAGGAAAAACCGCCCTATCTGGCCAAAGAGGCCAAAGACATCCTCATGCACCACAGCTATAAGGGCAACATCCGCGAGCTGCGCAGTATCCTTCTGCGAGCGCTGTTTTTCAGACAGAAGAGTGTCATAACAGGTGAAGCAATCAGCGAAGCGATAGCCTGTACCGGGCGTCTGGAAACACGCACGGAATCATCAGTAACCCATGATCTGGATGAGCGGCTGGCAGGTGAAATAGTCGACAAAATTCTCGAAGGCGGTGATTTTTGGTCTGATATTTACGAGCCTTTCTCCCGAAACGATATTTCCCGTGAAACGGTGCGGCTGGTCATAGAGCGCGCCCGTGCTGCGGCCGGCAAGACCATGCCGGCAGTCGCACGCTATCTGAAAGCTCTTTCGGATGGAGTGGGGAAGGAGGAGGAACAGCGGCAGCTGTTTCGCTTCAAGAATTTTTTGTATAAAACCGTGAGGATCGGCTGAAGAAGACTATTAATGAAAAACCTTGCCATACACGAACAGATAACTGCCACCAAAACACGCAAACAGAATGATATGCTTCACCACCAGCATGTTGCGGCGGACCCGCTCCGCATCCGGGCCATACCAGTTATCCACATAGGTGAATGTTCTCCCTGCGCCGGTAGCCATGATCATCACCATGGCCACGATGCTGGCCCAGAATGACTGATGTTCAATAATGGCGATTACCCCGGTGATCTCTGGATGTATGCTGTGGGTACGATGGAGCATGACGATGTTGGTAATGACCGCCAGCCAGATACCGGCGGCAAAATCGTGCACAAACCCGTTGAGGACAACAAGCGATTTAGGTATGTTCATAATTAGGTAGGTCCTTGGCTTACGGAATAGGAGCCACGGCGGGGTGGCGATCCGTGTGCCCGCCGCCCATCCCCTTGACCCCGCCGAGCATTTTCCTGACATCTTCCGGCATGCCCGCGCCGTCCCGCATGGCCGATTTCATCTGCCCTGCCAGGTAGGAATGATTAATCAGCAGATTCAGCACCGAGAGCATGAATTCCTGTTTCCAGGGACTCAGAGTATGGAGAGTCTGAAATTTGTGCATGAAGAACTTCTGTGACGCCTTCCCCAGTTCGCGCCCCAACTCCTCGATGGTCATATTATTTGGTTTAATGACCGGCTCTACCAGATTGTATTTGCTATAGTCCCTGGTGGCGACATATTTTTCCAGCTTGGGATACAGGTCAGCATAGGGCCAAGGCGCGATTGCCAGGAAAAAGGCCATATCAGGGTTGTAGTATTTGGCCAGATCCACGGTCCAGGCGATGGATTCGGGGGTGTCATCCGGCATGCCGAGCACAAAGGAAGTTTCGGAAACGATGTCGGCATTGTTGATCAGATCGATGGCCTGTTTGGACTGGGCCACCTGGGTATCTTTCTTGAACAGGTCGAGCGTTTCCTGCGTACCCGCTTCAACGCCGACATAGATATGATCAACACCGGCCAGGCGGTATTTGTCCATGATGTCGGCATCGCGCAGGATATCGTCAACACGTGTTTCCATAAGCAGCTTGACCGGCACCCGGCGTTCGATCATCAGGTCAAGAATCCGCTCCCACCGGACACGGTCGAAGGTCGGAATTTCATCGGCCAGCATGGCGACTTCCACTCCATGGTTCCGGCTGAGCAGCTCCAGTTCGGCAACCACGTTTTCCGGACTCCGTGCCCGCCAGGTCTGGGACCAGAACAGCTGCTGGGAACAGAAGGAGCACTGCTGCTTGCAGCCACGCGAAGAGGAAATGATGGCCAGACGGGCGTCATGCTTGGCACGATATTTATAGATCGGCCAATCCACCAGATCCCAGGCCATGGGGAGGGCATCCAGGTCCTGGATATAAGAGGCCTTCGGCGTGACCACCACGCCGCCGTCCCGCCAGAAAGCAAGGCCGCTGACTTTCCGGGGGTCGTCGTTCGCATTCACACAATTGAGCAGTTCCACCAGGGTGACTTCCCCTTCACCGCGCACGATAAAATCGACACTTTTATTGTCATGAAGCATGATTTCTTCGTAACAGAAGGTAGCGTGCACATTGCCCAGCACGGTTACTACAGCCGGATTGATTTCTTTGGCCAGGCGGCAGATTTTGATGGCATCATCGATGGATGCGGTAAACGAAGTCGTTGCCACAACATCCGGACGGAACGCTTCGATACGCTTTTGAATATCCGGCCAGCCATGCCACAGCGACATGGCATCGTAGTAATCGACCTCGTATCCCGCTGCCCGCAACGAGCCGGCAATGGAGACAAAACCGACGTTAAGCCAGGTACCGGCGGATTCGACAACACCGGAATGATACGGAGGAGTGATGAGGATAATACGCTTGATGGTCATGTGATATCCCTCCCGATCTGGCTACTTGAAATATTCCGAGTGTATCGAACCGCTCAATGTGGCCATTCCAAACAACGTCACAAGAGAGATGATGAAACAGACGATTAATGCCCACGCAGCATAGGGTCCCTGTAACCGGAAAAAACGGCGCAGATGCAGATACGCACCGAACATCAGGCAGGTAATCAGTGACCAGGTTTCTGTCGGATCCCATCCCCAGAAGCGGCCCCATGATTGATAGGCCCAGATCGAACCGGCCAGCATGCCGATGGTCCAGAAGATAAAACCGAAACCTGCAAAACGGTAACTATAGATGTCCAGCGTCTCAAGCGAAGGAAGCTGCTGCAGCCACCCACCCTCGGTGCGGCTTTTGAGCAGGTAGAAAATTGCCAGCGCACAGGCAATCACCAGCGTTGCAAGCGCAATCTTGTACAGTCCGATATGGATGAGCAGCCAGACGCTTCGGAATGTGGCGGGAAGGGTACGGATTCCCGGGTTGTAAAACATTGAGAGAGCCAGCATCAGGAAAGTGGCGGGGAAAGCCAGCACACTTGCCGGTCTGATACGCGGATAAATCCTCAAAAAAACAAAATAACTGGCCATGGTCACCCATGCATCAGAGGAAAGTACTTCGTTTGGTGCCATATAGGGACCATGCCCCACCTCGGCCCACCACACTGCAATCAGGCCGGTGTGCAGGGCCATCCCGACCCACGCGATCCGGTAACTGATCCGTTCGAAACGATCCTTCCTGAAGAGCGCTCCGGAAACATTGGCGATCGTAGCCAGGACATAGACGATGACAACCGCCCAGTTGGAGGCTATGTACAGTTCCAACGACATTTTCATGATTCGTTCTCCTTTTTCAACGCCGTTGCAACTTTGTCCCGCTCGTCCATAAAGAACTCTCTGAACGATGCTGCTTTCCAGAACACCGTAAAACTGCCGTGCTGCTGCCTGACTGCGATCAGTTCACGGGGCGGCATGCTGTAGTGAATGAGCCCTCCGATCATGATGATCCCAAAGCCGGTGAAGACCAGCGGCATGCCGCTACTATCGACAACAATAAGCTTGGACCATCTCGAAACTTTGTTCAATTGGACCTGATACTCCCCCAGTTCCCCGGATCGTCCCTTTGTCAGCGATGCCTGGGCGATTTCCTTTCCCCCCTGGGTTAACCGGAGGAACAGTTCAGGATTTGTACTGGTCATCGATTTTTTGTCCGCATCTGCATAGTATTTTGCAGAGAGCAGATACGGAGACCAGTTCACGCCAAATTCTTCGCTATATCCAGCTTCTGTCGGACTTGTCGGCTGCTGGGCGGCAATTGTTTCGGAATGGATAGATCCGCTTTTATCTGTAAACGTAACAGCAAACGCATTCCCGTATTGGGCTGTATGGTAGATGCGCATGCCCCCGAAGCGTAGAATCCGGTTGATTGATGCGGTCAGAGAATCAACCCGTCCGGATGCTTCGGTAATGGAGATGTCAGAAAACACCTCTTTCGGCTGATGTTTGTTGTCAAACTGCACCCGTACCGCATCGAGGCGGATGGTTCCCGGCAGAAGCAGGGGGGAAGCCAGCAGGCCATGCTCGGATACGTCCCAAGGCTGGCGACTGTCGTGCGGTTCCCCCTCAACCAGGATCAAGGCGCCTTGCCGGGCGGTCAATGCCACGTACAATGACACGATAATCACCAGCGTCATGCCAATATGCAGCAACAGGTTCCCGAAAAACCCCCACGGGTTTCTGACAAACTTGAGCTTCCTGTCACTGCCGGCCTGAAGTAGACGATACCGATTGGCGCGGGCAACGGCACACAGATGCAGCTCCGTTATCCCTGTGGCCACCTCGTCCGCGGAAGCCGTGCCGGATGAAGAAAGTTTATTCAGGGATACGAACAACTGGTCATACGATGAGACTCCAAGTGCCAGTGCGGCAAACAATACAAGCGCCGCAAACAACGGCTGGGAATAAATGCTATGCAGGTTAAATGCATCAACCAGCCAGGACAGGCGGGCATGGCCGAGACGCCAGACCCCGATCTGCCCCGGAGTAGAATCGATTCCTTGCGGGATGATTGTCGAAAGATACATCAATCCCGCAAGGAGCAGGATCAGCCCCAGTGAAACCCGACGGGCCGTAATAAATTGTTTTGCTTTGTTCACTCGCTAATTCCCTGTGTTGTAAGATATCCACTGTCCCGTCCTCTTCCTGACGTTACCGTTCAATTCTACCATCTATTTGTTTGAGTGCCACCTCCCGAACAACCGGCACTGATAGTGCCATGCACACAGGTCGTACCATTGGCCGGGATGCCGACACCCTTGGCACTGTTGGTCGGAGTAATGCCGTTAACCATGGGGCCGACGACATTCGGCTTGCCGTTCCTGACAGGACCGGCAGTTGAACCTTTTCCGTGGTTTATACCGGAATTATTACCGCTTGTCGTGCCGGCGCCGTTATGACAAACAGTACAGGCAGCAGTACCATGGGCGCCGTCTTGCGAACCGCCATGATACCCGATCCTGTCGGGATAGGCCGTACCTACCGGGCGGCCGATCCTCGTGGTTGTTGCCGTACTCAACCCGTGACAGGAACTGCAGTTGGCTCCGGCAACCGTACCGGTATGAACAGGGGCAGCTTTCAGGTGACAGCTCATGCAGTCGGGAGGATTGCCAATTACCGCTGCCGGATAAGGACTTGCAGCGGTTCCCATGGCATGGCATCCGAGGCAGGCGGTGTTTCCTCCTGCCGCCACAACATCGGCTTTATGGGTATCGTACGGTACGGCGTGACCACCGGAGACCTGCACTGTACCGTCGATGTGCAGGGCCTTGTTCACGAAGATATTCGCATAGGTGGTACCGGTCGTACTGATGTTTGCGTGGCAGCTGCAGGTTGTTCCAAGCGCACCGGTAGCAGCTCCGACGGCGGGCCATGAAGCAGGCAATGTAACAGCGGGATGCCCGGAAGCCGCAGCAGGCGGGAAGCCGTGGCATGAGGCACAGGCCGCACGGCTGAGGGTTGCCGACAGGAAGGCGACGTTCCAGGTCGGTGTCCGGTTGCTGCCGGCAGTGTCGCCCCCCGGCATGCTGGCGCCGTGGCAGTAGACGTTGCTGCACTGGCCGGTCGCTGCCGAGTAGGCAGGCGTCAAGGCCCCCCCCTTGGTCGCCAGGGTGCTCCAGGTAAAGTTTGCAGCTCCGTTCATGTGGGTCGCACCGGTAAAGGTGACGGTGCCGTGGCAGTCGCTGCAGTTCAATGCAGCCGTCAGACTGTCCGTGCTTGTAATGTGCGACGTGTGGGCGCCGGCCTTGGCATCGGTATTGGCGGTTACTTTAGCCGGATACGAGGTGCTGTAGAATGGCGTACCGGCCGTCACTGCGCCGGCTGCCGTACTGCTGTGGCACTTGCCGCACTGGTCGGTAGTGGACCAGAGCGGGGTTCCCCATACCGGGGCGCCCTGGCCATGGCAATAGGTGGTGGAACAGGTGATTGAGGCGGGGGTCCATGCGGCCGAAGGACCGGCCTGGGCACTGAAAGCGACCTTAACGCTGGCCTGGGTTGCCCCTGCCCGGTTGCTTGAACCATGGGTAGCGGTACCATTGCCGCCTCCGGTATG
>Ga0172380_10007952_pt1 | contig 11766 bp, 36 predicted proteins | sample Leawe162metaG_FD_119747 | JGI IMG/M metagenome (GOLD analysis project Ga0172380, IMG submission 119747) | Leachate microbial communities from a municipal landfill in Southern Ontario, Canada - Leachate well 162 metaG | ecosystem: Engineered > Solid waste > Landfill > Unclassified | place... | reverse complement strand
GGCGGGGGTGGACTCTACTACGCCTCAGGCGATCTCTGCAACGTGGGGAACTCGGGAACCTACACTCTCCTGGCCGACCGCAATTACTCCATCTACGCCTCAGGGACGGACGCCGGTTCGGTCGAAAGCGACACCGAAACCAAGACCAGTTACATCACGGTCACCGGAGTCGCCGCGTCAACGTCCTTGAAGTTGAAGGTCGTGTTAACTCCGAAGAACAAGCTGTCTACTCCCGGCGCTCAGGTCGCTCACATGCTGGCGAACTCGAAGGGAGGGATATGATCGTCCTGGCCCCCAAAACGAAACTCAAAGACAAAGGCAAGAAGGTGGCTCATGGAACAGCCAACTCCTGAGACCCTATTCGAGACCGACGTTAGCCCCCTAATCTGGGACAAGATCGTTTCCGGGGACTACGCGTTAACGATCACCTTGGAGGTGCCCGATGTTGAAGACCCTGTGGTGTAGGTTCTGCCGTCGCATGACCTGCCATGAAGAGGATAACGGCAGGTGGTATTGCAAGTGTGGGAGAAGTACGAGTGATTAACCCTGAGGGATACGCCGACAAGATAGTGGAGGCCCTTGATAAACGGGTGGACACGCGGATCGTTTCCCTCGAAAAGAGGCTGGACGGGCGGTGCGACGACTTGGGTAAGGACATCGAGCACATGAACGGCGGCTCCCTCATGCCGCGTACCGAGTTCAATTTAGCGCATTGCAAAGTGGAGGAGGCCATCTCCAAACTCCAGACCTTCAAGGATGCACAGGAAGGCAAGGCATCTCAGGGTCAGGTCTATGTCGCGTGGATTCTGACCGCGCTCAGTTTGGCGCTCTCTGCCTTTGCGATTTTCCGCTAGGGAGGCAGGATGGACCATCTTGAGCAGCCACAGGGTAATGAGAGGAGAAGACACTTGTTAAGCGACCGCGAACTTCTCGAGAGTATACAACTGGACATAGCCTATCTAAAGCGCGACGCGTCCCATGACCACGACGAAATCCGCGAGTTACACTGCGCGGTAAACGGGAACGGCAAGGTAGGCTTAGTTCAGGAGATGGCGATTCAGAAGACCAAGATGGCCCTCTTATTCGGGCTTGGCGGGTTACTGGCCTCGGCGGTAATCATCTCTTTGGTTGCGGCTATTCTAGACTTGGTGGTGTACTAGTGGACGAGGGGGAAGTTTCCGATAAGGTTGACTCTTGCCTATCCCGGCTGATGCTCTGGGCCTACCTCTACCAGACGGCAGACCTCCCGCCTGAACTTGCCAAGCGGAAGGTCACGTTGCTGGAGGACACGGCCCAAGACGTTCAGGACATCATAGAGTTTTGCATCAGAGAGTAACCGGCGTAAACACCTTCTTTTCGCCGCTGTCTGATACCCATGCAACGCAAACTAATGGGCAGTTGTCGCTACATTCATGGCGAGTATCATACCCCCCACGGTAATACATCTCTGCCCCCAACCTACAGAAGTCCATAAGCCCGTCCTCGCTAATGTTGTGGCATGGACAGTCGTCACACATAACCATCAATTGTCCTCCTCGGGAAAAAACACAGTCCAAATCCCCTGATTGCAGAACCCCGTTTTCTTCAACGCACCCAACATCGCGTTGGCCCCGGCCTCGTAGCCTTTCTCCTCCCTTTCACGATAGTGGTACTCGCTTGTATGCGCCGCCTGTTTTTTCCAGAACGTGTGCGGGTTTGCCCACCCTTCGGGTCTCCAACTTCTCATTCCTTCCCCTTCCTGTACTCACCAGAGCGCGTCTAAGGCACGATCCCCCGTCACCCCTACCGTTCCCTTGGGTCGGGCGGATTTACACAAGTTTCCGGAGTGAATCGCGCCACCTCCGAGTCCTTCCAGTATCGGACTTCTATCAAGGGGCAGTTGTCGGAATGGACACCATTGATCCCAACCACCCCGTAGTCCGTGTCCGCCCCCAGGTTGCACCCCTCAAAGAATCCGCCCGCCGGTTCCCCCGAGTTGTAGCACGGGCAATCGTCACACTTGACTCTCATCGTTCATCCTTACTTCGGCTTGTTCCACAGGGTATAGGTCAAGACCGTTATGATGATAATGGCCGGGACCGCCAGGGCCAAGACAATGATACCGAATACTCCCTTAGCCTTGTTCATCTTTCCTCCATCTCGCGTTAGCGGCCTTCCGCGCCGTCGCGGTGCGTTGTTCTGGTGTCAGTTTCGCGGCCCTCGCAAGGCCCCCTGATTGGGCGATCCTGAACTTGCGGGACATCAAAGGGACTCTGCGGATACCTTGAGCGCGTCGAACTTGGCGAGTATACACTGGTCCGTCACCTCTCCGTCGTCGTCCACGTCTATGCAGACAAACCCCACATTCACTATCCCCTCGCACTCCCGTATGCCGAAGATGGTGTTGTACTGCAATGCGGGGGTGCTGATGGCGATGCACTCGTCGTCCTGCCATCGCCCGTAGTAGTGGACGTGGCTTCTGATAATCACGTCTGCCTGCGGTTGCCGGTCGCGCATGGCCCACAAACTGTTCCACAACTCGGCCCTCATCAAAGGCGTGGCCCTGCCGTGGGGGATGGCGCTTCGCCCGACCTTGTGCTTGATATCGAAGTTGCAGCCGTTCACGTCCAGGAATAGATGCCCCGCCACCTTCACGTCCTGACAGTCAAGGTATTTCGGTAAAAGGGCCTCGAAATCTTCGTCACGACCACAATGAAAGGCCGTCCCGTAACACGCCCGTACAGCCTTGGCCTCCGTCAGGTTGATGGCCTCCGTGACCATCTTAATCTGTTCGATGCGGTCTGCGGTTATCAACTCCCTGGCCCCGGTCTTGTCCCCCTTCCCCTCGATAGCATCCCCGTTCGCAACGAGTATGTCTATCGGCTTTAGCTTCTCGATCTCGGTCACGTAGAAGTCCCACAGTTCTCTCTGGAAGGCCGACGCCTTACTTAGTCTCTCGCTGGTTGTCTCATCACTGGCCCACCATCCGGGCGGGGTAAGCCCGAACAGATGCCCGCAATGCGGGTCCGCGATGACGACTACCCGTTTACTCATCTAGTCCTCCTTCTTCATTTCGTCTATCAGGCTTTGACAAATGGACTCCTGCACCCTCCCGAGGGCCGCGCTTATCGCCAGCCAATCGGAGACGCTCTTGGGCTTCTGCTTGGCTATGAGATGCGCTAACGCTAGACCGAAGTTCTCAGCGCTCATTGTCCCCCGTCAACTTCAATAGATGGTCGATTTCAACCTCCAACTCCTTCCCGCGTTTCTCTTGTTTCTTGTAGAACGCTTCTGATTCGGCATGAACGGCCTCCATGCTCCGTAACGCAAGCAGAAGCGGCGAGAACCTGGCCCCAGGCTCCGCAAGGCAAGCGTTACAAATCTGCTTCTCGTTCGCCGCCCACCACATATACTTGAAGTCTCGTGTGTGCAACTTGTGACACTTGTAGCAGTAGTCCTTTCCACATATCAGGCAATCATAAATCGCCCCTGACTCACCGCAGATATCACAACGGCTTACTTCAACCAGTTCCTTCTTCTTCATTTCCCCCTTTTCTCACATACGTCTCCAGATATCGTTTCTTGGTCATGCCGGGTATCATCCTCTCCTTGAGGGTCTTGAGGTCGGGGCACTCTTGGAAGATCGCCACGCAGTCCTCCATCCACTTGACGGTGACGTGTCCTATAGAAGCCATCTCGTCTACGTCGTCGCAGTTCATGCCGAGCCACCATGACGCCTCAATGTCGGCGTGGTTCTTCAGGTCGCGGTAACACTTCCAGTAGTCTTGGTAGTCACTCATACCTTGTCTCCCACGGTATCTCCTTATCCAGTTCCTTCAGTTCCTTTCTTGCCCTGTTCTGCTCCTTCAAGGGCATCTTAATGAGCATCTGGTCTATGTACCTCCGGTGATCTTGGATCGCTGACCACTGGCTCATTCAGTCACCTCCTTCACGTACAATCCAGAACATCGCCACCAACATGAGCAGGACGCCTACCCAGAACCCGCATATCAGCCAGCCGTAGAAAGGCACTAGCGGGCCTCCGGTCGGGGTATGCCGCGAGAGGTGAGCCAGTCCTGCACCATCGGCTCTGATAGGGGGTCGTAGCACTTCCAAAAGCACCATTCCTCGTTAGGTTCACAGTAGCGGACAATCCAGTCCACCACATCCCACGCGCCGCGAGCGTAGGCGTAGTCGGCTATGGCGCGCACCAGCAACTCGAAGTGGTCGCGCGGGTTGCCTGTTCCCCATTCAGGGGTAATCTGTATCCGATCAATCTCGTCCTGGGTTATCATCCTTTCACCCTCCCAACACAAAGTAGCCGAACAGAAAGCCGGGGACAGTCGATATCACCGCAAGGAACAGGAACCAAAGCCAGTTCTCCTTGATGTGCTTCCACCTACTCATCTATCCTCCAATCTCCACGAGTTCGATCTTCTCCCCGTCTATCGCCAGCCACGCCCGGTCCTCGTAGTAGGCTCCCCCGTCTGCAATCAGGCCATCGAAGTCCCAGAGGCAATGCGAATGTCCCAGGATGATTCGCCTTCCCTGCTTCGCCGCGTACTCTCGCCAGAGCGTGTGGATGATGCCGACGTGGAGGTTCCAGTTCTGCTCCATGGCCTCATACTGCAGGACATCCGTGAGCGTGATTTCGCGGCCCTTGATCGTGGGGTTAGGCTTGGTTTCTGCAGGCGTCGGCCCGAACAGCGCGCGGTGTATCGGCACCATCAGGCTCGGGCAATGGTCAGCAATCCAGAAGGCGATCGCTGACAGGGGCCACTTCCAACTTGCATCTCTCTCCCATCCGTGCCTGAACTCGTAGATGCAGTCCGGGTAAGACTCGATCCACTTGTTCGTCACGATGGCGTAGGGTGCCCACTCCTTCTTGAATGGCGTGTCGTGGTTGCCGGGGATGTAGACTGTCGTGAGTCCCGCATCGGCCCGCTCATGCGTCAAGGCTTGGAAGCCGGCCCACGTCTGGGTAGCCTGAATCTGCGCCCACGGTGCCTTCCATGGGTCCCACGTCTCGGTCAGGATGAGCACCCTTGGGCGTTCCTCTCTCATGCGGTCATAGAACGCCGTCATGAGCGAGAGCAGGCTGTCGTCGTACACATGGGCGTCGGACATGAAGGCGAGGTCGGTCATGCTGGTTCCTGCCCCAGCATCAGTTCGCGCCCAATCAGTTGCGGAAAACAATGCTCGCAAGTGAAGACGTACCCCACTACGCGATAGTTGTCCGGCTTCCTGTGCGCAACCTGGAATAGTCCCGTGTCTGTCCCGCATACGAAACAGCCCACATGGGAGTCCTCCACGGATTGATACTTGTTCCCTATGCTCATCCCTTCACCTCCGTCAACTCAATCTCTACCCGGCTGTCCTTGCTCGGCTCGGCCATGCGAACAGATATCTCGCGGATGCAGGAGTCGTCCACCAGCAGGCCAGCGTCCACCATGCCATCCCAATAGGGCTTACATGCTCTCAAGAGGTTGTCCAGGTCGCGCCGCCGCTTGTCGGGTGGATGGAAGGTGACGACGGCGGTACAGGACTTGATGCGCGGGTGGGTTTTCTTAAAGGCTTCAGCCCACGCTATCCACCGCGCTTGTCTACTGGCCCTGCCCTTGATAGCCCAATGCAGCTTGCGGTTCGGCAGCAGGCGCGAGTCCGGCCAAGGGAGTGTCAGGGTCATCTGCCCCACACTATCCCGGCCACTTCCCATGCTTCCTTGATGCCGATGCGCGTCTTGGCCCGGTACTGGTCAGGGATGCCGGTTGATCTTGGCTCTGGTGAGCGCCACATCAGCAGCAGGAAAAGCCGAATCCTTCTCAGCAGTGTCATCCCCCCACCTCCTTCCCCGCCTCGGAGATGGCCCGGAGCACTTCCTGAAGGATGTATTCCTCTGATGGTTCGTCACACTTGCGGCAGGCCGAAGTGCCTTTTGAATGGCAACCGGAGCAGAAGGCATCTACTGCCAGTAACCGCAGCGCCTTCCTCAGCATGTCCCGCTCGGCCTGCCCCTCGGCGTAGGCCTTGTCATGGGCCGGTTGGTACATCGCGTCGGCCCCGGCCTCGAAGATAGGCTCATAGATGCTGTCGGGGTGCCCCGTGGCTTTTGCCAGCGCATCAACGTGCGGGTTCTCCCATCCTTCAGGTCTCCAGTTCATCTCGCCCTCCTTGCCATAATCACTGCCCACACCATCCTCGCCATGCAGAGCCAGCACATCGTCGTGGTGTGGTGGTAGCAACCGGGGGTCTCGCGGGGGAAGTGGGTCATGGGCGGGCCTCGAATATCTGGAGACATCGGATAGTCTTGAGTGGCCCCATCGTGATAGCGATGCCCCCTGTGCGCTTGGCCCCGGCGAACCAACTCGTCGGGTAGATGTGTGTATGCAGGACGGCCAACTTGCGGCAGGTACGCCAGATCTCGAGGGCTTCCGGGCGGTAGAGTTTGTCATACGGCGGATCCCAATAACCAAACCCGAATTGCTTGTCCTCAAAGGGGAGAGACTTCCACTCATACCCGTTGTTGTGGTCTACCGCCAGCACCCCGTCAGGTATACCGTCCGTCTTGCCAAAGGCCACATCCGGGATCTCGAGGTTGTCACATATCCTTTCCCACACCTTGCCGCTGCCCCAGGTCTTAGTCATCGGGCGGGCCAAGGCCCAGAAGCCGTAGAGGAAACCCGTCTCAGTTGTGTGCAGGTATGTCATCCCTCTCCAATCCCTCTCCACCGCCCAATCTCCCAGTCGCAGACGGCGAGGCCGGTGCGAAGGTGGGCATCAAGTGCTGCGTTTGCCCTCTTTAAGATGGCGCCAAGGACATCTTCCTTGAACCCTTCCGGCGGTATCTCGTCTATCATGCAGACTGGCCCCCAGGCTGCACCAGATGCCCCAGAATCGCTTGCGGGTGCCGAGGTGGTGTCCTCGGTAGGGTTGGCCCGTCTGCGTGGCCTGTGCCGCTTGTGGGGCCGGACGGTGACGGTATCCGGGTCTAGGTCGTCGTATATCTCCTTGATCTCGGCCTCAAGCTCCCGATGCAGCGCATCCTGCAACTCCAGATGCTCCCTCGCCAGTTCCTCGATGATGGCGATGGCGTTGTCAAACGCTTCCTCGGCATCGGTGCAGGCGATTATCAGGTTGTGGTGCAGGGAGTCTAGGTAGTCGAACGCTGCCTGCCGTTCCTCATACCGCATCTGCCAATACTCGGCGGCGGTGCCGACTGAGACGGTGGTGACGCGGGTGAGCCACATGCAACCCTGGCAGCAAGCCCACTTCGGCTCTTCCCCGCAAGGGGCCATTCCCTTCGTCAAGGTGCAGATCACTTTTGGCATGGGGGAGCCTCATACTTCGGGCAATCCTTGGACGACTGGGCCATCATCACTGAAACCGGCATCACTGGGCAGACTGTCCACTTCCCTTCGACGCTCCGCTCCTTGTCGTAGTGGGCGCAGGACTTGCATCTCTCCATATCCCTACTCCTTCCCGTCCTGCCAGCGGAGGATGCGGTACTCACAATCGTCTCGGAACCGCCAAGTAGCCAGGGCCTTCTCTGCCTGTGCTTTGGTCATCATCGTCCCTAGCATCCAACCCGCGTTCCCGCTTGGTGTGCCGTTTTTCCTCTTGGGCATCGCCATGACGAACCAGTCCCTCTCCTCTGGCTTGACGGGGATGCAGCGGGCGTCCTGCATACACGGCTCACCGCATCCCTTGTTCTTCTCGTGTCTTGATCTATGGACACAGGGCTTGTGACTGACACACTCCCCCGCCTTCTCGCAGATGTACCTTTGTGACCTTAGTTCCTCGATATACCCAATCCCTAACTCCATCACCTTCTCCCTCACCGGCTCCACGATGGGGGTCAACTCATGGACAAAGAACAAGCCACGTCGCCCGTCGTCCAGCCGCACGTCATACAGAACCACGCCAGTTCTTTCGACCACACCCTCGCCCATTGCGGCCTTGACCTTCATCCCTACTCGCAGTTCCATTACCTCTTGCCTCCTTTCCTCATGCTGTCACCGGCGCCCATCGCCATATCAACCAGAAGTCGCCTCCCGCTGCCCATATCCTCATCGGTGGCGGGAGTGGCCCGTAGCACCTGTATTTCCAGGTCTGACTCGCGTCCTGCCATATCACTTCTTCCTCCTGTTCCTGTCGCCCTTCTTCTTCGCTCGCTTCGCCTCGTAGCGGCGCTGGTAGCGGTTCATCTTGAGTCCCCGAATGGGTTGCTTGGATTCATAAAATGCACACCCCTTTCCAGCCAGAATGTCCACTCTTTATCGTTGGGGTTTTTACTAGGGTCCACGGGTGTCTTGGCCTTGACCACCTTGAGTTTGAATGTCCCGTTAGATTCGGTATCCAAGGCCATGTAGAGTTGCGCCCTTCCCCTAAGCATGAATCCGCCAAAGGCGTCGTCCCGGCCCTTGGGCTTTTGGAGAGCTATCAGGCAGAAGCCACCGCGAAGCCTTCTCCAGATGGCGTCTACCTGGCTCTGAAGGGTGTAGACCTCTTGAGGAATGGGGAGGTAGTCGATTACCGATATGGCATCCGGGTTGATTACATCGTCAAACTGGTGGTCCCTCTGATACACCTTCCAAGGCGGCGTGACGGTCTCTCCTATTGTCCTGAGCCTTCGGGCGTAGAGTTGAGGCCCCGACTCATTATCGAAGGCCACCAACCTCTGCCCAAGCCCTTTGTTCAACTCACAGAACTGCATACAGAAGGCCGACTTCCCGGCGTTGGAACTGCCCGAGATTATCCCGATACCGGGGGCGAACACATGGCAATACTTGTGCAGATCAAGGGGCCAGAGAATAGGCAGAGGCTCCCCGTCAGCCTTGCCCCAGTCCATCTCCTCCAGTTGAATGTCAACCCTCTCGAATACCCCATCTCGGCGTCCGCGTCGAAGTACCCCCTCCTTTACCATCCGGCCAAGTATCTGGCGAAGGTTGTCCTTGGCAGACCTACTCTCTATTTCAAAGTGCCGCCGAATCTGGTCGGTGGTAAACTCGCCCTCTGCCGACAGGACATAAGGTTCGATAATTGTCCGCGTCAACTCGGGTCTGTCACGGTTGTCACGATCTGTCACAGTTGTCACACTCCAAGCGTGGGTTGTCACGGTTTAATACGCTTTGTCGCGGTTTGGTCACGGTTTGGTCACGGCGCGTCACGCGGTTTCCCCCCATGGAGTCCCCACGCGCGGGCGCGACTAGAATTACCGAGTTACGTAGTACCGTTATCATTCGTCCTCCTTAGGAGTTACGTGGAGGTACGTCTTTGGAAGGAGATGGGAAAATGACTTGGCGTGTTTCTTTAAGAACTGGCAATTCATACAAAGAGTTTGGTATCCTTCGGGGAAACCTCGCCTCTTTAGCCAACAATAGAATTGGTTACCACCAGCTATGCCGTTTTCCCTTCGTTCCTCATTACCACCATCATTCACATGGTCAACGGATAAGCATCCGGCCCTAGTCTCTCCGCAGTGAACGCAGACAGCCATACCTTTGCCGTAATGCGTCAATACCTCCATCTTGAGTTTCCAGTAGGCGCGTTCCCTGCACAGGGCCAACTTCTCAGGATGGCGCAATCTCCATGCTTTATGATTCGCCTTCACCCCTCCGGGGTTCACGCGCCTTCGCCGTGCCTGGTAGCTCTCCTGTAGTTCCATCTAGTAACTCTCCTTGCGGCGTCTCTTTTGAAGATGAATAAGGGAAGTACGGAGGGTTACGGTATCTTCCCTCAATTCACCTAACTCTCTAAGTACCCTGTCCATCTGAGAGGAAGGTATTGGAGTGATAGACTGGTATTCTGCTAACCTTCTTTCTAGGGATTCGATTCTTTCTTTGGAAGACATCAGATCCTCAATCGGCAGAGACAACGCATGACAACCTTCAACGGTGTGCCCCGCCCAACACCTCCCCCCTGAGAGGTTCCCGCAAGTTTTAGTACAAGGCCCCTCAAACTGTCTCGGGCAATACTCAGGCATCACCCCTCCCTTATTCCGTGAAATTGTGAGTGGCACCTTCCGCAGACAACGGCCAGGTCATCATCGGTGTAGACCCTCCTTGTGCCGCCCATCTGCCTCAATTCCAGGTGGTGAATGGCTAACCCGCGCCAATCGGGTAGGCCGCCACAGATCATGCAGCGGCCCCCCGACCTCTCCATGAGCCGCGCCCTTTGCTCGCTATCCGGTGCCCGCTTCATAGGCTTCCCCCTTTCTCTGGGCGCGGCTAGATTCCCCTTCGATATGATCCGTAGTCGTGCAGCCACTCCCGGCGGGCGGCGTACTGGTCGTCCGGGGAGAGTCGCCTGTAGTCTCCGGGCGTCGTGATGTACTTGATCCATTCCTCGAAAGGCTCGCAGTTGCCCTCAATGGTGCAAATGCCCATTTCGTCCCGCTCATGCTGGCAATTGGTGCAAGGATCGGTCACAGGATGCCTCCTGGTTCGCGCCAGATAGGCCCTAGAAGGCCCGTTGGGGCCTTCCCCCTACCGTTCCCTTGGTTACCCATCCAACCCCACCATTTTGCAGTTAAAGGCGTATGCCTTGGCCCACTCTGCGTAGAGTTGGTCTTTGTCGGTGAACATCCCGAACTGCGCCATCTTGCCCACGACCGTAGCCGTGGCCGTGTTGCAGTTGAGCTTGGCGATCCAGACATCTTTATCGGACATCTTGGGCGCGTCCAGCCCTGCCATCTCGGACTCAGAGGGTACGGGGATGATGTTCAACTCCTTGATGTTCCGGTCTCCGTAGTCGTTCTTTTCAAAACGGATCGAACACCATTTCCCGTCGGAGTTCTTCAACTTCCCCGCCCACTCTCGGGAGAACCCCTTGTATTCCTCTCCCAGGACACGGACCATAACTAACTCATACTTCTGCCCGGTCTTCTTTGAGGTCACAGTCTTAGACTGAACCTCCTCGATCATGCCCTTTACTTCTTCCATCAAACCTCCTTCATTCACCCTGGCCCGGCTGAGGCCCGCCGGTCCCAACCGAGCCAGGAGGGGACGAAAGGCTACCTAAGCCCGAAAGCAACCCCAATCAACACCAAGGAAACGAATCCCCACCAAAACGCGCCCTTTATGACCATGACGTTTCACTCCAGACCCCGAAGGCCCACACTCCGAAGTAGTCCCACTCCAGGGGGTAGTCGTTCTGGTAACGCTCCCACCAATCACGGGACAGGAGACGCCGCAGTAAGCCCTTAACCGTCATTGGATTCATTTCGCCTCCTTGATTCGGCTCTCGCAAGCCTTAATAAGTTCCTCGCACTCTGCCTTGCCCAGGCCGTGTATGTCGATGCTCGTCCCTATCGTGGTGTATTGCGTCATGGTTACCAGCCGGTCCTCTAGGGCGATCATCAAACAACCGGGTACGTCCGAACAGAACCGGGCCTCAAACTTGCTCATCCTTCCTCCTTTGGTCATTTCGTGGTATGTGTTTCCACGTTTCCCCCTCCTTGATGTGGCGTATACACCGGCGGGATACGCCGTACTGCTCCGCGATCCTCCTGAGGCTCCATCCCCAATCAATTAGGGTGAGGACCATGTAAACCTCTCCCTCGCGCAACTTGGCAGTCCCCGCCCTCTCCCCAAACACAACCCCAGGCTTGCCCTTGAGGTGGGTACGGGCGTGATCGGCCAAAGTGGTTATCTCTAGGTTCTCCAGGCGGTTGTCCCGGCAATCACCGTTGATGTGGTGAACGATGTCGTATCGGGTCAACGGACGCCCCAACAACTTCTCGACCACCAAGCGGTGTTCGTCCCTAGTGTGGTAGCGGTCCAGCCGAAT
>Ga0172380_10007951_pt1 | contig 11769 bp, 13 predicted proteins | sample Leawe162metaG_FD_119747 | JGI IMG/M metagenome (GOLD analysis project Ga0172380, IMG submission 119747) | Leachate microbial communities from a municipal landfill in Southern Ontario, Canada - Leachate well 162 metaG | ecosystem: Engineered > Solid waste > Landfill > Unclassified | place... | reverse complement strand
AGGCGCAGCGCCTCGCGGCTGGCCTCCTTGATGCGGTTTTGCAGTTCCCGCCGCCAGCGCGGGAACTCGTTCATCAATTTATGCAACTGCTCGTAGTAGCCCTCGATGCGGTGCGCCAGTCCCTTCTGTTTCTCCTCCGGCAATTTCGAGAATTCTTCTTGCGAATAGGTTTCCTCATCACTCTTTAGCGGCGCGAAGGCGAAACCCTGGGGCGTACGCAGCAGGGCGACGCCGCCTTTCGCTGATTCCTGGCCCAGGTTCTGCAGAGCGGTTTCCTCGCGGCGCTTCTCCTCGACCTGCATGGACTCGATCCGGCTGCGGTATTCGTCGCTCTCAAACGCAGCGGCGATGGCCGGTCCCAATTCGCCGACGAAGCGCTGCATGTCGTCGCGCAGTAGGATGCCGCGGCCGCAGGGCAGGCGCAGCAGCCGCGGGCGGGTCGCTTCGGCGAAATTGTTGACGTAGCACCAGTCCGCCACCTGATCGCCTTTGCGGCGCTCGTTCTCCAGCAACTGGGAGGTAATGGCGTGGCGGCCACTGCCGGTTTCGCCGAGGACAAACAGGTTGTAGCCCTTGCGCTGGATGTCCATGCCTAGCTGCATGGCCTCGACGGCACGCACGTGCAGTCGAGCAGCATCGAAATCGGGTAAGGCCTCGGTGCTGACGAAGTCGAGCGCAGCGGGATCCGACGGCGTGTACAGGGCTTCTGGCGGCAGCGGCAACAGTGAACTCATGGGATGCCTTTCTAGAGCAATACCATATTATCCCTGTGAACGAGAACCTCCTCATCGAAGTAACCCAGTATGGCGGCGATCTCGTTGCTGGCGCGGCGAGCGATGCGGCGCGCCTCGCTGCTCGAGTAATTGACCAGGCCGCGGGCCACCTCCATGCCCTCCGGGCTGCGGCAAGCGACGGCAGCGCCGCGTTCAAATTCACCGTCGACAGCGACGACGCCTATGGGCAGCAGACTGCGCCCTTCCTGCAGAGCGCGCACGGCGCCGGCGTCCAGATGCAGGCTGCCGGCGAGTTGCAGATGGTCGGCCAGCCATTGCTTGCGTGCCGCCAGCGGTGTGGCCGTGGCGTAGAGCAGCGTTCCGACTTCCTCGCCGCGCGCCAGCCTGAGCAGCGCATCGGTCTCACGGCCGCTGGCGATCAGCGTGTGAGCGCCGCTGCGTGCCGCACGCTGGGCAGCGCGCACCTTGGTGATCATGCCGCCCTTGGCGATGCCGCTGCCGGTGCCGCCCGCCATCGCCTCATAGCTCAGGTCATCCGCGCGTCCCTCGACGATCAGGTGGGCTGTGCTGTCGCTGCGCGGGTCGGCGGAGAACAGCCCGGACTGATCGGTGAGGATGATCAGGGCATCGGCTTCGATCAGATTGGCAACCAAGGCGCCGAGCGTGTCGTTGTCGCCGAACTTGATCTCGTCAGTGACCACGGTATCGTTCTCGTTGATGATGGGCACGACGCCGAAATTGAGCAGCGTGACCAGGGTCGAGCGGGCGTTGAGATAACGCTTGCGATCGGCGAGATCTTCGTGGGTGAGCAGCACCTGCGCGGTCTTTAGGCCATGCTCGGAGAAGCTGGTCTCATAGGTCTGCGCCAGACCCATCTGGCCGACGGCTGCGGCTGCCTGCAACTCGTGCATCGCCTGCGGCCGCGTCGCCATGCCGAGGCGCTGCATGCCGGCGGCGATGGCACCGGAGGATACCAGCGCAATCTCTTTGCCATCCGCACGCAGCAGGGCGATCTGTCGCGCCCATTCGGCGATCGCCCCCTGGGCCAGTCCCGCGCCGTTGTCGGTGACCAAGGTGCTGCCCACCTTGATCACCAGCCTTCGCGCTTCAGCTATCCGCTGCCGCATCGTCGCCATCCTCGCCATCGTCGCCCGCCGCCGGCAGGGCGTCAAGGTAATCCATGATCGCAAAACACAACTCGCGACAGCCGGCGCCGTTGATCGCCGCTATGGCGAAATGTTTTTCGACCTTGCCGTAGGCGGCGACCAGGCCGGAAACGCGCTCCTCGCGCTCATCTTCGGGCAGCAGGTCGATCTTGTTGATCACCAGCCAGCGCGGCTTCTCGAACAGTGCCTGATCGTACTTGCGCAATTCCTCGAGTATGGCGTGGGCGTCGCGCGCAGGATCGGCTTCCGGGTCGAAGGGCGAGATGTCCACCAGATGCAGCAACAGACGGTTGCGCTGCAAATGGCGCAGAAAGCGGTGGCCGAGGCCGGCGCCGTCGGCCGCACCTTCGATCAGCCCCGGTATGTCGGCGATGACGAAACTGCGCCGGTCGTCGACGCGGACGACGCCAAGATTGGGATGGAGGGTGGTGAAGGGATAATCGGCCACCTTGGGTTTGGCCGCGGATACCGCGCGGATGAAGGTCGACTTGCCGGCGTTGGGCAGGCCGAGCAGCCCGACGTCGGCGAGCACCCGCAACTCCATCATCAGCTCGCGCTTCTCGCCTTCTTCCCCGGGCGTGCATTGCCGCGGCGCGCGATTGGTGCTCGACTTGAAATGCAGGTTGCCCAGCCCCCCCTTTCCGCCGCGAGCAATAAGCGCCTTCTTGCCGTCTGTATCGAGGTCGGCAACCAGTTCGCCGGAGAGCGCATCGCGGATCACCGTGCCCACCGGCACCGCCAGCACCATGTCGTCGCCGCCTTTGCCGTAGCAGTCCGAGCCCTGCCCGTTCTCGCCGCGCTGGGCGCGAAAGACGCGCTTGTAGCGGAAGTCGATCAGGGTGTTGAGATTGCGATCGGCCACCGCCCAGATGCTGCCGCCGTGGCCGCCGTCGCCGCCGCTCGGACCGCCGCGCGGAATGAACTTCTCGCGGCGAAAGCTGGCCACGCCATTGCCGCCGTCGCCGGCAAGGACTTCAATCTGCGCTTCGTCGAAAAACTTCATTGCCAGGTTACCGTGGTCCCAAAACTAAAAAGCCCCACCGCGAGGGCAGGGCTTTCGCGGTGCTGCCGGGAAAGTATTTCAGGCAGCGGGAACGATGACGACGGTCTTGCGATTCTTCGGGCCGCGCACGGTGAACTGCACCGTGCCATCGATCTTGGCGAAAAGGGTGTGATCCTTGCCCATGCCCACATTGTCGCCGCCGTGGAAGACCGTGCCGCGCTGGCGCACGATGATGCTGCCGGCGGAAACCAATTGGCCGCCGTAGCGCTTGACGCCGAGACGCTTGGAGTGTGAATCGCGGCCGTTGCGGGAGCTGCCGCCTGCTTTCTTGTGTGCCATAACCTAGGCTCCTGTGTTTACCATCTAGGCGGCGATGCCGCTGATCTCGATCTCGGTGTAGTTCTGGCGATGGCCCTGGTGCTTCTGGTAGTGCTTGCGCCGACGCATCTTGAATATCTTGATCTTGGGACCGCGACCGTGTGCGACCACCTTGGCGGTGACTCTGGCGCCGGCTAAGAGAGGCGTGCCAATACTGACCGATTCGCCTTCGCCGACCATGAGCACCTGCTCCAGAGTGATTTCTGCACCCACATCTGCCGGTATCTGTTCTACTTTAATTTTTTCACCGTTGACAACGCGATACTGCTTGCCACCGGTTTTTATGACCGCGTACAACATGTTGGGCTCCACTGAGCATTGCAAAGAACCGCGCATTTTACAGTGACTTGGTCTTCTGGTCAAAGACAATTTTTGCGGCTTGACGCCCGCCGGGGTGCCGCCTAAGATCGCCGCTTTTCGCCGGGAAACTCCTCGTGCCCCTGTCGCCGCTGCAAGCACTGATAGCATCCGACATGCGCGCGGTAGATGGCGTCATCCGGGCGCGCCTGCATTCCGAGGTCGTCCTCGTCCGCCAGGTCGCCGAGTACATCGTCAGCAGCGGCGGCAAGCGCCTGCGCCCGGCGTTGGTGCTACTGACCGCCGGCGCCCTCGGTTATCGCGGCACCCATCATCACGAACTGGCGGCCGTGGTCGAATTCATTCATACGGCGACCCTATTGCACGACGACGTGGTCGACGAGTCGGCGCTACGCCGTGGCCGCGAGACGGCCAACGCGCTGTTCGGCAACGCCGCCAGCGTACTGGTCGGCGATTTCCTTTATTCGCGCGCCTTCCAGATGATGGTTTCGGTCGACGACATGCGCGTCATGCGCGTCCTGTCCGACGCGACCAACATCATCGCCGAGGGTGAAGTGATGCAGTTGATGAACTGCCACAACGCCGATATCCAGGTCGATGAGTATCTGCAGGTCATCCGCTACAAGACCGCCAAGCTCTTCGAGGCGGCGGCACGGCTGGGCGGCATCCTTGGGAGGGCTGCGCCGGCGGTGGAGGAGAGCCTGGCCAGCTACGGCTTGCATCTGGGCACCGCCTTTCAGTTGATCGACGACGTGCTCGACTATTCGGGCGAAGAGGCGACGACGGGCAAGCATCTCGGCGACGATCTGGCCGAGGGCAAGCCGACGCTGCCGCTGATCCACGTCATGCTCCACGGCAGCCCGGAGCAGGCGGCCTGCGTTCGCGCCGCCATCGAAACGGGCGGACGTGACGACTTCGCCGCGGTCCTCGCCGCCATCCATGCCACCGATGCGCTGGACGTGACGCGCAGTCACGCCCAAGCGGAAAGCGACATGGCCATCGCCGCGCTCACCGTGCTCGAGCCTTCGAGCTACAAGGAATCTCTGCTACAATTGGCGCGCTTTGCGATTGCGCGGGATCATTGATTCATACCCGAGACGCTGCAGATAGCGCGCAAGAGCAGGGCGGTTTCAGTCGGCATCGAGTTTCCGTTGCCCTGATTACCGCTTCCTCGGGGTGTAGCTCAGCCTGGTAGAGTACTGCGTTCGGGACGCAGGAGTCGGAGGTTCGAATCCTCTCACCCCGACCAGCTAAAAAATTCATTCGATAGTGCAGGAAGTTAGAACGCCAACAACAATGTTGGCGACTTCTTTCCATAGGCCCAATCAGGTGGCGGCGCGTATACCGGGACCTGTGTTCGCGCCTTCGTCATTCTCCCAGCCACTCCAGCAGACGTGATAAAGTAAGTCATGGCTGAAAGAAAGCTTGCCGATGACTCCTTTTCGCTTTCCGAGAAGCGGGGCAACGGCATCCTGCGGCGCGAGATTTGGGTGAGTGGGCGCGGCGAGGTGGTGCGTTACAACCTTGCCTATATTCACCACGGCATTCATCAGGGCGACAACGGCCGGGTGGTGGGCTACGACAACGCCCATGGGGTCCATCACCGGCACTACATGGGCCAGGTTACCCCATTCGATTTTGTGAGCTTCGCCGATGTTGAAGAGCGATTCGAGAAGGACTGGACGGCGTTCAGGAGGAAGAAATGAAAGCCATCATCAAGACGGGCGGGTCGGATGAGTTTTTTCGGCGCGGACGTGAAATAGCCAAACTGGCGGATCAGGGCAAGCCGATTCCGCCCGAGTGCGTGATCGCGTTTGAAGACGCCGAAGACATTGCGCGCCTCGTCACGGCGGGCCGCTTGGCCCTGTTCCGCGCCGTAAAGGCTTCACCCGGTTCGATTACCGAAATCGCGCTGCGACTTCATCGTGACCGCAGCGCCGTAAAACGCGATATCGACGAGTTGGAGCGTGCCGGCCTACTGGCAGTGGTGAGCAAGTTGCATCCTGGCCATGGCCGCAAGAAGGAAGTACGCGCCGTCGCCCAGCAACTGGTGCTAAATGCAGTTGTCTCCTAAGCATCGGCAGCCGAAGTTGACCGATGTTGCCTAATGCCCAAACGTCGCAACACCACTTGGGGCAAGACACATGCTGACCGGCGAGCTGCGTAGCCAAAGACCGGAGGGACTCTTCTCGTCAGCCCAGGTCGACGCGATGATTCAGGTGCTGAACGAGATACAGCTGAGGGCTGCCGCGTGACTAGCGATTCTTAGAGCAGACGCGGTGCGGCCACCATGGGATCGGCGCAAAGGCATTCGATGGCGTTCAGAGCTCCCTTGGTGGCGCCCACCAGGCGCGCGTGCGCCAGGAAGCGCTGGAGAAGCTTGTCCAGCGGATAGTCGTATTCCTGCCAGCTGTCGCGAAAGTCGCGATCGGAGAGCTGCTGCAGCGTCAGCTTGCCGGCGCTGTGGGCGATGATGGCCACGCCGGTGCGGCTGCGACGCACGGCGACGGCGATGTTGCGATGGCGGTTGATGAGTGCGCTGGCCATTGCTATGTCCGCTTTGCCACCAGGTGCTCGCGCACGTGGCAGCCATACTTCTCGATCACCTCGGAGAAGGCCATGCGCTCGGCACGCTCGCGCGACAGGCCAAGGACGAACTCGAGGATGGCGGCGCGCTCTTCAAACGCTTCGCGCACCCCTTCGTCTTCGAGTTGGCCGAGATAATTATTCGCCTGCTGCATCAGCGGACCTCCTGGAGAACCAGCATAATCAGTGCCGAACGTTTTGGTGCCGAGATAAGATGGAGAAAGTCGGGCGAAATCGGCACTTGCCGGCGCGGCTGGCGGTCAGAGAAGGTGGGCCATACGATGATGGCAATGGGCGGCGGAGGTGTTCCGGGTATGTTGGCGAGTGGGATTTCAGGACAGGTCGGGAGGCGCGTTGTCGCGCTGCTGCTGACGCTCTGCGCCTTGCACGCGATTCCAGGCGCCGCCCAGGGGCAGGAGGAATCGCGCTTCGAGGAAGAGACGGAGCTGTTTTCCGTGGAAGCCCCGCGGGTGAGGGCGATGCTCGAACAGGCGGCCGCGGCGGAGATTGGCCGCGGTCAGCAGCGCAGCCGGATCAGGGCGGCCATGCTCTACTGCGAAGCCGCCGCGCAGGGCAGCGGCGAGGCGCAGTACAGACTCGGGCAGATGTACTACCGCGGACAGGGCCTGCCCCAAGATGTCGATATAGCGGCGACGCTGTTCTCGATGGCGGCGGTGAACGGCCACCAGGCGGCGCAGTCCGTGCTCGAACTCACCGGCGAACGGCCGGAGAAGATGCCCCTATGCCTGATCGACCCGGATTCGGCCTGGCAAGACTATGGCAAGGAACTCCTGGTCGATATCCAGGCGTACGTCGACGCTCTGCCCAGGGAGCGGCGCCGGGTAGCCGACATCATCCGCCGGCTGGCACCGCATTTTGCCGTCGACACTCGCCTGGCGCTGGCGGTGGCCTCGGTCGAATCCAACTTCAATGCTGCGGCGCGCTCACCCAAGAATGCCTTGGGCGTGATGCAACTGATCCCGGAAACGGCGGCGCGCTTTGCCGTCAAGAATGCCTTGGACGCGGAGCAAAATATCCGTGGCGGACTTGCCTATTTGCGCTGGCTGCTCAAACGTTTCCACGGTGACGGCCGACTGGTGGTGGCTGCCTACAATTCCGGCGAGGGAACGGTGGATCGCTACGCCGGGGTCCCCCCCTATCCGGAGACCCGCTCCTACGTGCGGCGCATCATGCAGTACGTGGTCCTTGACGAGGCTGTCGCCGAGTTCAAGCGGCTACCCGGAAAATCGCGCAAAAGACCTGGCTAATCTATCGAACAAGATATTACGATTGTCCTATAATCAACAACTTCGCCGGATCAATTATCTGTAACATTTTCGGTACATGAGCCGATCTTATCGTGCGAGCTGAGGGAGTACTGCCATGAACCATATGCGTATCTCTGGCATCGTCGGATTTTTCGTTCTGCTGCTCTGGTCTTGCCTGTCCCTTGCCGCGGCGACCACGCAGGCGATCTCGGGTGAGGTGCAGATGGCGCCCGCCAAGGGAGACTATGGCGCCCTGGCCTTCGGCCAGCGGGTCGAATCCGGCGCCACCATCAAGACCGGCGCCACCGGCCGCGTCGTGCTGCGCTTCGACGACGGTCAGATGGTATCGATCTCCGAAGGCAGCCTGTTCGTCATCAGCGACTACAAATTCAACGCGCACAAACCGGCCGAGAGCAATTTTGCCGTCTCCCTGTTCAAGGGCGGCATGCGCGCGGTTACCGGCGCCATAGGCGAGGCGAACAAGAACAACGTGAGCTTCAAGACCCCGGTTGCCACGGTCGGCATTCGCGGCACGGACTTCCAGCTCTACATGGACAACAAGCTCTATATCAACGTGCTGTCCGGCACCATCGTCGCCACCAACGAAGGGGGAACGGCGACGTTCGACGCCAAGTCGCAGCCGACGGGGCAGGTGCTCAATGCCCAGACACGGCCGACGGCGGCGCCGCCGGCCGCCTTCCCGGCGGGCGCCCAGGGTGCTTTCCGCCTGCAGCAGCAGCAGCCGCTGATGGGTCCGGTGAAAGATCCGAATCCGTCCGATCCGACCTGCAAGGACCGCTAGACCGACATGCCTAGATTGCGCCTCTGAACGTGCGGTCCACCATTCACGCTTTCTGGGCGGTTCTTCCCGCCCTGCTGCTTGCGGCTGCGTTGCCGGTGCACGCCGAAACCCTGGAGGAAGCCGTGACGCAGACGCTGGCCACCAATCCCGACGTGCTGATCGACGCGTCGCGGCGGCGGTCCGTTGAACAGGTGCTCGAGCAGGCCAAGGGTGGCTATTTGCCGCGGCTGGACATCGCCTATGGCCGCGGCCACCAGTACAGCGATAACGCCACGACCCAGCAGACCTACGGTGGTCCGATAGGGCAGATCCGCTACGACCGTTCGTTGACGCTGACGCAGATGCTCTTCGACGGTTTCTCCACCGTGAGCGAGGTCGAGCGCAACAGCGCGCGCGTCGACTCCGCGGCGCATCGGGTGGCGGCGACCTCGGAGCAGATTGCGCTGCGGGCCATCGAGGCCTACCTGGAGGTGCTGCGCAACCAGGAGATCATGGCGCTGACCCAGGATAATCTCCAGGTGCACCAGCGCACCTATGACCAGATCAAGCTGCGCGCCGCCAGCGGCGTCGGGCGCAGAGCCGACCAGGACCAGATCGAAGCCCGCCTGGCGCTGGCGAAGTCCAACCTGACTGCGGCCGAGGCCAACCTCAAGGTTGCGGAAATCAACTACCGCCTGGTCATCGGCACCACGCCCGGCACCCTGTCGCAGCCGAAGATACCGGATACCAAGCTTATTCCGCCGACGCCCGAGGCTGCACTTCCCGTGACGCTTGCCAATAGCCGCCTGCTCAAGTCGGCCAAGGCCGACATCGACGCCGCCCTGGCACAGGCGCAGGGAGCTCGGGCGGGAATGCAGCCGCGGCTGGACCTGGAACTGAGCGCCAGCAAGAACAACCTGCTCAGTCCGGTGGACATCACCGGCGACGTCAATCGTTCGGCGATGCTGAGGCTGCGCTACAACCTGTTCAAGGGTAACGCCGACGTGGCGCGCATCGCCGAAACCCAGTTTCTTGTGCGCGAAGCCGAGGAGGTGGCGCGGCGCACCGAGCGCCAGCTCGAGCAGAGCCTGCGCCTCTCCTGGAACGCCTACAGCTCCGCTCGGGAGCGCCTGCCCTTTCTGACCAAGCACGCGGAAGCGAGCCAGTTGACCCGCGAAGCCTACACCAAGCAGTTCAGCCTTGGGCAGAGAACCCTGCTCGACCTGCTTGACACGGAAAACGAAGCCTTCACCGCCAGCAGCAACCTCCTCAACGGACGCTATGTCGAGATTTTTTCGCGTTTTCGCGTGCTCGCCGATCTGAGCATGCTGCTCGACACCATCGGTGTCGCCCATCGCGATGAAGCCTTATCCGACAAACGCTGAGAGTCGCATACGCGCCTTCCTGCAGGCGCTGGCCCTGGCGCTGGCGCTGTGCTTTGGCCTGCTGTTGGCGCAGGACGTCTCGCTCCAACTCACGGAAAAAGTCATTGCCAGCGCCGATAAGAAGTATGGCGCCGGTGCGCGCCAGCGGCTGGTGGCGTGGGTAAAACTGATCGCCGACAACCGCAAGAAGGCGGAGGCCGACAAGCTCAAGCTGGCCAACGATTTCTTCAACCAGATTCCCTGGTTTTCCGATGCGGAGCACTGGGGCGTCGAGGACTACTGGGCGACGCCGGTGGAGATGCTGGCCTCCAACGGCGGCGACTGCGAGGACTACGCCATAGCCAAGTATTTCACCCTGCTCGCCCTGGGCTTCCCGATGGACAGGCTGCGCATCAACTACGTCCTGGCGCCGGCGCAGGATCCGGCCAACCAGGCGCACATGGTGCTGACCTACTATCCCAAGCCGGATGCGGTACCTTTCATTCTCGATAACCTGGTCAAGGAAATCAAGCTCGCGAGCGCGCGGCCCGACCTGATCCCGGTCTATAGCTTCAACGGCGAAGGCCTCTGGCTGGCCAAGGAGCGCGCCTCCGGCCGCGCCAGCAGCAGCTCGTCGAAAATCAGCCTGTGGGCGCAGTTGAACGAGCGCCTGGGCAAGGAATTGTAGGCAACGATCGCAGGACAACTGTTGAGGACCGTCTCATGACACTACTGCGCCAACTGATTATCGTCATCGTCATCCTGTTCACCCTGCTCTTCGCCGGGTCGGTGATCATCAACGTCAGCAACACGCGCAGCTATCTCAACAATCAGCTGCGCACCATTTCGGAGGACATGGCCACCTCGCTCGGCATGTCGCTGTCGCCGCACATCGCCAAGAAGGAGATGGCCATCGTCGAGAGCATGATCAGCGCGGTGTCCGACAGCGGCTACTACCGCGAGGTGGTGTATGCAGACGTCAACGGCAAACCGGTGGTCGAGCGCCTGCAGAAGACCACGATCGAAGGGGTCCCCGAGTGGTTCGTCAAACTGATTCCGCTGGAGACGCCGCGCGGCGAGGCCCAGGTGATGGCTGGCTGGGTGCAGGCCGGCAGCGTGCGCATCGCCGCCAACCCCGGCTATGCCTACGCCACCCTGTGGGGCAATAGCGTCGACGCCTTCTGGTGGTTCCTCGGTTCTTCGGCGGTGGCCCTGTTGCTCGGCGTCTTTGCGCTGCGCTTCGTGCTGCGCCCGCTGCGTGCCGTCGAGGATCAGGCCAAGGCCATCTGCGACCGCGAGTACCTGATCCAGGACAAGGTTCCCTGGACCCTGGAGCTGCGCAGCGTCGTCGCTGCCATGAACCTGATGTCGAGCAAGGTCAAGGAAATGTTCAAGGAACAGTCCGACGCCATGGAGCGGCTGCGCGCCGGCACCTACGTCGACACGCTCACCGGCCTGGCCAACCGGCAGTATTTCGACCTGCAGTTGAAGCAGATGACCAAGTCGCGCAGCTCGTCATCGACCAACGCATTGCTCTTCATCGAACTGGCCGACTTCAAGAGCTTCAACGAACGCAAGGGTTACCAGTCCGGCGACCAGTTGCTCAAGGCCTGTGCGGAACTGATCAACGAGGTATGCAAGGAGGTGCCCAATCTTGACTATTTCGCGGCGCGGCCCTCAGGCGCCAATTTCGCCGTCGTCATCCTGGACACCGTAGAGGCGGATGCTCTGGCATTGGCGCAAAAACTCGGTGCCGCCCTGCCCAAGCTGCAGGAACGGGGTCACATAGACAGCGACAAGGTCGGCCACATCGGCGTCGCCATCCATCGCGGCCAGGATGGCGGGCAGTTGCTCTCCGAGGCCGACCTGGCGCTGCGCGCGGCCCAGGTCGCAGGCCCCAATGCGGTACACATGAGCGACAGCAAGGGCAACGACGAGTTTTCCTCCTACTCCGCCTCGCGCTGGATGACGGTGCTGCGCGACGTGCTCGCCGAGTGCCGCGTGGTTCTGCACCGCCAGCCCTGCGTCTCCTGCGCCGACGAGAGCAAGGTGCTGCAGTATGAAACCCTGATGCGCATCTATGGTGAGGACGGCAAGCTGATTCCCGCCAATGTCATCATCCCCATGGCCAAGCATCTGCATCTGACCCAGGAGTTCGACAAGCACATCGT
>Ga0172380_10007950_pt1 | contig 11769 bp, 10 predicted proteins | sample Leawe162metaG_FD_119747 | JGI IMG/M metagenome (GOLD analysis project Ga0172380, IMG submission 119747) | Leachate microbial communities from a municipal landfill in Southern Ontario, Canada - Leachate well 162 metaG | ecosystem: Engineered > Solid waste > Landfill > Unclassified | place... | reverse complement strand
TGCAACGGCTATACAACGTCAGTAGATGTTCAATTTCTTTAGGCGTCGGTCCTGGGGCAGATTTCGCAGGAGAGAATGTAACGTGGTGTGGAACCTGGCCGTCCTTGGCATTTTGTCGCTCTCTGAGCTCGGAAATTCGCCGCTGTTTTCGGTTCATAATCATTGATCCTTGCGATATGATTTGGTTTTAGAAATTGTGAACATCAAAACAGGGGGCGGCGCAACGTTAAAAAGTCGCCAGGAGCTCTTCCAGGCTTTCTCGTGCGGCTTTCTCCTCCGCATCAAGAAAAGCTGTTGGTTGTTTATAGGTTGCGTAGACATGCTGCACTCTTTCCGAGTTAACATGACCCTTGAGTTGTACCAAGCGCGGAGCCAGGGGAACTCCGGACTTACGCAGGTAAAACGCAACTTTCGGTGAATATTCGACTGCGATATTTGGTATACCCAGTATATCGGCAATTATAACCGAGTGCAGCCTCATCCCGATATGTAAATCCATCCGGCCAAGAATCGGTATGAATTCAAAGGGTGTCGCGAGGGAATGGATAATATAAGATCCAGGTTTCAGATACAGGGAAATCTGGTGATGAAACCGATTATCGTCTTTCTCCCGCGAATGGGCCGGCAGAAAGTTGATACGAACTCCGAGCTCGGCTACAAGCGTTGCCAGCACTCCTCCCCAATGCTTCGCCACCTCCGGTGTCTGCCCGAACACGCCGGAAAAGGAAATTTCACCTCGCCAGGCACTATGCCGTGATGTTACAAGCCTCCTCCAACCAAGTGCCGCCAGGTCCCCGCAACTCGTGCACGCCCCGCTGAAACCGAGCACGTTCCGCGCAACGGCCAGAGAGTCATCATCACGGAATGAAATATACCGTGCTCTGTTGAGGATCTCCAGAGCGATCCTCTTTATTTCATGCGAAGCGACTGTTCCGATGCCGATCGCAAAGAATGCAAAAGGCACATTCAGGCGAGCACATAATTTGAGAATTTGTAACAGCTGAAACATACCCGAGTTATCGGCCTGCTCACCAATACAGGTACCCCCGCCAAAACAGACGAGGTCTGCCTGGCACAGGGCTAATAGTTTTTTGAATTTACCTGATATCCCGGACGATATGAAGCGCGTTTTGGGGAAGGGCTCATAATAGTTATTGTTGCACACGACGGTCACCGAACCAACAGAACGATCACCGCCGAAATGCAGCAGCAAACTGCGCAACATCAGGTCATCTCCGATGTTGCCCATACCATAGTACCCGATCACGACAATCTTCATGCAACGCTTCCCTTTTGGTATTAACACCATCATCCCATTGCCATATCGGTAACTATCACAACGAGGTCTGCCGGGAAGCAATGATCAATCTACTTCGCACGTACAAGACCAGCCACCCCAGTATTCTCGAAAGTACGATTGCAAGCACCACACCATACAACCGGAAAGCGCCGATCAGCAACAGCGAGCAGACAACCACAATCGCCATCTGGCCCGCTTTAAACCAAAGAATGGTCATAGGATCACGTGCATAGTAGTAGCTTTCCAGCGGTGTGAAGAAAATCCCTCCCATATAGGGAATCAACAGCAGCCTGAAATAGGGAACCGCCAGAATGTAGCGGTTGCCGAACAATAATGGAATGATCTGACCGGCAAGCACCCAGACGACGGCAAATACCAGCAGCATATGCGGCAGGTAGCGCAGTTGAGCGGCCAGTATCTGCGACAGAACTTCGTCGCCCCGCAGTGCGGTCTCGCGCAGCAGAATGTTCATCAGAGAGATGGTAAGCAGCGGAAACACAAACGCAAGCGTGTTGGCCGCTGAATAGATGCCAAGTAGTTCATCTCCGAGAAATTTCTGAATTACCAGGTAATCGAAACGCATGGTAATCACGACCATGATGGACGAAACGCCCAGCGGCACCAGGAGGCGGATAACATCACGCCGTACCTGCTCAACAGGACACTGCTGAGCCAATGTATTCCCCGTAGCAGCCACAGAGACCGCCAGTGCTGCCAGCGTCGCTGCCAGATATCCCGTCAGTGCGGCGCTGTACGGGAGCATGACCGGCCACCAGTATGACAGCGCCAGTACACACCCCGACCCGAGCCCGAACTTGAGCCCGTTCGCGACAACCTGAAGCCTGTTGAAACGCCGCCAGTCCCCGAGTGCCTGATGAACGGCACTGATATAGCGATAGAGGGCCAGCGAGATTGATGAGACATATAACAGTCCGGCTTCAGGCCCGGTCAAGGCATAGAAATGACGAAACAAGACAAGAACCGGTATGCTGATCGCTGCAAAGATCAGCAGCAACCGGTAAAAGAGGTAGTTTACAACTGCTATTGGCGAGGAGATTGAAGCACTGTAGCGATTGTGAAAAATGACCACACCATTACTGAAGCCAAAATCGGCAATGCTGCCCATGACAAATACCAGTGCAAATATGAATGACGCCCGACCGTATGAGGCTATGTCCAGCATCCGTGCCAGAACAATATTAAACAGGAAGCCGAGGCCTGCTCCTGCCATGTTGCTGGAAGCGATATTGAAGAAAGTCTTCCTCATTGTTCCGGTTGGGAATGCCCTGGTTTATGTGTCATCAGTTCAGATATCCCCTGATTGCCCGCACACATTTCTTCAACGGCTCAATTCTTTTCAGCACCGTGCGCATCCTGCCGTCAAACACTGCCTGGATCTCGGCCAGTCGTCTCAATACATCGGCGGCGGAGAAGTCGGGGGTAACGATGCTTACCGAATAACTTGTGCTCAGGATATGATTGCGGTCGAACAGATCAGCTACGGACCGGTTTACAAAGAATCCGTTTTCTTCACACTGCCGGAACAGATCCGTGCCGGGGTAGGGCTGGGCCAGATTCGCACAGACTTGAATGTTGCCTCCCAGTGATTTAATGGTACGCAGGACAGTGAGCGAATTTTGGAAGCGCGCCTCGGTTTCGCCGGGATAACCGACTATGACAAAGATGATTATCCGTGGCATCCCATGCATGACCAGCAGCCGAATGACGTCCAGCGCCCTGTCCAGATCAAGACGCTTGTCCATAATCGTCAGCATCTCCTGATCGCCATGCTCCAGGGCAAGAACGATTTCGCGGCAGCCGGAACGGACGATCTGCTTGATTAATGCTTCGTCGAGCGTATCAATCCTGACTCCGTTCGGAGTTGCCCAGGTCAATGCTCTGTTCGCTTCCCGACGTTTGATCAGTCCTTCGACAATCTCTGCCGCGCGTCCCCGGTCAAGGGTAATGTTATCATCCTCGAATTCAACTGCAGTAACACCATACTTCCCGGTGAGAAGGTCGAGTTCCGCCAACACATTGTCAGCCGACCTCCCGCGCCACCCTCTTCCGTAAACCGGATGCACCGAACAAAATCGGCATGCATAGGGGCACCCGCGGGAGGTAATGATTGATGCGGTCAATTCTCCCTTATGCTGGCGTGGCGAACGAAGAAAATATGTTTCAATATCCGGGATATCATAATCGGGAAAAGGAAGCTGATCGAGATGAGCAACCATTTCAGCAGCCGGATAGGGCCCAGGGTGTCCCGCCGGGTAAACACCCTGCAGAGATTCAGCAGGGAAGCCCCCGGCTATCCGCGATAATACGGTTTCCCCCTCGCCGACGACAATATAGTCAACTCCGGATTGCAATGCCAGTTCCGGTTGGGTCGAGGGATATACCCCCCCCATAACAACCTGCATCCCGGGATAGCGCCGTTTTACTTCAGCAACCAGTTCATGTACAAGCGGCGCCAGCAAACTGAATGGGGCGGAAATGCCGACAAGCTCGGTATCAGCAGGTATGCGCTCTGCAATTTCCAGCGGCGTAAGTCCCACGACAACAGAAGCGCCAAAGGGACGTATCGTGTCAAACCCTTCTTTCAAGGCATCAACAAACGCAACCTCATGCCCGGACTGTTTCAGGTACGACGAAATATATCTCAGACCCAGGCAATGCGAAAGGATTCTATCTTTACGATGGGGGAAAACAAAGGGTGGATTGACAAGGACGATTTTCATTTACAACCCGTATCATCTTGTTGAACAGCATAATAGTGATTATGGATAGGCAGTGGCGTAAATGGATTAGGCGCACATGTGTGCGCCTAATCCGGGTGATGCAATGTTCAATTGCCCTTACTTGCTTTTGGCTGGTTCCGATTTGTCCGTCAGCGGTGCCTGCTTGTTCTCAGGCTCCGCAGGTGCAGGAGGTGCTGCTTTTGCCTTTTCAACCTGATCTATCCCGTCCTTGGCCCGTTTTTGAAGATCTCCATACTCTCCGCCCTTTTCTTGTGCTGCTTTATAAAAGCGGAGCGCCTCATCGAGGTTCTTGTCCACGCCAAGGCCATGTTGATAGTGGTACCCCAGGTTGTAATAGGCAACCGGATAGCCGAGGTCGGCAGCCTTGCGGTACCACTTTACCGCTTCGACATGATTTTCCGGTATGCCAATGCCACGGGCATAAATAAAACCAAGGTTGGTTGCGGCCAGCGGGTTATTGCGTTCGGCAGCTTTCTGATACCACAAAACCGCTTTTTCTGCATTCTGCTTTACTCCGCTCTGGCCTGTCTGGTATATCCTGGCCAATGACATCTGGGCATCGACATTCCCCTGATTAGCGGCCTTTTCTAAGAATTCGAGCCCTTTCGCGTCATCCGGTGTGACCCCTTTGCCGCTCAGATACATGGTGCCAACCTTGTAGGCAGCAGCAGAAGCGCCACTTTCCGCAGCTTTCAGGTACCAGGCAAATGACTCCTTAAAATCGGGCGCAACACCGAGCCCGCTTTCGTAAATCTCAGCCAACCGCATCATGGCGCCCAGGTTACCTTTCTCGCTCGCCTTACGGTAACCGGCAATTGCAGCCGCACTGTCCTTGCTTCCGAAATCACCACGCTCATCGCCGAGGGCTATGTTGAAAAGCGCCGCCTCATTACCTTGCTCGGCAGCTGCGGTGAACCATTTGCGAGCTTCAACAACGTTTTTCTCGACACCATCACTGCCATTGAGACAGCGCAGGCCCAACTCGTTCTGCGCAAGGTCAAGCCCCGCTTCTGCTGATTTTTTCAGCCAGACAAGGTTTTCCTTTGAATCGGCTGTTTTCTGCTGTTCCGAAATCATTACCAGGGCGTACTGGGCATACGCATGCCCCTTCTCAGCCGCCTTGCGGTACCATGTCAGCGCCACGGCTGCATCCTGTTTTACCCCCTGGCCGTTGAGGTACAGCGATGCCAGATTGTTCTGAGCCTCAGGATTGCCGGCAGTTGCAGCCTTGGTGTACCATTTCAGAGCTTCCGCATAATCGATGGCTACGCCCTGCCCGGACTCATACAAAATCCCCAGGTTGGTCTGAGCCACCGGGTTCCCCTTGGCGGCTCCTTTCCGGTACCACGCTGCAGCCGAGGCATAATCCTGCGGCACTCCATGGCCGTTCTCACTCATGGCGCCAAGGTTGTTCATCGCCTCGGAGTTCCCTTTTGCTGCCGCCTTTTTCCACCACTTCAGCGCCGCAGCGTAATCCTGCTTCACGCCGTTGCCGGTCGCGTACAGAGAGCCCAGTTTGTTCTGGGCGGCGGCATTCCCCTTGTTTGCCTGAGTCGTCAGGCTTGCCAGCGAAACCGGCGCCTTCTTAGCGGGTGCACCGCTCCAGGCATCAGAAACAGTCATCAAACCGGCCAGAACAATGCATACGGATACGATCTTCTTCATACTGCGCAACTCCGTTGTTTTATTGATCAGTAGTGATGCAATCATTTTTTATCACCCAGCCTGTTTACTTCGATCAGCGAATCAAAGAATTTCGTGTCAAGGCCCTGCATCATCCCCCCCAGCCAGACGAACGTCGGTGTTCCGGCAATCTCCACCTTTTCGAGCACCTGCTTGAAATATATCAGGCTCTGCAGAGCCTTTTCTTCGGCCGCCGCGCTGATAACCGGCTCCTTCGCGTCATAGTCGCCCGCCATCGTCTTTATAAATTCATCTCCAGGACGTGCAGCGCCAAGGATCGCTTTTGTCTTTTTCAGGCTCTTTTCGCCCGCCAGCAGAATGATATAGCGTGAAAAGATTTTTTCCTTCCCTTTGAAATACTGCTCCGACTGCCGGCAATGGCTGCAGTCGACATCGGTGAATTCTACCAGTTCAATGGGGCCTGTCCCAATTTTGAACAACTTTTTCTTATCGACTTTACTGAGTACTTCATTGGCGATATTACTCGATATTTCACTGGCACGCTCCGCTGTCAAACTCTTTCCGGTGGCAGCATCAAAAATCTGACCCGAAAATATCAGTTTTTTATCCGGATGGACATACACAACCTGGCGGTTGGGAAGCGCTACTTCGTACATGCCTTCAATGGCGGTGGTTCTGACATCAAGTACTTTCTCGACATGCAGTATCTTCATGATTGCAGCGCGGGTATCCTGCGCAATCGCAGCAGGCTCCGCGGCAGCAACTCCGGTTAAGAGGATTATGATGGCATATACTGCAATGAGCGACGCTATCTGTTTTTTCATAACCTTTGCTTCTCCTTGCACGGTGTGGATCGGATTCGATCTGCAGGTAACATACCTTATAAATCTTTCATGGTTTCACGTAATGAAAAAGGCGGGGATTGCTCCCCGCCTTTACGTCCTGCCAATTCAATGCAACTATTAGTTGACGTTGTACTGGCCCTGTTTGAAGGACTTGAACATCAGGCTGATGCTGCGCTGTGAACCACCCGGCACCAACTGGATAACTACGCCGTTGATGTAAGGATCGACAACTGAAGCAGTAGCTACGCCAGCTGCGGAACCAACAGCAGTGAGTGAACCACCGCCCAGAATAGGTACTGCATTGTCAGTCAATGTTGTGAATGCTGGGCTGCCGGCCTGAGCAGGAACGCGGATCAAGAACTTGATCGGTGTGCCGGACTGACCTTCTGCTGCGGTGATGATGCTGTTGTTGATCAGGTCGTCGCCGGAGATGGTAACGAAGGATTTGATGCCGATCTGGTCGTTAGGAGCAGGCAGCTGTGTGATGCTCGTTACGATCGAGTCGCTGATCTGGTTCATGTTGGCCACATACAGCTTGGCAGCCTTGGTGTAACGGTTGAACAGCTTGATGTAGGTTTGATAACCGGCTGCGCCGTCCACTTTTACGAAAGGAACGATAGCTTCGATGCCGCCGTACCAGTTGCCTACGCTGCCAAGAGCAGATACGCAGGTATCGGTAACGCCGTTGATCTTGAAGGTGAATGCTGTTGTGCTCCATGAAGTCGGAACCATTTCTACGGTTGCAGCGCCATTGGAAACGTTCAGTGCGTTGCTGGTACCGGCAGCGCCGTTAGCAGCAGCAACACCAGGAGTGGTCAACTGCAGAGTTGTGCCAGTACCGGTGGAGCAGGTGAATACTTTGTTGGTAGCAGCATCTTTGGTACATGCAACAGCAGCAGGTACCCAGTTGTAGTAGGACATGCCTACGCCAGCCTGTGAAGAGAGCGAGGTCAGCGTGAAGTCAAGCGAAGCGCTGGCAGTCTGCGGTACGAACGAACGGAACATACCCTGGTAGGCGTTAGCAAGAGATACCGTGAAGTGACGGTCAAGCAGGCTGTACAGTGAGCCGCCGTAGCCGAGGCTGCGGTTGTACTGTGCATAGATGGTGTTGGAGGAATCGATGAACTGTTTGAAGTCATCGTTGGTCGACAGTTCCTGCTGCATGGCTGTTGAGCCGGCAGTAGCGACGAACTGCGGAATGATCTGCAGAACGGTAGTCGGGTTGATGGTCTCCTGGTTGGTTACCAGGTGGAGCTGAATGTCCTTCGGTACGGTGCAGGAAGGATTCAGATTGTCTTTAACATACAGGTTGAGTCCGAAGGTAACGGAAGGAATAACACGGCCTACGTCAGTACCGGCGACGTTGGACAGGGTACCCTGTGCGGTTGAGATCCATGTGTTGGAACCGGTCGGAGTAAGAGCCATCACCTTGTCGGTGGAGGTCAGACCTGCACCGGTGGCGCCAGCGCCAATGGTTACATCGCCGGTGTTCAAACGGCAGAATGTACCGAGGTCGGCACCCAGCATGGTAACCTGGTTCTGAACGCCAGTGGCGTTGCTGTCGCCGATGACGACATAATTTGTGACAGGCAGGGCAGTTGGTGCATTGAAACCTGTAACAGCGAGGTTACAAAGGCCGCCTGCTAAAAGAGACATTGTTGCACCAGAAGCACGGCCAGTGAGTGCAAGTGCACCGCCAGCTGTAATCGGGTGGTTGTTGGCTGCGATGGTCCATGCGCCCAACGATGCATTGTTGATGGCGATGTTATCGGTCATGCCGAGCAGGAACAGGTTGCCGGAACCGAGGTTGACGTCGGCGTTGTAACCTTTGATGTTGACCGAGTCGCCCTTGGAAACGTCGCCGCCCAGACGGGCAAAGAATTCAACGTTGTTGGAGTTAACACCGGTGATGTTGTTGTACATTTCGTACGCAATGTACTTGACCTGATAAGGGTTGTTCGGTGCTGTTGTTCCGCCACCACTGATGTCAGTGATGACTGGTGCGGCTGCCATGGCTGCAGTAGCAGCTGATAGCACGGCCACTCCGGCCATTGTTGCGAGAATACTTTTTTTCATGCTTTCCTCCTGTTTTTTGTTGTTGGCTACTTGTGTTAATTGATGAAACCTTTGAAACGCTACTAGTTTAGTTACTAATGGATGGTTGGTTTCTGGTGTTTCACCTCCTTGAATTTTTAGAGTTGAGTAATTACGGCTTCAGTCATACGTTCCGAGTAAGGCAATTTACTACCTGTCCTCGTGATTTTTTGTCCTCTGCCGCCGGACAACCTGCCACTTCTTTGGTGGGCGTGAACCCTGTAAATCTTGCCACCGGCTGTCCGGTAGGCGGGTACTCCATTGAAACGTAGCGTGAAATATAACGCAGAAAAATATAATGTCAACAAAAAATATATAACGACCACTCATAAAATCAGAACAGTCGCTGTTTTGCGCAAAATATATTTGCCTTATGCCTTGATTTACGGGCATCGGCGACCCGTACTATAGCTATTGCCCTGTGTTTGTCAAGGTTTTTGTGAGTGGCGAGGTAACCATGTAAAGCCGAAAGGGCACTAAATAAAACCCAGGTATATTCTCAAAAGATTTTTTCTATGCACTGTCGTCCGTAAACCTTTTCCGCGTTTTCTGCGCAACCTGTGCAGGAACTGCTTCCAGCAGAAGCATTACACAAAAATATTTCCTGTCAATCATCTATTTTGCCAAAATCGTTTTTGCATCGTTTCAATCGATTCCCAGGCACGGCACTGCGGTCACGATTACCGGCCGGGATCATATACCGCTGAAACCCGTTCCAGTTTACTCTCCAGCAACTCCTGCAAAGGGACAACCCGGCGGTTTTCAAGAATGCGCGCTAGGCGGGTGTAAATACGCATGGCGTAGGCTGACTGGCGCCATCCTGTCGGGGAGTGATACGCGCCGACCGCTTTCCAGGTAAAACCATGGTCCTTGATTGCCATAGCCAGTATGCGGGCGCCAAAATCCACATTAAAGCAGACGTCCAGACCCTTTTCATATGGCACGCCATATCTTTCAAACCACCAGCGGTTTACCTGCATGATGCCGACATCGAAGGTGGGACGTTCGCTGCCGATCCGCTTGAGCACCGCTTCAGCCTCTTCACGACTGCGGGGAAGGATGGCAGCACCAGCACGGTTCATGGCAAATGGAGTCAGGCCGCTTTCGGCTTCGGCCACGGCAATAAGAAGTTCTACCGGTATTGTGTAGCGGTCGGCGGCCTGCCGGAAGCAGGCCGAAGGTGTGGGAAGAGCATACTCCTCGGCGTGTAATGGCTGTACGGCAAGGAGCAGGAGCAGTATCGGTATAGCTGATTCGAAAAATATTTTCTTCATATCAAAACCTGATCAAGCTACATCTCGTCAAATGCTTTATCCAGATGTTCAGTCTGAATATGCAGATGAGTTATTGCAGCAGAGAGCTCACCCAAAAGATCTTCCTGCTGCGATTTTGTAAGTCTGCCAACTTTCAATGCTTCAATATACTTGACAGTATTCAGACATTCCTCTTCCAATTCAGCAAAAAGCACCGACATAGTTTTGTTTGGAACACATTTTGTTGCCATACAGACACTCCTTTCAGCCAAGCCGTTTCTCAGCCCTCTCAATACTGGCAGCAAATGCAGATATTTCAGCTTCCCAGTGATGAATCAAACCTTCATCTGGATGGAGGTTCATCAACTCATTCTCAATTTTATGTCGGTGCTCGTTGATTCGTGCTTTCAGGCTTTCTATCCGTTTTTTCAGGGCTCTATTACCCATGGCTCATCCTGGCAACCCACATATATACACTCACTTTAAAAATATCGTGTCCTTGAATCTTTTGGTTATGTATTCAAGCTGATCAAGGTCATTAAGTATATAGGGGGTAATCTGCACTATCAATTCTGTTTTGGCGGTCCCGGTTGAATCTGTCTTGAACAGCCTGCCGAAGAACGGAATGTCTCCAAAAAACGGGACTTTGCTCTCTCCGGTACTTTTGTTGCTGCTGATGAGACCACCCAGAAGAACGGTCTCACCACTCTTTACCGCTAATGTCGTACGGATGCTTCTGTTCAGTATCAAGGGGGAGTCGATACTTGAAACCGTGTTGTTCTGGGCTTCACTCAACTCCTGGCTGATGTCAATGGTCATGGCGCCATCGGAGTTTATGACCGGCTTGACCCGCAGGATAACGCCCGTGTTGCGGTACTGTACGTTGCGCAGGATGCTCGGTTTTGCCGTGCTGGAGCTGATATCGGTTGCGCTCGTTTCCGAGGTGACTACCGGCACTTCGGTGCCGACCGTAATGGTGGCCTCTTTACCGTCCAGTGTGGCGATATGGGGGGTAGAGACAATGTTGATCAGGTTCTTCTTGGCAAACATGTTGATATTTGCCTGAAAATCACCCGGTATTTTGGTAATGGCATAGTTAAGCCCCGTGCTTCCGAGCGCCAACCCTCCCAAGGTGCTGATGGTGCCTTCATAATTGCCGGCATTACTGGTATTCAGGGAATGCCTTATAAACCACTCCATGCCGAACTGAAGCTGGTCGTTGAGGGTTACTTCCATAATGGTCGCTTCTATCAGGACCTGCCGCGGCGGGGTGTCAAGCTGGGTCAGGATATTGCGGATGAGTTTGTAATTGGCTGGACTTGAAGAGACAATTACCGCATTGCGCCCTCTGTCAAGGATAGCGGTAAAGCCCTTGCCCGGCACGGAAACAGAGCTGGACGCTGGGGGGGCGGCTGTCTTTTGTGTTCCTGAAGCTGCGGTTGTTGCAGAAGGCACCGCCCCACCGGAAGACACAGCCTTGAGCACTTCCACCAGTTCTTCGGCTGGACGGTTCTTGGGATGGAAGACAAACATCTGCATCTCGTCGCCCATCGATTCGACAGCATCAAGTTTTTCTTTCCAGGAGAGGAGCAAGTCAAACCACTCCTTGCGGGAGTTGATGACAAGCAGCGCATTGATCTTTTCAAAAGGAATGGTAAGCAGACCGGCATCTGCTACGTTTCTTCCGAACGGTACACCGAGTGCAGGAAGGACCTCTTTCATTTTTTTGTCAAAGTCCATGACATTGATATAATCGAAGTAGACCAGGTTGAAATCACGATCAGCAAACGAGGTGCGGTCGAGCTGGTCAAAAAGCCCCACCACCCGGTTCAATGAGCTTACGGTTCCCGATAGTGCCAATGCCTGGGTTC
>Ga0172380_10007949_pt1 | contig 11770 bp, 8 predicted proteins | sample Leawe162metaG_FD_119747 | JGI IMG/M metagenome (GOLD analysis project Ga0172380, IMG submission 119747) | Leachate microbial communities from a municipal landfill in Southern Ontario, Canada - Leachate well 162 metaG | ecosystem: Engineered > Solid waste > Landfill > Unclassified | place... | reverse complement strand
TCGACGTGCATCTCCACGACCCAGTAGCGCAGGGAGTCCATCACGAGTTGCAGCACGTGTGGATTCGAGAGGTTCAGGGTGTTGCCAGTGCCCGTGTAGTCCGCATACCGGCGTCCACCATCGGTGAGGTGGTAGTAGTCGTCGTTGTCGATGCCGCGAAAGCTGAGGGTCGGTCCGAGTTGATTGCCTTCGGCAGTGTGGTTGTAGACGACGTCGAGGATCACTTCGAGTCCGGCAGCATGGAGATCCTTGACCATCTGCTTGAACTCGTTGACCTGCTGCCCGCGGCCGCCGGAGGAACTGTAGGCATCATGCGGGGCGAAGAAGCCGATGGAGTTGTAGCCCCAGTAATTCGTCAGCTCAAGCTCGAGGAGATGCGTCTCGTCGATGAACTGGTGGACCGGCAGCAGTTCCACTGCTGTGACTCCGCACGCCCGCAGGTGCTCGATGACTGCTGGATGCGCGAGTCCTGCATAGGTGCCTCGCTGATGCTCCGGGACGCTCGGATGAAGCTTGGTGAGGCCCTTCACGTGGGCCTCGTAGATCACCGTATCGCCCCATGGGGTCAGTGGACTCTGGTCATTGCCCCAGTCGAAGGCAGTGTCGACCAGTACCGACTTGGGGACATACGGAGCTGAATCCTCGGTGCTGAAGGCCATGTCATCCGTGCCGATGTGACCCTTGATCGCCGGGTTGAGGGTGACCGTTCCCTCGATGGCCTTGGCGTAGGGGTCGAGCAGCAGCTTGTTCGGATTCCATCGATGCCCGATCGCCGGATTCCACGGACCGTGCACCCGGAATCCGTAGCGGGTTCCAACGGGCATGTCCTCGATATGCAAGTTGAACACATTGAAGACCCGCTCAATGATCTCGATCTGCTGCTCATTGCCCTCGTCGTCGAAGATGCAAAGGAAGACCCGCGAGGCGCCTTGGGCCCAGAGGGCGACGAAGGCGCCACCCCGGCCATCGGGTCGCACTCCAAGGGGATCCCAGCGATTGGCATGAGTCAGTGGCACCCGGCAACGCTAACAGTGCGGGTGCACACGGATGTCGCCACTAGGCTCGCGGAAATTGCCCTCGTTATCGTGGAGTGAACATGCCTGAATTCGTGAGCCTGGAAGTCCAGGATGCCGTAGCCGTGGTCACCTTGCAGCGGCCGCCGATGAATGCGCTCTCCGTGCAGGTGCAACGAGAGATCGGGGACCTCGCCCGCGAGGTGACACGGCGCTCGGATGTCCACGCAGTGGTCCTGTACGGCGGCGAGCGCCTCTTTGCCGCCGGGGCCGACGTCAAGGAGATGGCGGACCTTGACTATCAGGCGATGATCGAGGTGTCCCTGCGACTGGAGGAGGCATTCACTGCAGTTGCGCGGATCGCCCAGCCGACGATCGCGGCCATCACCGGCTTCGCCCTCGGCGGAGGCTGCGAGCTCGCGCTCGCGTGCGACTTTCGCGTCGCAGCCGATAACTCCAAGCTCGGTCAGCCGGAGATGCTGCTTGGGCTGATCCCGGGTGCTGGCGGCACCCAGCGGCTTCCACGACTCATCGGGGCGGCAAGGGCCAAGGAACTCATCTTCTCGGGCCGTTTCGTCGACTCTGAGGAGGCTCTGAGAATCGGGCTTGTCGATGTCGTGGTTCCGGCCGACCAGGTGCTGGAGCGGGCGATGCAATGGGCTCAGCAACTGGCGCGGGGGCCGCGCATCGCCATGCAGGCTGCCAAGCGGGCCATCGACCGGGGGCTGGATGTCGATCTGGAAACCGGTCTCGAGATCGAGCGCCAGGCCTTCTCCAGCCTGTTCGCCACTGAGGATCGCATGATCGGGATGCAGTCCTTCCTTGACAACGGAGCGGGCAAAGCAACGTTCACGGGTCGATAGCAGGGCACTACCATGGTCCTTTGTGACTGAGCGCAGCTATCTGGACCACGCTGCGACGACGCGCATGCTCCCGCAGGCCCAGCAGCGCTGGCTTGAGGTCAGTTCGCTGATGGGCAACCCATCCTCTCTGCATGACTCAGGCCGGCGCGCGCGTCGCATCGTCGAAGAGGCTCGCGAGAGCATCGCTGCCGATCTGCGCACCCGCCCCAGTGCCGTGATCTTCACCAGTGGTGGCACGGAGGCCGACAACCTCGCAGTCAAGGGCCTGTTCTGGCTGGGCGAGACCCAGGGCAGGAACGGCGTGATCGCATCGTCGATCGAGCACCATGCAGTACTCGATCCGGTCAAATGGCTCGGCGAGCATGAGGGCGCGCGCGTGCACTGGGCGGCAGTTGATGCCGCAGGTCGTGTCGACCCTTCCGATATCGAATCGGCTTTGGCCGCGCATGAGGTTGCCCTGTGCACAGTGATGTGGGCGAACAATGAAGTGGGCACCGTGCAGCCGGTGGCAGCCCTGGCAGCCCTGTGCAGGTCCTATGGCGTGCCATTCCACACCGATGCCGTGCAGGTGCTCGGGCAGTTGCCGATGGATCTTGGCGAACTCGGTGCAGCTGCCGTGACCGTCTCCGGCCACAAGGTCGGTGGTCCGTTCGGCGTTGGCGCCCTGATCGTCGATCCCGACTTGAAGCTCACTCCGGTCCTGCATGGCGGTGGGCACGAGCGCGAGATCCGCTCAGGGACCCTGGATGCCGCTGGTGTTGCCGCATTCGCAGTGGCCGTTCGAGAAGCCGTGTCGCACCAGGGGCGATTCGCCGCCGAGATGATGGACCTGCGCAATGACCTGATCTCACGGGTGCTGCTCGAAGTGCCGGCCGCGCAGCTCAACGGCGAGCCGAATCTCGATGGCCCTGATCGACTGCCTGCCAATGCGCACTTCACTTTCGCTGGCTGTGAGGGCGACGCCCTGCTGCTCCTGCTCGATGCAGCCGGCATCGACTGCTCGACAGGGTCAGCATGCACCGCGGGCATCCCTGAGCCAAGTCACGTGCTCCTTGCCATGGGAGCCGAACCGCAGGCCTCGCGCGGATCGCTGCGATTCAGCCTCGGTCGCGAGACGACCAAGTCCGATGTCGATCATCTGCTCGACGTACTTCCGGCCGCGGTGGATCGAGCAAGGCGAGCGGGCTCAGTCCGGAGCCGATCATGAAGGTGCTGGCTGCGATGTCCGGCGGGGTCGACTCATCGGTTGCGGCGGCTCGCATGGTTGACGCAGGGCACGAGGTCACAGGCGTGCATCTTGCGCTCTCGAAGGCTTCCTCCATCCCGGGGTCACGTGGCTGCTGCACACTCGATGATGCGCGGGATGCCCGAAGGGTTGCCGACCGGCTCGACATCCCTTTCTATGTGTGGGACCTGTCAGAGAAGTTCGCGCAGGAGGTCATGGACAATTTCCTCGCGGAGTACCAACTCGGAAACACGCCCAACCCGTGCCTGCGCTGCAATGAGAAGATCAAGTTCCTGGCACTGCTCGAACGAGCGCTGGCTCTGGGATTCGATGCTGTTGCCACAGGCCACTATGCGCAGGTCGTTGACGGTCCGCATGGCAAGGAGCTCCATCGCGCAGTCGATCCGGAGAAGGACCAGTCGTATGTGCTGGGCATGCTCGAGGGCTGGCAGTTGGATCACTCGCTCTTTCCCCTGGGCGCTGACACCAAGGATCAGGTGCGCGCTGAGGCCGAGGTGCGCGGCCTGCTGACCGCGAGAAAGCCCGACAGCCACGACATCTGCTTCATCCCTGATGGTGACACTGCAGGCTTCCTTCGACGCAGGCTCGGCGACAATCCCGGGGAGATCAGCGATGTCGAGACAGGCGTGGTCATCGCAGAGCATGACGGCGCCTTCGGCTACACGATCGGACAACGACGTGGACTTGACCTGAAGGTGCCTGCGGCCGATGGCAGGCCGCGATACGTGGTCGACATCGACATCCAGGAACGCAAGGTGTTCGTCGGACCCCCAGGGCTGCTCGATGTCGACCAGATCATCGCTGTGCGACCCACCTGGGCCAATCAGCCCGTTGGGGCGGAGCCGGTCGCCTGCAATGCCCAAGTGCGAGCGCACGGCACGCCGGTTCGGGCCAGTGCTCGGGTCGAGCAGAGCGTCTTGGTCGTGGACCTCCATGAGACCATTCGCGGACTCGCGACCGGCCAGGGCGTGGTCATCTACGACGGAACGCGAGTCATCGGGTCGGCGACGATCGAGAGCACGCGCCGGGTCGTGTGCGAGTGAGCTTCCCGTGGCAGCCAGCCGATGCCACTGGAATCGGATCCCTGCCGGGTGAGCGATCGCGCGATGCTGCACGCATCGTCGTGGACGCGCTGCCGGATTTCCTCCATGTGCCCGAGCTTCCCAATCGCGGACCGGGCGCCGATCTCATCGGCAGGACGGGGGCGCTGCTGCACGCCGTGGGTGCTGACTTCGGACTTGAGACCACATCGGATGGCTGGCGAATCACCAGTGGCGTGAGCCGCATCATGAAGCGCGGCATCTCGTGGATTGGTGAGGATCTCGATGCGCTCGAGGAGTTCGGCCAGGACTACTCCGGGCCGCTGAAGACACAGATTGCCGGGCCGTGGACCCTGGCTGCGAGCATCGAGCTGGCAGGTGGAGAGCGGATGCTGCGCGATGCCGGTGCCTGCCGCGACCTGGCAGGCGCGCTCGCCGAGGCGACTGGACTGCACCTCGCCGACCTGCGGCGACGGTTCCCCAAGGCCACATTGATCCTGCAGATCGACGAGCCCGGTCTTTGCGCCGTGCTGGAGGGGAGCATCGGCAGTGTCAGTGGGCTCTCGCGATTCGATCCCGTCGACCCGCAAGTAGTGCAGGACGCACTTCGCCAGGTTCTCGCTGTCGACCCCGGTACCTTCAGCGGTGTGCACTGCTGTGCCAAGAATCCGCCGATTGCCGTGCTGGTCAATGCCGGTGCCCGGTTCGTCAGCATCGACCTCACCCTTGGCCGTATCAACGAGGATGCGATGGGCGAGGCATGGGAGCAGGGCATCGGCCTGTGGGCCGGAACGGTCAACCCGCTCGTGATCGACCAGCGGGTGAGCGACACGGTGGCAAGCGCACCTGTTCGCGCGCTCGCGCATCATCTCGGACTCGAGGATACTGAGCACATGGCGTCGGTCGTGGTCACGCCGACCTGCGGATGCGCAGGCGCAACTTGGGTGCAGGTTCGCGCGGCGTATGACGCCTGCGTGAGGGCTGGGCGGGTGCTGCGAAACGAGGAGCGCTATGTCTGATGTTCCATCGCAGGCGCGAGCACGCTGGTCAGAGCTGGTTGGCATGATCGAGGGTGCTCGCGAGGCGTACTACTTGCACGACAGGCCGACGATCGATGATCTGGAGTACGACAAGTCCTTCGCCGAGCTTGTTGCCCTCGAGCAGGCGTATCCCATCCTGCAGACGCAGGACTCGCCGACGATGGCCGTAGGCGGTGCCGCGAGTGACATGTTCACGCCCGTTGAGCACCTGCAGCGCATGTACTCCCTTGACAACGCATTCGATGACGAAGAGCTCGACGCCTGGTTCGCCAGACTGGACAAGGCAACAGGCGACACGCCATTGCTCTGCGAACTCAAGATCGACGGCCTTGCGATAGACGCGGTGTATGAACGTGGTCGACTCAAGTCCCTTGCCACGCGTGGGGACGGGCGCGTGGGGGAGGACGTCACCTACAACGCGAGATTCATACCCGCGATCCCGCATTCGCTGCGGGCATCCGAAGGCGCGGTACTGCCCGACCTCATTGAGATTCGAGGCGAGATCTTCTTCACCGTTGCAGCCTTCGATGCGCTGAATGCGGATCAGATGGACCAAGGGCTGTCACCGTTTGCCAATCCACGCAATGCGGCAGCTGGAAGCCTGCGCCAGCGCATTGATCGTCGTGAGGATGAACTCGCCTCGGTCAGGTCGAATGCATCGACGCAACGGCAATTGAGTCGAGTCGAGCGGCTGGAGGCTGAATTGAGGCGGTCGACCCATCGCCTCGAGCAACTGCGTCTCACGGTGCATGGCGTAGGTGCGGTCACCGGACTGGAGCTCACGAGCCAGAGCCATGCCTATGAAGTCCTGCGCAGCCTGGGCCTGCCGACGAGCGATCGGTTCGCAGTGCACCCGGATGCGCAGGGCGCACGCGATTACATCGCCTATTACGGCGAGCATCGGCACGATGTCGAGCACGAGATCGATGGCATCGTCATCAAGGTCGACGACCTGGCCCTGCAGCGTGAACTGGGCGAGACCTCACGGGCGCCGCGCTGGGCCATCGCCTACAAGTACCCGCCAGAGGTCGTACGCACGCGACTTCTCGACATCCAGGTCAATGTGGGCCGCACAGGCCGCGTGACTCCATTCGCCGTGATGGAACCGGTGAAGGTCGCCGGATCGACCGTGTCGATGGCGACACTGCACAACGGCTTCGAGGTGAGCCGCAAGGGCGTGCTGATCGGTGACATGGTCTTCCTTCGCAAGGCAGGCGATGTCATTCCCGAGGTGCTCGGGCCCGTTGTTGAGTCGCGCACGGGTGACGAGCGCGCCTTCGTCATGCCGACCCATTGCCCTGAATGCGGAAGCGAACTGCGAGCAGAGAAGGAGGGGGACAAGGACATTCGCTGCCCGAATGCGCGACGCTGCCCAGCGCAGTTGCGCGAACGGCTCTTCCATGTGGCGTCCCGGGGCGCACTCGATATCGAGGGCCTCGGCGCGAAGGCCGCCACCGCGATGCTGGGCTGCGGGATAGTCCAGGACATCGGCGATGTCTTCCTGCTCGACGACAATGCGCTGCTGACATGCGAGTTCTTCACGCGTGATGGCGATCAACTCAGCGAGAACGCCAAGGGGATCCTGACGCAGATCAAGCAGGCACGCTCTCGCCCGCTGTGGCGTGTGCTGGTGGCGCTGTCGATTCGCCACGTCGGTCCGTCTGCTGCGCAGGCCCTGGCCCGCGAGTTCGGCTCGATCGACGCGATCGCACAGGCCGATCCGTCGACCCTTGCCAGCGTGGAGGGTGTGGGCTCGGTCATCGCTGATGCGGTCCACGAATGGTTCGATGTCGACTGGCACCGCGAGGTCATTGAGAAGTGGCGTCGTGGCGGAGTGCGACTCGAGGACGAGATGGTCGATCGAGGAGCAGGTCCGCTTTCGGGAGTCAGCGTCGTGATCACTGGCTCGATCGAGGGCTATACCCGTGATTCTGCCGCGGAGGCCGTGACGGCCGCCGGTGGCAAGGTGGTGGGCTCTGTCTCCAAGAAGACCGATGTGCTGGTCGCCGGCGCCAGTGCGGGCTCGAAGCTGGACAAGGCGGAATCCCTCGGGGTTCCCGTCGTCGGGCCCGAGCGTTTCGCAACCCTGCTTACCCAGGGATTGGCTGCCGCTCTCGCTTCATAGAATTGGGCAATGACAATCAGCAGGGCCGATGTTGCACATCTGGGACGCCTAGCCCGACTTGAACTGACCGAGCAGGAACTGGACCACTACTCGACCCAGCTCGACGTGATCCTGCACGCTGTCGCCCGGATCTCCGAGGTGGCTGCCGACGATATTCCGCCCACCTCTCATCCGGTCCCCATGGAGAATGTCTATCGCGCAGACGTGGTGGTGCCGGGTGTTGACCGGTCAGAGGTCTTTGCCAGCGCTCCCGCTCATGAGGATGACCGTTTTCGCGTTCCTCGCATCCTGGACGAGGAGTAGCGATGGACCTCATCAAGCTCAGCGCCGCTGATCTCTCCGACGCCATGTCCAAGGGCGAGGTGTCGGCCGTGGAGGTCGCCCAGGCGCACCTTGACCGCATCGCTGCAGTCGACGACCGCGTGCATGCGTTCCTGCATCTCGAGGGTGAGTCAGCCATCGCGCATGCAACGAGCGTCGATGCTCGCCGCAGTGCTGGGGAGCAACTGGGCGCCCTGGCTGGAGTGCCGTTGGCGCTCAAGGACAACCTGGCCATGCGCGGAGTTCCGACCACCTGCGGTTCCAAGATCCTGGAGGGCTGGCGTCCGCCCTATGACGCAACTGTCGTCGAGCGACTGCGCGCCAATGATGTCGTGATCCTGGGCAAGACGAACATGGACGAGTTCGCCATGGGCTCCTCGACAGAGCATTCCGCCTACGGCGCAACCCGCAATCCGTGGGACCTCGAGCGCATCCCTGGCGGCTCCGGTGGCGGTTCGGCCGCTGCGGTCGCTTCCTTCGAGGCGCCACTGGCCATCGGATCAGACACCGGCGGTTCCATCCGTCAGCCGGCTGCTGTCACCGGCACGGTCGGCGTCAAGCCCACCTATGGCGCAGTCTCGCGCTATGGGCTGGTGGCGCTCGCATCATCCCTCGACCAGGTCGGCCCTTGCGCTCGCACGGTGATGGACACAGCGCTGCTGCATGCGGCGATTGCCGGACATGACCATCGTGACTCCACCTCGATCAATGCGGAGGTGCCTGATGTCGTCGCAGCGGCAACCAGGGCTGATGTTCGCGGCATGAAGATCGGCATCGTCTCGCAGCTGTCAGGCGATGGCTACCAGGCGGGTGTCTCGCAGCGATTCACCGAGGCGCTCACGCATCTGGAGCACCTCGGTGCCGAGATTGTCGAGGTCTCCTGCCCGAGTTTCGACTATGCCCTCGGTGCCTATTACCTGATCCTGCCATCCGAGGCGTCGAGCAACCTGGCCCGCTTCGACGGCATGCGCTTCGGGCTGCGTGCAGGCGACGATGGCCGGAACTCAGTTGAGCAGGTCATGTCCTTGACCCGCGAGGCGGGATTCGGGGCCGAGGTGAAGCGACGCATCATCCTTGGCACCTATGCCCTGTCCAGCGGCTACTACGACGCGTACTACGGCCAGGCGCAGAAGGTGCGCACCCTGATCATGCGTGACTTCACGGCAGCCTTCGCCCAGGCTGATGTCCTCGTGTCGCCAACGGCACCCACCACTGCCTTCAAGCTCGGCGAGAAGCTGGATGATCCCATCGCTATGTACCTCAATGACGTTGCAACGATCCCGGTCAACCTGGCGGGACTGGGCTCGATGTCGCTGCCTGCTGGCCTGGCACCGGAGGATGGCCTGCCCGTCGGCTTTCAGATCATGGCCCCACCCATGGCTGATGATCGGCTGTATCTCGTCGGTGCAGCACTTGAGGCAGCACTGCACGACCAGTGGGGCCACCTGCTGATTGAGGAGGCTCCCGGACTATGAGCACCAACCACGAGACCATTGCCTTCGACGAGGCGCTCAAGACCTTTGAGCCCGTGCTCGGGCTCGAGGTGCACGTTGAACTCGGCACCCGCTCGAAGATGTTCTGCGGCTGCTCGACAGTGTTCGGCGCTGATCCGAACACGCAGGTATGCCCTGTATGCCTCGGCCTTCCCGGGTCCATGCCAGTGGTCAACCGCACTGCGATCGAGTCGACTATCCGCATCGGGCTGGCGCTGAACTGCACCATCGCCAGTTGGTGTCGCTTTGCCCGCAAGAACTACTTCTACCCCGATATGCCCAAGGACTATCAGATCAGCCAGTACGACGAGCCGCTGTGCTCGAACGGCTATCTCGATGTCACGGTCGAGACCGAGGATGGGCCAGAGGTCGTGCGTGTCGAGATCGAACGAGTGCACATGGAGGAGGACACGGGCAAGCTGCTGCACACGGGTGGAGCGACCGGCCGCATTCATGGTGCGGACTACTCGCTTGTCGACTACAACCGTGCGGGAATTCCGCTGGTCGAGATCGTGACCAAGACGATCGAAGGCACCGGACACCTCGCCCCAGCAGTTGCTAAGGCCTATGTCGCTGAGCTTCGCGATCTCATGCGAGCACTTGACGTGTCCGATGTGCGCATGGAGGAAGGCTCCATGCGCTGCGATGTCAACCTGTCGCTGAACAGGCCGGGTGATGGCTGGGGCACCCGCAGCGAGACCAAGAACGTGAACTCGCTGAGGTCGGTCGAGCGCGCAGTGCACAGCGAGAGCGAACGGCAGGCCGCGCTGCTCAGCAGTGGTGGCCGCATCGTGCAGGAGACGCGGCACTTCCACGAGGACACCGGACGGTCAACCAGTGGTCGCTCCAAGGAGCAGGCCGAGGACTACCGTTACTTCCCAGAACCTGATCTGGTGCCGGTCGCTCCCAGTGAGGCCTGGATCGAGGAACTCCGCGCGACCATGCCAGAGCTGCCCTCGGACAAGCGCGATCGCCTCAAGGCGGAGTGGGGCATCAATGGCTTCGAGCTGCAGACCATCGTCAATGCCGGTGCCCTGGAACTGGTCGAGGCGACCATCAATGCCGGTGTCGACTCTGCAGCGGCGCGCAAGTGGTGGACAGGCGAGCTCCAGCGATCTGCGAACGAAAGCGGGGTCGAGCTCGCTGACCTCAACGTGACACCAGACCATGTGAAGCAGGTCGAGGCATTGATCGCCAATGGTGCGCTCAATGACAAGCTGGCGCGTCAGGTGTTCGAGGCATTGATCGCCCGGGAGGGCACTGTCGAGGAGATCATCGCCGAGCGCGGGCTCGCTGTGGTCAGTGACGATGGCGCGCTCCTGGTCGCCATCGATGAGGCGCTCGCCTCCCAGCCCGATGTCGCCGAGAAGATCAAGGACGGCAAGATCCAGGCTGCGGGTGCGATCGTGGGCGCGGTGATGAAGGCCACCAAGGGCCAGGCCGACGCAGCCAAGGTGCGCACCCTGCTCCTTGAACGCCTCGGAGTCAGCGAATAGTCGACCAAGGGATTGCAGCGCGCCCCTTTGCGCATAGCCTTAGTGGGCAGGTTCAGTTCGACAAACGAGATTCGTGAGGTTCGTCATGCCGATGTATCGCTCCCGCACGTCAACCCACGGCCGCAACATGGCCGGTGCCCGCGCCCTTTGGCGAGCCACCGGCATGAAGGACGGCGACTTCGGCAAGCCGATCATCGCAGTGGTCAACTCCTTCACCCAGTTCGTTCCCGGACACGTCCACCTGAAGGACCTCGGTCAGCTGGTCGCCCGTGAGATCGAGGCTGCCGGCGGTATCGCCAAGGAGTTCAACACCATTGCCATCGACGATGGCATCGCGATGGGACATGCGGGCATGCTCTATTCGCTGCCGAGCCGGGACCTGATCGCCGACTCTGTCGAGTACATGGTCAATGCGCACACCGCTGATGCCATGATCTGCATCTCCAACTGCGACAAGATCACCCCAGGCATGCTGATGGCTGCAATGCGCCTCAACATCCCAGTGGTATTCGTGTCCGGTGGCCCAATGGAGGCAGGCAAGGTCACCTGGCACGGGCTCACCCGCAAGGTCGATCTCATCGATGCCATGGTCGAGGCCGGCGACGAGAAGAACTCCGACGCCGAGGTCGAGGCGATGGAGCGGTCGGCCTGCCCGACCTGTGGGTCCTGCTCTGGCATGTTCACTGCCAACTCGATGAACTGCCTGACCGAGGCACTCGGACTCTCCCTGCCGGGCAACGGCTCGGTGCTGGCAACCCATGCCGATCGCAAGGAACTGTTCCTGCGGGCAGGTCGTCTGATCGTCGAGATCACCAAGCGCTATTACGAGCAGGATGATGAGAGCCTGCTGCCGCGGTCAATCGCCACCTTCGAGGCCTTCGAGAACGCCATTGCCCTCGATATCGCCATGGGCGGTTCGACCAACACCGTGCTGCACCTGCTGGCCGCTGCCAATGAGGCTGGGGTCCCCTTCACGATGAAGGACATCGACCGCATGTCGCACAAGGTGCCCAATCTCTCGAAGGTTGCGCCGGCCAGTCAGCTGGTCCACATGGAGGATGTGCACCGCGCTGGTGGGGTGATGGCGATTCTCGGTGAGCTTGATCGCGCTGGAGTGTTGCACACCCAACTGC